>Ga0208632_100013_pt1 | contig 101339 bp, 117 predicted proteins | sample LakWasMet49_LOW8_2_FD_183885 | JGI IMG/M metagenome (GOLD analysis project Ga0208632, IMG submission 183885) | Freshwater sediment methanotrophic microbial communities from Lake Washington under simulated oxygen tension - Sediment Metagenome... | ecosystem: Environmental > Aquatic > Freshwater...
CAACTTGTGCAAAAGTTAAACCTGTCACACCAATTGTGACTGTTCCATTATTAGTTAATTGCCAATTGGTATCCGCATTAACAGTACCCTCTTCAACCGGAATAATCGCTCCGCCGTTAAACTCAGCGCCATCATCAGCATCCAGCGCACGAGTTGCCGGTACTGCTGCGCCGTTCCAGATATAGATACCGCGATCAGCCAGCGTTGCATTATCTTTTTCTAAAAAGCGGTCACCTGCCACCATCGCTACACCATCGATGTTTGCGCCTGGTGCTGCCAGATTGATTGCAGCAGTTGATGCTACGCGGACGCTGGCTTTGTAGTCTCCGCCTTTGACTAAATTGGTGATGGCTTGTAAAAGCTGGGTATTGTCTACTTCGCTTGGGGTTAACCCCGCTGCTATCACGACTTCAATAATTTCATCATAAACGCGGTTCATGTCTTCAGCCCGGTCAATCGAGCGGGGGATCCCTAATAACGGGTCACCATTGGTAAACTTGCCGCTGTATAAATTAACTTCCGGTACGGATACTGGATATTTCATAAAAACTCCTTAAACTACAAATAAATAAATCGCACTAACGTGTCAGATTGCGCCTTTGATCGCATGATGCATTCGAGTAACTCATTGCCCCATTCGCGGTAACCAAACCCAAACTCATCCCCATATTGCCGCGTCGTAATCGTGTTGTTGGTGGTAGTGACATCCCACACAAAATTCCACTGCCAATCTGCATACTCCAAGCCGTATCCGCCTGCATATTCACGCATGCGGTTTTCTGTAATCGTGATGGTGTAGCCAATGGTGGCAGCAATTTCAATGGCTTTTTGTTTGGTAAACGTGCCGCCTTCATTGATTTTTGCTATCAGCAAGGAAAGCCGCTGGCTACGGCTTAACGTCGCTGTACTTAAACAATCGCAGGGCAAACCATAGTTGCGCTCCCAGTCTTCCAATAACTCTCCGGAATTAGGATAGATAGCTTGCAACACCACTTTTGCACGCTCAAAGGCGGCATCAAGTGCCAAGCCATCGGCTTCAAGTTCGCTGGATAAATTTTTACCGGCAACATCATAAGAAACCGGTGGCAATAAGCGCTTGAGTAATTCTGCGTGTGGGCTTTGGATAATCATCATTTATGGCATCAAGGTCACAGTAACGGCACCTTTGCGGCACCACTCAACCACAACTGCATTTACGGTAGGCACTACGTTAGCAGCAGGCAGGGTAACGGCTCGATCTGTCACCACAGCCAGGTCACTAATCAGCGCTTCAACCTCACTTTTAATATAAGGTTGGCCAATGCCTAAATTGGCATAGTAGCCATCAAGCGCCTGGTTGATGGAGGCGGTAACTTCTGCCAAAGTGCCAGCGCTGACCTTAACCTGTATCGTATGGTCTTGCACTAGTAAAGTAGGCGCCAGTACGCTGAGTGTATTCACACCGCACGGACGTTGCGCATCAATGTTCGCGGTGACGGCATTGATTAAATCTAAACTTGGCAATCCGCTGGCGCTGCTGATAAACACATCAGTCGTGCCTAATCCGCGACGCAGTGGGAATACCTTGGCATTATCACAGCCAGCCACTTCCAGCGCCCAGCGCTTGTAATCTGCATCATTGCCGCTGGATGGCGGGTCGCGTAATACAGCCAGTAATCGTGTCAAGAGGCTAGACGGCGTTTCGGCATCGGTGCCAGCTAAAAATGCAGTGCTGCTTGCATTGCTGCTTACCCCGGCAGGCGCAGCCGTTAAAGTCAGTACAGTATTTAACGCAATGTTGTAAGCAACACCTACAGCTGCTGCCCGGGCAGGCACAACTGCATTGCCGGTACCATCTATCACGCCGGCGGAAGTCGTTAAAAATATCAGGCCATCCGCAGTTTTTAACTCAGCACCAAGCGGGATGTTGCTGTCAGCGACTCCAGTAAAGTTGACACTGCCAGTGGCTAGTGTACCAGGCTTGTAATTTACTTTACGCAGATTGGCGTGTACCTCCATGATGTCCGTATCGGCGGTATCGGGGAATATCTGCCGCACGATCCACTTTTGATGCTCATACAGCCCCTCAATAGCAGCAGAGTTTGCGCTGGCGCGGACATTAAAATCGCTATCATCACCTACACTGGCCCCAGGCTGTAAGTTTTGAATATCACGCAGAATATCCGTTTTTATTTCAGGTTGCGTTTTAGTGGTAAAGCCCATGTTTAAGCTACTTTCACAAATAAATTAAATTGACGTTTTACCAAGGCGCTATCGGTTACTTCAATCAGCAGATTCAGTCTGCCATCATGTGCCTGCTGCGTAAAAACCTCGATTTTTGAGGCGCGACCATCATCCAAAATAGGTTTTAATGCCTGCTCGGCATATTGTTTGGCCAGTATTCTTACGCGCTGCAGGTCTTTTTCTCGCTGCAACTCATGCAATCTGCTGCCTAATAACGGGTTTTGCCAGTAACTTCCCAGCGGCGTCATGATGCGCATATACACCGCATTGGCCAGACCATCAGCAGGATCCTGCGTATTGGCAGGGTAGGAAAAATCGTAATCACCGGTGATTGGATTTAGCCAGGTATCAGTCATGATAAGATTAGCCATTACATCACCTGATTTGGCACATTAACTGTGCCGCCTTGAGGGTCGTTATGCGTATGGTTGTTATAGGTGTTGCGCATACCACTCATGGTCTTGCCTGATGTATCGCAGCGATCTTTAATCTCGCCGGTAACCTCTAGCTCTGTTTCCATTCGCACCTTGGGAGTATTGGTGATGGTTACTTGCTTGCCTGCGCCATCAACAACAATACCATTGCGGGTGATATGCACTTTTTGCCCTTGGTCGTCATACAGTGCAGATTCACCCGGGGCGAGGTTTTTCAGTCGGTAACTCCCATGCTCCGTAGCAATTAAAATGCCATGTGCGGTGCTGCCTCCAACGGGTAATACCACCAGCATGGCGCCAGGTGGAGGGCTGCTGGTAAGCCCGTAGTGCTGAAAATACTCAGTAGCTTGTAGTTGCTCACCATTTAAACCATCACCCTGCACCAGCATGACCGCAGGTGCTGTATTCACATGGCGGACCACACCACGAAAAGCCAGGCGAATTGAGCCTAATGCGCGCCGGATTCGTTTGTCGATTTGCGCGATCATTTGGTCACATCCACAATTTCAGCCGGCAAGCTATTCTTTCCACGGCGATGTCTGCGTTTATGCGGATGTGCATCCAGCACCCAAACGCCATCTTCTTTAAGTTTTAATTCAGTCGTGGCGCTATCATCGCGCCCACCGGTAAAAGTGCGGCGCATTAAAAAGTAGATTCCGTTAATGCCATGCGGCTCACTTTGCACCTGTACGCGCTGTCCAGGCGTCCAGAGCAAGCCATTTTTTGTAATGCGGTGGCCTTTTACTTTAATGGTTAAATCAAAGGCGCTTAAACGACCATCTGCCAATAATTTACGCGCACGGTCTTGGGCCACAGCCAGATTATCTGACTCATGATCAATGACGATTTGCGGGCGGTTAAAGGTGACCGCTTTATCCTCAACTATAGATTTAATGTTATGTTTCCCCACCTCAGTTTCCGTACCGTGCGCTTGGCCAAGCACCGTAATCTGGCTAAACTGGTTGGCAACATTGCGGCTGCGATTGATACTCTCGCAGTTATTGCCTTTACCATCAAAGCGCATCATTAAAGTCGCCACCGGCGCTTTGGAATAGTCCGGCCCACCAACCACCAAGGTACCATCTGGTGTGAACCACGGAAACAAACCATTCGCCTCAGCCGCATTTTGTAAAGCATCCCAAGCTCTATCACCTGGCTCGATGTTGATTTTTTCACGGATACGGGTGCTATCTGCAAATATTTTCACATTATCAATCCCCAGCGGGCGCACCACTTTGGCAATGATCTGCTCCAGGGTAATTTGACGCGCCACAAAAATAGGCGCAGCGCAATCTACCAGCACTGCGGCATAATCGCGGCCACTCAAAGTTAGCGTCTTTCCATGCTTATCGATGCTGTCGCTTATTTCATCCACGCGCCCAGTCATTACCGTGTCATTGCCCACTTTGATAACAACCGTATCCCAGGGCTTAATAAAGCCCGGCAACTCCTTGGGACGCAGACCTAACGTTACATGCCAGGCATCAGCAGGGGTTTGCAGGTCGCTGTCAATCTCGTAACTTTCCCAGCGGTCATGGGTTTTGCCATTGATGCTTAACGACACCATTTCATTAGCTGGCATAGGCATTCAGCACCACCCCCTTGTTAATCAGGTTAGGGGAGCGTAAGCCAAGATTAAGTCTGGCCAACTCAGGTGCGCGCGTATGGTCCGCATACCAAAAGTGAGCCTGCAGGCGATAATTCACCAAGCCTTCTACTGTTTTTTTAACAAGCGGAGGGCGAGCATTAATCACAACTTTTGCAGCATCCTGCACACCTAGCGCCACATTCTTGAGTGATTCAACAATCGGACGGCTGCTTTCAATACCGTAGATAACGCGAGTCTGATCCATCACGGACTCAAGTGAGGTGCGGCAATCAGCTGCTAACAGCTCAATTCCAGCCAATGACAAACTTGGAGTGTCTATTTCACTCAGCAGCACCAGGCGCGCTGCATCTGCTTTACCCAGCGCTTGTGAAAGTTGAATGTGATTGTTGACTACAGCTAAATCACGCACGGGTGAGCGTGCAGTATTGGCTGTCTGCGGCGGATAAGTGATCGGATCGGATAGGTCGGTAAATGTAGCTTTCCACTGCGCACTTAAGTTGGTAACATCAAAGCCGCGCAAATCAACAATGCCATTCACAACAGCTGAAACATCCGCAGCCCATGCCGTAGGGAAATTAACAGCATCCAATCCACTAGAAATAACACCGGCAACTTTACCTTCTAGCTGGTGCAAGGCGATGGTCATATTGTTGCGCAACTGCTCAATTCTGCTAAAAATTCCAGTCGCGTTCACAGCAGCAACCTCTTTACTCAGCGCGTTGGTGGCAGCTTCACTTGCAACGCTGATGCTCGCGCCAATCGATTCACAAGTTTGCGCAGGCAATGTCTTCTCAAATAAACCTGCCGCTGGCGTGTGCTGCTTGAATTGCACACTGATACGGCATTGGTCTATATTCTCGGCATCGTGATCAATCTTGTAACTGACCACCTGCGCCTGAATAGTGCCAAATATCGGATGCACCAATTCACCTGCGCCAAAAACATCAAAAGCGGCAGTTAATGCAGAAAGCTGGCTTTCATATTCATCGCCAAACAAAATGATTTCAAGGGAAAGCGCCCGCGCATCATTGCCAAGGTCCTCAATATCTGCCCCATGCACAAATGGGTAGGCGTGCTCACTCAATGCACGCTGCACGTCCAAAGGAGAAGAGATTACATCAAATGTAATCCCGCGAAATGAAGCATCAAGTAAGGTGTCTCGCCAAGCCATAAGCGCATCTTACGCGCGCGCGAGAAATGGGAAAAAGCGGAACTGCTTCCGCTTTTTGATTAGTGGCGGTTTGCCTGGCGGGCGTTTTTTTCGTTAACTGCGGCGGTGATGTTGCCGTTTTTAACTTCTACCGTTACTTTTACTTGCTGAATGCCAAGCTCAGCATCTTTCTTCTTACGCCACTCTTTTTGTGCAGCATCAGGATCCATGCCAAATAACTTATTGAGCATAGCGCCTAGGCTCATGAGCGATGAAACCCGTTGCTTATCATGACTTTTATCATCAACCCAATTAGTAATGCCCAACATAGCAGCCAATGGTGCAGCACCAATAGCCAATGATGAAAGCAACCCGCCTGATGCTAGCCCTTTAGCAGCTGCACCGGCACTACCGGTTTTTGTAAGCACCTTGCCAGCCGCTTCTTTCCCGCCACCTTTTAAAACAGTAGAAACACCACCTGCAGCAGCTAGTGCTGCCAAAGCAGTCGTGGCGCTATACGCAGCAGCAGCCAAGTTTGGAAATTTATCAGCAAGGCTTGCAGCACCATTCATCATGCTGGTGATTGCACCATCACCTGACTGCTCAGCAGCATAGGCAGCGCGGTCTGTAGCATTAGCTATTCTATCTTTAGCTGCAAAGGCGGTTTTATCCATCACCGAGAAGTTTTTATCAATTTGAGTGCCATCATCATTTTTCACCGCATTGCGCACCTCATCGAGCTTGCCTTTTTGCTGTCTGGCAGCAAGCAATGCCGCCATTGCTTGACGATCCTGAACCGTTAGGCCAATGCCTTTCTGTTCATATAAATCCATCATCGCGCTAATCGTTTGCTTTTGCGCATCCCCGCTTTGTGTGCTCGCTTTTTTCTTCAAAGCCTGATATGCAGGGTCTTTTTCAGCTACTTTATCAACCAGTGCCATAAAAGTATCAAGCGTTCCAACCCCTTTGCTTCTACCCAAAGCAAGACTACCCGTTAAATCAATTCCCTGTTTTTGAAAATCCTTTTGTGTATCTGCAGAGTTCACCTTGTTAAGCAAGTTAACCAGGTTATTACCAGCCTGATCAGCATTGCCAGCCGTGATACGACTTACTTGATTATAAGCAAGCAAATCCTGTGCGCCGGCCATGCCTTTCATGCCATTTGCGGCATAACTAGCCATTTGCTCCGGTAGGTAACGCGCCATGTCTTTAATTTCAAAGCCGCCCAAGTTGCCAGCAGAAATCGCCTGGCTTAAAAACTGCTTAACCTCGGCATCGCTCATGCCCATATTCTGCTTGGCCGCCATTGCAATTTTAGCCAAGTCATTAATATCAGCACCTGTGCCTATGCTAGCCTTGTTTAACGTCGCCAATAAATCCATGCTGCTTTTAACGCCAGCCTGGCCATCACCCATTGCACCAGAGCCAATCAAGTCACTCAGCGTTGCTGCCAATTCATCCTGGTTGCCACGTCCATTTGCGGCCGCTTGCGCATCACGTATTGCTTTGTTTAACTCCACTTGCCCAGCAACACGACCAGTGACATCACGGTCACTGTACGCAATGTTAGATACACTTGCCAACTTATCCGCATAAGCCATTGGCTTATCAAGCGCACGCTTCACCACATAGCCGCCAGCTACAATCGAGGCACCAATCTGCGCTGTTTTGTTCAGCATATCCATTGTGGATTTTGTGGCAGATTTAAGCGCATTCATGCTCTTGATCATGCGCTCAATGCCTGTAGGCTTAATATTGTTAGCGGCCTTCGCTACGCCATCCAAATGCCCCTTTAAACCTTTAGATTCATTTTGCAGGCTCTTAAGCGCCGCTTTCATGCCAGCACTCATGCGGTCTTGCAATTTAAGCCTTAGCTCTAATTCCATTTCACTCATGATGACTCCTTCACTGGCTTACGTTTGCGGGTATTGATATGGCGAGCCGTGGTAACTTCTTGGCCAGCACTGTTGATTTTGGTTGTTTCTGCTGTAGGATTTTGCTTATTCTTAACCCCAAGCAATAGGCTAATAATACTTTCAGCATGGGCTTCAGTCATGTCTTGCACATTCCTGAATCCATGCTGAGTTAATACAATTTCAATATTAGTGAGCGGCTTGATTAACTCTTCAAGCCCTTGCGCTTTTTTTCAAGCTCATCCTGGGCAGCCAAGAGCGGCTCGATATCAACCTCATCCAGCTCCATCAGCAAATCAGCATTAATCTTATCTGCTGGCAGCGTGCCAAGGCTAACCAACTGCTCGGCCGCCTTGTACATACGCATTGTGACATATGAGCTTAAATTCTCGCCTGCAGCATTTGCCTTATCAATCGCATTGACTGCGCTACGAATAGTAGCGTCACGCATTTCAAACTCTGTATGTGTAACGCCATCAACCTCAATACCAACGGTTAAATTCCCTTTTACTGTAGCCATTACTCAGCCACCTTACGCAAGGCACCCATTGAAATATTGCGCTTTGCTTCGCCATCCACGGTATAAGCTTCACCTACATCCAATGTAAAGCAGTCGAGGTAGCTGGTGCCTTTGCCTCCTGCAGTGAGTGGATACTGGCGCAGCTTTGCCCCCTGAATGGCCGCCCAGTCTAAATCACCTGTGAGCGGGATTACCGCTGTGACTTTTAAATCATACTCGGCAATGCCTTTGGCAAAGCCCTTGGCACGGCCGGTACGATTCATGGTTTTAACCAGCTTGCGGCCAGTTTTTTCGGTCACGTCAAAGCTTTCAATCTCGACCTCTTGGCCATCCACCTCAAGCACAATCGCGCCTAAATATTCTTCTAATGCCATCTTAATTCTCCATGTTTACAGATAGTGTAAATGTGACAATTTGCTTATAAAAGCAAATCAATACGCGCAGCAATCACATGCAAGCCATTCACAACATCGGCTGGGATGCGAATATTTAGGCGGTTAGGGTCTTGCAGATCACGCTCAACAATCACACCATCCTTGTTTTCTGTCACCTTCTCGATGATCTCCAATTCTTCCAGCTTGTAGAGCACATCCATCACTTCGTCTTTCACCTTGCGCTCAGTTCGGATTGATAACTTCTCGCGTGGGAAACGCAGGCTCAAACGCTCAACAACTGCCTTACGCACATAGTCCAGCGTGCGAATGGTCGTGATGTCCAGCTGGCTGATATCGGGAATGCCCTGCGGATCTAAAGTGTAGGTAGAGATGGCGCGCACGATCTGCACTTTATTGCCAGGACCAACCTCGGTTGGCGTCACCCCGTTATAAAGCGCGTTTTCCTGCTCTGTACGGCTTAAGCGGCTAGCCAACGGGGGCGCTATCATTCCTGTGAGTGGCAACCCGTTAAGTGGGCGAGCAGGATCCTCTTCTGAGGCGATTAACGCAGCGAACCGTGCGGAAGCTTCATAAGCAGATTCATACGCATTGGGAACAAGCAAACTATAAACGCGCCCAGCATTAACACCGCTTGCCAGCGTTGTTGATGCTGCCAGAGTGCCGGTATGGCCATAAGTGGCAATACAGCCGCGCTTTTCTAATGGGCCTGATACATTATCCAGGTGTGTACGTAGCGCCGTTAAATTGGTGGCGTCATTGTATGCGCTGGCAATGATATTATGACCGGCAGCAAACACAACGGCCAATGCTGTCGCCAGCACGGGGTCTGTTGCGCCATTGGCCATTGCCACTACAGTAGAGGTCAAGCCTGCAGCCGTGATGGTGGTAGACAACTTGATACCGTTGCCTAGCGTGCCTTTATTTTTTGCAGTTAATGTCACCACCCCGGCTAAAACCGCAGCTGTCACCGGCAAGTCTGGCTGTTTAGCAATCTGCGCATTCAATGCTGACGCAACCACAGCGGCAGTATCACCGCTGGCAATCGCAACCTGTACGCTCTGGTCACTAATGTTGAGCGTCAATACGCCTACGCCGGTGGCCGTACCGGCAATGGTATCAGTACCGGTTGCAAACACGCCTGCACCGGCATCATCCAGCGCAATCACCGTAAGGGCCAAATATGGGTTAGTTTGCAACGCTGCGCGCACCATCAGGTGGCCAATAGATCCGCGGCCAAAATAAATAGCCGCCTCATCATCACTAAAAATATCCAGTGGGGTCAGTGCAGGCAATGTACCGGCCGCAGTTTTTTGCGCAGCGATTAACACTTTTTGCAGGTTGCCAGGCAACGTGCGCACGGCAAGCTTGAAATTAAACTCGGCATATTTGCCAGGCTTGCGGATCGAACTACCAATATTATCAAATGCAATGTTAGCGCTAGCCATTATGCGTCACCTTTCTTTTTATCTTGTTTTACTACCTCAACCAAATCACCATCGCTGATACGGCGCGCGTAATAAGCAGAATCATCTGGCACCTCAACTACATTGGCATCATCAATGTAGGTCATAGGCTTGCCTTCCATCGGCACTTTTAAACCTGTAGCGGCTTTTACTTTCATGAATTACTCCTAAATAGTTATTTCAAGCGTGTCTGAGGCATCGGCAATATCATCGCCGGGCTTAATAAAGTAGTTAATACCAAACCTGAGCAAATCAACCTCTGTCGCTTTTGGTGCGGCATCCACATAGGCAGTTGTCCATTCCTGGCTAAATACGCTCAATGCCTGACCGCGTATTTTTGTGTTGTACAGGGTACGGGTTGCGCCTGGCTGAAGCCGCTCGATTGCCAAACCAAAGTCATTGTTCATGAGCAGCGTGCGTACATCCTGCAACATCTGATAAGTGCCAACTTCTCCGATGGCGCCTTGGCGTGTTGATTTTTCATTACGCACATTACGCGCGGCTACAATCACTGCAAAGGTTGCAGGCACCTTGAATTTTTCAGCACCTAACTTCACCGGCTTAGCACTACCTGCAAACACCACCCATACGGCTGGGAATTTACGGACCACTTCATTCAAATCATCGTCCAGCTCACCGCCATAACTCTCAACCCCCGTTAAGTACGCCATGCCAGTCGCATTTTTTAACGTATCAATGATGGCGTTTTCAATTTCAGCAATCATGGGGTTTAATAATCGTTTAACGTAGCTTTACTAAATACGCGATCATTGGTGCTGATCAGCACCGCTCCAGCTGGCGTTTGCGTTTGGTTTAAACCATCCAGCCCCAGTGAGATTTTCCCATCGGCTACTTTCTCAAAGAACTTAATCGCATCCTTGTAACGATTACGCACCTCTTCAGTTTCGGTAACCTCGCCACCACATAGCCGGAATCGTGCAATATCGCAGGCAAAGTCACGCACAATGATTGGCGTGCTGGTTAAAGGTAACGCATAACGTGCAGCCAAATAAGCATTAATCTCAACTGCAGCAGCATCCAGCCCCTGCGCCAATACCGCCGCATCAATCGCACCAGTGTTGCCGCGGTCAGTGAGCGCGATAACCTCACGCTCGCCAAAGCGGTCAACCATATTTTGGAGCAAAGCATAAGTCATGTTTATTGTGCTGCTTGTGGATCAGCTGTCGCGGTGGCGGATACCGCAGAGGCATCAGGCTTAATAAGCGCTGCTGCAGCATCACGCTCAGCGGCGCTTACTGGCCAGCCTGTAATTGCAGCAATTGCTTCTGTTTTTGCCTTGCCTGAACTGGTAAATAGCTCTTTGTTCCCAGCATCAAGGCTTTCAATTGCAGCTTTAATGGCTGCCAATTTTTCTTCACCTTCAGGCACGTTATTTTGTGCTGGGGTAACGCTTTCAACAATAGCATCCAGCTCAAGCAACTGAGCTGCATGACTGTCATCAAGCTCAATCGTGTCACCAACCTCAAAGCCCTTTCCATTGAACTGAATCGGGGATTTTGCCGTGTATTTTTTCATGTGTACGCTCACTTAATTATGTAGGGATCTAACTGCTCACTAAAATTGCCACCGTGTAGCGGCAATTTCGATCAGCATTCAGTTCCTGTTAAGCAACTGCTGCTGAGATCAGGTATCCGGCCAACGCGCCAGCAATCACTGGGCTTAACTCATCCGTCACCGGGTAAACCCATGATTTCTGATTGCGATCCTGGTATGGCAACTCAACTGCTGGGTTATTACGCAGGCGGTATGTGTAGCCGTAGCTTGGCAACCCCATGTCTTGTAATGAGCCGATTTCAGTATAAGCAACCACAACATTCTTACCCCAAATGTCGCTGAATGTGCCTGCGTCATCGGCATATACAGCATCGCCAACCACCACTTTTTTCACATCCCACAGGCTCGCCAGCAACTCCACCGTTACTACATCGCGACCGGTGTACTTAATGCGGTCAATAATCGCCGGGTGGGTTTTCAAGGCCGCGAATACAGCCGCTGAAATCAGCACGGTATTGGCACGTTTACCCACTTTAGAGCGTACAACTTCAATGGCCGTAGCAATATCTTTTGACGGGTTCGATGTGCCGGTGTAGTCAGACCACTGACTGGTGCCGGCCAAAGTCACCTTGTTGCTTGCCGCATAGTTAGCCGCATTGGTTGCCAGATCTGCCTGTGCTTTTTCATTGCGTAATGCAATGATGTTCTGCGTTTTCATCACAGCAACCTTGCCGTAATCAATGCCAGGCACTTGGTTGGCTTCTTGCATAATTTCAAACGGAACCAAGCCCTCAAGTGAGTGTTGTTCTAGCGCATAGTTACCTGCTGCATGTCCAAATTGCACACGGCTGGTTTTTGCCCCTGGTGCGCGGCCGGTGTTGTAAAGCTGGAAGTCTTCTTTACCGAAGCTAATGATCTTGCCGCCGCGTTGATCAACAGGCACAACAGGAAACAGAGCATTGCCGACAAGCTCTGCATTTTGGTAACCTTGGGCTACGGTGGATAAAATCGGGTCGATAACACGAGCCTGACTAGCGGTCATTTGTGGCATAGTAAATTCCTTAAAATATTAATTAAGCTAAAAATTGGTTAGTTGGCGAACAGGATCACTTCAACAAAGTTACCCGCACCGGCTGCAGACTCACCCGGTGCCAAGCGGCCCAAAGTCACGCCTGCGGCCTTGGTCACAGCCCGACCTGATGCATCTGCCTCAATCAACGCGCCTGCGGCAATCGCTGCACCAGCCTCAACCACAGCCGTACCTTGATTTACCACCGGGAAACGTTCACCAATCGCAGCCGCAGAATCTGCGACACCAATCGAATTACCAGCTGCACCTGTTTGTGCACCGGCTACGGTTGCAAAGCGGTTAGCGGTAATGGCAGTAGTTGCCACTACGCTTAACACCAAAAGACTTTTACTTTGTTTAGACATATCAATTCCTTAATAAAAAATGGTTATATCGCCTCGGCAGAGCGCGCTATTTATTCACTTTGGCAAGTGCCTCTTCATAACTCACCTTGTTGGTTTCTGCGTACTGCATGACCTTTTGGTGTAGCTCAAGGTTTTCGGCATCGACAGAAAAGCCTACCGGAGCTGAAAAACTAACCGCACCTGCTGCATCCCCACCTTTATTGGCAGCAGCCTCACCAAAATTCACCAGCACAGGCGCAGCTTCAAGCTGCGCCTTATAAATATCCAGCGGCGTTTTTGTGGCCTTGGCTTCACCTTCACCAAACTCAACTGCTTCCGAACTCGTACTCAGGCTATCCAGCAAGGCGACTGTCGCATCCTTATTCGCCGGCAAAAGCTTGCCTGACTGAATCAAGCCTTCGGCAAAGCTCACATTAGCTGCCTTGATATTGGCAAGTGCCAGTGTTCTTTCACGCTCGGCAAAGCTAGCGTTTTCAGCCTTTAAAGTTGCGTTCTCCGCCTCTAGCGTAGCCAGGCGTGCTTTATCTTGTTCAGACATTGTGTCTCCTTGGTCTTTTTCATTGAATTGATTGATTGAATTGGAAGACTTCGTGCGGTCTTCAATGATTTCTTCCTGGGCGGCGATCTCAATACTTGAAAGCTCCCAGTCCGGCAGCACCTTGTCAGCCGTTTCCGCGCCACTTGTGCCAATGATCCATTCACGTAAACGGCGGAATAGCTTGGCAATGGTCATGTCGTCGTATCCTGAAAACTCAACCACGCCTTGCTCACCATCTGCAAAGCTTGCAGATTTCAAGCCTTTAACTGCTGGCGGCTGCGCGCCTAAAAATCCAACATGGCGCAAGTAATAAACGCCTGGCACAGGGTTGCTTGGAGAGTCAGGGGTATAGAATGAAGCAGATACTTTCTTGAACTTGCCGGAATTCACTAAATCCGAAAAATCAGCATCCACTTGATCAGGCTCTGCAGTGAGCGCGCCATCAGAAAACGAGAGCGATTTCACCCAGCCATAAGCCGGGTTGTTTAACGCAGGGTGACCAATGACCAGCGGCGCTTCATGCTTGGCTGGGTCATAGGCTGCAATCGTTGCCTGCAAGTCAGTTTCAGAAAATGCCAAAGATGCACCGTTGTTGGCAACGTGTTTACCTGGCTTGAATATTTGGATTGGCTTGTTTGTGTTCATGTTGCCATTTTGGCAATTGCAACATGATGAAGTAAGGCGGAAGCGGTTCCGCTAGGTGGTATACACTACTAAAATTAGATTAGCACTTAATGGCGGACAAGGTCAATGACTCAAATAAAAGCACAAGCAAACAATAAAACAACATTCTAGTGATATAGTAACGACTGTTACTGTCGTTACTTACTCATTTGTAGAAAGATGACCATGAAAACTGAATTATCAATCAGCGAGCAAAATAGCAAAAACGCCTCTGTTGCTAAAATGTCACCTGCTGAAAAAGCAGCCAAAACGCCAAGCTCTAAAGCCTTTGCTATTGCAGCTTACTGCTACCATGAATGCCATGCAGAAACAGAAACAAACTCACACACGACTAAACGAAATATTAAAAACTGCCCAGCAACAAATTGCCCACTTTGGCCACATCGTGGCTGGCAAAAAATAGGCTAAATTGAATACCCCTTAAAAGTGCAGTCACAACCCACAAAATTCAACTCAATGTAACGCCCATTTACCCCCGTTAATCGAGCGTGAAAAACTTGCAACGCATTGTGTGCTATACCATCCTATAGGCTCGATTGTTTTAACGCGCCACAGGCGCTTAAAATCAATATATCAAACTGCGCAGATACTGGCTGGTTTTATTCAGTATTTCATTTTCACCACTTTGCGTGATGCTTAGAAACGGCCTTGCTGGAATATTCGAGCCTGGATGATTCACTGATTTTACGACGCGACCACCAAAGGCCAAAGCTTTTTTATTGCGTGGCTTGATAATATGTGGGCTTGTTTTACCACCAAACTGATGAATTGCTGCATATTTTTTATTAGTGCCAACAACAGCGCTGCTGCTTGTACTGCTTGGGGTAATAGAGCTAGCCAATTGCCCGCTATTCTGCAGTAGCTTGGCACTAGATCCACCACGTTTTTCACTTGGCGTATATTTAAAACCCTGCCACTTGGGGCGTCCTTGCTGCGCGAAGTTCTCTTCCACTTCATCCATCATGATGCCGGCAATGGCGGCCATCAATGGCGAAGCATTGCGCGCGCCTTTAATGATGCGCGCAAACTGGGCAGTTAGCCTGGTGTCATCAATCTTGACTTCTATCATGGTTTGGCTCACTATACTTAACAGGCAGATGCGACACGGTGATATTCTCCCGGCCGTAACACAGCATCAAGCTGGAGTGCTATGTGGGGTTTCCGCCTTTGGCGGGTTGGGAGGCCCCACCATCTGCCTTCTCTTTTTTCAAAATGCGCTGAATCTCACGTGAGCGTTTGGCTTCATCTGCACTTAACCTTCTCAGGCTTGTCACAAATAAAGCTTTCCCACTGACTGTGGCTTTCACTACGGTCACGTAGCCTTTTTCCTGCAATACGTAAATTAGCGATGTTGGAGAGTCCTGCACGCGAGTGCCTTGCTCAATCACATCTTGAATGATGGCATATTCAAAAGCAGCAACCTCTGGATGCTCTCTCAATTGTTTTTGCATGGTTTCTGAAGACAGCGCTGCGACTGTTGTTTTTGCGCCAATCTTACTGGCATCATCTTCAGAAAGTATCGCCATAGGGAAATTGCCGTCAGGTTTCTTATAAAACTCCGCAAAGCTTTTACCGGTGACCTGCTCTCGAATAAAGGCTTTTTGCACAGTTGGTGCCGCAGCATCAAGTTTCTGTACGGAGACTTGATTCAAGCTGGCGCTGGCAGACTTTCCGATGTGATAGCTCCAACCGGCATCCGGCTTGAATAGCTTGCCACTCACAGGGTCACGATAGCCAGTTACCTTGACTGTCTCGGTACTTTTACGCGGTGAAACCGGCACCTGTACATCTTCCATACGGCCATAGCCATTAGATAGATACGTGCCACTGGCGCGAAGATCCTCTTTATTACGTGCTCTTACCCGGCAGCGACAATTAAAACCGTTGGGTGGATAAAAACTATCCCAAAACGGGTCGTCATATCTAAACACCTTGCCATCGAGTGCGCGGTGGCTTGGGCGCGTTCTGCCATCCAGAACCGCCACGTACTCCCAAAGCGGGCGATCCTGCACATTCTCCATCATGCTTTGATAACGCCCGGCCATATAGGCCGTTTGCATGTTGGTTTGATAGATTGTTTTTAATCGATAAGGGGTTAAGCCTTTACCCAGCACCTCGCCTGTGGCTTTATCAACTTGCGCATCTTTACCCCACCAACCCTTGCGTTGCAGCACAGGCTTCAGCTGCTTCTCAAAGTCAGCAAGCGTACCGCCAGTCTTGAGCATGTCGTCAACCGCAGCGCGAATATCCTGCAGCACGTCAATTTTAGTTACGCCGGCAACAGTAAAAGCGCGCGCATGGGCTTGTTGCCATTGTTCACGCCAATCCCATGTAATCTTGTAGCCCTTGCTCTCGAAATAGGCCACGGCCTTTTCAGGCGGCAGCCCGATAGCATAGGCAAGGTTAACCGCTTCAGGCATTCAATCTACCCCAAGCTTCACTTACAAAATACGCGCGAGCTAATAATTCTTCTAGTTTAGCGCTATCCATATCCGGATATTTGCTTAACAAACTATCCAGCACCTGGGCAGGTTCATGATGTTCAATCGCATCAAGCAATGGCCTCACCAGCGTATGCATAGCATTGTCTATCGCATCACCATTCAAGGCATTAATTGCATCATCCAGCGCCTGTTGATCAGGGAATAAGTCACCCTCCGCAAAATCTGCCTGAGGCTTCAAAAGTACATTATTTTTAGTGGTACTAGCAGCGCCAGCTGGCGTAGTTCCACTTATGCCTGTGGTAAATGTACTTTTTACATTGTCCTGTGTGTTTTCTTCCCAGCCTTCACCATACGTTTCATTGATGTACTCAAGCGTAGGCTTAAATCCCATTGCATGAATCTTGCTATCGCGCTCGGCCCTGGTGTGCAGATCTTCCTCTTCCTCCACTTCACGGTACACGCGCGGCGGTTTTGCGCCCGGCATATTAAACTCAATCAGCCATTTAACGATGGTCTGGTTAAGCGTATCACTCAGCAGATCCGCATCGGCTTTCACCAGCTCCAGGCGCACTTCATTGTGCGTTCCGCTTTGATTGCCGCCAAGGCCGCTGCTCTTGCCGCTGGTGGTCATTGTTTCACCAAGTACGGCCACACTGATCTGCTCATCCATATAGCGCGCCATGCGCTCGAAGAAATCAGCCCCGCCTGAGCGCGCAGCTTCCAACAAATCCAGCGCCATGTTTTGTGGAATCGCAATCGCTGCATCCTGCGCCATGCTTGATAGCTGGTTGATAAAGTCTGTCTGCTCCTCCTGCGGCGTGCCTTCAGGGTACTTTCCCACCAGGGTTGGGCTGCCGAATTTATCCGCAAACGTGAGCCAAAATGTAATATCCTGGCGCTTGAAGAATACTGGCCAGAACAGGCGGGAGCCTAATCCCAAACCGTAAGGGTTGCCATCTTTACCACCAAAGCTATGCACCATAAATTTACGCTCAGGCATCAACTCACCCTGCAGCATATCCTGCTGCGTAATCAGTCTTAAGCGGTAATCAATATCAAAGTTAAAGCGGCGCTGGTTGCGTGGCAGCACTTTATCAATATAAACATTGGTGCCATCGGTAGCCCACATGATCTCGCTCACGGCATAGCCTTTTAAAATCGCATCCAGCAGGTCAAGGCATATCTTGTCAAAGTTGATCGCTTTTAATTGTGCCTCAACAAAGTCGGCGGCCTTTTTATCCGCAGGCAGATCAGAAGCAGGCTCTACACACCAATCACGGGCAATCACGGCCATCTTGCGTTTTTGCAATACTGCAAAGGCATGGCAATCGCGCTCGATATCATCATAGATTTTTAAGCCCTTGCCATTGCCGCGTGTGGCTAAAGTATCATCCTGATTCGCCAGCAAGCCCATAAATACCGGCTGCAAAATATCACGGGCAACGTGAGCGACTTCATTCTTGAGTTCTTTTTTCATGGGTCAATCCAGACGATATATATAATCAGGCGTTGTAATCATTCAAACGGGTACCGGCTCGTTTAGTCCCCGTGCTTTGTATCTTCATTGGCTGGCCTAGCGACAGTGCCGCCGCCCAAAGCATGTGCAGTGCGTCCGGGCCATCATCATGGTCAGCCTTGGGAAAGTGGCGCAGCTGATCCAGCAATGTTTTATGGTCGGGCGAAATCTTAATCAAGCCGTTTTGCATGTGCGGCTGCAATGTTTCAATGCGTAGCAGCTTGTCGCTGATCGGCTGTACGGCACGTGCCGGTACCGGCACACCCAATGCTGCGCTACGTTTTATCAGCTCGGTGCGTAAAAACTCCTGAAACTGCACCGTTTCCACACTCCAAACTACACAGTGATAAGTGCGCTGCAGCTCGATAACATCGCTGATGATTTTATCCGGCAGGCGCTTTTTAATATCTGCACGTACTACGTATAAAATACCGGTACTGCGCTGGAACCCGCCTACCAATAATGCGCTAGGGTCACGGCTTGCGCCGTTTTTACCGAGAGACGGATCCACCGCGCCAAAGTAAATCAGGTCGCGTGGCAAATCAGTATAAAGCGCCTTGTTAATGCACTCGGAAAATGGCGCATCATCACCACTCACTGGGTCATTCTGCTGCTCACTGTCAAAGGCGGCACGGCCATCACGTGCGCGCTTCACCATCAATTGATACAAGGGCTGACCTTGCGGCCAGCACACTACGGCGCCGCTATTCATTGCGGCCGTGTTTTGCTGGTAAAAGCGCTTGGCGCGGTCCTCACCCTCATGCAGCAGGGTTTCTTCCCATCTATCCCACAGCGTCATATTGTCTGGCCAGCGGATAATTGCACGGAATGTTTTAGCTCGCCATAGCGGATTTTTAAGCAGGCGCGCCAGCAGCGAGTCATAATGCAGCACCGTGCCAATCACGACTACATCCATGCTGTCATCAGCTGGTCCTAAGCTTAATACCGTTTTTTTAAGCCAGCTCTCCAGCTTGTCGCGCTGATCAGGGTTGCGTACATTCTCGTCATTCTCAAGGTCGTCGCCAATGGCTAAATCCGGGCGATAAGCGCCATGCCGCAAACCACGCATACGCTTGCCGGAGCCAAATACTTGCACTTTGGCATCGTTGGCCGTGATGATGGTGCCTACCTGCCACAGCCTGCCTTGGCCTGTGGCTTGCGGGTAATCCATTGCCAGCCGTGGGTTAAACTCCAGCTCGGCTTTAATCGCCTCCAGCATAATGGCTGCCTGGTCGAAGGCATCCATTATGATTACAGGGTATTTTTTACGGCTGGTGACAATACACCAGATCGTGAATATCTGCGTCACGATAGTGGATTTTGCGTTACCGCGCGGCGCGGCGATGGCATCATGATCACCAGTATCGTTATCTACAATTTCAACCAGGCGTTGATATAAATAATCGTGAAGCTCGGCATTGGCATGTTTGATGTAATGCGGAAAATAGGTCCGCGCAAATACCTCAAGGCTATCTTTGGATTTTGCTACACGCTTAGCCATCGCTTTGCCATCGCTGGCAAAGCCATCTACCTCAGCCTCAATGCGGCTACGCAGGCTTGCAATAAGGCCTGCGTACTGTTTGCTGAAATCACGCGCTGTGAGCTGGTTAGCCATGCTGATTATCCATACTTGGCTCGCAGCTCAGGCTCAAACTGTTCAAGCGCCTTGAGTAGCACGTTGCCAGCTTCCTGGTGATGCTCCGCCACAAAATTGGCAAACTCGCTGATCACTTCCAGCGCAATACTTAAGCGCGCCAGCTTAGGCGCTCCGCGTGCAGCACCTACCATTGTTTTATGGTAGGCGTCAGATAAGCGGCTTAAGGCTTCAGCTTTGCTTAATGCAGGAATATCTGCCTGCGTACTCAAGTCAGTCACAATCGAGTTATACAGCGTCACAAACGTACTAAGCATGGCTTGTGTCACGGCCTCGGCACCACCGCCTGCCATGTGGCTAGCGGCTCGGGCTTTATCCCAGTCATCGCCACTTGCCAGCGCATCACGCTTCCATCGGCTGGCCGTGCCAAAGGCTACGCCTACCTTTTCTGCTGCTGCATCAAGACTTAATGCCTGATGCACATAAGCTGCGCGCAGATCATTACGATGCTCAACTCCGTACGCCATTATTAACCACCAAAAAACGCGTTTAACTTAGCCTTGGCTAATTCAAAACCTATTGCCACAATCCCGCCGGTGATTGCGCCAGTCGTAGCGGCCTTAATTTCCACCTTGCGTAGGCGATCTTCCATCCCGGTGAGCTGCTTGGTAATTTCAATATGGCGCTGGTCTTGGTTTGAGATCACCAAGTCGAGCTTGCCTTTAATCTCGCCTAGCAGCAGCAGGTTTTCATCTTGTGGCATATTGTTTTTTCCTATCTTCTTGGTATTGTTGGCATTTCACACATCGCATAATCCCCGGTAGCGCTTGCCGTCTTGCCTCCGGTATCTCTTCTCCACATTCCAGGCAATCCAGCGCAGTTTGCGCGCCAGGAGCGGTTTTTAGCTCTGCAAATCGTCGCTGCTGCGTTTTAATGGCACGCTCTCTGGCAATCATTTCAAGCTCTTGAGCACGGTCAAACTGATCCATCAATCAATCTTTCTATCAGCGATTAGAATCGCCTGACATGCACTCAGCTGCTCGGTTACTTGGTCGGCGAGGCGGGCTTGTCCGATAAGAAATTCAGCAGATTGTTGAGAAAGTTCGGCTGTTGTTTCTGCATTACTGCCGCTGGTACTGGCGCCAGCCTGGCTGGTTCCACCTGCACAATCTGTGGGGTGCATTTTGGTTGGGATGCGCAAGCGCAGAGCGCCAGCGCGCAAATCAGCAATAACAGCATTGGCTTTAATTTCATTTTTACGAGTCTCCTGATTGAATTTAAGCGTTAACTCTGCCATGTCCTTAACGCGCTTTTGCTCTTGGTCACGCTTTTCGTTTTGCAGTTTCAGCAGCCTTTCACCCAGTGCAGCCACCTTTGCATTTTCTGCAATAGCATTGCGGCCACGCTCAACATCCACGCCAAAGCTGTATGCCTTGAACAGCATGCCGACGAGAATAGCCAGCAATAAAACAGGCATTAGCCATTTAGGTAGCGCTGGAAATACCAAGGTTTTAAACCAGTCAGTGATCATTTGAGCGTCAGCCTTTCTGCGCTAACAATACGTAGCACAGCATTACCAACAGAGAGCAGCATCATGCCGTAGGCGTACACATTGCCAGGCACCAGCGGCTGCAACACCTGAGCGCTGGCCTCAAGCGCCGCCAGCGCGGCTATTGCCGCGTTAAACCACAGAGTTTTTGATTTGTACCAGCATTTAGTCATAAAGGCTCCATGAACAGCGCACACTCAGCGAGTCGGCGGGTTAAAAGCCCCGGCAGCGCTACTTTTTTGCCATTGACTGTGGCAAATTTCCACTTTGCAAACTCAGCAGCGGCGCCATCAAAATCACCAGCTTGTATTTTTTTACGTAAGGCAGAGCTGTCAAAATTGCCCATGCCCAAGTTGTAACAAAAGCTCACGCAGGCATCGAACTGATTTTGATTGATAGGGGCTTTAAGGCGAGAAGGTGCCAACACGCCATTGAGGTATATTTCATAAACACGCAAATCGGCAGATAGCAGCAGATTCGCCTGGGCAGCATCCAGCGTACCAAAACGCTCGGAAGGTTTAACCACATGCCCATAACCAATGGTCGGCTTGCCTGCCGGGCATAAATAAACCTTAGGCGCAAAGCCCTCATGTTTTTTAATGAGGTCACGCCCACGCTGGCTGGTAGTGAATTGATTGGTGGTAGTCATGCGCACAGCTTACGCGCGCGCGAGGGGTGGGGTAATGCGGAAGCAGTTCCGCCCCTGAAGCGGGGCGGAATTTGGGGCGTTATTATTATAAAGTTACATTATTTAGAATAAAAAACCATCAAAATTTACTCCAAACATTATTTATTCTAGCTTCATCATATTTATAGCTGATTGACTGTCTGCATTCATATTTAAAGTCAGGCTCGCTTGAATCTTTTGGCGCATCTATCCCATCAATTAAATTTAATATTCTCGCCGTCTCGTTCCTCAACTGCATATAACAAGGCTCTGTATTTGTCTGCTTTTCCTCTGGCCATGCCTTTAGCACTTTTTGCAATTTAGTCACTTGCATCAAAGCATTTTGTGATTCACTGCGCATAAAGTTGCTTTGCCAACCAAAAACCACATCGAGTGAAACTTCTTTTAAATTTTCATTTGTAATAAATAACGGTGTTATATTTTCTGCATTTTCCTCCGGAATTGATTGAATTTCCTGATCACCACACCCAATTAAGGCTAGCGCTACTACACCTACTAAAATAAATTTATTCACATTTACCCCCTTTAGTATCTGCGTCTTGTATAAGAAATAATACGATCATTTTTCACGTTTATAATATAAAAAGTACCTCGATAAGTCTCAACTAATCCACTAGTTGTCATAGTGTCTGTAATAAATTCAGGCTCTTCATTGCACTGTTCAAATCGTGAGAATTTCATCCCTACTCGAAGTGCCCTAAAGTCTTTTCCACATTTTCTTTTCTGTGCGGCAGATTCTTCTCTATCTACTTGCTCAACAGTTTTCTGCTCTCCTGGCGCACAAGGTCTTTCCTCAGAGTGCCATGAACCATTTTCATCTGTCCATTCTTTAGCACATGGGATTTTATGCTCCATCGTTTTACATGGGACTTCGATAAACTCTAAGCCATGCGCCCCTTTACTCATTACTTCACAATGCTCTTGGTCTGCATAGCCATACGAGGTGAAGATTAATGCCACTGTACTTATTAAAATCAACCTTTTCATATCTGCCCCCTTTAAAATACAACGTGATATTAAAACAGATTTTCCTGCACCTCGTCACAATCCATATTTTTTTGCAGCTCGCGGATCCACCGCACGGTCACATCCCATTCACGCGCTAGCTGGCTTTGTGATTTATCGCTACGCCGTATTTTTTCATTACGCACCGCGCGCAGCGCATCTTCACACTTGGGGATCTCCAGCGCCTCACCGCCATAGGCTTTAGTAAGTTTGATAAAGCTTTCAGCGCCAATAATCTTGCACAGCACATGCTCTGGTTTGAATTCTGCCGGCACCCACATGCTGGTGCCTTTATAGTGATCAACCAGTTTCAACGTGTCAGCCAGGCCGATGATATTTGCAAGGTCTTGCACAATGAAGGGCAGTATTTTCTCATCAATATTGATGGTGAGAATGTCAGCTGTTTTGATTTTAACCATTGCTTGCCTTTGGTTTAGCTTGTTGCTTTTTAACCAGCGCTGCAATAATGCCGCGCATCTCGGCCGGCTTGCACCATTGCAACTTTTCACGTTTGTACATTTGCTTGGCAATGCCATCTGCATAAGGCCAGCTCAGTTGCATATCAGCCAGCAACGCGCCAATCTTGCTGATCAACGCCTGCTTGGCCTTGGCGACATCTGGCGCGGTTTGCGTATTCTTCCATCCACGCGCTTTCATGTGGTTGAGCACAGCAACGCGGCCTGCATAATCCAGCTCACGGCTACTGGTGACACGTGCCACGGTAAACAACATGGAGCGATAGGTTTCATCATCCATACCCAGCGCTTTTTTAGCGATGTGGATCATCGCCAATTCAGAGTTTCTGATATCAGGCTTCACATTTAGCCTTTCTGTATATCTTTGTTAAATCCTTGTTAACGCAGTAACCTTTGCCACGCATAACATTAGCAATAGTTGCGCGGTCTTGATGGCTACTGGATGCTTGTCCAATTAGTCCAAAGTAGCTATTTGCTACTTCAAATAACTTATCTTTCTTTGTAGCGTTAATTCGGCTTACTGCCTCATTAACAGTGCGTTTGCGTGTATATCTATTCCAAGGTTTAATCACTTGGCCTACAAAATCCACCCCACGATCAACAGGCTGCAGGATTGTTTTCTTTGGATTTAGCCTGGCATTTAATTTATCTTGCAAGAAAGCATTAATTTCAATCAATGCAGCATTAAGCCATTGTGGTGATTCATGCAGCAGAATGAAGTCATCTACGTAGCGCACATAATGCTTTGCACCTATCTTGTGTTTGATAAATTGGTCTAGATCATTCAGATAGACGTTGGCAAAAAACTGTGAGCTAAGATTGCCAATTGGCAAGCCTAAATGGCTTGGTTGTTCGGCTAAACGCTTATGTTCTGGCACTAAATTCAGCTTGGTTGCTTCACCACGTAACTCATAGTTTTTGCGTGGATCGTGAAACAAGATTAAATCGGCTAGTGACAACCACCAAGGCTCATGTATCTTCTTTGCAAGCTGCTTGTGTAATACGTTCTTATCGATGGCCACAAAGAAGTTGGCTAGGTCACCCTTTAGATAAAACGTTGGCTTGCTCCAGTTTTGAGTAGCGCTGCGTATCTTTTTTTCTAGCCTTTTTACGGCATACAGCGTGCCACGTTCGGGTATGCATGCGCAGCTGTCTGCGATAAATGATGCATAAAACCTAGGTGAAACGTGGTTATAAAATAGATGGTGGACGATGCGATCTCTAAAATCTGCAGCCCACACTTCACGTGGCTTTGGCCTCGTGATAACAAAGCAAATGCTTTTACCTGGCAAATATGTGCCAGATTTTATGTCTGTATATAAATCAAACAAATTGCGCTCTAGATTCAGTTCAAAAGCTAGAGCGCTCTCTGAGTTTCGTTTGTGTTTTCTGCAATCAAAGTACGCTTGGACTAATTCTGCAAACGTAAAGTTGTCGTTATGATCTGCGGACAGCGCGAGCGCGGAGCTCGCTAGACTTGTTATTGTTGTTCTGGTTTCCATTATTGAAGTTCTGATACCAAGCCCAGCCTGCTGTATTTTGCTATCTACGTCATCTTGTCGAAGGGCTGTATTTAAATCAGCACCGATCAACGAGGCAACTGCGTTAGACCTAACCTGATTCCTATCAGTGGTATCTACGATGCGCATGGCGGTGACCTTTTGAGTCAGCGGCAAAACCAGATTATTAAATCGTTCAGTCATAGGGCCTTAACCTTTATGAAACAGACGATGCGGAGCGGCGCCAACCATTGGCTTGCTTGCCAATACTACCTGTCAACTCAATGGCCTTAGCATATTGGCCTGTTGAGATTAAACGCTTGTCGCGTGAAAGTCTTAATAGCAATTCGCATACTTGAAGTCGCTCTATAAGCGAGATTAAATATCCTGACTTTTCACGTGAGACGTTAGCCCTAAATATCAAAGTGACAATCTCAACGCATTCATCACGTAGTTTTCCGCCTATGCTTTGTTTAAAATCACGTGGCATATTCTTGGCAAGGTCAGTGATGACATCGAGTAAATCGTATGCCACTTTGTAAATAGGTAAGGTAGTGTGATTGGCCATAAAAATAAATAAATTACTGAATTACTGATAATCTGCGGACAGCGCGAGCGCGGAGCTCGCTAGACTTGTTAGTGTAGTGCTGGGCCCCATTACCGAAGCCCTGAGACCAAGCCCAGCCTGCATTGTTAGCATGTGTTTCAGATGACCAATAAGCCTCTTCTTTAAACTCATCTTTCATAAATTTATAGAGCATGGCTTGCTCACATCTGTCTGGCAGATGCCCGCCAATACTTTCTGCCCAAGCGACTTGATCACTCCAGCTTGCGCGCTCACTTTCACCTGGCAACAAAATAGTATGCTCAGCTTTAAGGCCATCAGCACTAATCATGCAGCCAACCCACTTTTCGCCATCGTTAAGATCAGGCATTGATACTGAAATTGGGAATGCATTCTCAATTAACTTGCCTGATTCATACCGTGCAATCATGCTTTGCAGTTTGTTTTGCTGGCTTTTAATTTCTTCTAATGTGATTGTTTGTGACATTTAAATAACTCCAAAATAACTAAATAATTGAATGACTAAATAGGAACTCTGCGGACAGCGCGAGCGCGGAGCTCGCTAGACTCGAGATAGTGTTGTACTGGTAGCCATTAGTGAAGCCCTGAGACCAAGCCCAGCCTGCTTCTCTTTCATGCGTAGTATTTGACCAGTACCAATCTTTCTTGAATTGGCCTCTGCTTTTATCAAACATTAAAACCTGTTCTACACGGTTTGGCAGGTCTCCGCCAAGTTGTTTTGCCCAGTCCATAGCGTCTTGCCAATTGCCATCATCTTTATCGCCTGGCAGTAAAATTGAGTGCTCACCAGTACCGTCTGGATTGATAATCGCGCCTAAATACACTTCACCTTCTTTTAACTCTGGTTGCTGCATCTTCATTCTCCTTTTAAATAATCACGGGCGTTAAAACCATCCCCTATAGCCCATTTGTTAACGGGCTATAAGTGAGAGTTTTGGCCTTAAGCCACTGCATCCTTCAATGCTTTTAAAGCGCTGAAATGCGGCACTTTCTTTTCAGGAATGGCCAAGGCTTCGCCTGTTGCTGGGTTGCGCCCCGTGCGTGCTGCGCGTGTTTTAACACTCAATTTGCCAACACCTGGCAAAGTCACTTCCCCACCTTTTTCCAGCTCAGCCTGTGCAATTTCACCAGCTTTATCCAGCACAAACTTGATTGCAACTTTTGAAACACCTGTGTTGTCATTGCTTTCAGCAATGGCATTAATTAATTCTGCTTGGTTCATTTAATTCTCCTAAAGTTAAGTTAAGTAATTCAGCCGCGCCTACACTATGCAAATCTGGGAGGGCGTATATCGCGGCTTGCCGGTGTTACAACCCACCGCCGGCTGGGGCTTCGGGCTACATATTTCCTGCGTCTTGCTCAAATGGCGTGATTACAAACTGCTCAACGCCTGTCACCAACGTAATACCGGCTACGCCACGAACTTCATCCGGCTCATTCAGGATGGCATCCTTGTTCACCTCTTCTTTGGTGCGCACAAAGCGGCCAAGGCCCAAGCGTTTCAACATTTCAATCACGGTATCGGCTTTGCTGATGCGTACACTTGGCGGGTTTTGGCGCCATGCCACCTCTCCGGTGATCAGGTTGGCTGATTTCACTTTGCCACCATTGGTGAGGTCATCACGGTTGGCTTCGCACCATGCTTGAACGCCTTCCTGCAGTAGTTCGATGCTCTCTTTAATCGGTTCCAGTGTTACCTGGTATTCCTGCGTGATTGCGGCAATCTTGTCATTCATCTCAGCCTGCTCACGGGTGAACTTGCGCATCAAATCGCCAACCTTGCGGATATCCGCCGCTGCATCGTCCTTGGTCTGCGGCACATAAACCTGTGCTTTGGATTTCAGTTTTGTGGGTTTTGCCATGTATTTTCCTTTTCTGTTATGTGCGTAAATGAAGCTGGCCAACCAGATCAGCCAGCGGGATTTTTGATAAATGGCTTGCCTTGCGCAGCTCGTGCAAAGCGCGGCCTTTGTGAAATTCAATGGTGCTTTTAAGCTCTTGTTCGCTGCTGGCAATGTAATAACCAGTGCTTGGGTGGCCGCAAATCGCAGTAGCATCTTCTTCAATGGACTGGCTGATCAGCTTGCGCAGCTCTCGGCTTGATATTGCCAGCGTACGGGCGAGGTCTTCTCCGGCAATGCCTTTTCCTACGCCAATATGGTTGCTTAAGACTAGTAGTAAGTCGTGCTTAGTCGCCATTTTTAAGCCTTTCCTGTGAGTTTTTTAAGCGTGTTGCGTACCGCATCCGGCATTTCACTACGGGCTTTCTTTACCGGCTTTTGTATCATATTGCCGACACCGGCAATATGATCAGCAGCAGTGTGAACAGCACCGTACTTGCGGCCTTGCTCGCTTTTGCGTTCTTGTGCAGCTGCCGCCCGGTTACCAAACCCTGCGATAATTTCATACAGGTAACCGTGGCTTTTGAGTGGAAGGCTGAGCTTATCGCGGCTTGCCAGCATGGTTTCAATCGCGCTACGCCAGTATTCCTGCGGAGCAGGGTAGATGGTGCCACCGCGTGTGATCTGCCCGGCCTTGATGTCAACAATCAGCTCATCCAGAATGCGTACCAGGGCAGACATTTTTAGCGCCTGCTTAGCCGGTTTGAATAAGCCAACGTAGGGCAGCAGCACATCCCCTAGCGGGGTCAGGCTGAATGCGCGGGCAATGGCCTGGCGTGCAGCTATATCACTGACTGCTGCCTGCAACGGGAACTCAGCCGCACAACATGGGCAGACTAGGCGCATCAAGCAACCTCGCTTAAATTAAGGTCATCTACATAATCAATCAGCTCGCGTGTCTGAGCTGCATCCAGCTCGATAGGCATGTACTGCACACCCATGATAAGCAGGCAGCCGTCACTGGTATATGCAACTCTAAAGGTTGATTTTGTAAAGGTGGATGGAGCAATATCAATCACCGGCGCTTTAACAAATGCAGGCACGTGATCATGTGTACTTTCAGCTGACTGAAAAGCACTTTCAGTTTTAGCCGGTTCTTGGGTCGTGACGTCTTTGTGTTTTAAAGCGCCATAAAAATCATTGACCTTTAATCCGGCAGCAATGCTGTATGTTTTTTTACCGGCAGCATCACTATTAATAACGACATGACCGCGATCAAGATAACCAACGATATTGCCTTTGCCAATTTTTGTATTGTTTAATCCAGCCTGCATTTCCAGCATTGTGCAGGCTGGGTGCTGCTCGATATACTCAAGCATCAATAGCGCATTTGGTTTAATGTCTGTATTCATAATTTCATCCTCTTTTTTGCGTTCAATATTCGCAACTTCAATCGGCGCTGCTACAGATGTTTGCAGCTTGGGCTTCAATGTCGGTAACTCAATAGAGCGCCTGGTAGGGCAGGCCTGCTTACCTTCCGCAGTAATGCGGTATCCCATGCCTATATCTTCAATCAATCCTTTTTTAAGTAATGAGCCACTCGCATAGCCACTGGGGAATCTATCCATCAGTTCAGATGTCTCCATTTCTCCAGCGCGCAGCGCCTGTAATGTTTTAATTTCTGATGGAGAAAGTTTCATTTTTTAAGGCTCTCCCAGTTATTCACCACACGGATGCAGCGCTCGATCTCCTGCTGTTTGCGCCATTCCTGACATAATTCGCACATGCAGTTTTCTTTACGCTGCATGTATGGCCAGCTGTAACTTTTCATCTCACACCCCGGCTAATGCAGTGCACGCTTAAAGTAAAAGCTGAATCAATGCCAAGCAGCTGCAACACGATGCATCCTGCGCTCCAGCTGTTTCTTGCCACGGTTTCAACAATGCGCACTTGGGTTTCATTGCCTTTTGGTGTGCGAATTTTTACCTCGTATCTATTCATTTTTAGCTCCCTGATTGTTAGGGCAGGCTTGGCATGCCCTCCATAAACGCATAGCGCGTGGGCTACTTGTTGGCGCATTTTCAGAGCAATGGCGTTTACACTCTGTGATTGGGATTGATTCGCCCAGATGCGGGCAGTCAACACGGCTGTAAGTGTCCATTACCAGCGCTTCTATCTTGTCGGTGCTGGCTGGGTATTTGCCCCTCATTACCAAGCTAATTGCTGTACGCGATACACCAAGCTCATCTGCAACGGCTTGATTACTGCTTTTTTCAACAGCATCTGTTAATAGTTTTAGCCACATAGCGCATGCTCCAATTCTGCATTTGGGTCATACACGGTATGTGCAGCTACACGCCACACAGGGGCTTGCGGTCCGGTATCACGCTCAGGCAGTAGCCAGTAGCGCTTGTGGCCGTTGCTGGTGATAGCGCTGCCTTTTTCGCGCTTGCCCATCTCGGTAATGTAGCCAGCTTTTTGCAAGGCGCGCACATACTTGCCGATGTTGCTGATGATGTCTTTTTCGCCACCTTGCGCCACCAACATGGCCAGCTCTGGTATTGAGAATTTGCTACGAATGCGCATGGCGCGCCATACCCTGATGCGCAGGCTGTTTTTATTGACCTTGGGCGCTACGTGTTTACCATTAGGGCCGCTCTTGATCTGCTTGCCTTCAACCATTGCAATGCGTCCGGCTTCAGTAATGGTGTGGCAGCCTTGCTCGCACTTTTCCAGCAAGCCGTGTTTGCGCAGCTTTAGGCAGGCGCGATCTACCTGTGTTGCAGTTAAGCCAGTGCTATGCACAAGGTCTGCCTCACGTACGCAATCAACGTGATATGCGTCTGCGATAGCCGTTAAAATGGTATTGGATGTCCAGATCATTTAACGTGGCTCCAAAAATGAGATTATGTTTCTTGCCGCAGAACCTCTCTCTCTAATCAACTCAGTACTTGCTTTTGCTGCCCGTAATGTTCTAAATGTTCCTGGCTTAACAAAATCAGGGATTTTTTCTCTTAAAATATATAAAAGCTCACATGCAAAATTGATTAAATCAAGGGCGTTTTCATCATTGATATTAATTTCATTAACTAAACGTGGAGCATGCTTATCAACATCACAGATGAATTTAATAGAACCACGATTCAGTTCAATAAAATTAATATCTCCTTTTAGACATGGATGTAGAGGCTCACCTTCAACCATAAAAAAATGAGTGCGTGCCATGATTAACGCACCCCAGCTTTAACCAAACGTGGGCGGCGTGATTGCCAGTCATGGGTCAAGCTTTGGCCTGCCATATCAGCAAGCGCTACCTGCGTGGCACCATTGCGTTTTGCAGTATTCTCAACTGTGGCAATTGCATTCATAATGTCGCGCATGCGGCCACCACTAGCGCGGTGAATTTCCGTTACCAGGTCATCGGCTATATCGACTTCTGCCAGCTGCTTGCAGGTGAGTAAAACATCATTCACGCTGGCTGGCTGAAATTCCACCACACGGGCAATACGGCTGCTGATCTGTCTGTGGCGTGCAATACGCGCCTGCACCTGATCCATCCCTACTAAAATCACCAGCACTTCTGTCAAGTCGCTCAAATCGCGCACGGCTTCAAGCACTGCGGCATTGTTTTCAAGGCAGTGCTCAACCTCATCCACCACAATCGGTATCTGGTTGCCACCGATATAACCGGCGATGCGTGCAAATACATCGGCAGGCCTGCCGCGCGTATCCAGTTTCAGGTTTTCTGCCAGCTCTCGTTTAAACCAGGCAGGGGTCCAGCCCTCTTTAGCGCGCACATAAGCGGCGCCGCTCTGAATTGCCCAGTGATCAACTGTGGTGCTTTTACCAAAGCCAGCCTCAGCGGTAACCAGCATCAGGCTGGCTTCGGCTGCACCGCGATTTTCAACCGCAGTGATGCCGGTTCTAAAGTGCTCGTAATTTTCTGTTTTTACAAATTGTTTTTTCATGTAAACTCTCTCTTGCTGTTGTTAAGGTGCTTTTCAAACACCTGTGGTAAAGGTCATGCGGTAGCGTCAACTACCGTATGGCCGCTTCTCTATCTCCGAATAAATCCTCATATTCGGCAGTTAATCTGTAGCAATTCAGCCAGGCTTCATCCTGCACAGTCATCTCGGTATCATTGGATAAAAGCCACCTGTACTTGGCTGCGTCTGTTTCAAACATTGGCCGTTTCACCGGCATGGCAATCACGTTTTCTGGCAGCATTCCGAGTGATTGCACGATAGGGGTTGCCGCCATCACCGGCAGCTCAATTGGCGCTTCATAAACCAATTGCTGCGGTGGATTAAGTTCCTGCTCGGCTTCATCAATCTTGGCTTGTGCGCGCTGTATACGGCCTTTAGCACGCTTCTCAGCGGCCTGATCAACAAATGATTGCGGGAAGTAGCTGCGTTTATTCGCTTCAAACATCGCTACAGTAACTAGCTGTCCAGCTTGGTTACGCACCCAAACACGGCTTGCATCGTGAATGTCATAACCTACGCGCATGGTTTCACCGTGATAGGCTTCAAGGTCATGGCTAAAGTAGGTGTTGGTAAATAAGGTAATCTCGCCACGGCGTGTTACTGCCTCTTTATATGGCCTGAATAGATCATCAGCTTCATGCTGCTCTACCATTACAGGGTTAAAGCCTTCTTTTACTGCGGCGGCCCATGCTTCATTCGGTGATTGGTGGCGTTTCTTACCAGTTAATTCGTCATAAACCTTAGGTAATGCGCGGTGAGGGCGGTTGTTGTAGTCATCAATTTGCGCCTGGCACCACTCAATAAAAACCAGCCAGGGCATGAGCTTTTTAGATGCGCCTGCAGCTTTAATATCAGCGCGGGTTACCTTGAATGCGGCCTGCTTGGCTTGTCTATCCATATCGGTGCCCATATAAGTAGCCAGTTCTTTTGCGCCACGCACCCAAATGCTTTGATGTGAGCGCTCTTCAATACCTCGCGCCTGCGAGTTATAAGGCAAGCTATGCGTTAGCGTGATGGATAACCGTGCCATAAAGCCTGTAGCTTCATTGCTCATAGCTGCATTTTTAAAGCCTGAGCCATTATCAACATAGAAAATAGCAGGAATGCCACCATTAAGACTGGCGTGGCGTAGCGCATCTACCACGCCCCATGTAGACTCAGCCAAACCAGCAGACCACCCAACACATTTGCGTGTGGCAATATCTAAAACGCTGGTGATTTCTGGTCTAAATGCTTTGCCATGCGCAGGGTGTGCAACTTCAGCATCAAAGGCATGACCATCTGCTGTATAAGCATCACAGGGCCACATTTGACTGGTATCGCGTCTCACAAACGGCTTAATGTTCTTGATTTCACGGCTACCCATGCGGCCTTTTTGCGCTTCAACATTGCTTATTTTCTTGATGAAACGGCTAGCAGATGAATAGCTTGGGCACTCAATAGCAGCTGGCAGGTGCTTTGGTAATTGTTCAATGCAGTATGCCAAGCTTGGTTTTTGTGGCTGGCCGTACAGGCTCATTAGGTAGGGCGCCCAAGCCGGTACCTGAATTTTGTCGCAGGATTTAGGGGCTAAAGTTGCAACGCCACCTTCAGCATCATTTAGCCATCTGTAAATTGAGCGGCGGCTTAAAGTGCGTTTTCCAGCCTTACCTGAGCGAGCATTGGCTAATGGCGCCAACTGCTGCAGGTGATCAGGAAGGGTGCTAGTGGCAGCCATTTCAACCAATTTAATAATGGCACGGTCAGTGCCGCCAATAGCTGCGAGGCGTTTCACTTCATGGCATATTGCGGCGCGCGCTTCTGCCGTCTGCCTTTGCCAGTCTTTTAAATCGTTGGCACTTTGTTTGGTAGCAACCGTTAACTCGGTTGATTGTGGCTTGTCAGTTAACGGCTGCTTAACTGCCTGTATCTCGTTATGAAGTTTATTGGATTTAATTAACTCTATAATGGCTTTTGGCGGTTGGTATTCGGTTTTAACCCCACCCTTGCCACCTTTGGCAGGCACTTCACGTTTCTGCCATCCATCTTTCTCTGCTCTTAATTTAATACCAGGCTTACTGGATGGCATTCCACTCAGCTTCATCGCGACCAATTCGGCGCATGAGTAATATTGCTTCACTCTGCTTCTCCCAGTAGTTTTTTCAATTGCTTGATTTTGTTGGAGGCTTCATCACGCTGGCGCTCCAGCTTTCCAAGCTCGCTGTTTAAAGCGTCTTTGCCAATTGCAAGCTTTGCCCCCAATTTACGAGCCATCATGTTGGCTAAAGTATGCGTTCCTGTAGCCATATCAAACGCAATGGCACGTTCAAAACTTGGGTGGTGCTCATCACGGCTCTCGCTGCAATAAGCATCCAGCATGTTCTTGGTGACTTCTTGACCAAGCAACTTGCTCATTTCTGCGGCGATGATGTAGCGGTCATGATCGCGCAACGCTTCTGCCATCACATGCGCCACCTCTACCCTGCAGCACAGCGCACCCGCAACTGGAGCAACCGGCTGCGGAATCAAAAACAAGTCTCCAGTTCTGTCATCGCGCAATTTCCGCATCACGCTGCCACCTTGTCTAACGCATTTACATTGCGTGAATTTTCAGCGGTGGTATGATTGGCTTTAATTTTTAATGCTGCTGATAAACGTGATGGATGGCGACCAAGCCCACGCTCTCCTCGACCGCTTTTAGGAGAGCCATCCAGGTGATAACGGCTTGGCCAGATGGTTTGTGGTGTAAGCCCTAAATGCTCTGCAATAATTCGCTCGTATTTTGGGTAAGGTTTATATAATGCCTGACCAATCACTTGTGGGCAGTAACCATGTTGTCGGCTGATGCGCTGCAGGCTAGTGCCAGATTTATGCACCGCAGCAACAACATCAGCAGAATGCCAGTCTTGGACTTTTTCTTTGGCTGGTTTTTTTAGCATGTTTAATACTTTGTAAAAATTGAACATGTGACAATGTTATAAGAAACTTTATTACTTTGCAACAGTTTACAACTTAAATTATCAATTATTTTCACTTTAAAAGTGTTTTCATATATAAATCATAAGGATAAATGACTTTACAACTTACATTTACTTTACAACTTAGGTTTACTACTCATGATTAAAAGTAGTAAACCTGACTTAGAGTGGTTTTCTGCCGCAGAATTAGCCGAATTTGGTAAAAACTGGGTTGGTGGACTACCTACCTCATCTGTAGGATGTAAGGGTAGAGCCGTAAGTAAGGGGTGGGAATCAAGGCAAGTTCAGGGTAAGGGTGGCCCTAATGGAATTTTAACTGAATACAAGCCGCCACAAGAGATATTGGAGGCCATTCATCGCTATATTGCCAATGATAAAAAAGACATCCATGCATCACCAGATAGTGATGCTATTGAATATGGACCAGCTCCTGCCATTAAACCTCTGGTAAGTGGCAGCGGTAAGCACGGCGGGGCAACAGCTGATGATGCCTCGTTAAATCTGCGTAGGCGGGTTAGTCAAAAACAGTATCCAGATACTATATATATAGAGCAACTAAAAGACGTGCGAGCAGCTGCAGGAAATGGGCAAGTTACACCAACAGATCAAGTGAGTGTAATGGTTGCAATCAATGCCATTAACTGGCGAAATCGCGTGGGGGCAAATGCGGATAAGGTTAAAATTATCACTGTTTATGGTGATAGCATGGAAGGTACTCTATCCCACGGCGACCAGGTGTTTGTAGATACGGCATGCAATAAGTTCATCGATGACGCTATATATGTAATCATGCAGGATGATCTATTGCGCATAAAGCGCGTTAAACTAAAGCTGGATGGGTCAATACTCGTTAAAAGTGACAATGAAAATGGTTTTGGTATTGAAGAGTACACGGCAGACCAGGCTGCAGCTTTTAAAGTGATTGGTAAAGTTCTACCATTTAAGTTCGGTCAGTTTAAAATGTAATGAATATTTATCTATTCTGTGCCAAATCTTGCGCAAATTTTATTTAAAATTTACTAATTACTTCTATTTTGTGCCAAATCTAATTTTTTTCTATATTTTTACGAAAGCCTTATTTCCTGCGGCTTTTCGACTTTTTTTGTGATCTCTTCATAGTGCCAAATCAATCACTCCCCCACAGTAAGCGGCAGTAATACTGTAAAAGAAAAAGGCCAACATCGCTGTCAGCCTTATCTATACTGGTGGCCCCTCTGTGAGTCGAACACAGTACCAACGGATTATGAGTCCGCTGCTCTAACCAAGCATGAGCTAAGGGGCCGAAACTGTTAAAGTCGCTATTTTAAACTATAACGGCTTAATCTTGACCCGTTTCCAAGAAGCTTCTTAATCTTTCTGAACGAGTAGGATGACGCAATTTACGCAATGCCTTGGCTTCAATCTGACGAATACGCTCACGTGTCACATCAAACTGTTTACCCACTTCTTCCAGCGTATGGTCAGTATTCATTTCAATACCAAAACGCATACGCAGTACTTTTGCCTCACGCGGTGTTAGTGATTCCAACACCTCACTGGTTGCATCACGCAAGCTGGCATAAACCGCTGCATCTACTGGCGCTAAAGTCGTGCTGTCTTCAATAAAGTCGCCTAAATGTGAATCTTCATCGTCACCGATTGGGGTTTCCATTGAAATTGGCTCTTTACTGATTTTCAGGATTTTACGAATCTTGTCTTCAGGCATTTCCATTTTTTCTGCCAGCAGAGCCGGATCTGGCTCTACTCCAGTTTCTTGCAGAATCTGGCGACTGATACGATTCATTTTGTTGATCGTTTCAATCATGTGCACAGGGATACGGATAGTACGTGCCTGATCGGCAATGCTGCGGGTAATTGCCTGACGGATCCACCATGTTGCATAGGTAGAGAATTTGAAACCACGACGATATTCAAACTTATCAACCGCTTTCATCAAGCCGATATTGCCTTCCTGAATCAGATCCAGAAATTGCAGGCCGCGGTTGGTGTATTTTTTAGCAATGGAAATCACCAAACGCAGGTTAGCTTCGATCATTTCGCGTTTGGCACGACGGGCACGTGCCTCGCCGGTTGTCATTTGCTTATTGATTTCTTTAAGCTCTTTGGTTGGAATACCAACTTTATTTTCCAGATCAATAATGCGTTGTTGCTGATCCAGAATCGAGTGATTAAAACGCGCAAGTTTTTCTACGTACGGCTTATCAGCTTTAAGTTCTTCAGCCAGCCAGGCAAGATTGCTCTCATTACCCGGGAACGACTTAATAAAATGTGGTCGTGGCATGCCGGATTTTTCTACACAGAAATCCAGCACTTTGCGCTCATGACCGCGCACTGTTTCCACTAGATCACGTACTTGATCACAAAGCGATTCAACCTGTTTTGGTGAAAAGCGGAACGCAGTAAGTTCTACTAAAATATCAGCGAGTAGCGCCTGATACTCAGCATCTTGGGAGCCTCTCACTGGAAGAATCTCCATCATTTTCTGATGTGCTGTACGCACTACCGCAAAGCGTGTGAGTAGTTCTTCTTTAAGTTTGGCTAAAGCCTCAGCTGAAATTGCAGCAGCTTTTGCGCCGTCAGCATCTTCATCTTCATCGTCGTCATCAACTTCAGGCTCGGCCTCATCTTCAGCTTCGGCTGTCATGCCATCGTCCAAGCCAATATCAGCATCAATTAAACCATCGACTAAATCATCAACGCTGAGTTCGTCTTTTTCTACTTTAGCAACCAGCTCCAGCAAAGCGCTAACAGTGGTTGGGCAGGCCGCAATCGCTTGGACCATGTGTTTTAATCCGTCTTCAATACGGCGTGCAATCTCGATTTCGCTTTCGCGTGTAAGCAGATCAACCGTACCCATCTCGCGCATATACATACGCACCGGGTCAGTTGTACGGCCAAAATCTGAGTCTACTGTAGCAAGTGCTTGCTCAGCCTCTTCTACCGCATCGTCATCTGTCACGGCTGGAGGCGCGTCGGACATTAACAGCACTTCAGCATCAGGCGCTTCTTCATACACCTGAATACCCATGTCATTGATCATGCCAATGATGCCGTCAATCTGCTCAGATCCCTGCACATCGTCAGGTAAGTGATCGTTAATTTCGGCATAAGTGAGGTAACCACGCTCTTTGCCTAAAACGATCAAGCTTTTAAGACGGGTGCGGCGCTCTTCTGCGCTTACCTCTTGCATATCCGCGCTAATAAACTCTTCTGTTTCTTTTTCAGCTGTTTGATCGCTCTTTTTTGGTCTTGCCATGACTTACCTCTAAAATTAGCTTCTGCCATGCACTTAAATTAGCTGCATAACGATAAGATTACCGAACCGCGTATTATACCAGAATTAAGCCCTATTTTGGCTGGGTTTATTGCCTACAGATTTCAACAAAGCAATTTCGTCTTCCGTTAACGCACTTAGTGGTTTTTCACCGATCCGCGCCAACAAAATACTGGACTGCTTATGTGAATAAATGTCCTGTAACTGCCGCCTTGTACCCACCAACGCTTTTTCAATATCAAGCGTTTCATCCAGCATAGTTAATTCGCGCTCCAATTCACGCAACACTTTGGCCTCAACTTTGCCCTCAAGTTCGCGTAACAACACTACTGGTTTAGAATGGGGGTGCAATAAACAAGTTTCAATAGTCTGCCTAAGTAATATATCCTCTTCAGCCTGCCCAACCAGCCATTCCAAGTCCGATCCAGATGCAAGTGCAGGTTGCATCAGCAACATCAAACAAAAACTTCTTTGCAAAGAAGTTGTAGTACGAATCAGCTTCGGCCTGGCCTGCGCAGGTGGTTTATTTACATTGGGCAGTTTAAGCAGACTGTGCATTTCCTCAGTGGATAACTGTGCCAATTCAGCAACTTTTTTACGCAGGTACATCGCGCTGCGTGGCGCGCTGATCTGCTGCAAAATTGGCTCCGCTTCATTCAAAAACCGTACACGGTCTTCCTGACTCTGCAATGGGTTATTTTCGCTCAGGTGCTGCAAAATATATTGCGAGAGCGGCATTGCGGCTTTAATTTCAGCCTCAAATTTTTCTTTGCCAAATTCGCGCACATAAGAATCCGGGTCATGCTCTTTGGGCAGAAATAAAAATGTCAGTTTTAAACCATCAGTAAGCGCAGGCAAGGCATTCATGGCAGCGCGCCATGCCGCGGTGCGCCCTGCATTATCACCATCAAAACAAAATACGATTTCATCAGCCTGACGCATCAGTTTGGTAATATGAAATGGCGTAGTTGCCGTGCCTAGTGCCGCAACTGCATATTCAATGCCGTATTGTGCCAAAGCCACCACATCCATATACCCCTCAACCACCAAAGCACGGCCTGCATCGCGTATTGCACGGCGCGCCAAAAACAAGCCATACAACTCATGGCCTTTCTGAAACAAAGGCGTTTCTGGCGAATTGTAATATTTAGGGATGTCTTCCGGATTAATCACGCGACCGCCAAAGCCAATCACCTGGCCTTTTTGGTCGTGAATCGGAAACATAATGCGATCACGAAAGCGATCATAACGACGACCTTGTTCGTTTTCAACTACCAAGCCGGCAGTGGTCAAAGCTTCACTTTCATAATTCGAAAAAACACTTTGCAGGTTCTGCCAGCCCGCTGGGGCATAGCCAATCTGAAATTTAGCCGCGATCTGACCACTAAGACCTCGATTCTTTAAATAATCAATCGCACGCTGTGATTTTTTAAGCTCGGCCTTATAAAAATTGGCAGCTTGCTGCAGCGACTCCTGCAACCCAACCACCACTTTGACCGCAGGCCTATCAGCATCGCGCGATTCCTGCGGCACAGTCAGCCCCACAGATTTGGCAAGCTCATGAACTGATTCCACAAAATCCAAACCCTGATATTCCATCATAAAGCCAATAGCAGTGCCATGTGCGCCGCAGCCGAAACAATGGTAGAACTGTTTGGTAGGGCTTACGGTAAAACTGGGGGATTTTTCATTATGAAACGGGCAGCAGGCAGAATAATTGGCACCGGCTTTTTTGAGCGGCACACTTCTATCTACCACATCAACAATATCAACGCGGTTCAGGAGTTCTTGAATAAAGCTTTCGGGGATCAAAATTATCTGCTTTTACCAAAAATAACGACGTTGATTTAATTACCGAATGGTAATTCTAGCCCAAGATTACAACTCAAGTAAGCTCAAAACAAATAGTAAGCTCAAAACAAAAAAGGAGCTTGCGCTCCTTATGATGTTTGCTTGCAGCTTTACCGATTAGCCTAAACGAGTTTTAATCAACCCGGATATTTTACCCATATCGGCACGGCCAGCTACCAGCGGTTTAATCGCTGCCATAACCTTGCTCATATCTTTAATACCAGCAGCACCAGTTTCTACTACGACTTTTTCCAAGATGCCTTTAATTTCATCTTCAGTCAATTGCTGAGGCAAATAGGTTTGCAGCACTGAGACTTCAAACTTTTCTACATCGGCCAAGTCAGTTCGATTAGCTGATTCATACGCAGCAATAGAATCACGACGCTGCTTAAGCATTTTCTCAATTACAGCAATCACATTGCTGTTATCAAGCTCAATACGCTCATCAACTTCGCGCTGCTTAATCGCAGCCTGCAATAAACGTATCGTGCCCAAACGCGCGCTATCTTTAGCGCGCATAGCGGTTTTCATGTCCTCAGATATCTGAGCTTTTAATGACATGTGATAACTTTACTTAAAGTTCTTAGTAAAGTTTTGCTGGCAATGTTTGTTTCATCAAGCGACGATATTGGCGCTTAACAGCAGCAGCAGCTTTACGTTTACGTTCCCAAGTTGGCTTTTCGTAAAACTCGCGTGCGCGAAGGTCATTCAACAAACCAGTTTTTTCAATTAGGCGTTTAAAACGACGCAATGCAACGTCAAACGGCTCATTCTCTTTTACACGTACACTAGACATTCGGTCTCTCTTATCTGCAACTATATTAGTGGGTCACTCAAGTTCGCCTGGCAACAGGACTTATAAACTCGAGAAAAGTCCGCCATTTTAATCGTATAATTGCTTTTGTTCAATTACTTTTATGTAATTGTGGTGTAAAAGTTGTTTTAAATTGAAATGGATACAAAAAATGTTAGTGCTAGGCGTTGAATCTTCGTGTGATGAAACCGGTATTGCCCTATACGATACTGAACAGGGACTTTTGGCGCATGCCTTGCATTCGCAGGTGGAAATGCACGCTGAATATGGCGGCGTAGTGCCTGAACTCGCCTCGCGTGACCACATTCGCCGCGTACTGCCTCTCACGGAAATCACATTAAAAGATGCCGGCAAAACATTGCATGACATCGATGCCATCGCCTATACCCAAGGCCCCGGTCTTTCAGGCGCATTGCTGGTAGGCACCAGCTTTGCTGAATCGCTGGCATTCAGTTTAAACATTCCCACTATCAACGTACACCACCTTGAAGGCCACCTGCTTGCGCCATTGCTGGAAGACAACCCGCCGCAGTTTCCATTTGTCGCACTGCTGGTATCCGGCGGGCATAGCCAACTGATGCGTGTGGATGGCATTGGCAAATATGAATTACTGGGCGACACACTGGACGACGCGGCAGGCGAAGCTTTTGACAAAACAGCAAAATTATTAGGCTTAGGCTACCCAGGTGGCCCTGCTTTATCAAAACTGGCACAGACCGGCAAGCCAAACTTCAAACTACCCAGACCATTACTGAATAGCGGTGATTTGAACTTTAGCTTTAGCGGCCTGAAAACTTCAGTGCTAACACTCGTTAACCGGCATCAGCCTTTAGATGAAACCACCAGAGCAGACATTGCTTACGAGTTTCAGGAAGCAGTAACTGAAGTTTTAACCACCAAATGCATGAGCGCACTGCGTGAAACAGGTTTGGATAATCTGATTGTTTCAGGTGGCGTGGGCGCAAATGCCAAATTACGTGAAAAACTCAATGCCGCTACCAAACGTAAATTATGCAAAGTAAGCTATCCGCGACTGGAGTTCTGCACCGATAACGGCGCCATGATCGCCTTTGCCGGGGCAATGCGTTTAAGCGCCATGCACAAAGACGGCAGCAAAAGTTACAGCTTTAGCGTAAAACCGCGCTGGAATTTAAGCGAGCTACAGGCGCCTTAAACGCCTACTTCTTTTTACCGAAGCCGGACTCGGTACCTGCCAGCAATTTTTGAATATTGCTGCGGTGGCGCCAAACCAGAAAAATCGACATCACCAGCACGGCAATCACGTAATCTGAAATCCCAACCAAGTTATCTGCATGGGCTAATAAAAACCATGCGTACACTGGCGCCAATACTGCCGCTACAATCGCAGCCAATGATGAATAACGCGATACTGCAAAAACAATAATCCAGGTAATAAATGCCGCCAAAGCCAACATTGGAGAAATAGCCAACATCACGCCTAACGCAGTTGCCACGCCCTTACCACCCTTAAAGCCATGATAAATCGGGTACAAGTGCCCAAAAAATACCGCCAGACCTACAGCGCTTATCAACCACATGGTCATCCCTGACTGTAATGCCAGCCAAACCGGGAACCAGCCCTTGAAAGCATCCCCCAGCAAAGTGAGTACCGCCGCTGACTTTTTACCGCTACGCGCAACGTTAGTGGCACCGATGTTGCCACTACCCACTGAGCGGGGATCAGGCAAGCCGTAAAGTTTGCTGATTAAAATACCAAATGCAATTGAACCTAGCAGATACGCTGCTACTATCCAAATTACAGGAATAAAAGTTACCGGAATAAAACCTAACTCATTCATAATAAGATGCTCTAAAATCTGACCAATCACATTCTAAACCATCCCAAAAAGACTGGGCATCATATTTTATGGACATCATATTTTTAAGCGAAGTCAAAGTACAAACCAAACTCGGCGTACCTGAGTGGGAGCGCATGGTTGAACAAACCATCATTCTCGACATAGAAATTGGCTACGATTTAAGCAAAGCCTGCAAAAGCGATGCTGTTGCCGACACCATAGACTATGGCGCGGTAGTAAACCGGATTCGCGAAACGCTCAAGGAAAACAACTTTCAGCTTGTTGAAGCCTTAGCTGAACATATTTGCCAATTGATTTTGAAAGAGTTTGGTGCGCTGAGCATAAAAGTTAAAGTTGCCAAGCCTGCGATATTGCCCGGATTAAAGGCGCTAGGAGTTGTACTACATAGAGAACAATCTAATTAAGGAATAAGTATGTTTTGTATTTACAAAACCGACCCGGGCTGGATAAATCTTATAAGAACTCTTCAACCTGATGTACATGTTAACTTTTGGAGAAAAGGAACAAACCAGTTAAAGCTACCAATTGGTTCTTGGTTATATTTCAATGAGAGGAAAACTAGAAATATTGTCGGCAGAGGTATGTTAGTTGGCTATGAAGTAATGACAATTGATGAGGCGTGGAAGTTGTATGGTATTGGGAATGGCGTTAATTCTCTTATTGAACTACAAACTCGAGCCAAAGAAATTCTAGATGTATCATCTAGCAGCTCAGAAATTGGATGTATTTTACTTTCTGAACTTGATTTTCTATCTTCTGAGAATTCATTTGTAATAAGCAAAGAGAGCTATGCACCACAAATTGTAGGTCCAAAGTATTTCGAAGATAACGAACTGGCTGAACTTCACAATAAATTTTCTTACCAGCCAGAGAGTCAAATACTTAGCATTAAGCAGGAGTTAACACCATATTATGAAGGTGAAGAAAAATACTCTTACAGGCGAGGTTATGAGAGAAGTTCTCAAGCTAGGGAGGAATGTCTTAAATTTCATAATTATCAATGTAAAGCTTGTAAAAAATCGTTAGAAGATATTTATGGAAAAGTTGCTCAAAAAGTCATACACGTTCATCATCTCAATCCAATTGCAAAATCAATTGGATTGAGGGAAGTTGACCCCAAAACAGAATTAATACCCTTATGTCCTAACTGTCACACCATCGCACACTTACGAACACCGCCATACACTTTAGACGAGATTATCAGCTTTATTAAATCTCAAAATAACGATTAACCCCTTACACCACGCCGAGCAACGGAGACATAAAGGGAGATTTCAGCGATCGGCTGTTAGAGGCCGCATGGGCCTTCCCCGTGGAATATACGCGCTAAAGCGCATTATTCACACGTGAAGCGCAGCGAGTTTTCACGTCAGAACAATTGCTTTAGCAATTCGTGATGACGGGGAAGACCCTTGCGGTCTCCGATTGCTGCCCTTTGTGTTGAGTAGCGCAGGGAAGGCGTAGCCCGTGGTGTGGGGTGCCGTTTTCTTTGGTTACTTTCTTTTCAGGCAGTTAAAAGAAAGTAACTAGCTGTCGGGCTACCCCCGATATGGTGAATATTCCACCTACGTACCACAAGGGTACTCCGATTTGTTAAGCACTAAAGTGCTTGCGAAACCGCATGCGGGAATGACGCCCTCTCCCCAACCCTCTCCCGCCTGCGAGAGAGGGAGTTAGCCTCTAGGATGATGCTGCGAATGCAGCTTCTTCAACCGCTCTCGCGCCACATACGTATAAATCTGCGTAGTAGAAATATCCGAGTGCCCCAGCAGCATCTGCACTACACGCAAATCTGCCCCATGATTCAATAGATGCGTTGCAAACGCATGGCGCAACACATGCGGCGACATATGCTTGGCAATACCTGCCAACAAAGCATAGCGCTTGATCAGATACCAGAACGCCTGCCGCGTCATAGCTTCACCGCGATTGGTCACAAACAAGGCATCGCTCAACCGCTTTTGCAGAATCTCCGGCCTCGCTTCACGCAGATAACGCGAGAGCCAATCGGCCGCTTCTTCCCCCATCGGTACCAAGCGCGTTTTGCTGCCTTTACCTGTCACACGCACCACAGCATCACTCACGCTAACCTCTGTGGTTTTGATGGAAACCAGCTCAGATACGCGTAAGCCACAGGCATATAGCAGCTCCAGCATAGCCCTGTCACGCAAGCCCGCTGGCTCGTTTAAATTGGGGGCATTGAGCAGTGCAAGCACTTCATCTTCATTCAGGCTCTTGGGCAGGCTGCGTGGCAGCTTGGGGGATTCTATCTGCAGCGTGGGGTCAACACTAATCTTATTTTCACGCAAACAGTAGCGATAAAAACGACGCAGGCTAGCAATCAAGCGACCAATGCTGCGTGGTTTACTTTGCGGAAATCTTACTGCCAGGTATTGCTGGATATCCGACTGGTCAACCGTTAACAGTTGCTTACCCTGAGCCAAAACCCAAATGGCAAATATTGTTAAATCCTGCCGGTAACTTTCAAGGGTGTTTTTAGACAGGCCATCTTCTAGCCATAAATGATCTATAAATGTATCAAGCTCTACAGCATCTTCAGATGCAAGTACTTGCTCGCTCACAACTTCACGCCTTCGTGCCGCAACAACCATTGTTTAATCTGCAAGCCGTCTTTCTTGCCTTGCATGAAACCGCCAATGCCATGCTTGGCCACCACCCTGTGGCAAGGGACTACTAATGGCAGCCTATTCGCCCCGCATGCATTAGCAACTGCCCGGGGGCCTGAGCCAACCTGCTGCGCAAGTTGGCTGTATGTAAGCGTTTTCCCGAGCGGAATTGCACTAATTGCATTCCAAACGCGCTGCTGAAATGCCGTGCCATGCTGGGTCAAGGGCAAGTTAAATTTTGTAATTGGTTGTTGCAGATAATCAACAATTTGCTGACAGATATTAATAACCAAAGGGTTACTGGATTGTTTGTCAATTTGAATTAAGCCACCCGGCGGCACAGCCAGCAATTCAATCGCAAGCCGGCTATTATGAGCAGTTATGGCTACCGCACCAAATGGCGTACTAATAAGGGCTTCATCATTACTTGTCATGCCTCGATGTTAAACCAAACTACAGCTTACGCAAATGTTTCAGGCAATAAAAAACCCCAACGATTTGCATCTGTTGGGGGTTTTCAGAATCCGCTTTAAATTAAGCGCTTTCTGCTGGAGCCATAACTTCTCTGTCACGAGAAACCAATTTCTCTTTAATACGTGCTGATTTACCTGAACGCTCACGCAAGTAGTACAGTTTCGCACGACGTACATCACCGCGACGTTTAACTTCGATGCTAGCGATCAATGGTGAGTAGGTTTGGAATGTACGCTCAACGCCTTCACCTGAAGAGATTTTACGCACGATGAATGATGAGTTCAAACCGCGGTTACGTTTAGCAATTACTACGCCTTCGTATGACTGCACACGTTTACGTGTACCTTCAACTACGTTCACGCCAACCACTACTGTGTCACCTGGAGCAAAAGAAGGAATAGTTTTGCCTAAACGAGCAATTTCTTCTTCTTCCAGCATTTTAATAATATCTGCCATGTTATTTCCTTTATATCGCCTTGGATTGAAACCTTGCGGTTTATCCTTGGCGGGTTCCTTTTAATTATGAAGAAACTTGTTCCTGCTAACTAATCCTGCTGTAGCAGCCGTGCTTCCTCTTTCGTCAACGGCCTTGCGGCCAATAAATCGGGACGTTGATCCCGAGTTCTTTGCAATGACATTTTCAAACGCCACTGCTTGATCTTTGCATGATTGCCTGACATCAGCACTTCAGGCACTCTCACGTTTTTATATTCTTCCGGTCTGGTGTAGTGCGGACAATCCAGCAAACCATCCACAAATGAATCTTCAATCGCAGAATCGCTGTCACCCAAGGCACCTGGCAACTGACGGATGATTGCATCCATCAACACCATTGCAGGCAACTCACCGCCACTTAATACATAATCGCCGATGGAGATTTCTTCATCGACCTCAGCATCTATCAAACGCTGATCTACACCTTCATAACGGCTGGCCAATAACACCAAGCCCGGCTTTTTGCTTAACTGCATCACTTTGTCATGCGTTAGCGGCTTACCTGCCGGTGAAACATGTATTACCCAAGGCTCAACACTATCAGCCACTTGCACCGTCTTAGCTGCGCCAATTGCTTTTTCCAGCGGCTCTATCAACATTACCATGCCGGGGCCACCGCCATAAGGCCTGTCATCGACAGTCTTATGATTGTCAGTCGTAAAATCACGTGGATTCCAATACTGCACTGCATAAATCTTTTGCTGTAACGCCCTGCTGGTAATGCCATATTTCGTAACAGCATCAAACATTTCAGGAAACAACGTTACGATATCAAACTTGAACGCCATGATTTAATGACCCGACTAAAAGTCCGGATCCCAATCAACCAACATGGTTTTTGCTGTTAAATCCACTTCCAGCACAACTGATGCAACAAAAGGCAGCAATCTCTCAAGCGGTTTTGCCTTTGCGTCAGTTTTGCCTGCATCTTGCATGACCTCATCTGAACGCACCGCTATCACATCATTAGCACCGGTTTCAAACACATCACTGATTACACCAAAATCTACACCTTGCAGATTTTTAACACGCACACCAATTAAATCTGACCAGTAATACTCGTCTTCATCCGGCTCTGGCAATTGCTCTCTTGGCACCGCAATCTGCTTACCTTTGCAGGCAAAAGCTGCATCGCGGTCGTTAATACCTTCAAGCTTTACCAAGATAACGTCGTTATGGACTTTTGCGGTTTCAACTTCCAGCTCGCGCCAGTCGTTACCCTTACCTAGCCACCAAGTATCGTAATCAAACAGACCGTCAAACGCTTCTGTGTCCGGTATAACTTTTAACCAGCCAAAAACGCCGTAGGGCGCTACAACGCGCCCCATGACTACCATAGCATCATTAGCCAAATTAAGTCCTATTCCGGCTTAACTTAATTACTTGCAATGCCTGAATTAAATTCAGGCAGCAAATCATTAAGCGTCAGCAGCTGGAGCTTCTGTTTCAGCTGGTGCTTCTGCAGCTGCAGCGGCAGCTTCTTTAGCAGCTTCAGCTTCTGCAGCGGCTTTAGCGTCGGCTTCAGCCTTAGCAGCGTCAGCAGCAGCTTTTACTTTTGCAGCTTCTTCAGCAGCAATTTTAGCTTTCTTGGCTTCTACTTTGGCAGCATCTTTAGCTTTAGCAGCGATTGCAGCTTCAGGGCCTTTGGCGTGGAACTTAACCAAGCGTGCAACTGTGTCTGACAACTGCGCACCATTGTTTTGCCAGTGAGTAATACGGGCCAAATCAATACGCAAGCCTTCAGCATTAGCACTAGCAGATGGGTTGTAAAAACCAACGCGCTCAATAAAGCGACCATCGCGACGGTTACGTGAATCAGCCACAACTACGTTGTAGAAAGGAGTTTTTTTCGCGCCACCACGAGCTAAACGAATAATAACCATAATCTTTGTTCTCTTTTGAATAATTTAAAGCAGAAAGGCGCGGATTTTACGTTATATCCGAACCTTTTGGCAAGCTATTTATCTATCAATTTCATTATTAATGTATCTATTTGTTTTTGTAACTAATTACGCAACAAATACAGCGCTGTCAAAAACCTATTTTTAATCTAAACGTACTATCAATCTAAACGTGTTTTTTATAACGGGTTGGGTCCGGCAATCCGGCCGCCATAAAACCTTCGCGCCGCAAACGGCATGAATCGCATAAGCCGCACGCCTCCCCATGATTATCAGCCTGATAGCATGAAACCGTCATGGCATAATCCACCCCTAATTGTGTACCCAGCTGCACAATCTGAGCTTTCGTCATGTCAATCAGCGGAGCATGCACGGTAATGGTTTTACCTTCCACTGCACTCTTGGTCGCCAGGTTTGCCATATTCTGGAATGCCTTAACGTACTCTCCACGACAATCCGGATAGCCGGAATAATCCAGTGCATTGACACCGATAAAAATATCCTGCGCGCCCAGCACTTCTGCCCACGCCAAAGAGAGTGACAGCATAATAGTATTACGTGCCGGCACATAAGTAATCGGAATGCCTTCCGAGGCTTTCTCCGGCACCGCGATTGCGTCATCCGTTAATGCAGAACCGCCAAATAGCGATAAATCAAGTTGCGCCGTTTTATGTGCAGTAGCGCCCATCACTGCGGCTATATTCTTGGCCGCGTTCAATTCCGCAATATGGCGCTGGTGATAATCCAGACTCAGGCAATAACATTCATAACCCTGACTGCGAGCATAAGCCAGCACCGTGGCAGAATCCAATCCGCCTGAAAGCAATACGACGGCTTTGGCGCCAACGCGGCGAGGCGCACCCTCAGCAGGCATGCCACTTGCGGGCAAATTAACTTGATTATTCATATCTGATCAGAACTATTCATTATTTAGATTAAACCCCGGGCTTCTCGCCCCATAAAATCTTGTGTAACTGTAGCTGCATACGCACCGGCAGCTTATCTTGCAATACCCAATCCGCCAAATCAGTCGGGCTAATCTGGCTATATACGGGAGAAAATAGCACCGGGCATTTATCGGTAATATGATACTTAATTAAAATTCCCTTTGCCCATTCATAGTCGTCACGACTGCATAGCACAAACTTAACCTCATCTGTTTGCTTCAGATGATCCAGATTGCCCCAGACGTTATTTGCAACTTCACCTGAATCCGGTGTTTTAACATCCAGAATCACTGAAACACGCTTATCTACAGCACTAATATCAATCGCACCGCCGGTTTCCAGCGAGACGCTGTAACCTGCATCACACAACTCTTTAAGCAGTACCAGACAGCCCTTTTGCGCCAATGGCTCACCGCCAGTAACAGTGACATATTGCGTGCCGAATTCAGCCACTTTAGCCAAAATATCACTGATTTCAACATTACTGCCGCCGCTGAACGCATAAGCAGTATCGCAATACACGCAGCGCATCGGGCAGCCGGTAAGGCGCACGAACACTGTAGGCAAGCCTACGCGACTGGATTCACCTTGCAGTGAATAAAAGATTTCGTGAATTTTAAGTTTCATTTAATATTTGGTACGCTGTATTTGCACACTATAAAAAAATAGCGCCAATTAATTGGCGCTATTTTAACTTAAAACAGGCAATACTCTAAATCAAGAAAAACTTAAGTGAATGTTTTTTCTAAGGATTACTTAATCGACTCTAATACTTTTAAACGCTTTTGCGCTGTCGGTGTAACTTCACTATCAGGGAATTTCTTCACCAGTTCGCGTAGTGTTTTTTTGGCTGCGACTACCTGCCCTAACTGAATCTGACTATTCGCTATATTCAACATCGCATCAGGTGCTTTTGCAGTTTCAGGATGTGTATCCAGCAACTTCTGTTGGGTAGCAATCGCTGACTTGTAGTTTTTTAACGCAAACTGTGAATATCCAAGCCCGTACATTGCATCTGCAGCTAATGGACTATTCGGATAATCTTTTAAAAACTTATCATACGCATTAAAGGCTTCTTTATGCTTAGACTCTTTTGACAAAGCATTGGCAGCATCTAGCTGTTTCTGCTCATCAGAGCCCTTTTCCGCTACAGCAGGTGCAGCTGCCTCGGCTGCTACTGGCGCGGATGGACTTTCCAGCTTGCGCAGGCGGGCATCTGTGTCTGTATACAAATCTTTTTGGCGCTGCTGGGCTAAGTCAAGATTATGTGTCGCCAATTCCAGATCACCTTTTAATCTTGAAATCTCCTGTTTCAGGCTTTCCACCTGAGACTGCATATCAACCAAACCATTTTTGGCAATCGACTCTAAGGAAGTGAGTCGCTGTTCCAAAGCATGCTGATCTTTTTTCAACTCAGCCAATGCAGACTGAGTAGCCTGATTCTGACTTTGCATGGATTTCTCAAGCTCAAGTATCTTCTTGCGCGCCTCGGTGTCATCAAACAACGCCGCATGGCTGCTATATGAAAATAATTGTGCCGTTAAAAACAGGCTGGCCAGAATCAGTTTTCTCATCGTATTTATTCTACTGCTTTAAATTACTCGCCATCGTAGACAATATCTACGCGACGGTTCAATTGATGACAAGCTTCATCCTTACAATTAGGCGTAACTTTTTCTTCACCATAACTTACGGTTTCAATTTGTTTATCTTGCGCGCTTAGCAAGTTCAATGATTTTTTCACTGAAACTGAGCGACGTTGCCCCAATGAGAGGTTGTATTCACGCGTACCACGCTCATCTGCATTGCCTTGCAAAATAACTTTTGCAGTGCCATGTTCTGCCAGATATTTAGCGTGCGCTTCAACCAATGGACGGAACTCTTCTTTAACCGTATCTTTATCAAAATCAAAATAGATACTGCGTTTAGAAAGAATATTATTAGGGTCAGTTAAAGGATTGCCACTAACTGCAGCGTCTTTAACACCTGAAGTATCCGCACTCGTATCTGCAGGCGCAGCTGGAGCTGTAGCCGCTTGCGGACTTTTATCTTCTACTGCGGCCGGCTTGTCAGCCATAGGTGTACTTTTACAAGCTGACAAAACAACTGCCAGCAACAAGCTACCCACAAGCCTTGTATTTAAGATGCTTTTATTCATTTTATTCTCCTCAAATTAAGTTGCAAACTCGCAACAATTAGTCAGTAACATTCAACAACTACTTTATGCACTACTAATTCAGCAATGGTCCCCATGATGGTTCACGTATATCGCCGCCTGATTCACTCAAGCGCTGCTTAACTCGCCCATCTGAAGACACCGCGGCCAAAGCGCCGCGATCACCCACTCGGGTAGCGTATAGTATAACACGTCCATTAGGTGCAAAACTCGGCGATTCATCCTGACCGCCTTCACTCAATACCTGCACCTGACCACTGGCCAAATCCTGCAATGAAATACTGTATTTACCACCATCCTTACGCACTGTAGTCAACGATTTACCATCTGGTGAAAAATGCGGACTCAAGTTGTGATCGCCTTGAAAAGTGACGCGCTGCGCTTCTCCACCTAAAGCAGATACCTTGTAAATTTGCGGGTTACCGCCACGATCTGAAGTAAAATATATCCACTTGCCATCCGGTGACCAGTTTGGCTCGGTATCAATAGCACTGCTTTTAGTAACCTGTTTTAAACCGGTACCATCAGCATTAATGGTGTATAGCTGTGAGTTGGCTGAATGGCTTAATACAATCGCCAGTTTTCTACCATCTGGCGACCAGGTTGGCGCACTGTTGTTACCCTTAAAATTAGCTAAAGTTAAACGCTGGCCGGTAGTTAATGACTGCACAAAAATAATCGGCTTTTTCTTTTCAAATGATACGTAAGCGATTTTGCTACCGTCAGGTGACCATGCCGGAGAGATAATCGGCTCGCTGGAAGAAACTACCGTTTGCGGATTAACGCCATCTGCATCAGCAACCTGCAGAGAATAGCGCCCTTTTGCTTTATTGATATAAGCAATACGGCTGGCAAAAATAGGGCCTTCGCCGGTTAGTTTCTGGTAAATCACGTCGGCAATTTTATGTGCAGTTAACCGCAACTGGCTAGGCGCAATATTGTATTCCATGCTTACAAGCTGGGTTTGCTTCAACGCATCGGCCAAACCAAATGTCACCTTGAGGCGATTACCAGGCAGTACGCTAATATTACCAACTGTAATTGCCTGCGCTTGCAGCACTGTCCACTCGGCATATTTAATCTGTGAAACTTCAGTTGGGCGACTGGCTACACCACCGGTCTCCAGCACACGAAACAGGCCGCTACGCCGTAAGTCTGCGGCAATAATATCGCCAATTTTTTCCTGACTTGGTGCAGTTGCCTGAGCAAAAGGCACAATTGCAATTGGAATCTGCTGTGCGCTACCACCACTGATTTCAATCTCTAAAGCTGCATGTGCGGATATCGCTATGAATGCTAAAACAGCAACAATGACGGGCTGAAATAATTTAAAAAGTTTTTTCATATGCTGGCAATGGGGTGAACCTATTAAAGTTAGCAAATTTTACTGCAATAAATTAAAGATGTGATTTTTAATTATCATTAGGCCTGAAGGTCAGCTTGAGGTTTCTGAACTGGGAAAACAAGCTTGCATCCTGAGGCAATGGCAACGGCTCTGACGCTCTGATTGCGCGCTCCACAGCATCATTACAAGCTGGGTTGCCACTGGATTTAACCAGCCTGGGAGAACTACTCAGCTCTCCGGTAGGCATCAAACTGATTTCAAATTTTAATTCCGGATTACCATCTCCGCACAGGGTTTTATTCACATGACTACGGATTTTTGCCTGTATTTTCGCTTTAAATTCATCCACCACTCCGGCACTTGCCGCAGATTTTGCTGAAGCCGCATTCTGCTCACCTACTGCTTTGTCTTCATTCAAAAGCTCTTGCTGCAACTTTTTGATGGCATCCTTATTGGCATTAGGCGAAACTTTAGGCTGATTTTTCAAATCTTCCTGGCGCATTTGCTCCAATAACTTTTTACGTGCGTCCTCTGCTTTTGTATCTGGTTTGGGCGGCTCTTTTTTTACCGGTTTTTTCTCAATGGCAATTTCCACTTGCAGCTCAGGCTTTGCCTCAGGTTTAACTACCGGCTCCGGTTCTGGAATCAACTTTTCCATCGGAACCGGCTCTGGTATAGGTTCAGGCAAAGGTGCTGATTTTTGCTCTGGGCTGGGAATGCTATCCCACAATTCGACTTGAGCAATACTAACCGGATGCGTAGTTTTCCAATTAAACGAAACCAGCAATGCGCCTAGCAGCAATACATGCACAAGCACAGCAAGCACACCGGCTTTCATTGAATCTGGATTTTCGCGCTGACGTAACATCATGATAAGTTTTAATTAAAGCTTAAAGCGGCTTCAGCAGCAGCCCGACCTTATCCACTTTATTGGTCTTCAACAAATCCATAACACCAATCACATCTTCATATTTAACGCTTTTATCAGCCGCAATTACAACTGACCGCTCGGGTGATTTTGCCAACGCATTACGCACCGCCAATAGCAATTCGTCGCGCTGCATAGATTTACTATCCAGCTCGGTGCTGCCATCTTTTTTTACCGTAACCACCACCGGTGGTAATTTAGGCTGATTCAAACTCTGACCGGCACCTGGCAATTCCACCACTCCAGGGTTGGTCATAGGTGCGGTAACCATAAAAATTACCAGCAACACCAAAGTAACGTCAATGTAGGGAACTACATTGATCTGGTTCATCATACGGCGTTTACGTGTTCTACTCATGTGCTAATTCCATGTAGATTCGATTAAAAATGAGCGAAAGCAGCATCGCCATTTTTAAGATTTACGTTGCAAGATGTTAGTAAATTCCTCCATAAAGCTCTCATACCGTACCGAAAGCCTATCTACAGAGCTTGCAAAACGGTTATAAGCAATTACTGCTGGAATGGCGGCAAACAAACCTATAGCCGTAGCAACCAGCGCCTCTGCAATGCCCGGAGCCACTTGAGTAAGCGTTGCTTGTGCCACATTAGACAAACCCCTGAACGCGTTCATGATGCCCCACACGGTGCCAAACAGACCAATATAAGGACTTACCGAACCAACCGATGCCAGAAACGGCAAATGCGCATCCAGATCATCCATTTCGCGATTGTATGTTGCGCGCATTGCACGACGCGCACCCTCCATTACATCAGACACTTCCATGCGAGCCTGCTGTTTATGTCGTGCATATTCTTTAAAGCCTGCTTCAAATATACTCGCCATACCCTGTGGTTTGCGGCGGCCTGCGGTCAGGCCCTCGTACAGCTTATTTAAGTCACCACCGCTCCAGAAAGTTTCTTCAAAAGAATCCGCATCATTTTCGGCGCGTTTGATAGTGGCGACTTTAATAAATATGTACCACCATGAAAACAGGGAGGTGATGATCAAAATCAGCATAACCAATTGCACCGGCAAACTGGCACCGATAATCAGGGTAAAAAACGACATGTCACTGCTTGCGTTCATAATTTCTCCAGGAGTTTTACTTCACACTAATTTTAATCTGCTAATTTTGACAGCATTGCTATTTTCATTTCAGCCGGAATTCCCAACGGCTTGAATGTCTCGGCGTTCACAAACGCCAGCTTGACTTGCGCCTTGATTAACAAGGTATGTTCACGCATGGTTTTCTGTTCCATTTCAATACTGCCACGCCCGACTTTAGTCAGCTTACAGTGTATCTCCAGCATGTCATTAAAATAGGCTGGGCTTTTAAATTCAACAGCCATGCTATGCACTACGATAATAACACCCATATCTGCTTTAACTTGCGGCTGCTCAAACCCCAGCGCGCGCAACCACTCGGTTCTGGCTCGCTCCATAAAATTTAGATAATTGGAATGATAAACGACACCACCCGCATCGGTATCTTCGTAATAAACACGGACTGGCCAATTGAAAATAGTGTTTCTATGCATCACTTAAATCTTTACTGTTGCCAAAGTTCACCCGAGGCTAAGCTACTCGGGATAGCCAAACCAAAATGCTGATACGACTGGCTAGTGGCAACGCGGCCACGCGGTGTGCGCATTAAATAACCCTGCTGAATCAAATATGGCTCCAGCACATCTTCAATAGTATCGCGTTCTTCACCGATAGCAGCTGCTAAGTTATCCAAACCTACCGGCCCGCCGCCAAATTTCTCCAGCACCGCCAGCAATAGCTTTCTATCCATCACATCAAAACCCAGCTTATCTACATCCAGCATTTTCAGTGCAGCATCAGCGATTTCAGCTGAAACTATGCCATCTGCTTTTACCTGTGCGTAATCACGCACCCGGCGCAGCAATCGGTTAGCAATACGTGGCGTGCCGCGTGAGCGTTTTGCGATTTCCAGCGCACCGGTGTCTGCCATCTCTACCTCCAGCAAACCGGCTGAGCGCTGCACAATACGGCCCAACTCTTCCGAAGTATAGAATTCCAGACGTGACACAATGCCAAAACGGTCACGCAATGGGTTAGTCAGCATGCCGGCACGTGTTGTTGCACCCACCAGCGTGAAAGGCGGCAGGTCCAAGCGCACACTGCGTGCAGCAGGGCCTTCGCCGATCATGATGTCCAGGCGGTAATCTTCCATCGCCGGGTAAAGAATTTCTTCCACTACTGGCGATAAACGATGGATCTCATCAATAAACAGCACATCGTTTGGCTCAAGATTGGTCAGCAGCGCCGCCAAGTCACCGGCACGCTCCAGCACCGGCCCAGAGGTCTGGCGCATATTGACACCCATCTCTTTGGCAATGATATGTGCCAGCGTAGTTTTACCCAAGCCAGGCGGGCCAAATAGCAGCACATGATCCAAGGCCTCACTACGTCCACGTGCGGCATTAATAAAAATCTCCAGTTGCGCGCGTGCTTTTTCCTGCCCGATGTATTCATCCAATACCTTAGGACGTAATGCACGCTCCAGCGCCTCTTCCTGCGGGCTAACACTATCAGGGGCAATTAAACGGTCGGTCTCTATCATAAAACGTTATCTGTTCTCTCTATGCTGCAAAGCAACCCAGTGCGAAATAAGGGTTAAGCCAACCGCCAGTAATGTTGGCCCCAAAAATATACCAATAAAGCCAAAAGCAATAGCACCACCCAATACACCCAATACCACGAGTAGCAGCGGCAAGTGTGAGGAATGGCTGATTAAAATCGGCTTAATGATATTATCAACAGTACTGATTGCCAATAAACCATACAAAGCAAGAAAAATTGCCCAGCCATGGTCACCATGATTATAGAGCCATAACGCCGTGCCCCCCCAAACCAAAGGTGGACCTATAGGAATGACTGAAAGAAAAAATGTTGCCAATGCCAGTAGCATCGGCATCGGCGCACCTGCAAGCCAGAATCCAAACAAGGCCACCGTTGATTGTGCCAACGCTGTACCAAAGATACCCAGCATTACACCTTTTACCGTATTACAGGACAAGGCCAGCATTTCTTCACCCAACTCACCGCCTAATCTGCGCACTATTAACACAATGCCATTAGCAAGGCGGCGCCCATCTCGATAAAAGAAAAAAGCGACAAATGCCACTAGCAACATTTGCAAGAAACCGCCCATCATCATCTGCACCGCCTGTAGCACAAATTTGCGAGCTGGCTCAGCGTATTGACTAAGCAGCTTCATTAATTCCTCATGGCTAACAACAGCGCGTTGCCATGATTCAGCCAATTGACCGCCGACCAGCGGCAGATTGGCTATCCATTCAGGTGCCTGGGGCTGCAGATTCTTTAAAGTTACCTGCGCCTCATCAATCAAAATAGCCGCAGATTCCGCCAGATTTGTTGCCAGATAAGCCATAGGTAAAATCACTGCAATTGATAAAAACACGGTCATCGTTACGGCAGCCAATGAGTCTCTTCTACCAAGCTTTAACCAAACCCGCTGATAAAGCGGCCAGGTGAACACACAAAACACAGCCGCAAATAACACTGCCGCCATAAAAGGACGTAATACAAAAAAACAACCGACTATCAGTAAAGAAATCAATGCAATACGTGCAATCTGATTGGTATTGATCATATACACCTATCCTTAAACGAAGCTTGCTTTTGATAATCGGCTATAAACATAACGCTTTGATTCTACCCCAAAACCTGACAAGTAAAATTAGACTTCTGCTTATTTTGAGAGCAGCTTTAAAGCCTGTTTAATACCGTCGGTGACGCTGACTTCTTTATCCAGCAATTTCACGGCAGCCACCGCCTCACGTTCGTTATACCCCAATGCCAGCAATGCATTTAATACATCGCTGCTCGCAGATTTCGGCTGGTTCGAATTCATTGCAGCTACACCATCAATGGTAAATTTATCTTTTAGTTCCAGCAGCAGGCGCTCTGCAGTTTTCTTGCCCACACCCGGCACCCGCGTCAGCATTGTTGTTTCCTGCAGCGCTACCGCCTGTACCAATTCATCTATCGACAGGCCGCTCAAAATAGACAAGGCAGATTTAGCGCCGATGCCATTTACTTTCAGCAACTGCCGGAACGTGGCGCGTTCCTGACTAGTGCCAAAGCCGTATAGCAGCTGCGCATCTTCACGCACCACAAAATGCGTAAGCATGACGACTTTTTCACCCACGACCGGCAAGTTATAAAAAGTGCTCATCGGCACCTCACATTCATAACCAACCCCGTTACAGTCAATTAAAACCAGTGGCGGTGTTTTTTCAAGCAGGATTCCACTCAGGCGTCCAATCATGGCGTGTTCCATAACATAATAAGGGTTAACAATAGCGCATGGCTCAGCATACTAGCAAGTGTGAGTTTGATGGCAGGTAATAATTTCTCGGGTTTTGCAGAAAATTGACGTAGCAGCCAGAATGCGCGCGCAGATAACAGCAGAGGCAACGCCGACAGCAAAGCCAGCTCAGGCAAATACCCACTAAAGACCATTACCGTAATCCACAGTAAAGCCAATACTGTCATTAGAAAATAAAGCCAGACTGCTAAATTAAGCGGCAACCTGACCACAAGGTTATATTTACCTGCTCTGGCATCTGCCTGACGGTCAGGAAACTGATTGATATAAAGTAAATTGGTAACTAACAGTGCATATGGCATGCCGACTATCAAGGGCACGAAAGAAAATGAGCTCCGCTGCACGAAATCTATACCAACAACTATTCCCAAAAAACCCAGCAGCACACATAGCTCACCTAATCCTCTTGAATTCAGGCGCAAGGGTGATGCCGAATAAGCCCAGCCTACAAACATACCGATGGCACCTAGCAGCAACAAACCGTAACTCACCTGAAACGCCAGCCACGAGCCACCAAGCATTGCAGCAGCCAATAATATATAGCCGAAATACATGGTTTGCACCAAGGTTAATACGCCGTTCTGAATAAAGCGGCTGCCGCCGGTGAACGGATATATACGTTCAATATTACTGGCATCTGTACCATTCAGTGCGTCAAAATAATCATTGAGCACATTGACACCAGCGTGCACTGATAGCGCAAGTAGCACAGAAAGCACTGCGGTTACTAATTGAATAGATACTCCGGAATAAAGCGCACTGGTTAATCCGAGCATGCAGGATGCCAGCGTCGCAGATAAAAATGCAGGGCGGGTAGCAAAGAAATAAAGACTGAAGGAACTAGAGAAACTTGCGCGAACTGGCTCATTTACAGGCATATTCATGAGGGCCGATTCACCCAATCAGGCGCCCGCCACGTACGCGATAACCGGCAGTCGCCAGCTTACCCAGCCCTTGCCCACCATGGGCATGACAGATTGCGCAGGCCAAGGCATCGGCAGAGTCTGGCTTAGGTGTTGCCGGCAGATTCAACAAGCGCTTTACCATCTCCTGCACCTGCTCTTTTTGCGCATGCCCGTTGCCGACCACAGCCTGCTTAACCTGCAATGCCGTATATTCGGCCACGCTTAAATTGCGGATGACTGCCGCACAAATAGCTGCGCCACGAGCCTGCCCCAGCAGCAATGTAGATTGCGGGTTCACATTCACAAATACTTTTTCAACGGCAACCTGATTCGGATGGTAAGTATCGATGACTTCGAACAAACTATCCACAATAATTTTGAGGCGGGCAGGGAGTTCTTCCCTGTCATCCTCGCCCTCGATTTTATTTTTTTTACCGCTTGCTGTTTTAATAGTGCCGCTTGCGACGTAGATGATTTTTTCACCGACCTTTTCAATCACCCCAAAACCGGTGAGGCGCAAACCTGGATCAATACCTAGTATTCTGATGTTGTCCAAATTTATGGCGTCCAAATTATTCTCAAATACATCACAATTAGCGGCAAGCTTGGTAGCAAGTTACGCGTTATTCTTCCAGCACTGCTGAAGTGTAAACATCCTGCACGTCATCCAGATCTTCCAGCGCATCCAGAATTTTCTGCATTTTCACGGCATCATCACCAGTGAATTCAACTTCATTCATCGCCTTCATGGTAACCTCAGCCAGCACTGCTTTTAAACCTGCGGCTTCCATTGCTTCTTTAACAGCAACAAAATCACCCGGCGGCGTTATCACTTCAATACTGCCATCATCATCGGTAACAACGTCTTCCGCCCCCGCTTCCAACGCAACTTCCATTACTTTATCTTCTGAAGTGCCTGGCTCATACACCAGGCTACCACAGTGTTTGAACATGAATGCAACTGAGCCATCGGTACCTAAATTACCGCCAAACTTTGTCAATGCATGGCGCACATCGGCAACTGCACGTTGTTTGTTATCGGTAAGGCAATCAATGATAATCGCAGCACCATTGATACCATAACCTTCATAACGGATTTCTTCATAGTTCACGCCTTCCAGCTCACCGGTACCTTTTTTAATGGCACGAGTAATGTTGTCTGAAGGCATATTTTCTTCTTTTGCCAATGCAACTGCCGCACGCAGGCGCGGATTCATATTGATATCACCGCCACCCAGGCGCGCTGACACTGTGATTTCTTTAATAATTTTTGTGAAGATTTTGCCGCGTTTAGCGTCCTGACGACCCTTGCGGTGTTGAATATTTGCCCATTTACTATGACCAGCCATGTCCTTAACCTTTAATTCAATCAAATAATTATGATTTTATCACAGGCGTTGTCGCTGAATAAGTAAACGCTGACTTACATCGATGTAACTTTTTAGTCCTGTGCCATTGCCGGGTCAATAGGCGTATGTTTACGAATACTCACCACCGAAATGATAACTAAGGATATAGCAATCAAAGCCATGCCTATTAGCTCTGCTGTATTCGGCACTTCGCTTAACTCTATCCATGCAGCAATCACACCGATTACCGGCGCCAACATGGAAGACATACTGGCAACACCTGCACTCAAACGTTGCAACGCATATAGCCACAACAGCCAAGCCAATGCATTGCAAAACAATGAATTATAAATAACCGCACCAATGAAGTAAGGCGTCCACTGAATAGGGGGCGCAGGCACCAGAAGCGCAACAACAACCAATGGAATGGATCCAAAAAACATCTGCCACGCGGTTAATGTCAGCAAATCCAGATTCGGTGAACGCTGATGTAGTTTTTTAGCGAGAATGACCGATAGCGCCCAGAATATGCCTGACAATACCGCCAGAAACATGCTGAAGGTATCCGTACCTAAGTGTAGTGGATCCAATATGAACAGCATGCCCATGGTTGAAAGTATTGCTGCCGGCCATTGCAGGCCGCGCAGCTTTTCACCCAGCATGGGCCATGCCAGCACCATGACCCAGAACGGCATGGTGTAGGTAAGCACTGCAGTTTTACCGGCACCGCCTTCAACCAAAGCCCAGATTAACAGACCGGTAAAACCGCTGGTCTGCAAAATGCCAAGCAGTATTAAGGTCGGCATTTCCTTAACGCGTAGTGGCTTACGCATATATAACACCACAGCAAATAAACATAATGAGCCTATCACTGTGCGCAATGCTGCAAACTCAAATGCTCCAGCGTATGCTAAGGCACTTTTCATCACCACCCAGTTATAGCCCCAGATGATGGTCAGCAGTATCAGTGCGGCGAAAGCGCGGATAGTTATTTTTTTACTATTGTGCATATTAATTTGTGCATTGCACCTTACTATTTAGCGCTGTTGAATTAGTTCCAGATGTGAGTTACCGCTTTCCAGCCACCATCTGATTGTTTACGATACACCAGATGCACATTACCACCAAATGTTTGTTTCTCTCCGCTTTCATTCAGCATTGCGCCAGCCCATTTACCACACTGATAAGCCAGATTGCCATCCTCAACAGCATCCGCTAGCGTTAACTGATGCTCAATAACGCCTGCCGCTATCAGACCTGCGAAAAATGCCTGTATCGCTGTAGCACCCAATACTGGCTCACCAGCGGGAGCCGGCATCACAACTGCATTATCAACATACAGCTGGCCAATAGCTTCTGCATTTTTACTGTTAAATGCCTGATCGAATTTTGCGTTGATTGCTGCTATTTGTGTTTGAATATTTGACACGGTTATCGTCCTTTTTACTTTAATTTTAAGAATAAACAGCTATTTAATAAGCGCCGGAATACCTGCGTTAATCAAGCCTAATATTTGTTGTAATTGCATACGGCCCGGCTCATCCAGCGCCTGCATACACTGCCGTAGCCTGCGGTAGTAGTCAGGCATTACGGCATCGAGTTTGGCTTGGCCTGCAGCAGTCAACCTGACTAACACACTGCGCCTATCGCCTTTACTATAAATACGCTCTACCAAGCTGCCCTGCTCAAGGCCATCTATCAAACCAGTCATGGTTGCGCGCGTTACCCCGGCCTTGTCAGCCAATACAGAGGGGGTTGAAGTTTTTGAGTCTTCCCGCATCAGCAAAATCAACACCCACCAACGCCCCTGTAACAAGCCATGTTTGCTCAAGCAAGTATCAAGCGCTACCGATAAATCAGTAGCCACACGTAACAAATGCAAAAAACTGGATACCGCTGTAATATCGGCATCAGGGTAGCGCTCGGCAAACTTGCCCAGCACTTCGATAGTAGGAAGATCTCTTAATTGCAACATAATTAGCCTCATTATAGTTAGTTGACTAACTAAGTCAATAACCATGTGAAATTTAACCTAAATATTGGCTAAAATATTTATTGGTGTATATTCAAATATCACTCTGTTATTTAGTTATCGTAGGGAGATTGCCATGAAAACATTGCAACAGTTACTAGACAGCAAAAAATATAAAGAAGTAATCTCGATCGCCCCGCATCGCCCAGTATTCGATGCGCTGGTGGTATTAGCGGAATACAGAATCGGTGCATTACTTGTACTTGAGGGTGAGAAACTGGTAGGCATCTTTTCAGAGCGCGATTATGCACGTGAAGTAATGCTTAAAGGCCGATCTTCCAAAACCACGCAAATTAGTGATGTTATGACGCACAATGTAATCTGTGGCAAACCTGACGATACGGTTCAGCAAGCCTTGACACTGCTAACCAGCAAAAATTTTCGCCATTTGCCGATTGTAGAGAACGATAAAGTCATAGGCATGCTTTCACTAGGTGACCTCGCTAAAGAAACCATTGATTATCAGCAAAAGCTGATTAAAGAACTGGAAAACTACATCCATAACTAGCTGTTGCTAATATCACATACAAATCATAAAGGGAGCCTAGGCTCCCTTTATGATTTTATGAAATTACATCAACTTACAAATATTTCACCACCATCGCATTACTTAAATCACCGGCTACTATCGGCAGGCGTACAAAGTAACCGCTACCTGATGCTTCCTGGATTGGTTCACCTTTTTTATTGAACATGGTTTCTACCACGACATCCTGATTGCCGGATGGGTGTATCACCTGTAGACGGTCACCTACCCCAAACTTGTTGCGGGCTTCAATATCTGCCAGACCTTTTTCTGCATCATAAGCCACAATATCACCTACATACAGACTTCGGCTTGAGCTTGAATAGCCTTGCTTATAGTTCTGGTGTTCCGCTGTATGGTGACGCTGATAAAAGCCATCGGTATAGCCACGGTTTGCCAGGTTCTCCAAATCACCCAGCAGATTCCAGTCAAATGGACGGCCAGCCAAGGCATCATCAATCGCCTTGCGGTAATTCTGGCAGGTACGCGCCACGTAGTAGCGTGATTTTGTGCGGCCTTCAATCTTTAATGAGTCCACACCCATTTTAATCAAGCGTTCCACATGCTCAATCGCACGCAGGTCTTTGCTGTTCATAATGTAAGTACCGTGTTCGTCTTCCTCGATCGGCAGCAATTCCCCCGGACGGCCTTTTTCTTCAATCAGGTAAACTTTGTCTGCCAATGGATGACGCGGCAGACTACCGCAGCCGGATAGACTGGATTTTTCCATCTCCGCCTTAAAATCAAACTCATCGAGACGTATAACACCCGCTGCATCTTCAGCCGCATCATGCACTTTATAGTCCCAGCGGCAGCTATTGGTACAGGTGCCTTGATTTGGGTCACGCTGATTGAAATAACCAGAAAGCAGGCAGCGACCAGAGTAGGCAATACACAACGCGCCGTGCACGAATACTTCCAGTTCCATTTCTGGGCAGCGCTGGCGAATATCTTCAATTTCATCCAGCGACAATTCACGCGACAGGATCACACGAGTCAAGCCCAAGCTTTGCCAGAATTTAACTGTGGCGTAGTTCACGGTATTTGCCTGCACTGACAGATGCACCGGCATCTCTGGCCATTTCTCACGCACCATCATAATCAGGCCAGGGTCTGACATAATCAGCGCATCTGGCTGCATGGCAATCACTGGCGCCATATCCGCCATATAAGTTTTTACTTTAGCGTTATGCGGTGCAATGTTGCTGGCTACAAAAAACTTTTTTTCGCGCGCATGCGCTTCATTGATGCCAATCTCAAGATTCGCCATCGTAAAATCGTTGTTACGGGCGCGCAGGCTGTAACGCGGCTGGCCAGCATAAATCGCATCTGCGCCGTAATCAAACGCGGTGCGCATACGGTCAAGGTCACCCGCTGGGGCTAATAATTCAGGTATTTTCATGGTTTACTCTTAAGTCTAAAATATTGTTTAGCCGCAGATGAACGCAGATACACACGGATAAAACCTGATGTTTTTGCCATACTGGTAAACAATGTGGATTGTCGATAACTTGACAACACATCGGCTTCTATCTGCGTTCATCTGCGGCTAATTAATTACTCACCGATAATCTTTACCAGCACACGCTTTTTACGTCTGCCATCAAACTCACCATAGAATATTTGTTCCCATGGGCCAAAATCAAGCTCGCCGTTGGTAATCGCTACCACTACCTCACGACCCATCACCTGGCGCTTCATATGTGCATCGGCATTATCTTCACCGGTATCATTATGGCGATAGCTGCTCACCGGCTCATGCGGCGCAAGACGCTCCAGCCATTGCGTGTAGTCATGATGCAGGCCACGCTCGTCATCGTTAATGAACACGCTAGCGGTAATATGCATTGCATTTACCAGCACAAACCCTTCACGCACACCGCTCTCACGCAGGCATTCACGCACTTGTTCCGTGATGCGGATAAACGCTACGCGGGTTGGCGGGTTAAACCAAAGTTCTTTACGATAACTTTTCATCAAATTATTCCTTAATTTCAATGTGTTAATTTTAACACCGCATTGCAAAGTAACAAAAATGGCCTCACATGGAGGCCATTTTTATATCTGGCAGCTAGCTAACCCTTAACATCCAGCTGTCGTGTAAAGGTTTTGCCCTCATTGTCAGTAGCAGTCACCTCTAAAGTACCAGGTGCATCAGGTATAAAATTAAACTTCATGTAAGGGTCTTCACTGGTACCAACACCCACATCTACCGTCATTACAGGTTTGCCATTGTAGGTAAATGCTGCCTTGTTGATGTAAAAAGCCGGTACATAGCCCTGAGAAACCAAATCACGCTGTAAACCTGTACGCATTACATGCCTGATATTAAATGTAGTAACAACAGGGCTGCCAAATTTTACCGGTGCATCAACATGCAATTTAATCTTGCCCGCCGCTGCGCGTACTGCAGATTCATCATTATCAACTGTACCGCCACAGCCACCTGCGGCACGAATCTCGCGTTTAGCCATATACAGCTTGCCATCGGCAGACTCACCAACCAAGCGCACGTATGAGTCTGTTTCCATACGAATGCGCGTAGCGATTTGAAAATTGCCGAGCGAATCTGTTAAGTGATAGGTTGAAGCCAGTTGAATCGGGTTTGCATCAACCAATACGTAAATTTTCTTGATATCTACGCCGTTAGCTGCGGCTTTATCGTAACTAAAAGTCACCGGCACCTGCGCACCACTTTCAGCACGGCGCGGCGCATCAACCTTCATAAACTCAACTTCCTGAATATCGCGTTTGGCAAAGAATGCTTCCTTTACCACCGGCCATAATTTAGGGTCAGCCTCGGCAAAGGCGTTGCTCACAAATGCCAGTGAAACGCCGGCTGCCAGCATCAACTTTAAAAACAAGGATTGTGTCTGTTTACCCATACATCTACTCCAGAACGTTATTGATATAAATGACTTGAATCTACGCTATGACAAAAAACTACTTCATTAAGTTCGCATTTAGATTACAGCAGAAACTTGGACTCCGACTCCCGCCTTAAACTTGCTCATTCTCCATGTGGAAAAAGAGCTCAATGCCATTGCCTACAGGGTCTCTAAAATTGATCTGCTTGACATTCAAAACCGGCAAATCACGAATTGTGTATTCAATATTGTGCTGTTTAAGATGCGCTTCCGTTGCCGGCATATCAGTACAGGTAAATGAAATATGATCAACCGTTGTCAACACATTGGTCAAAGGCTCCCCTTCGCCACGATATTCAGCCAGATGTACAACCGCATTAGCGGCATCATCACTGATATATAACCAAAAACCACGGCTGCTAAACCCTTCGCGCGGGCCGACTTTCAAACCCACTACATCACAGTAAAAGTCCTTGAGTTTAAGCATCGTCTCATATGGCGTGCGAAGGTTAACGTGATTAAGCTCGGTGATTGGCATTTTATTTAGGTAGCGCCTCAGTCATCATATTCAAAAACAAGCCCACATCTTTTGCTACTACAGCTTCATAATCGGCACCAGCCGTCATCTCAATATCATCAGATGCCATCGTAGAGTGTGCCGCTCCCACTGCGCCCGAAGTCGCAGCAATCACATCCCCGGTTGCCAACCCTGCCAGCGCCTTGAATAACCCACCCGATGCACGCTTGGTTGTTTGTCCCGTAGTGGCTGCGACGGGCGCACCCTTCTCAGCCACACGATTCGGCAATATCACCGTTTTTGCCAAAGAGTACGTTGCTATTTTATTACCTGGAGCGAACACTTGCATCCCTGTTCCTCGGATGCTAATGCCGTTTTGAGGTTTATCCTCATAGCCAGAACTCCAATAAAAACGCACCCCGTCAAATCGTGCAAAATTGACTTTCATGCGCAACTGAATAATATTTGCCTGCAATGCATCGGCAGCTTTGAACCCTGGACCGAATTCAGGCATAAACTTGGAATAGACATCAGGTGAAGTATCTTTAGCCGTAACAATCACACTCGCGTTGTCTTCCTGCCCTTTTTCGTCTTTATCTTCACCAATTTTGGAAAGGTCGCCGAACAAAATTTCACCTGCAACACCTCTTTCATGGTGTACTGGAGACTGATTCACTTTGGCAAATTTCTCTTTATATCCAGTCTCCAACAATACTGTTGGCGGTAGCACTTCGTAGCCTAGCTTTTTGAGATGCTCGACAAAGGCAGCATAGGATTTATCTGCAATCGCCTGAAATTGCTCATCCTTCACCCCTTTAAGGTAATAGATTTTTTCTGTACTAGAAGCTAAACCAGCACCCGCACCCGCATTCTTGGTAATCGCCTTTTGTTCAGTCGCAAACTCCATCTGAAAACCGGCAATAACCACCTTTTTACTTGCAGATTCAACAGGCGCAGGGTCTTTGGCAAGCATACCTTCCGGTTTGAAAGCCTCCTTAAAGTTCGCCGCCTTGTCAGAACTCTCCGTAATCTCCACCGGCTTTGGCGGACCCTTGATCATATCCAGCAAATTAGCATGTGCCACTGATGCATGAACAGCGAACATCACTGCCAACAAAGTCATCACAGAAGAATGAATTTTTCGAACCAAGATAAACCTCCTAGAAAATCACCTTAATTACTACTTATTGATCCCTCGTAAAAATGCAATTCGCGATGCGCCGGCTAGGCGCAAGCTCGCAGACAGTACAACTAGTACGGCAAGAGCTTGCAACAACGCCAGCGCGAGCGAGTGTTTTTATGCTGCTGGCGTTTGCGTGCGGACGCGAATATGCAACTCTCTTAACTGTTTCTCATCCACTTCATTCGGTGCATTAGTCATCAGGCACTGTGCACGCTGTGTTTTCGGGAAGGCAATCACATCACGGATAGATTCGGCACCCGCCATTAATGTGACCAGACGGTCTAAACCAAACGCCAAACCACCGTGCGGAGGCGCACCGTATTGCAATGCATCCAGCAGGAAGCCAAATTTTTCTTGCGCTTCATCTTTGCTAATTTTTAGCGCATCGAACACTTTTGATTGCACGTCTTGTTTATGAATACGCACAGAACCGCCGCCTACTTCCCAGCCATTCAACACCATGTCGTAAGCTTTTGAAAGCGCAGCACCCGGGTTAGTCGTCAGCAGGTCTTCATGACCATCTTTTGGCGCTGTGAACGGATGGTGCAATGCCACCCAGCGATCAGCGTCTTCGTCATGTTCAAACATTGGGAAGTCCACCACCCACAATGGTGCCCATGCGCGGCCATCTACATGACCTTTGTCGTGACCGACTTTCAGGCGCAACGCACCTAAAGCTTCGTTCACCACTTTAGCTTTATCTGCACCAAAGAACACGATATCACCATTCTGTGCGCCGGTGCGCTCAATCATGGCGCGCAATGCAGCCTCGTGAATATTCTTCACAATCGGGCTTTGCAGGCCTTCTTCGTTCAGTTTGGTGATGTCATTGATCTTGATGTAAGCCAAGCCTTTAGCACCGTAGATTTTTACAAACTCGGTGTAAGCATCGATCTCTGAACGGCTAATCGCCGCGCCATTTGGCACACGCAACGCAGCAACACGGCCACCCGCCATATTGGCAGCACCTGCAAACACTTTAAAATCCACATCTTTCATCACGTCTGAAAGTTCGGTGATTTCAAGCGTCACGCGCATATCCGGTTTATCTGAGCCGTATCTGTTCATCGCCTCGGCAAACGGCATGCGCGGGAACTTGGCTGGCAAGTCTACATCCTGTACTTTTTTCAGCATCTGGCGAATCATTTCTTCCACCAAATCCATAATGTCGTTTTCTTCCATGAACGACGTTTCAATATCCACTTGCGTGAATTCCGGCTGACGATCAGCGCGCAAATCTTCATCGCGGAAGCATTTGGTGATCTGGAAATAACGGTCAAAACCTGACACCATCAACAATTGTTTGAACAATTGTGGTGATTGCGGCAAGGCAAAGAACATCCCGTGATGCACACGGCTAGGCACCAGGTAATCACGCGCACCTTCTGGTGTGCTACGTGTAAGCATCGGCGTTTCAATCTCGATAAAGCCATTGCTATCCAAGTGATCACGCAACGTTTTAGCCACTCGGTAGCGCAACATCAGGTTCTTTTGCATAGCTGGGCGGCGCAAATCAATGTAACGGTGCTCTAAACGCACGGTTTCAGTTAGGTTCTCATCATCCAGCATGAATGGTGGCGTGAGTGAAGGGTTCAGCACTTCAATCTCAGTTGCCAGCATTTCCACTTCACCGGTAGGCAAGTTAGTGTTAACTGTACCTTCTGGACGTGCACGTACTTTACAGACTACTTTCAGCACAAATTCACTACGTACTGTCTCTGCAATCGCAAAAGCATCTTTTGTATCTGGGTCAATCACGATCTGCGCCAAACCTTCACGGTCGCGCAAGTCGATAAAAATAACGCCGCCATGGTCGCGACGACGATGCGCCCAGCCACAAAGTGTTACGGTTTGACCAATGTGTTCGCGGTTTAAGTGGCCGCAGTAATGTGTACGCATCATAATTGTGTATCTACTGTATTTATTAAGTTAAAAGTTTAGGTAATTTATTTGCCGGCGCAACTACGCCCATAGAGATGATGTATTTAAGCGCTTCATCCACGCTCATTTCCAGCTCAATGACATCAGCTTTAGGCATCATTAAAAAGTAACCGCCGGTAGGGTTAGGTGTTGTCGGCACAAACACACTAACGTAGTCGCCATGCAAGTGATTAGCCACATCGCCGCCGGGCGTGCCAGTTAAAAAAGCGATCGTCCAGGCACCTTCACGCGGAAACTGCACCAGAACCGCTTTGCGAAATGCATTGCCTGAATCTGAAAAAAGGGTATCTGAAACCTGCTTAACGCTGGAGTAGATAGACTTAACCACCGGCAGACGATTGAGCAGCTTTTCCCACAGTACAATAATCTGCATGCCAAAAAAGTTGGTAGCAATGAGCCCGGTAATGAGCACAATAGCAAACGTCAGAATCACGCCAAAGCCGGGAATGTCGCGACCGATCAGCGTATGCGGATGCCATTCTTCAGGCAGCAGCAACAGGCTTTGATCCATGATACCGATCAATGATTTAAGCACCCAAATGGTAATCACCAAAGGCACTAAAACCAGCAAGCCTGTTATAAGATATTTTTTCATAAAGAATTTATTCGCTAGTGACAGGCGCAGCCGGTGCCACAAGCAGGCGCAGAGCTAGCTTCTGCAGCGGGTTCAGTCTTTTTTACGCTGTTACCGCCTTTAAAATCCGTTGCATACCAGCCACTGCCGGTCAACTGAAAACTAGGCGCAGAAACCTGCTTGGCGAAAGTCTCTTTACCGCATTCCGGACAAGCCTCTACCGAAGCCGCGCTGATCTTGCGCATCACCTCAGCTTTGTGTCCACAGCTAGTACATTGATAATCGTAAATAGGCATTTCATCCTCCTTACACAAATATGTTAAACAACCCGAAATTATACCTTAATACCACAAAAGCATTAGCGCAAAAGCACTCGGCAGGCTTAGTTATCGTCATCCTGCTGATTCTGGAAACGTCTTTTTTTAACGCTCTCAGCCAGCATATCGAGAATCTCTACCGTATCATCCCAGCCCAGGCAGCCGTCGGTAATCGATTTACCGTACTCTAACGCGCAGCCTGGCTCATGGTCTTGACGGCCTTCGTTCAAATGTGACTCAATCATCAGCCCCATGATGCGATCATCACCAGCATTTAACTGTTCAGCCACGTTAGCCGCCACTTGCTTTTGTAATTTGTACTGCCGCTGACTATTCGCATGAGAACAGTCCACCATTACTTTAGCATTAAGGCCTGATTGCGCTAACTCCTTGGCTACGGCTTCAATATTTTCCGCATCGTAGTTTGGCGTTTTACCGCCACGCAAAATTACGTGGCAATCTTCATTACCGGTCGTTGAGATAATCGCCGAACGTCCATCCTTGGTTACAGATAAAAAATGGTGCGGACTAGCCGCAGCTTTAATTGCATCAACCGCGATGCGGATATTGCCGTCGGTGCCATTTTTAAAACCTACTGGACACGATAAGCCTGATGCCAGTTCACGGTGTATCTGCGATTCGGTAGTCCGCGCACCAATCGCACCCCAGCTTACCAAATCAGCGGTATATTGCGGCGTAATCGTATCCAGAAACTCCGTGGCGGCCGGCATGCCCAACTCATTGACCTCAAGTAGAAAACGTCGCGCCAAGTCCAGACCTTCATTGATGTCAAAACTGCCATCCAGATGCGGATCGTTGATCAAACCTTTCCAACCCACGGTAGTGCGCGGCTTTTCAAAGTACACACGCATCACGATCAACAGCTCATTGATATGTTTATGGTATTGCGTCAACAACCGCTTTGCGTATTCAATGCCCGCATCATAATCATGAATGGAACATGGGCCAATCACCACCAGCAGACGATCATTAGCACTATGCAATATACGATGGATTTCGGCACGAGTTTTGACAATGCGATCCGTTGTGGCCTTGCTAGGCTCAAGTTTATCCAGCAAAACTGAGGGCGGAGTCAACTCCTTGGTTTCGATGATACGTACATCATCCGTAATAATTTTTTGGCTAGGACTCATTTAGTAACTCGTTGAATGCGCAAAATAAAAGGAACGCAAAAAACAAAGCCCGTATATAGCGGGCTTTGTTTTAATAATTGGCTAATTATACTGCGATATCATTCAAAACGGTAGTTAACATAAGACACTAAAAATACACACTTAACAAGTTTAAGTTATTGTTTTTAAAAATGTTATTCACAGAATCTTCTTGAAAATGCCAACTTTTGTTAAGTTACAGCATAACTAGTCGTAATATTCTAACAAAAATGTCATGGACATTAATTATTTTTGTTAAGTTATAACTTAACAACCCCCCTCATTAAAAAGTTAAGCCACCGCAAACTAAATACTGGTAATTTATAAATTTAGATCCCAAATCAATCAGAATTTGACCAAAAATGTATTCGCCAATTTAGAGCCTATGGCGGTTTAATCACCAAGCTGCCATTTGTTGTATCAGTAAATTGATGAGTATTCTTAATAAAAAAGCCACCTATAATAACTGCAAAAAAGCCACCTATAACAATACCAAAAAGGCCACCTATAATTACTAGAAGCAGCCAGTAATAAATTGGATATTTAATCTAATAAGCTTCATTTTTTCTAACCTAAATCCGCTCGCACGGTAACGTCGCTGCTCAAAACTGCGGTCACGAAGTTCGCCCAAACGATTAAAAAATACGGCCCTACGTGCTTCACCTTTATTCAGCCCAGCATTCACACGTAGACGTAGCTCTATATTTTGCAACCAATCTAAAATAAATAATGTGCGTTCAATTCGACCTGGTTTGAGCAAAGCAACCGCTAAACCATTCTGACGTGGGTATGCCCTCCTTCATGAATCGCAATACGGGTCAAGTCTGTGACAATTCTTTCAGAATGCCACAGTGGGCTACATCCAGCCCTCCATGGCACCTTTCGCGAAGGACCTTGAGCTGTGCTTTTAGAGCGCGAAGCTCCCTAATGCGCTTAGATACATCATCAATGTGAATATCCACCAGTCTGTTCACATCGTCACAATTTTCGGCGGGTGAATCCTTGAATTGCAACAGAATACGAATCTCTTTGAGGGACATGCCCAGCGAGCGACAATGCCGAATGAACGTTAGCCGTTCTACGTGAATGTCTCTGTAAATGCGAAAGTTGCCCTCGGTCCGTGCTGGTGAGGTCAGTAAACCTTCTCGCTCATAATAACGAATAGTTTCGATTTGTGTATTGGTGACTTTTGCCAAGTTCGCCAATCTTCATAATGCTAATCCCTTGCATTCAAAGGTAGATGCAAATTCTACTATAATTAAATGCTTGACTCTGTAGCTGCTACAGGGTTATTAATTACTTATTTACAATGAGAAGACTGATATGGGTGCTTGTAATTCCAATGCATGTGGTTGTTCGACGGATTCGTCTTCAATGATGGAAGTGTCCGATCATGGCCCCTACAAGACAGTTTTTCGTATCGACGATATGGATTGCCCGACCGAAGAAGGCCTTATCAGAGACAAGCTGACGGGGATGATTGGTGTAGCCGCGCTGGATTTCAATCTGATACAGCGGTGCCTCACCGTTACACACTCACCGGAAGTTTTGGATAACATTGTTTCGGCTTTGCAAGCCATCGGTTTCGAAGCGAAGATTGAATCGGGCAATGCAACCGCTGCAACCCCACAGATTGAACCAGTTTCCAAGACCAACTGGTGGCCATTGGCATTTTCAGGGGTCACGGCTACGTTATCTGAAGTCGTGGGCTGGATTGCCGGCGTGCAAGAGTGGGCGATCATTGCGCTCGCTTTGCTGGCGATTTTGTCCGGTGGTCTGCCGACCTACAAGAAAGGCTGGATCGCGCTCAAAAACGGCAATCTGAACATAAACGCCCTAATGTCGATTGCGGTAACCGGCGCAGTTGCCATCGGACACTGGCCAGAGGCGGCCATGGTGACGTTTCTCTTTGCGCTGGCGGAACTGATTGAAGCCAAGTCCCTCGACCGTGCGCGTAACGCCATACGCGGGTTGATGGAACTTGCCCCGGAAACCGCGACAGTTCGTCAGCAAGATGGCAATTGGTTGGACATGCCTGCCAAGGCAGTGCCGCTTGGAGCGGTGGTACGCCTGCGCCCAGGTGAACGGATAGCGCTTGACGGCATTGTGACCAGCGGACAGTCGGCGGTAAATCAGGCCCCAATCACCGGTGAAAGCATGCCTGTGGACAAGGCTGAGGGGGACGCCGTCTTCGCAGGTACCATCAATGAAACCGGCTCATTCGAATACCGTGTAACAGCAGAAGCGAGCCATTCTACGCTGGCCCGCATCATCCATGCCGTAGAATCGGCTCAGGGCAGCCGTGCCCCCACCCAGCGATTTGTCGACCAGTTTGCCAAAATCTACACGCCATCCATATTTGCCATCGCACTGCTGGTCGCTACCCTGCCGCCTCTGCTCAATGGGGCATCATGGCTCGACTGGGTCTACAAAGCCTTGGTGCTACTCGTCATCGCCTGCCCGTGTGCGTTGGTAATTTCAACGCCGGTCACCATTGTCAGCGGGCTGGCTGCGGCTGCGCGCAAGGGTATATTGATTAAAGGCGGGGTCTACCTTGAGGAAGGTCATCAATTAACGACCCTCGCACTCGACAAGACCGGTACCATTACCTACGGAAAACCGGCCCAGACCGACTTTATCGCACTGACTGGTGATGACACCCGAATTCGCACCCTGGCGGCAAGTCTGGCAGCACGCTCCGATCATCCGGTTTCCTTAGCCATCGCCCGTGCAGCAACTGAGTCCGGCACTGTGTTGCTTGATGTTGCCGACTTTGCGGCCATCCCCGGACGCGGGGTGAAGGGCAGTATTGATAGTCATACCTATCAACTCGGCAACCATCAACTGATTGAAGAACTGAACCTGTGTTCCGCAGACATCGAGGCCAAGCTCCTGCCATTGGAGCGCCAGGGCAAGACCGTAGTGTTATTGGCGAATCAGACCGGGGTGCTCGGCATTTTTGCAGTTGCCGACACGGTGCGGGATACCAGTCGTCAAGCAATTGCGGAACTGCATTCCCTCGGGATAAAAACCCTAATGCTGACCGGCGACAACGTACATACGGCCGAAGCCATTGCAAGCGAGGTCGGCATTGATGAAGCGAGAGGGAACCAGCTGCCGGAGGACAAGCTCACAACCATTGAGCAACTCCTGAAAGACGGAAACGGCGGCAAGGTCGGCATGGTGGGCGATGGCATCAACGATGCGCCTGCTCTGGCGCGCGCCGATATCGGCTTTGCGATGGGGGCCGCTGGTACCGATACCGCCATCGAAACCGCCGATGTGGCGCTGATGGATGATGACCTGCGCAAGATTCCGACTTTCGTGCGCTTGTCCCGAGATACAGCCGCGGTGCTGAAACAGAACATTGCACTAGCCCTCGGGATCAAGCTGGTATTTTTTATGCTTACTTTCGTAGGAATGACGACCATGTGGATGGCGGTATTCGCAGACATGGGTGCCAGTTTAATAGTTGTAGCAAATGGGCTGCGGTTGTTACGGAGATAGAGAAATATGGTTTCTACAAAACATGCTTTCTTTACCTATATGATTCATAGTAATTGCAGGCATAACTTGACAAGTGCTTACACACATCAAATTTCTTATCAGCAGTCATTCTCCTTGAGTATTGATTATTGATGTGCTAAATTCACTAGGTGAAATTTTTATTTAAAATCCTTTTAATTGTATTCGTGTTGCAGTCTACTTGGGCTGTTGCGGCTCAGTATTGCCAGCACGAAGAAAATCCGAAGGTTGAGCATATTGGTCACCATACGCATAAGCATAGCTCTCAAAGTGCTGACCAAAACAATGTGACACATCAAAAAACAAGCGATAGCTCTAATTCAGAAATAGATTCTGACTGCCCTTTTTGTCACTTAAGCAGTATCAAATCAGTGATTACTAACTTGCCTGTGATTAATGTAGAAATAGAGCCCGTTGTAGTAACCGATATTTACTACAGCTATCCTGAAATCACCCCACTAAAGCCTGAACGTCCCAACTGGAATTTCGCTGTTTAATTCAGCGAGATTTTGTCATCTTTAAATACTAGTTATTCTGTAGCAATTAACATTATCTCGCTGAATTCTGACCTTATTTTTAGGAGAATTCTATGCGTTTATGTTATTTGTTTTTATCATTTATTTTATTATCAATCCCGGCACTGGCTGCAAATGACGCTGCCCTACAACATGCCGAAAACCAAAATTTAACAGATATTTCTCTTTCAGACTCACTTGATCTGGCATTGAAGGCAAATCCTGATATTGCTGTTGCCATACGTGAGCGAGAGGCTTTAGTTGGAACAAAAGTGCAAGCTGCCACTAGGCCTAACCCTTTTGTTTCAACTTCTATTCAAGACACTCGAAGTGCTACGCGGCAAATATATCTTCAATTGAACCAAGAGATTGAGCTAGGAGATAAGCGTACAGCCAGGATGGAAGCTGCCGATGCTTTCTATAGCAAAGCAGATGCCGAGCTAGCCACTAAAAAAGCTGAAATTCACGCTAATGTGGTGTTGGCTTTTTATGAGTTACTGGTGGCACAAGAACGAGTGACACTTGCCAAGTCCTCAGTGGAAGTTGCCGAATCGGCACTTGATGCTGCTTCTAAGCGTGTCAAAGCTGGCAAAAGTTCACCCGTTGAGCAAACCAAATCAACTGTTGCTGCTGCCTCCGCAAAAATTGAGCTGGTTCAAGCCATGACGCAATTAAACAATAGTCGCAAACGTTTAAGTGCTCTGTGGGGTGATAACGCACCTAGCTTCGAGCGTGCAACTGGTGAAGTTGCAACCATTCCTGAAATAAGCTCACTGAGTAACCTTCAATCATTAATAGATAGCGCTCCATCCGTCAAATTAGCCAAACTGGAAATTGATGCGCGAGAGGCAATGACTAGGATTGAGCGCAGCAGAGCCATCCCTAATATCACAATCAGTGCAGGGGTAGTGAATAACCAAGAGATTGGGCTTAATCAGGCCTTGTTTGGATTGTCCATTCCAATTCCAGTCTTTGATCGTAACCAAGGTAATGTTCAAGAGGCTGCCAGCCGCACATTTAAAGCTGAAGACGAACTGATTGCTGTAAAAAACAGAATTCAAACAAATCTGGCTACACAATATGAAAGACTAAATGCGGCCAGACAGGCAACTCTGTCGCTGCAAAGTGACATTCTACCCAATGCTCAAAGCGCGTTTGATGCTGCCAACAGAGGCTTTAGTTTGGGTAAGTTTAACTTTCTGGATGTGTTGGATGCTCAACGCACGCTATATCAAGCCAAATCTCAATATATCAACGCACTCTTGGAAGCACATCAATCGATTGCTGAAATAGAACGTACTCTTGGTGAAGTTGTAGAGCACCAAGCAACAAAGCCTTAAGGATAATTAATCATGAATTTTAATTTCGATAAAAGTAGCAAAAAAAACGGACAAGTGATCGCAATTATCTTGGTCATCATTATCAGTATTGTATTAGGTGCGTTGATACTAAAGACCGAAAAGCCCAAGGCTATGACCGAAGAGCATGAAGAGCACTCTGAAGGCGAGGCGCACGCAGAGCATGATGAAGACATGCCTGAGGAGTCGTCAGGGTTAGATAAGAAGGCCATAGAAGCGCACGAAAAGCAGCATACAGCACAAGTACCGGAAGTTTTAAAAGGGCCACATGGCGGAAAGCTTTTCGTAAAGGATGATTATGGCGTAGAGATTGCAATCTTTGAAGAAGATACACCGCCGGAATTCAGGATATATACCTACTTAAATGAAAAGCCTTTGGAACCAACTTTATCAAAAGTCAGTGTGGAACTGACGCGTCTAGGCAGAAACCCAGAAAAATTCAATTTTGTTAAAGAAAACGATTATTTAAAAAGTAATGCGACGGTGATGGAGCCACATTCGTTTGATGTACACCTCAATGCCGTTTACAACAACAAAAGTTATACGTTTGCTTACAAACAGGTTGAAGGCAGAATTTCAATGTCCGATAAGCAGCTAACATTAAACGCCGTTGAAGTGCTGACCGCAGGTCCTGCAAAAATAAAAAGTACATTGAAACTACAAGGTGAGATCAAGCTGAATGCTGACAAGAGTGTGCAGATTGTGTCTAGAGTCGGAGGCATAGTAGAAAAGGTCAGCGTGAATGCTGGCGATAACGTACGTAAAGGTCAAGTTTTAGCGACAGTATCCAGTCAAGCGATTGCAGACGTACGTAGTGATTTATTGGCTGCTCAAAAAAGAGTTGGCTTTGCGCGCACCACTTACGAACGTGAAAAACAACTTTGGGAAGAGAAAATCTCAGCGCAGCAAGATTACTTGCAGGCGCAGCATGATTTACAAGAAGCGGAAATTAACTTAAATCGTATTCAACAAAAGCTGGGCGCCTTAGGTGCTGGTGCTAGTGGATCTGGGCAAGCTCGCTATGACATCCGTTCACCAATTGATGGCATGGTGACATTAAAAAAAGTCAGTCAAGGTCAAGTGATAAGCGAAATCGACAGTTTGTTTGAAGTATCTGACTTATCAACAGTTTGGGCGGAGATGACCATTTACGCCAAAGATATTAATACAGTGAAATCAGGTCAGCAAGTCACTGTTAAAGCGAGCGCTTTTGATGCGCATGCATTGGGCAGTATAGCTTACGTGAGTTCACTGGTTGGTGAGCAATCGCGGACTGCGATGGCGAGAGTGGTGCTCAATAATCCTGATAAAACTTGGTTGCCTGGTTTGCCCGTCAATATTGAACTCACTTCAAGTGAAGCGGATGTGCCATTGGCGGTATCAGTAGAAGGTATTCAATCGCTAAATGAAGAAACGGTTGTATTCGGTCGCTATGGCAACTATTTTGAGGCTAGACCTGTGACGCTGGGACGCAGAGATGAAAAATATGTGGAAGTGTTAGAGGGGCTAAATGCAGGGGAAAAATATGCAGCTGGGAACAGCTATTTGATTAAGGCTGACATTGGCAAAGCAGGAGCAAGTCATGAGCATTAATGCATTGATTTTGAAATCTGCTGATAAACCAAAGGAGCTATCAAATGTTTGAGAAGATTATTCGATTTGCAATTGAGCAACGATGGTTAACATTAACCATGGTGCTAGCTATTGCCTTATTAGGCATGTTCAGCTATCAAAAACTCCCAATTGATGCTGTGCCAGATATTACTAACATTCAGGTTCAAATCAACACCTCAGCGCCAGGCTATGCACCACTGGAGACTGAGCAACGGATCACATATCCGATTGAAACAGTCATGGCGGGCATCCCCAAGCTGGAGCAAACCAGATCCATTTCTCGCTATGGACTATCTCAGGTAACGGTTATTTTTGAGGAAGGGACGGATATTTTTTTTGCAAGGCAGTTGGTGAACGAGCGTATTCAGCAAGCTAAGGAAAAACTACCTGCGGGCATTCTTCCTGAGATGGGCCCTACCTCAACTGGTCTTGGTGAAATCTTCATGTGGACGGTTGAAGCGAAAGAAGGCGCACTTAAGCCTGACAAGACACCCTACACCCCAATGGATTTAAGAGAGGTGCAAGATTGGATTATTAAGCCTCAGTTGCGAAATGTCCCAGGTGTAAATGAAATTAACACGATTGGTGGCAATGTTAAGCAATATCAAGTTGCACCATCCGCAGAAAAACTGACAGCGAGAGGGTTGTCTATTGATGATTTAGTCACTGCACTAGAAAACAATAATGCCAATATGGGGGCTGGCTTTATCGAAAAATCAGGTGAGCAGTATTTGATTCGTGTGCCAGGCCAAGTGAAAGATATGGTCGACATCAGTAATATTGTGGTCAGTGCTAAAAATGGCGTACCAATCCGCGTTTCAGATGTAGCAGAAGTGATTATTGGCAGTGAGGCACGTAGCGGTGCCGCGACTGAAAACAGCCAAGAAGTGGTGCTGGGCACAGTTTTTATGCTGATGGGTGAAAATAGCCGTACCGTATCTGCTGCGGTTGAAAAGAAACTGGCAGAAATTAATAAATCACTACCTGCTGGCATTGTTGCTAATACTGTTTACAACAGAACCATCCTCATTGATAAGGCAATAAATACTGTTAAGAAAAATCTCTTAGAAGGCGCACTTTTAGTGATTGCTATTTTGTTTATTTTTCTGGGCAATATTCGTGCGGCCATTATCACGATGTTAGTCATTCCGCTATCCATGCTGTTTACTTTCACTGGCATGGCCGCTGCAAAAGTAAGTGCAAACCTCATGAGTTTAGGTGCGCTGGATTTTGGCATTATTATTGATGGTGCAGTTGTGATTGTTGAAAACTGTATGCGCAGGCTTGCCCATGCGCAATCGGTGACGGGTCGAACACTGACACGTTCAGAACGCTTTTCAGAAGTATTTGAAGCGGCTAAAGAAGCAAGAAAGCCGCTCATTTACGGTCAACTGATCATCATGGTCGTTTATCTCCCCATTTTTGCTTTAACTGGGGTAGAGGGAAAAATGTTTCACCCAATGGCTTTAACCGTAGTGATAGCCTTGATAGGTGCCATGTTATTTTCTGTCACTTTTATTCCTGCTGCGGTTGCACTTTTTATCAATGGAAAAGTTGATGAAAAAGAGCAGTATTTAATTCGCTTAGCTAAGCGTGGATACCAGCCAATTTATAACAAAGTCATGGACAATAAAGCGCTTGTATTGACGATTGCGATTGCTTCGGTGGTGCTTAGTGGTTTACTGACCACGCGCATGGGTAGCGAGTTTGTACCAAGTTTAAATGAGGGTGATATCGCCCTCCATGCTTTACGTATACCTGGAACCAGTCTGTCTCAAGCGATTGAGATGCAAAAAGAGCTTGAGCATACGGTTAAATCATTTCCACAAGTTGATAGGATTTTTGCCAAAATCGGTACAGCGGAAATTGCTTCTGACCCTATGCCACCCAATGTAGCTGATAACTACATTATGCTGAAACCAAAATCAGAATGGCCAGACCCCAACTTAAGCAAAAATGAGTTAACGGCGCAAATTCAAAATGCCGTGAGTAAAGTGCCCGGCAATAACTATGAGTTTACGCAACCTATTCAGATGCGTTTTAATGAGCTGATTTCAGGCGTGCGCAGTGATGTGGCGGTGAAAATCTTTGGCGATGACATGGAGATAATGAACAACAAAGCCAAAGAAATTTCTGAGGTATTGTCAAAAATTCAAGGTAGTGAAGACATCAAAGTTGAGCAAACCACAGGGTTGCCAATTCTCACAGTCAATATCGATCGCCAAAAAATAGCAAGACTTGGCGTTAATGTGTCTCAAGTGCAAGACGCTATTTCCACCGCGATGAATGGCAAAGAAACAGGGACAGTTTTCCAGGGAGACCGCAGATTTGATATTGTTGTAAGGTTGCCCGAAGAACTAAGAACTGATATGGATAACTTTAAGCGCTTACCCATCAAAATAGACAACGATAGCGGCATTCCCGTTTATTTACAGCTAGGTGAAGTTGCTTCTATAGATATTGCACCAGGTCCTAACCAATTTAGTCGTGAGAATGGAAAACGGAACGTGGTCGTCACTGCCAACGTCAGAGATCGAGATATTGGCTCGTATGTTGCTGAGGCACAGCAACGTATCGGAGAAGAAGTAAAAATCCCTGCTGGTTATTGGATTAACTGGGGCGGCACTTTTGAGCAACTGCAATCAGCTAGCCAACGCTTAAAGATAGTGGTGCCACTCTCTCTTATGCTTGTTTTCATATTGCTTTATATGATGTTCAACAATCTGAAAGATGGATTGATTGTTTTTACCGGGATTCCATTTGCCTTAACTGGCGGTGTTCTCGCTTTATATTTACGTGATATTCCACTTTCAATATCTGCTGGGGTCGGATTCATTGCGCTATCTGGTGTTGCAGTCTTAAATGGACTAGTCATGATCACTTTTATTCGAAGCCTAATCGCAGAGGGTAAACCGCTAGACTTGGCGATTCAAGAAGGCAGTATGAATAGACTACGCCCCATTTTAATCACAGCACTCGTTGCCTCTTTAGGCTTTCTGCCGATGGCTATCGCAACGGGTACAGGGGCTGAGGTTCAAAGGCCGCTTGCGACAGTAGTTATTGGCGGCATATTGTCTTCTACGATGCTGACATTACTGGTATTGCCATTGTTGTATCGAATATTTAATCAGCCTAAATCAAAATCGAACTCAACAAAGATGGTCGATTCAGTCAACTGAAGTGACTAAACCATATTTATTTTTTTAATCTGTTTTTGAAGACAACATGAGTAGAATCAGCCAATAACGCACACACAAATAGAATTTCTCTGTTTTATCTATCAATGACGTCCAGACAATTGCAAAGATTTTATTTTAGGCGTAAAGTCACCCTGTGAAGACAAAAATAATTAAATTCATTACGCTTTTCATTATGCTGGTATGCCTCCCTTTAGAAGGCATGGCAGCAGTGGCTATGCCTGATTGTCAGATGCACGACCCTCACCAAATGACGGTTAATGCTGACATGGTCAATATGGATGATATGGCTCACTGCGATCACCATGACACTGCAAAACCTGCTAAAAATGTAGCATGTGACAAGTGTCTATCATGTCATTTAAGCGTCGCTCAGGCAATTATTCCATTTAACATCCCTCTGGAATTTAGTGGTGCATTACCTATGTACTGTACTGAAATCACTGAAGTTCCGGATACCGCTCCACCCTCACTTTTCCATCCCCCCAGACAAACCTTCGCATAGTGCCGAAGGTCGTTTTGTATTAAACGGCTCTTGAACTCAGATGCTTATCTGAGTGCTTGATCGTAGCCAACACACTTCCATTTCTTCGGCACGTATTCCCGGCGGTGGTTTTATATCCGTTCGAGGTTTAGCGTATGGCTTTTCACGCCTATATACATACCTTCACGACATACTGAACCACCTCTAAAGAATTGCAGAGTGAGGTGTATCAATATTTACACGTCTTTTATAGACAGCTAACCAAGTGCATAACATTGGTATTCCTTCGTGAAGCAAAATTGTAGTGACCTTTTATCAACTAGGAGTATTTATCATGAAAAAACACAACATTAATAGAATGATTGCAACACTTGCTGTTTGCAGCATCAGCTTTCTATCCGCATCCGCATTTGCTGCACAGGATGAATTTCAAAGGCAGATGACTCAAAAAGTTATGCAAGCCAAGCAGAAGCTTAAAGAGGCAGAAGCAGCCAAAGGGGCTGAGAGAGTAAAACTTATGGAGGAGCACATGAAAATGATGGATGACACCATGGGACAGATGCAGAAGATGAAACCGAAGTCAGGTATGACAATGCAGGAGCATGAAGACTGGATCAATGAGCATCAGAAACTTATGGATGACTTAATGGGGCAGATGATGAAAGAACATCACATGCAAAAAGAAATGGGATGTATGAGTGCTGATAAGCATAAGCACTAAATAAAACGCTGGGTGGCAATGCCCACCCGGCGTTACCAATATAAAAAGGCCATTAGAAATGAAAAAAATATTAATTTGTATGTTTGTAGCGTTATTCAGTTTTGCCAGCACACATATCTACGCCTACGATGCACGCCAATCAAGTGGCGAAACACAAAAAAGCTATTCTGCAAAAGGTGAAGTTATTGCTGTGGACAAGGGTTCCAGCAAGGTTAAATTGAAGCATGATGCTATTCCGGAGCTTAAATGGCCTGCAATGACCATGTTTTTTAAAGTCGCTGACAAATTACTATTAGACACAGTGCAGGTCGGCGATCGGGTCGAATTCGAGTTTGTGAAAGTCAATGGTAGTGGACCACAGATTACACACATTAAAACACTGAAATAAGGCATCTGAGCTGGCTTCAAGTTACCGAGTTAGCCACATTTGATGAACACAGGTAAACAGATGAACAATAAAACATCACAACTGATATTCGTGTTGGCTTTGACAGTGTCGACGCTACCGGAACTGGCGAGGGCAGATGAATTGTCTAGCAATAGTCCTATGGGTGCTAGTGTGCAGGAATTATTAAATTGGGCTGACTCACATAATCCAGAACTTGCCGCAATGCGCTACGAAACTGATGCGGCCAGTGAGCGAATCGCCCCGGCAGGTGCTCTCCCCGATCCGATGTTACGCGTTGAGTTCATGGATTTTGCCGGACGAGATGCGCCAAATGGTTTTAATCCGTTTCCAGGAAAAGGTAGCGGGACTAAATACACTTTCATGCAGAGTATTCCACTATGGGGCAAGCGCGATTTACGTAAAGAAGTTGCTACGGCAGAACTGGAGCAATTCAAGGGGCGCAGATTGGTCAGTATCACTGAAATTCACGCACGAATAAAGAACGCTTATGCCCAGTATTATCAAACTATAGGGCTGAAAAAGCTTAACGAGGATATCCTGCGCCTACTAGAGGATTTGGAGGCTGTTACTCGGGTGCGCTATGCAAGCGGCCTGGTACCGCAGCAGGATGCAATACGGGCGCAAGTCGAAAAAACAATGTTGCGTTCAGAAATTATTAACCTTGAAACCGAACAGCAACAGGCCAAAGCACGACTGAATGCAACGCTTGGACGGACTCAGGATGCGTTGCTTTCAACTAAACCGGAATTGCGTCGTTTGCCTGCTGGTAAGCTGGATAGTGCAGTCTTGCAGGAAAAAGTAGCACGAACTAATCCGCTGCTTGCTACAGAGTCAGCACAAATTTTGGCGGCAGATGCTAACAAGCGATTGGTAGAGAAGAACCGCTACCCAGACGTCACGCTTGGAATTGCCCCAACGCAGATGGGCAGCAGTATTAGTAGCTGGGAGGCAATGGTGGAAGTCAACCTTCCCATCCGCTTTGATACGCGCCGTTCTCAAGAAAGTGAGGCAACGGCAATGCTGGCTGCCGCTAAAGAGCGTCGGCAGGGAGTCGCGAATCAAGTGATAGGTGAATTGCAGGAAAATCTAGTGGCATTCGAGGCAGCAGAAAAACAAGAGCGACTTATCTCGGATACGCTGCTTCCACAAGCTGAACTGACCTTTCGTTCGGCATTGGCTGGATACGAAAATGGCAAGGTTGACTTCGCTACACTGCTTGATGCACAAAAAGCAATAAGACTTGCGCGGCAAGGCCAGATAAAGGCACGGGTGGAACAGGAGATGCGCCTTGCAGAGATTGAAAAAATGATTGGGGAAGAGTTATGAAACGTTCTGTAATATGGGTTGCACTAGCGCTAGTCGGTATTGCTGTTGCCGCATGGGGCGGTTACTGGTGGGGTTTAAAGCAAATTGACAAGTCATTGACCGAAACCTCAACTGGCACTGCTGCATCAGCTACAAAGAAAATTCTCTATTACCGCAATCCAATGGGGCTTTCGGATACATCACCTGAGCCTAAACAAGATTCAATGGGCATGGATTATATTCCAGTCTATGAAGGTGATGAGGTGCAGCCCGGCCAGATCAAGATCAGCCCTGAGAAAGTGCAGAAGTTGGGAGTGAGGACAGAGTCAGCCGCACTACGAGAATTAGTCAGGACGGTACGCGCGGTTGGCCAGTTTCAGTTAGATGAGCGTCGTCTGCACACAGTTACGACGAAGTTCGAAGGTTATATTGAAAAACTTCATGTCAACGCTACTGGTCAGCCGGTAAAACGCGGACAGCCACTGATGGAAGTGTACAGCCCGGAGTTGGTTTCAGCGCAAGAGGAATACCTGATAGCCTGGAATGGTCGCCAATCGCTCAGCAACGGTACAGAGGAATCGCTGGTTGGTGTCAGTCGATTGGCAGAAAGTGCTCTAAAACGTCTCCGCAACTGGGATATTTCTGATTCCCAGCTACAGCGCTTGAAAAAAGATGGTAAGGCAACCCGTACGCTGACATTGTATTCCCCTGCTAACGGCGTTGTGCTGGAGAAAATGGCAGTAGCGGGTATGCGTTTCATGCCAGGCGAACCTTTATTCAAGATTGCTGACCTTTCATCAATCTGGCTTCTCGCTGATGTGTTTGAGCAAGATCTGGCACTAGTGCATGTTGGGCAGTCAGTGAATATCAGCGTTAATGCTTATCCGGATAAAGTGCTAACCGGCAAAGTTTCCTATATCTATCCGACAGTAACACCCGAGACACGGACCGCCAAAATACGTGTCGAACTTGACAATCCAAACGGAATACTTAAGCCCGAGATGTATGCCACCGTACAATTAGCCTCAGGCCACGGCAAAGCCGATGCTTTAATGGTGCCTGATTCTGCCGTGCTAGATAGTGGTACGCGCCAAATCGTATTGGTACAACGTGCTGAAGGCCTGTTCGAATCACGCGAGGTCAAACTCGGCATGCGCGGTAATGGATATGTCGAAGTTATTGAAGGCATAAGTGCTGGAGAGAACGTCGTTGTCAGTGCCAATTTCCTGATTGATGCAGAAAGTAATCTCAAGGCAGCAATCGGAGGCTTCGGGCATTCTGCTCATGGCAATCAGGACAAACCAGTGACCGATAAACCAGCAACCCCTGCTGTTAGTTCTGAACATAAGGGGCACTGATATGCTCAATAAAATTATTGAATGGTCGGTTCGGCATGTTTTTCTGGTATTGCTCGGAACACTTTTTATCGTAGCCTGGGGCATATATAGCGTCATCAACACACCAATCGACGCGATTCCAGATCTCTCGGATGTACAGGTCATCGTCTACACGGAATATCCTGGACAGGCACCTCAGGTAGTGGAAGACCAGGTTACCTATCCGCTCACTACTGCCATGCTGTCGGTACCTAAATCCAAAGTCGTGCGCGGATTCTCCAACTTCGGTGCTTCATTCGTGTATGTCATCTTTGAAGACGGGACTGACATCTACTGGGCGCGCTCGCGTGTGCTGGAGTACCTCAATTTTGCTGCGGGAAGATTGCCCAAGGGGATCACACCTTCGTTAGGTCCTGATGCTACTGGCGTAGGTTGGGTTTACCAATATGTAGTTACAGCCAAGCATAAGACCCTTGATGAACTACGCTCTATTCAGGATTGGTTTGTCCGTTATCAATTGACTAAGGCACATGGAGTCGCTGAGGTAGCCAGTATAGGCGGTTTTGTAAAGTCATATCAGGTTACAGTCAACCCGCAACGCTTGCAGACTTATGGTATATCGCTCAAAACAATTTCTAATGTCATTGCTATGAGTAATCGCGATGTCGGCGGTCGCGCAATTGAGATGGCGGAGACCGAGTATGTAGTTAGAGGTAGAGGTTATTTGCGTGGGATTGGCGACCTTGAGACCTTGGTGGTTAAGGCTAACATGGGTACGCCAGTGCTCTTACGCGATGTTGCCCGTGTTGAACTGGTTCCGGATGAGCGTAGAGGAATTACAGAGTTAAATGGAGAAGGCGAAGCGGTTGGCGGCATCGCCGTGGCTAGACATGGGCAGAATGCACTCGATGTAATCCATAATCTAAAGACTAAAATCAGTGAGATTGCATCAGGCCTGCCAGAAGGAGTTTCAATTCAGGCTGTGTATGACCGTTCAGGGTTGATTCATCGTGCTATCAGCACACTCAGCGAGACTCTTATCCAACAGGGCATCATTGTTGCATTGGTATGCGTAGTATTTCTGATGCACGTACGCAGCGCGCTGGTGGCTATCATTATGCTACCAATTGGCGTTTTGGTTGCTTTCATTGCGATGAGGTTCTTGGGCCTGAATTCCAACATCATGAGTTTAGGTGGTATTGCCATTGCGATTGCTGAGATGACCGATGCGGCAATCGTCATGATTGAAACATCGCACAAGCATCTCGAACGCCAATCGCCTGGAATGACTCGCACGGATGCGATCATTAAAGCATGTCAGGAAGTAGGCCCGTCGCTGTTCTTCAGCTTATTGATCATCACGGTGTCATTTCTTCCAGTGTTTACACTGGAGGCGCAAGAAGGACGAATGTTTCTGCCGCTTGCCTATACGAAGACATTCGCCATGGCTGGGGCCGCTTTGCTTTCGATTACGCTGGTACCAGTGCTGATACTGTTGCTGGTTCGTGGGCACATCCCGTCCGAACAGAACAATCCATTAGTGCGCGTAATGATATGGTTGTATAGGCCCGTGATGGTCTGGGTAATGCGGTGGAAAGGATTTATCGTCCTGACGGCAATTATATTGCTTGGGGTGACTGCCTATCCGGCGCTCAAACTGGGTACGGAATTTATGCCGACCTTGAATGAAGGCACGCTGCTTTACATGCCGTCGACATTGCCGAGTATTTCCGTTACCAAGGCGGCTGAACTGTTGCAGACACAGGATAAGATTATTAAAAGCTTTCCTGAGGTGGAATCTGTCTTCGGCAAAGCGGGTCGGGCAAATAGTGCTACTGATCCGGCGCCTTTGGAGATGGCGGAGACTATTATTAACCTCAAACCTGAAGATCAGTGGCGCCCCGGCATGACTATCGACAAGTTAATCGATGAACTTGATAAAGCAGTTCAAATGCCAGGAGTAAGCAACGCCTGGACGATGCCGATTAAGGCCAGAACCGATATGCTCTCCACGGGGATTCGGACACCGATTGGTATTAAGGTGTTCGGTAAAGACCTCATCGAAATGGAAAAACTCGCTAAGCAGATTGAGTCTGTTGTTAAAACTGTTCCTGGAACAACAAGCGCCTATGCTGAACGTATCACCGGCGGATACTATCTGGATGTAATTCCAGACCGAGAGGCACTATCTCGCTACGGATTGGCTGTTGGTGATCTGCTGGATGTGGTATCGGTGGCGCTTGGCGGTGAAATGGTTACGACTACAGTGGAAGGTCGTGAGCGCTTTGGCGTTAACGTGCGCTATCCCCGAGACATGAGAAGTGATCCGCAGGCAATTGCCACGCAGGTGCTGGTGCCGACCATGGGAGCCACGATGATACCGCTTGGACAACTTGCGCAGGTCAAGCTGGTTAAAGGCCCGCCAAGTATACGTACTGAGAACGCGTTGCTGTCAGCATATATTTTTGTTGATATTCGTGATCGAGATATTGGTAGTTATGTTGCAGCTGCACAAAAAGCAGTTCGTGAACAGGTTAAGTTTCCTCCTGGCTATTACATCACTTGGAGCGGCCAGTTTGAGTACATGCAGCGCGCAATTGAAAAACTGAAGGTCGTATTACCAATTACCATCCTGATTGTATTCGTACTGCTGTATTTGAGTTTCAATCGTTTCAGCGAAACGTTGATGGTAATGCTCTCTGTGCCATTCTCCGTGATCGGTGGCGTCTGGCTGATGTATTGGCTTGACTACAACCTAAGTATCGCGGCAGCAGTTGGTTTCATTGGCTTAATCGGTATCGGAGCCGAAACCGGCATGGTGATGTTGGTATATCTAGATCAGGCTCTTGAAGAGGTCAAAGCAAAACGTGAAGCTGCCAGTGAGCAACTCACCAAAGAGGATATTTATGCCGCAGTGGTGCAGGGTTCAGTGTACCGGATACGTCCGGTAATGATGACCGTTGCCGGGAGTATCGTAGGCCTGTTTCCCGTTATGGTGAGTAGCGGAACAGGTTCCGAGCTGATGCGGCGTATTGCTGCCCCAATGGTGGGCGGGATGGTATCCGCCACTGTGCTGACGCTGATTGTGATTCCTGCCATTTATGCACTAGTCAAAGAGTTTTCGCTACACCGAGCGCATCGGTGAATTTAACACAACCATAGGAGATATATCATGAAAAATCGCACGAAATTGACCATAGCCTTGTTGGCTACATCCCTTATGCTTGGTGGCTGCGCCTCGCAGAAGCCCGCAAAACCGAGTGGTATCGAGCAACGAATTGAAAGCGCGCAATCGCCTTCGGAACATCAGGCAATTGCTGGCGAATACGAGAAGCAGGCAGCGGCAGACAAGGCCACCTCTAGAATGCACCAGGGCTTGGCAAACAAATACAAATATATAACTACGCCCAAGGGGTTTTCACCGGGATCCGCATATCAACATTGTAGCAATTTGGCAAAGCTATACGAGCAGGCTGCGGCGGAGAATCTCGAACTAGCCAAGATGCATCGCGAAGCAGCTGATGCGGCCAAATAGCCCTAAATGAGCGTCAAGTGTCCATTGCAGCACATTAGTTCAAACCACGCTGTTGTGCAGGGCTCAGTGTACCAGGTACGTCCGGTAATGATGACCGTTGTCGGACGTATCGTAGGCCTGTTTCTATTTATCCTGAGTAGCAGAACAGATTCCCGAGATAATGCGGCGTATCGCTGTCCCTATATCTAATCATGAAATATTTTGCGACTTAAAGAGCTAAATGGACATAAAGCTTATGCAAAAGGATTTTAGAGAGCTCACAGCAGTTGAGCGTCAACTAATTGAGATTGAGCATGCTCATTTAGAACAGTTTTTGTGGGAGCTGCATGAGGCATGCTGCGAGTTTGATAGCCTGAAAGAATGCCATGGATGTGACAAAGAGAAATTTGCTTCATGCCAAGGGCGACTAATTTCATTTGAATATGTTTTTATCGATTTCGTCATTAGGCATTTTGAAAACGAAGAAAAAATTATGTCCGAAATTTGTTATACCCAAGACGCTAAAGAGTTTTTTCATTTGCATGTACAAGAGCATGAGAAATTATTGCTGGAAATGGAGAGCCTAATGCATAAGTTGTCGGTCGAGAGCGAGCAGGGATTTACGGCAGGGGCAATTCGAGAGCTTTACTATCGGGTTGCGGAACTGTTTGGTAAACATGCCGCTACCTTTGACAACTTATTGATGAATCATCCCGAAAGCGTTAAGAAGTGAGTGTTGTGTAAGTCTCAATATGATGAGAACAGATATTTTTAAAACTTTTGAAAGAACAGAGATAATCAATGCCCGAAATAATTCCTAACCTGCATCCGTTAATGGTGCATTTCCCCATTGCATTGATCAGCGTTTCTGCAATATTTCACGTGACAGCAATCGCAACGCGGGGTAAAGACTGTGCCACGCACTGCTCCGTTCTTGCTCATACCACGCTGTGGATAGGCGCATTGGCGGCGCTGCCAACGGTCTTTTTCGGCTGGCAGGCATTCAACAGCGTGAATCACGATGAAGCCGGTCACATCGCCATGCTGCTGCATCGCACTTTGGGGCTGGCTACTTTGCCGCTACTAGTGGTTTTGGCGGGCTTCGATTTCTGGCGCAGTAAAGCTGATGCGATGCCTTCATGGTGGTTTGCCAGCGCAGTGATTGGTGCATGGGGAATGGTTGCCTCCACCGCATGGCATGGTGGGGAATTGGTTTATCGACATGGATTGGGGGTGCTTTCGTTGCCCGCTACGGAGCACGGTCAGCTCGGACATGAACATGGTTCCGTGATGAAAGACGCGGAGCATGCAGATGTAATGTCTATAGAAGATAGAGAAAAAGAACTCTCACATGAACATTCCCATGATAAGCACGCGCACTGAAATTTTTAACAAGAATAGTGACGAAACCACAATCTAGGAGAATCTAAAATGAAATTAACATTTCTTGGTGCAACAGGGACTGTGACGGGCTCTAAATATCTGCTCGATTGCGGTTCAAAACGCATATTAATTGATTGCGGACTATTCCAGGGACTTAAGCAATTGCGGTTGAAAAACTGGGATAAATTGTCAATTAACCCTAAAGATGTAGATGTAGTGGTATTAACGCATGCCCATATCGATCACACTGGGTATCTACCATTGTTTGTTAAAAATGGATTTTCTGGCAAGGTCTATTGTAGCGAGGCAACACGTGATTTATGCAAAATTCTGTTACCTGATTCTGCGCATCTACAAGAAGAAGAAGCGGAGTATGCTAACAAGCACGGCTTTTCCAAGCACCATCCAGCGTTACCGCTCTATACAAAAGAAGATGCACAAAGAGCACTTGAACTACTGACGCCCGTTGATTTTGAGCAGGACGTTGATCTAGGGGATGGCCTGACAGTAAGATTTTCGCCCAATGCACATATTCTGGGGTCTGCTTTTGTGCGCATTCATGACCAGAAAACGTCTGTTCTATTTTCAGGGGACATTGGACGGCCCCATGACATTTTGATGAAAGCCCCCGTGCGTATCAAGCAGGCTGATTACCTAGTGCTTGAATCTACTTATGGCAATCGATTGCACGATACCAGTGACCCGCAAATTAAGCTAGCTGCAATTATCAACCAAACAGTAAAACGCAAAGGCGTTGTAGTTATACCGGTATTTGCAGTGGGTAGAGCGCAAGAATTGCTTTATTACATTCATCTACTCAAATCATCAGGTGTTATACCTGATATCCCAGTATATTTAAATAGCCCAATGGCGGTAGATGCCACCGCGATATTTCATAACCATCGTGGCGAGCATCGCCTGACGCCAGAACAATGTGATGCACTATGCCACACAGCTCACATGGTGAATAGCGTCGAAGAATCTAAACGGCTTAATGAAACCCAAGGCCCGATGATTATCCTTTCAGCAAGTGGGATGGCTACTGGCGGGCGAGTTGTACATCATTTGAAGGCTTTTGCACCTAACCCCAACAATACTATCCTGTTTGTTGGCTTCCAGGCGGCGGGTACGCGTGGGGCTGCAATGCTGGACGGAGCTGAAAGCATCAAGATACATGGCGAATATGTGCCGGTACGTGCTGATGTTGAGTATGTTTCCAACCTTTCCGCACATGCTGATTATTCAGAAATCCTGGATTGGCTAGGTGGTTTCGAAGTTCCGCCAAAGAAGACATTCATCACCCACGGTGAGCCGATTGCGGCAGATGCAATGCGGATTCATATTGAAGAAAAACTGCATTGGCAGGTAGTGGTGCCGGATTATCTTGAAACAGTAACTTTAAATTAAGCCTTTAAATTTCCCCATGATAGGCATATCTACTGAAATTTTGAACAGGAGACCCCCCATGAAACTATGGATACGAATTTGTACTGTTGTGCTGACATTGAACTCAGCTGTCGCACTCGCCGAACAAGCCATCACTGTCTACAAAAGCCCGACATGTGGCTGTTGCAAGAAGTATGTTGATTACTTGAGAGACAACGGTTTCATGGTCAAGGCCATCAACCAAAGCGATATGGATAGTGTCAAGAAACGTTACGGCGTGACGCGCGTCGCCAGTTGTCATACTGCGCTGATCAATGGCTATGTGGTTGAGGGCCACGTACCGGTGAGCGCCATTAACAAACTGCTCAAGGAGAAACCCGCTATTACCGGCATTAGCGTGCCCGGCATGCCTATGAACTCACCGGGGATGGGAGAAATGAAGAAAGGGACATTAACGGTTTATCGGATCCCGAGAAACGAAGAGGCTCTTAAAGTTTATTCTGTTGAATGAGAATCTAATTGATGACTTTTGGAGAATGTTTTTGAGACTTACCCCTTACGAATTGAAGAAATCTATTGCAACTCGCTTGCTGGCTGCATGGGTGGTTCTCTCAATAGTGTTGGGAATAGGTTCCTATTATTTTGAATCCAAACAAATTGATGCTTTTGTTTTCAGTCTGGCAGCCCAGGCTGCAAAACATTTTAACAATCCCGAAAACGAAGCAGCTTTTTTAGGGAATCTGAATCAGCATCGTTCAGTGGTCGAGAGGTTTCTCAAAGACTCCAGATTTGCCGGTATTCGTCTGTTTGGGAGTAACAAGAAACTTGAACTTGAAACGTGGAAAACAGATAAAAGTAACTTGTTGAATCAAATAGAAAAGCATCGCCATACCTTCCCTAATGAAGGTGACAGTCATTACAACAAGATTATAGACGGTGGAAATCTTTACGTTCAGATTGTTATTCCCCTAACGTCATCAGATAAGAGAATCTATGGCTATTTTGAAGGGATATATGAGATTGATTCAATCACTGTCGCTACACTTGAGCAACGCATCATAACTTCTTTATTGATTATTGTGATGGTCATTGGGATAACAAGTCTCGTGTTATATCCGGTCATTCTGTCCCTCAACCGGGAAGCCACTAATCTTTCTGATGAATTGCTGCAATCAAATCTGGAGCTATTGCAGTCGCTAGGCAGCGCGATTGCTAAGCGCGATTCTGATACGGATGCTCATAATTATAGGGTAACTCTTTATGCAATCAGGCTTGCTAAAACCATGGGTAGGAGTAATGCTGAAATTGAATCGCTGATTGTTGGCGCCTTTCTGCATGATGTAGGCAAAATCGGTATTTCCGACCAGATTTTATTAAACCCAGGAAAATTGACTCATGATGAATTTGAAATCATGAAGACCCATGTCATCCATGGCAAGGAAATTATCCAGCACTCAAAATGGCTTAAATGTGCCCATGATGTTGTGCTTTTTCACCATGAAAGATTTGATGGTACTGGGTATCCCCAAGGTCTTAAGGGCAAGGATATTCCAATAAATGCTCGGTTGTTTGCTGTTGTTGATGTATTTGATGCGTTAACTTCCAAACGACCTTACAAAGATTCTTTGTCATTCTCCGAATCAATGAACATATTGCATGCAGGATCAGGCAGTCTTTTTGATCCTGGAATTCTTGTAGTATTTGAGCGCATTGCACCTTTTCTCTATGAAGAGTTTTGTCATGCAAATTTAAGTTATTTGCAGCGCATATTGAAAGACTCTTTAACAAAATACTTTCATCGAGATTACTCAAAAAAACTAAAACAAGGGGGACTTCAAAATGAGTTCATGGCATCAACAATCGATTCCTGAAGTTGTGAGTCAGCTTGCGACTGATATAGAGCAAGGTCTTACCGATGAAGCTGTTACCACAAGACTCGCAAGTTATGGAGCCAATAAATTACGAAAAGGTAAGCGATTCTCGGCATTCTCCATTTTTATAAGCCAGTTTAAAAGTCTGGTTATTTGGGTTCTTATAGGCGCTGCTGCTGTTTCTGCGTTATTAGGGGAAACTACTGACGGAATAGCGATTATTGCTATTGTAATTTTGAATGCAGTGATTGGCTTTTTCCAGGAGTATCGTGCTGAAAAAGCTGCTGCTGCACTAGCTAATCTTACAGCACCTCATTGTCGCGTAGTACGAAATGGTCATAGCAATGTGATTGCCTCTACTGAGGTCGTACCGGGTGATATCTTACTACTTGAGGGTGGAGATCTGGTTGCTGCGGACGCACGTTTGATCGAAGCGTCTGTGCTTCATGTTAACGAGGCTCCGCTTACTGGTGAATCACAAGCGGTTGGAAAATTTACAGACAGCTTACCTCCGGCAACGCCATTAGCTGATCGAAAAAATATGGTTTTCCTCGGCACCAGCGTAACAGGCGGTACCGGTCGTGCTTTGGTAGTCAATACTGGCATGGAGACTGAGTTAGGTCATATCGCAAAACTTCTTGAAACAGCTGAAAGCGGCAAGACTCCATTGCAACATCGACTCGACCGAGTGGGACGCGCACTGTTATGGGCCTGTCTTGGTATTGTCGTATTGATTTTCGGGCTTGGATTATTAAGGGGTATCGAGCCATTTGAGCTTTTCTTGAGCGCTGTGAGTCTTGCTGTAGCAGCTATCCCTGAAGGATTGCCAGCTGTAGTGACTGTGGCTCTAGCTTTGGGTGTGCAACGCATGATACGACGCAATGCGCTAGTTCGTCATTTGCCGTCTGTAGAAACGCTGGGGTGTGCCGAGGTTATTTGTACAGACAAAACAGGCACATTGACCTTAGGGCAAATGACTGCACGTAAACTCATTACTTCGGAGAACCTGTATCATCTGAGCGGCGAAGGCTATTCTACTGAAGGCACATTTTTTGTAGGTAACACAGAAACTCTATCAACGGATAGCCTGGAGCTTTTTGCCTTGCTGCGCGCTTCGGCAGCCTGTAATGATGCTGAGTTGACTCTCATAGATAACCAGCCTGGAGTGATTGGCGACCCTACTGAAGGAGCACTTCTGGTGGCAGCTGCAAAAGGCAATATTACCCGTGAGTCTATCGAGGCTGATATGCCACGAATTGCTACCGTGCCTTTTGACTCTGACCGTAAACGTATGACTATCATACGTCTAGTGGATAATCAGTCCTGGGCATTCGTCAAAGGCGCACCTGAAGTTATTCTTAGTCGTTGCACAATGATACGCACTAGTCATGGCGTGAGGGAGTTGACCGAAGATGACCGTATCAGGCTAACTGAGGCCAATACCTTGCTCGCGAATGATGCTTTACGTGTCCTTGCAGTTGCTGAACGCTCATTGGATGGTATCGATTTTGACAGGAGTGCGTCTCTGAATGATACAGAGATTGAAGCCGAGTTAGTGCTTTTAGGGCTGGTGGGTTTGCAAGATCCTCCGCGTGCTGAGGCAAAAGAGGCGGTAGCCAAGTGTATACGCGCTGGCATCAAGACGGTGATGATCACCGGCGATCATCCAGATACGGCAAGAGCCATTGCTAATGAACTGGGTATTTTGAATAAAGGCGATACAGTTCTAGTAGGTGTCGAACTTGATTCTCTAGATGACGAGGCACTCAAGGAGCGTGTCTCTCAAGTCTCAGTTTATGCGCGTGTGACAGCCGAACATAAACTTCGTATTGTGCGTGCCTGGAAAGCTCGGGGAGTCGTTGTCGCGATGACCGGGGATGGGGTTAACGACGCTCCCGCAATCAAGGAGGCCTCTATTGGCATAGCGATGGGCATTACCGGTACCGAAGTGACTAAAGGTGCCGCCTCTATCATCGTCACAGATGACAACTTTGCATCGATTGTCGCTGCGGTTGAAGAAGGTCGTGGCATCTATGACAATATCGTTAAGACCCTTGAGTACTTGCTGGCAGGGAATGCCGGCGAACTTATTGTGATGTTAACGGCAATTATTTTGGGTTGGCCACTGCCGTTGCTGCCTCTGCATCTCCTTTGGATTAATTTGGTGACAGATGGTTTGCCTGCGCTTGCCTTGGCTACCGATCCGATTGATCAAGGGGTGCTAAACCGCCCACCAAGACGCTCGCAGTCCGAGTTGCTTAATCTGGACTTCATGAAAAGAACGCTCTTTGCGGGTTTTCTGACAGCCACAGTAACCCTTGGAGTATTCTTTTATGAGTACAAGATTGTTGGTAGCGGTCTGGATCAGGCGCGAGATGCTGCTTTTACTGCACTTGTGATTACTGAATTACTGCGCGCATTCGGAGCCCGGAGTGAAGATCGGACTATTTGGCAGATGGGTCTGTTCTCCAATATGCGGTTATTCTTAATAGTAGCAGTAAGCTTTGGATTGCAGCTTGCGATACACCATGTGCCTACGTTTCAAACCTTGTTCCAGATTGAACCTGTCACTTTGCATCAGTGTGTTTCCTGGTTTGCAGTTGGATTCATACCCTTGATCATTTTGGAATTAAAAAAAGTGATTCGTATGCGCGCATCTGGAATTCGTTCGTGATGAGTTTCTGTGCGCTATATGTTTTATTAGCTGTAAGTGATTTTTTACAGAGTTAACCTTTAATGAGATTGCTATGAATAAACAAAAATACGACGTAACTCGCGACCCCGTTTGCCTAATGACGATTGATCCAAGGCAGGCAGAAGCAATGACCGAATACAAGGGACAAGCTTATTACTTCTGCTCTGAAGGATGCCATCAGAAATTTCTGTCCCAGCCTGATATTTTCATTGATAAAGCACCAGGTATGCGATTAACGGTTGGAGTGATGGGTTCTGCGACTGGGGAGTTTGCAGCTGATATCAAAGAGTTGGTCTATACACTGGGTCAGGATATTGCAGATAGAGGATTCGTATTGATCACTGGTGCCTGTCCCGGACTACCTTACGAATGCGCTCGTGGCACAAGAAGTAAGGGTGGATTATCGATGGGAATATCACCGGCACTTAGCCTTGATGAGCATGTGCATAAATATTTCTCACCAGCAGATGTCTTTGATGTGATTATCTACACAGGTAGTGGGCTAATGGGACGAGAAGTAGTCAATATTCGCTCAAGTGACATGGTTGTAATCGTGGGTGGAAGCTCTGGAACGTTGGGTGAGTTCGCAATCGCCTATGACGAGGGAAAAATAATAGGTGTGCTTGAAGGCAGTGGCGGTATCACGACACAACTGCCCCAATTGGTCACTAGCTTTGGCAAGGATACAGGTGCTCAAGTGATTTATGAGTCTGATCCTCATCTGCTTATTAGTAAGCTAGCAGAGGCATATACAGCGCATCACTATAAGCATCCATCCTGTTTTTGCGAAGGGGAACATGCCAGTGTTGGCTAACCTTTTTAAGTTATGCACGACCTAAACTGTTTGATGTCGAATTAATTAAAGGAGTGTAAGCATGGACAAATTAAATCCTTGGCGAGTTGGTAGCGCGACTGCATTAACAGCGGCGATGATCAATTTGATATGTGCAATCGCAGTTTATATGTATCCAGCTGCAACGGTCAGTTTTGTTAGCTCCTGGGCACATGGCTTTAATCTGAATATTCTCCTCAGCAAGACTCAATTAACCTTTGAGGGAATTGCTGATGGCATATTCAATGTAACACTGACAGGATTTCTGATCGGTGTGCTGTTCGCCTTATTTTATAACTTAGTAGGATTCTGCCCAAAATGCCGTTAGCAATTTTTGAAGGGAACTATCATGGTAATTGATCCAGTATGTGGAATGAACGTAGAAGAAAAGTCAGCAGCAGCCAATGCTGTATATTCGGGGACGACATATTATTTCTGCTCACCCAAATGCCAGCATGAGTTCGAGGCTAATCCAGCCAAGTACGCAGGGATTAGCAAGGCAGTTCAAACCCATGATCATACGCAACACCATGGCCACGGCATGGCCGAGGCAAAAACATCAACAGCAGCTGGAGAAAAAGCAAAAGACCCCATCTGCGGCATGATGGTAGAAAAATCCACAGCGCTGAAAACTGAACGTGGCGGAAGAGCCTACTATTTTTGCAGCGTAGGTTGCCAGCGTACCTTTGAGTCACCGGAGCAGGAACTAAAATCCATGCGTACCCGAGTCATGATCGCAATGTCCGGAGTGCTGGTGCTGGCTGTCATGCGTGCTGCGGTATTTCTCGGGCTCGCCGGTGGCGCGATGACCTTGAGTTGGGTGCCGGTTGATGCGCTGCCGTGGTTTACTTGGGGGGTATGGATGATGATACTGGTCACACCAGTGCAATTTATCGGTGGCTGGGGCTTCTACAAGGGAGCATGGAACGCAATTCGCGCACGCAACATCAATATGGATTTCCTGATTGCGCTCGGCACCTCGGTCGCGTACTTCTATAGCGTCGCGGTAGTATTCTTCCCTAATGTGTTGCCAGTGGCGGTAGATCAGCGGCAATCTTACTTTGAAGTGTCGGCAGTCATCATTGCCTTCGTGCTGCTCGGCAAGTACATGGAAGAAATTATCAAAAAACGTTCTTCAGCAGCAGTGCGCAAGCTGCTGGATCTCAAACCTGCGACCGCACATGTCATCCGCGATGGTCAAGAAATGGAAGTGCCCGCAGAAAGTGTGATGATGGATGAGATTATCGTGGTGCGCCCCGGCGAGAAGGTTCCCGCTGATGGTGTAGTGTTTGAAGGCAGTTCCTCAGTGGATGAAGCTATGTTCACCGGCGAATCCATGCCGGTGGAAAAATCACCAGGCAGTTCAGTAATCGGCGGGACAATCAATCGTACCGGTTTGTTCCGCTTCAAGACGACGCGAGTCGGCGCAGAAACCGCGCTCGCACAAATCATCAAACTGGTGGAAGAAGCGCAGGCTTCCAGCGCGCCTATCCAGCGCCTCGCCGACCAAGTGGCCAGTTATTTTGTTCCTACAGTAGTGCTGGTCGCGTTTTCTGCTTTTGTGGGTTGGTGGTTGATGGGTAATTTTCCACAGAGCCTGATGGCTTTCATTGCAGTACTGATTATTGCCTGCCCATGCGCTCTCGGCATCGCTACCCCGGCGGCGTTGATGGTTGGCGTAGGGAAAGGAGCAGAGGCCGGAATCCTGATCCGTGGTGCAGAAGTGCTGGAACGTGCTGAAAAGCTCACCACTGTGGTATTTGATAAGACTGGGACACTAACCCGTGGCGAGCCCAACATCACCGACATCATTGCTATTGGCAATCAGCCGGAGGCAGACATACTGCGTGCCGCTGCCGCAGTGGAGGTCGGTTCGGAACATCCGCTCGGTGAAGCGATCGTGCGTGCCGCGCAACAACGCGAACTCGTGTTACCTAAAGTGGAAAACTTTGAAGCCATTCCCGGTCATGGTATCCGTGGCAACGTTGATGGCAAGGTCACGCTTCTCGGCAACCGTCGGCTGTTCGAGCGCGAAGGCATTGACACCAAGCCAGCGGAAGAAATCATGGCAAAGCTGGAAGCGCAAGGGAAGACTGCTATGCTGGTCGGTCTTGACGGTAGCCTCGCTGGGGTCGTAGCTGTGGCCGACACGCTCAAGCCCGAGGCCAAAGACGCTATCGCTGAGCTCATGAAAGAAAATGTGGAAGTCATCATGCTGACTGGTGACAATCGCCGCACCGCCGAAGCAATTGCTAAAGAACTAGGTATTAAGCACGTCATTGCTGAAGTGTTGCCTTCAGATAAGGCTAAAGTCATTCAGGATTTACAGAAACAAGGTAAATCAGTCGCCATGGTGGGTGACGGCGTCAACGACGCGCCAGCGCTGGCGGTTGCCGAAATCGGTATTGCACTTGGCTCCGGCTCCGATGTGGCCAAAGAAACCGGCGGCATCGTCCTCATCAAAAATGATGTGCGCGACGTAGTGGCGAGCATCCGTCTGTCACGCGCCACCATGCGCAAGATTAAGCAGAACCTGTTCTGGGCGTTTATCTACAACGCTATTGGTGTGCCGATTGCAGCATTCGGCTTTCTTAACCCCATTATCGCGGCAGCGGCGATGGCGTTGAGTTCACTGTCAGTGATTGTGAATTCAGCGTTGCTAAAACGAGCCAAGCTTTGAATCTATGATTAATTAAAAGTTAATGATGGGTATTGTTGATTCCGCTTACATCATGAAAGGAGACTGAAATGTACTATTTCTTGATTCCACTACTAATGGGCTTTGTATTCGCCGGCTCTAGCGCATTTACAACTGCCTTTTCTCGTTCGTGGGGTGTAAATGGTGGCCGGCTGGTTACCAGCCTGCTGCGTAATATGTTAGGTATACCGCTCTACGGTTATGGCCTTGTGCTTGCCTGGTGTGAAACTTCAACCTTGATATTGAATTTGGGTGCTATCGGGCAAGGATTAGGCTGGCTTTTGGTGATTGCTGGCGCCGTACCTGTCATTGTAGGACATTTGCAGCTTGGATGGCGTACACATATGCCTTCTGTGAATGATTCATTGATGGATAAAGGGCTTTATGCCTATGTCCGGCATCCTATATACGTCGGTGGCCTGGTTGTTTTTATTGGGCTTGCATTAGTGCATTTTACAATACCATGGTTATTGGCATCTATTCTTTCCATCATATTTTTTTCAGTGATGGCTAAGTTAGAAGAAGTTGATTTGTTGCAGCGGATGCCAAAATATAGCGATTACATGATTAGAGTACCAGGTTTCCTGCCAATCTTTGCGAATAATACCCTCAGCCGATGGGTGTGGATATGTCCCGCATTAGGATTGATATTAGCAACGCTCGTGTTCTATATGTGGGGTTTTACTTTATGGACATCATTTGTCGGCGCACTGATGCTTGTATGTCCAAGCATCGTATTATGGGGATTGATAACCTTACGTAACTAACAACTAAATCTAACTGTATATGAAGGGGGTAGCATCATGAACGACGAACATGAAACGAAACATCTTTCCAGAGGGCAGTGGGTATTCTATGGATTTCTGATATTTGCCGGATTACTTCTCTTTACGGAACATCGCGCCCATGTTCTTAGTTTCCTGCCTTACTTGATTTTACTTGCTTGCCCTTTAATGCATTTATTCATGCATCATGGGCATGGTGGTCACAATCATCATCATCATGAAACAAAAGAGGGAGATCAAAAATGAATGCACCTTCTTCTGATTACGGCTTGTGGCCACTTGTCATAATCAACTCTCTAGTATTCATCATCTTCGCTTTTAGTTTTGCCAAACCGCAGAGTAAGCGTGACTGGCGGACATTCAGTGCGTTTTCAGCATTCCTGGTAGCATTGTTTGTTGAGATGTACGGCTTCCCGCTGACGATCTACCTTTTGTCTGGCTGGCTTACAAGTCATATTCCTGGAATCGACCCATATTCACATAATGCGGGCCATTTACTGGAAGATCTTTTTGGCTGGGGCGGCAATCCACACTTTGGCTCGTTCCACTTACTCAGCAACGCTCTGATTATTGCTGGCTTCTTTTTGCTCTCTGGTGCTTGGCGTGTGTTGTATAGTGCTCAACGCAAACATAAGCTTGCAACAACTGGACCATACGCGCGCATTCGTCATCCGCAATATGCTGCGTTCGTGATGATCATGTCTGGATTCTTACTACAATGGCCAACGTTAATAACATTGATCATGTTCCCGATTTTGACCTACATGTACGTCAGGTTGGCCAGAATCGAAGAGCAAGAGGCTTATGCTGAGTTTGCTGAGGAGTATTCGAAATATGCTGCCAATACACCAGCATTCTTTCCACGCCTCCGGTGATATTCTTTAAAAGAAATTCGGCACCCAGTTACTTGTACTAATGAAAATCCGAGATCGAGAAAGATGTTCGTTCCTACTTGAGTGCTATGACTTAAGTCATAGCACTCTTAATTTGTTTGGAGCAATTTTTTATTTTTATTGATCTTCTTCTAAAAGATTATTGCGTTTTCCACCCCAGTTATCCCGCAATGTCTTTCTTGCGGTAAGCCATGCTTCTGCACGCAACAACATAGGCCACAGCAGGATAGGATAAGTGAATCGACCAGCCCTTACTAGACACTTTCTTGCCTACTGAAGTATTGCCTTTCAAATTCTACTGGAGAAAGCCGATTGGAGTAACTATGTCGGCGTCTTGGATTGTAGAACATCTCGATATAATCA
>Ga0208632_100036_pt1 | contig 63882 bp, 38 predicted proteins | sample LakWasMet49_LOW8_2_FD_183885 | JGI IMG/M metagenome (GOLD analysis project Ga0208632, IMG submission 183885) | Freshwater sediment methanotrophic microbial communities from Lake Washington under simulated oxygen tension - Sediment Metagenome... | ecosystem: Environmental > Aquatic > Freshwater >...
CCGGATTGCCGGCACCTTCAAAAAGATATTGTTTGGGGTGTTCTGTACCGATATATTTTCTGATGCCTCTGATCAGGTGTTCGGATAATACTACATAGCGGTCTTTATTGCCTTTGCTCTGAACAATACGTAACAGCCTGCGGTCAAAATCGATATGAGGCAGTTGCAGGTTGCGTACTTCCTGGCATCGCAGCCCGCAGCCATACAACAGGCCAATGAGTATTTTATGTTTGAGCAGTGATGCTTTGGTAAGCATGGCCCAGATCTCCTGCCGACTCAGTATAACAGGTAGCTTTTGCGGGCGGGCAATCTCGGGCAGATGCAGATGGTCATAGGGTAGCCCCTCTGTTTTGAGTAAAAACCGAAGTCCATAAACGGTATGTTTGAAATAGGTCTGAGAGGGCGTTTGGCTTCGCTGCTGCAGCTCGTACAAATAGTCTTTTACCTGTTCGGGATCCAGATCAGTAGGTAAGCACTGAAAATGTAATGCCATGGCTGCAACATGCCTACTGTAGTTGTCGAAGGTGCGTGGTGAGCGACCAAGGATGGAAATATTACGCTCATAACGTTGCAGCAGTTCACTGAATCCGTTAACTTCACGACAGGCACGATTAAGGTACTTGTTCCACCTTATTACTTCCGGCGATTTTTTTTCGTTGTCATCATTTAATTTTTTGGTGAATACTAAATTTACGGATAGTTGCGGAAGGCTACCGTAGGTTTAGTTCAACAAAAGCTTCAAGCAATTGGGGGGCGACCCAACGCGTCTTTCAGCGGCAACAAATTTCCCAGCAACATATCCAGCGCGACCCAACTCGGCTGATCTGTAGAATATATCATCAGCTTTTGTATCTTTAGTTCAGCGGCGGTTAGCCCGGGGCGACGGAAGATCTCACCCCAACTGCTTTAAGCCCTGACCGTTGGCAGCAATTTTAAACAGACCATTATCAATGAAAATAATATTTATCGTCTTGACTCTTTTTGTGTCTTTTGACACATTTGCTCAAACATCAGACACGACAAAGTTTGACGGTGTGAATTGGGTTGCTCCGTACACTTTGACATTTCCCAAAGGTTGGGACTATGAACGTTTTTTAATTCCAATAGAATTTGCCACTCAAATTCCTTACAAAGGAATTGAAGATATTAGATTTACACCAGGTTGGGGCAACGTAAAAACCGACGAATATTGGACATATGCTTTTTTGTGGTATTTAGACGACATTCAAAAAACAAATTCAAGAACTGTAGAAAATAATTTAAAAGCATATTACACAGGACTTGTTGGAAGAAACATTGTGAAGCGTAAAATTCCAGCCGATAAATTAGTAACAGTAAAAACAGAAATTAAAAAGGTAAAAACGGACAAAGGAGATTTAAAAACTTTTCGTGGGACAATTTATATGCTTGACTATATGGAGCAAAAACCAATAACATTAAATTGTATCATTCATCTTACGAATTGTAATGAGAACAAGAAAACTTTTATTTTTTATGAAATATCACCCAAACCATTGATTGATGATGTTTGGCAAAAACTAAATCAATTATGGACAAATTTTAATTGTGCGAAAAACATTGACGTGCAATAAAAACTACCGCCAGTCGAGTAAGCAAGGGGAATTTCACCCCCTGCTCCTCACAGAACCGTACGTGAACCTCTCGATTCATACGGCTCTTCAAGATGCTTCTTTCAATTAATAAGCTGGGCATACACTCCAATGGGCAAACAGGCTGGGTTGCATTTTATACAACGTGTTCAGCCACCTGCGGCTTTTGCGCAGGCTCATTCGTTTGTTCCATTTGCACCATTTCTCAAGTCGCCGGTTCACAAAGCGCCAAAGGGCGTTCAGGTTCCGTTTTATAAAATGACAGTAGTAGTTTTGCCAGCCTCGTATCAATGGATTTAACAAGTTGGCAACTACATAGATACTCCCTGTTCGGGTGTGTAGTTTCAGGCTGCGTAACTTGTCCATGATCGTTTTCTTTGCTGACTTTGAGGGCGAGGGAAGTATCAGCAGTTTCCATTCACTTTCTTCCCTTACCCATTTTGGTGTAAATACAAAACCACCCATTTCAAAGGTGTGAACTTTCGTTACATCTTTGTTTAATGCGTTTCTTGTTAAACATACAATTTGGGTTTTGGCGGGATGAATGGTTAAGCCACATTCTGTAAACCGCTTTTGCAATTTGTTCAGAATGCTTTGTCCTATCTGTTCCCGTCTTGCATGAATGATGATGTCATCTGCATAACGCTCAAACCGGATACCCGGATAGTTTTGCAGCATCCATCCATCAAACACAACATGCAAATACAGATTGGAAAGTAACGGGCTGATTACACCTCCTTGTGGTGTGCCACTCTGCGGTTCTGTAAAACTTCCATCTTCATTCACTATACTGGATTTTAACCAACGACTAATGTAAAGGCTTACCCATTTTTCTTTACAGTAAAATTGTATTGCCTTCAACAGTTTGTCGTGTGGTATAGTATCAAAATAACTTTTGATGTCCAGCGTAATTACATACGGATACTGGCGGCAGTTGAACTTTGCCTTACTAACGGCATCATGCATACTCTTGCCTGTTCTGTACCCATACGAGTTTTGATGAAAATGTGGTTCTACACATTTTTCCAGATGAACACGTACTACTTGCTGTGCTATCCTGTCCAGTAAAGTGGGCAGGCCTAACACTCTTTTACTGCCATCCTTTTTAGGGATGCTGACATTTTTCAATTTGGCTTCATATCCAGCAGGACGTTATTAATTTAGCTATGTGCAAATCATCAACTTTTATTTATAAATTTAGCTTCAGTTAGCCGGGCGGACGGAATTCTATTTCCCCCACTTCGGCAAGCCCTGAACGTTATGCGTCAGCTTAGAGCGACACCCTTCAAAAATAAAATTCACTAAAAAATTCACAGTTGCCTTTTGTACCTGTCTAATATATTGTAGTCAAAATTAATTGGCTATTGAAAACGTAATAAAAATGACAGAGTTAAACAAAATCAAAAATCACGATGTTCAGAGTGTGAACATTCAGGCTTCAACAGCAAAAGTGTTTGAGTACATTGCAAACCCGACAAATTTACCAAAATGGACAGGTGCATTTAAAGAGGCGGATGAAAAATCAGCTTTATTAATAACTCCAAACGGGGAATTGAAAATTGGTTTGGAAACAAAGACAAGCAAAGAATTAGGAACCATTGATTGGTATATGACAATGCCAGACGGAAGTTTAGGAGTTGCATATTCAAGAGTTGTTGCAAGTTCTGATGGAAATGCAATTTATTCTTTTATTTTACTTGCTCCACCTGTTCCGTTAGAACATCTTGAAGGTGCATTACTCCAACAAATGGGGCAATTAAAAGAAGAGTTACAAAAATTACAAAGTATTTTAGGAGAATAATTAATTGCAAAAGGGCAGGGCAATCCTACCCTTTTGCTTTATATAACAAAATGGAAGAGAAAGAACTTATAAAATCTTGTTTGGAAGGCAACAAACAGAGCTTGGAGAAATTAATTAATTCAATTCAAAGCATAATTTTTAATCTGTCGCTTCGGTTTTTATGGAACAGAATGGACGCAGAAGATGCTACGCAAGAAATTCTAATAAAAATTTTAACCAATTTAAGTAAGTATGACGGACGAAGCAAATTCACTACTTGGACATATCGAGTAGCGTCAAATTATTTGATAAGTTTAAAAAAAACAAATCTTGAAAAGACATTTACTTCGTTTGACATTTTAGCAAGCGACCTGAAAATATTCAAAGAACCAATAAACTACGACTTGCCCGACAAAATGCTTTTAGAAAAGGAAATGAAAACAGGTTGTACTTTGGCAATGCTCCAATGTTTAGACAGAGATTTACGTATTGCTTTCATACTTGGCAGTATTTTAAAAATAAAGAGCAATGTTGCATCCAGCATTACGAATACTACTCCAGAAAATTTCAGAAAACGACTTGAATTATCGAGAAAACTTATTGGAGCATTCTTGAATTCTCATTGTGGAGTATATAATCCATATAACAATTGCAGATGCAACAAGAGAATTAATTCAGCCCTATCTTGTGGTAGAATAGTGAAAAGCAATTTAAACTTTGCAGACAAAATAGAAAGCTATAACGAAGAAATGGAGGAATTGAATTCCCTTTCGGGCATCTATCAAAATTACGGAACAATTAAAAACAGTTCAAATTTTATAGACGAACTGAACAAACTTATTAATGCCAAAAAAATCATAAACGAAAATTAGACAGACCGAGAAGAAAGCCGAACGCATAGTCGAGTAAGCAAGGGGAATTTCACCCCCTGCTCCTCACAGAACCGTACGTGAACCTCTCGATTCATACGGCTCTTCAAGATGCTTCTTTCAATTAATAAGCTGGGCATACACTCCAATGGGCAAACAGGCTGGGTTGCATTTTATACAACGTGTTCAGCCACCTGCGGCTTTTGCGCAGGCTCATTCGTTTGTTCCATTTGCACCATTTCTCAAGTCGCCGGTTCACAAAGCGCCAAAGGGCGTTCAGGTTCCGTTTTATAAAATGACAGTAGTAGTTTTGCCAGCCTCGTATCAATGGATTTAACAAGTTGGCAACTACATAGATACTCCCTGTTCGGGTGTGTAGTTTCAGGCTGCGTAACTTGTCCATGATCGTTTTCTTTGCTGACTTTGAGGGCGAGGGAAGTATCAGCAGTTTCCATTCACTTTCTTCCCTTACCCATTTTGGTGTAAATACAAAACCACCCATTTCAAAGGTGTGAACTTTCGTTACATCTTTGTTTAATGCGTTTCTTGTTAAACATACAATTTGGGTTTTGGCGGGATGAATGGTTAAGCCACATTCTGTAAACCGCTTTTGCAATTTGTTCAGAATGCTTTGTCCTATCTGTTCCCGTCTTGCATGAATGATGATGTCATCTGCATAACGCTCAAACCGGATACCCGGATAGTTTTGCAGCATCCATCCATCAAACACAACATGCAAATACAGATTGGAAAGTAACGGGCTGATTACACCTCCTTGTGGTGTGCCACTCTGCGGTTCTGTAAAACTTCCATCTTCATTCACTATACTGGATTTTAACCAACGACTAATGTAAAGGCTTACCCATTTTTCTTTACAGTAAAATTGTATTGCCTTCAACAGTTTGTCGTGTGGTATAGTATCAAAATAACTTTTGATGTCCAGCGTAATTACATACGGATACTGGCGGCAGTTGAACTTTGCCTTACTAACGGCATCATGCATACTCTTGCCTGTTCTGTACCCATACGAGTTTTGATGAAAATGTGGTTCTACACATTTTTCCAGATGAACACGTACTACTTGCTGTGCTATCCTGTCCAGTAAAGTGGGCAGGCCTAACACTCTTTTACTGCCATCCTTTTTAGGGATGCTGACTGCCTTAATGGCTTTGGGGAAATAGCTACCTGATGCAAGGCGTACCCACAGTTGATACAATAGTTTGCTGCGATGAGTATGAAGATACTCCCACGTCATACCGTCTATACCCGCTGCTTCCCCGCCTTGCTTTACATGCTGGTACGCTTCCCATACCATTGTTGTGGTTATGGGTACGCTCACTCCTTGTTTGGAAAACATTTCAATCATTCCTTGCGGTTGTTTTGTGTTTAACAATTTTTACATCTTGTGTACCCCTTCGCTACTGCTTACTTTCATAAGCTATCAACACTACTACGGGTACATCCGTCCCTGTGCTGGTTTGTGAAGGTGTATTACATTTTACGGGTGCTCCGCTTAATGATTCTACCTCTATGCTTTTCGTACGTTCTGGCACACCTGCAAACGTGTTTACCTATTCAGCATATTTAGCCAGTACAGGTTCTCCAGTTCCGGCCATGTGCCTGTCTGTAAGTCCCGGCGGCTTTATCCCGGATGCAGTTAACACTTCTGGCAACCTGTAACGAATGTTAACTCTCTCGAAACAATCATGTGCATCGTTTCTTTTTACATCGGTAACAATTATCGAGACCTCTCAGCCGCTTCACTGTACGTTCGGCTCTTACAGACTCACCTGTTGCATCGTTCACCACCCAGTTCCTTAGAACTGCGCAGCATGCAACCGGTTTGATGGTGAAGGTTGCTCTTCTCCTCCCACCGAGAGACCTACTCTCATCACATAGGCAGCTTCGCTGGACACACACATTGCATTGCAGCGATTGGGGCTGACGAATAACGTTCTTCAACTGCATCAAATTTCCAAGCAACAGTTCCAGCTTGACGGAATTCTAATCGGCATTAGAATATATCATGATCTTTTGTAACTTAGTTCAGCAACAGTAAGCCATGGGCGACGGAATAGCATTCCCCAACCGCTTCAATGCTTGGACGTTGGCAGTAACCTTTTGGACACAGAATTTAATTTCAAAATAAGCTTTATGAAAGACTTTACTTTTGCCGAAAAACTTAAACAACTTTATGACAAACTAGATCGTCTATCCCATAGGAATAAATCGGATGTGTCGTATAACACAGCAAGAGAAATTGCAACAGAATTAAAAAGCTTAATGCCTAACAGTAATAACATAAGACTTGACGTAAATATTCTGGACGACTACTCTTATAAAGCAAGCGACAAACGAAAAACAGAAGTCATTGCTGAATTTAGAAAAGAAACAATGTTTGATTTATTACCAATCATTAATAGAGGCGATGATTCCTCTGAGTCAAAAATTGAATAAACTATTATGAAATTCCTATTACTAATATTTTTAATCCCTTTTGTTTCCAAATCACAAGAGTTAAATGTTGATCAAACTTTAGCATATATCAATAACCAACTCAATGATAAAAATAACAAAATCGGAGGTGCACTAAATAACTACAGTTATAATATAAAAATTGACAAAGGCTACTTAATCGTTATTAGAACAATTACAAAAAATGGTTCATATCAAGACGCTGAAAGAAATTGGCATACAGTAAACTATACAGAAATAATTGAAGAATCACAAGTGCCTATAAATGATATTGACAACAACTTCTATTCTCCTTATCAAAAATATCAATGTATTAACTCAACTCCAACTTCTCCTACTCTTTTTGTTATCTTACTGAAGGAAAAAGATAACAGCACTATAATAAGAACATCTAAAGAGTTTGATTATACTGGAGCAGAGATAAAAAAGAAGGCAGAAAAACAAAAAAATCTATTTATCGAGTTTTCAAATAGCAATTTGATTTGCGATAAACTTGCCAATGCTTTCACCCATTTAATAGATTTGGCCAGTAAAGATCCGAATTACAATCATATCGATGTTATTAAAGACAACGACCCGTTTTCAAATCCAATTCAAAAAGAAAAGGAAAATTCGAATACTATTATTGTATCAAATACAAACTCAGTTCCAATGACAAAAGTTGGTGGAGTATATGAAATACCTGTCTTAATAAATGAAGTCTTAAAACTGAATTTTATTTTTGATGCAGGTGCTTCTGATGTTTCAATTTCTCCAGATGTCGCATTAACATTAATAAGAACAGGAACTGTGACCGACAAAGACTTTTTAGGAACTGAAACTTACAAGTTTGCAGATGGCTCTACTGCCAAAAGCAAAGTATTCATCATAAAAGAAATTCAATTAGGCAATAAAATAGTTCGTAATGTAAGAACTTCCATTTCAAATTCAATTAAAGCACCATTACTTTTGGGGCAAAGTGTTTTAAATAAATTCGGAAAAGTGACAATTGACTATAACGAAAGCGTAATTATTTTTCAGAATTAATATCATTGTGAAACAGAAAGGCTACTGCCAATAACTAAGGTTTCGTTGCGCCCAACGGGCGAACAATGAAACCCCTGTTGAACGGAACCGGTTATGAGTGGAGTGACTGTATGGAGTTATCGGAAGATGGTATAGAGATGGCAAACAGGCTAAGCGCCTGTTTTTTGTTTTGTTGAGAGGCTAATGATGCCTGTTGCCTTTACATCAACTACATTTTCATATGGCAGGTACATACCTTCCCCTACCCGCTGTTTTAACCAACAGGAACAGGTTGCTTTGCCTGTAAATATTTACCGGGCGGTCCCCGCTGGCCAAAGACTTCTATGGTTACCAGAGTTCCGGTTTTGCAGCAAGGGCAACGGCGCAATAGCGTTTTAACAGGTTGACCGGCAGTATATATTTTCAACTCTTTTTGTAAAGCCTGTAATCTGCCCCTTTTCCAGTGGCTGCTCAGTATGCCGTAATGCCTGATGCGAACAAATCTTTTAGGCAGTATATGCTGACTGAACCTTCTTGCAAACTCCTGGTTGCACAGTGTCATTTGTTTATTACCGCCACCCGCCTTATAGTCTTTATACCGGAAGGTTACTTCCTTTTCATTTACATCTTCAATGCGATGATTACTGATGGCCACTTTGTGGGTATAACGTCCCAGATATTCTATCACCTGGCGTGGGCCGCCAAACGGACGCTTGGCATATACTACCCATTGCTTTGCAAATAATTGGTCAAAGAGGGTCTTATCGGCTACGCCCTCATCTCTCAACTGCCGTACATATTTTGCACGGAACACATTGCTCAGTGCTTTTACCGGGAACAGATATTGATTACTGCGTAAACACCGTTTCCATTGTCCGTTACCATTTATGCCCCCGCCCGGCACAATACAATGCAGATGCGGATGAAGGCACAGGTTTTGCCCCCAGGTATGTAATACAGCTATCATGCCCATTTGCATGCCTTCGTTTAGTGCAAACAGGTTGAGGGTATTCCACACCGCCCCAAACAATGCATCGTATACCAGCTTGGGACGATGCAGGGCCAGTACATGTAGATCCTGTGGCAGTGTAAATACCACGTGATAGTATGTACAGGGCAGCAGGTCGGCCTCTCTGCGTTGTATCCACTCTTCCCGCTTATGTCCCTGGCACTTCGGACAGTGTCTGTTCCGACAGCTGTTATAGCTGATACTGATATGACCACAATCAGTACAGGCATCAACGTGTCCGCCGAGGGCAGATGTTCTGCATTGCCTGATGGCTCTGAGGGTTTTCTGCTGATGAATGGAAAAAGATGAGCAGTCTATATTTACACTACGCAGCACATCGGCTACTTCGTATGTAGGCTGCATAGTGCAAACACTTTATCCAATGGACTTTGTGGTAACTGTTCCGGCAACTGGCATACATGCAGATAAACCATGGTGCTGTCAATATTGACATGACCCATCAGTTTTTGTACGGCAATAATGTTCACCCCATCTTCGAGCAGATGGGTAGCATAGGTGTGCCGTAGCATATGGGTATGCACTTCTTTGGTGATACCCGCCTGACGGGCAACCGTTTTAACGGCCCACTGCACGCCACGCTGGCTATATCTGCCATCAAAACCTTTACCTTCCGGATTGCCGGTTCCTTCAAATAGATATTGTTTTGGGTGTTCTGTACCGATATATTTTCTGATGCCTCTGATCAGGTGTTCGGATAATACTACATAGCGGTCTTTATTGCCTTTGCTCTGAACAATACGTAACAGCCTGCGGTCAAAATCGATATGAGGGAGTTGCAGGTTGCGTACTTCCTGGCATCGCAGCCCGCAGCCATACAACAGGCCAATGAGTATTTTATGTTTGAGCAGTGGTGCTTTGGTAAGCATGGCCCAGATCTCCTGCCGACTCAGTATAACAGGTAGCTTTTGCGGACGGGCAATCTCAGGCAGATGCAGATGGTCATAGGGTAGCCCCTCTGTTTTGAGTAAAAACCGAAGTCCATAAACGGTATGTTTGAAATAGGTCTGAGAGGGTGTTTGGCTACGCTGCTGCAGCTCGTACAAATAATCTTTTACCTGTTCGGGATCCAGATCAGTAGGTAAGCACTGAAAATGTAATGCCATGGCTGCAACATGCCTACTGTAGTTGTCGAAGGTGCGCGGTGAGCGACCAAGGATGGAAATATTACGCTCATAACGTTGCAGCAGTTCACTGAATCCATTAACTTCACGACAGGCACGATTAAGGTACTTGTTCCACCTTAATACTTCCGGCGATTTTTTTTCGTTGTCATCATTTAATTTTTTGGTGAATACTAAATTTACGGATAGTTGCGGAAGGCTACCGTAGGTTTAGTTCAACATCGGCTTCCAGCAATTGGGGGGCGACCCAACGCGTCTTTCAGCGACAACAAATATCCAAGCAACAGTTCCAGCGCGACCCAACTCGGCTGGTCTGTAGAATATATCATCAGCTTTTGTATCTTTAGTTCAGCGGCGGTTAGCCCGGGGCGACGGAATAGCATACCCCAACTGCTTAAAGCCCTGACCGTTGTACGCAACCCTAAAGCGAAATTCCGTTCACCTTCAAGCGACAAGATATTCAAAGCGAAGTCCTTAATAGCCCACTGCACATTGCAGCACATTTGCAAGGCACACAAAACCCATCGCACAAAAGCCAACCTTGCAAAAGAGCTGCAATAGCCAACACACGGCAAACAGTCCTTAAATTGGGAAGACAAAACTCCACCCTCCAAGAAGAAAAAAGAAAATTCGTCACATGGTAGAACCTATTCAGACTACACCATATTGCTTTACAAACACTATTTCACTTTGACAACAACTTTTCCCTTTGCACGACCTGCTTCAACGTAAGCCATTGCTTCGTTGGTTTGTTCAAACGGAAACACCTTATCAATAACAGGTTTTATAATTCCTAACTCTATCAGTTTTGTAATGTGACTTAGTTGACTTCCTTCTGCTTTCATAAACAAAAAAGTAAAATTGACATTCAACTTCTTTGCATATTTTCTTGCACCGCTACTTAAAAGTTTCGTTATAGATTTCAGATGCCAAGCCAAACCAAGTTGCTTTGCAAACTCAGGAGTTGGCGGACCAGTTAAGGTAATAAGTTGACCACCGGGTTTTAAAATGCGCAAAGATTTTTCAAGTATTTTTTTATCCCTGTTGCTATGCAGCACCACATCATAGTCTTTTAGTTTGGTCTCAAAATCTTCGCTCTTGTAATCAATCACAATATCAGCACCCAAACTTTTTACCAAATCAATATTTCCAGCACTAGTGGTGGTAGCCACAGTTGCACCCAAATGTTTCGCCAACTGAATTGCAAAAGTTCCGACACCTCCTGAACCTGCTTGAATGAAAACCTTTTGCCCTTGCTTCAAGTTTGCAATTTCAACAAGTGCCTGCCATGCAGTCAAGCCCACCAATGGAATTGATGCAGCTTCTTCCATTGAAATATTTTTCGGTTTCAACGCAACATCTTTTTCATGTATTGAAATCTGTTCGGCAAAAGTTCCAACATTGTAGTCGGAAGGTCTTGCATAAACTTCATCACCAACTTTGAACTTACTTACTCTTGAACCAATTTTTGTTACTATGCCTGCAACATCATGCCCCAATTTGAAAGGCGGTTTGTAAGGCAGAAAAATTTTGAAGTCGCCATTCCTTAGTAATGAATCCAACAGGTTCACACCCGATGAATGTATTTGCACTAACACATCATTTTCCTTGACAACAGGTTCTGACATTGTTGTTAGATGCAGTTTTTCTTTTTTGCCGTAGCGGTTAACTATAAATGCTTTCATTTTCTTTCTTTTACTTGGTTAAAAAATCAATGGCTTGTGGTATAAATTCCTGGTGGTATTGAAAAATGCCGCCATGACCTGAGTTAGGGTAAATTTTTATTTGTGCATTTGGAAAGCGTTTTGCGATATCATAAGAGTTCGGCGTTGGCACCATTCTGTCTGCATCACCATTGGCAATAAATACAGGAAGTTTGAAAACACTTAAATCGGCAGGTTGGCCATGCCCCCATGTTTCAATTGCTTTTAGTTGAGCTTTCAACACACTTAATTTCACTTTCGTATCACGGTTTTCTGTTCTTTCTTTTAATCGTTTAAGAAAATCTTTGGCAGCCGCTTTGCCTACTTTATTTTGTGTAAAGAATAAATAAAATTTTGGGTCTCTGAATGTTAACAGTCCTTTGAAAATATCTTTATACGTTAAACCAACAACTGCACTTACCCCTTCACCACCTCTTGGACCTGTACCTGCAAGTATTGCTTTACGAACCAACTGCGGCTCGACCAAGAGTAATTCCTGGGTTATAAATCCACCCATAGAAAATGCTAAAATATCAACTTGCTTGTAACCCAATGCATGAATAAAAGCAATGGCATCTTTTGCCATATCAGGAATACTTGTTCCTTGCTTGCCAGTAGTTGCACCAACGCCTCTGTAATCAAAGGAAATTATATGACGCTGTGCTGCAACGGCATCCATGATTCTTGGGTCGCAATTATCAAGGTTTGCCGTTAAGTGGTTGAAATAAATTACAGGTATATCGCCTTCTTTACCGTAAGAACGGTAGGCAAATTTTATACCGTTAGCTTCCACAAACCGAGTGGGAACTGTTGCGTATGTATACTTCTCATTCGCAATATTGTTGCTTTGAGCATTTGTTGTCGTCATTTTACTTATTATTAAAATTGTTAGAAGAAATATATTTTTCATTTTTGGTTTTTGTTTAATTGTTTAAGAACATTTTTTTCTAAAATTCCATAGGCAAAGTGCTGCAGATTAATCAAAACATTAGTACCCTTGCCAACAACGTTCCTGAATTTAGGCTTGTCAGCTTGAACTACTTTAAGCACTTTTTCCGCAACTATTACAGGGTCTTCTGCACTTTTCACTAATTCATTTGTGAATTTTTCAATCTTACCTCTTAAAGAATTGTAATCTTCAATTTTATTTAAAGGCGAAGATGAGTTATCCATAATGCTTGTTTTAAAAGCAGAAGGCTCAATCATAGCAACACTAATATTAAACTCATTCAATTCGTAACGTAATGCTTTGAAATAACCTTCCAATGCATGTTTGGAGGCTGCATAATAAGCTGCATTGGGGAATGATACTAACCCTACAATTGAACCTACGGTTATTATTTTACCAAACTTTTGTTTTCTGAAATATGGTAATACTGCATTTGTTACCTTGATAGTTCCCCAAAAATTTGTTTCAAATTGCTGCCTTCCTAACTCAACAGGTATTTCTTCAGCAATACCAGAAACTAAAAAGCCAGCATTGTTAATAAGAATATCTAACTGACTTATTTCCCTGAATAGTCTTTCTGAAAAAGTAGCTATTGATTGTTCAGAGTCCAGGTCTAATGCTATCATTTTAAAGGGGAATTTTGCTGCATACTTTTCGGGGTTGCGGCTTGTACCAATTACATGGTAACCACTTTCGTGTAGCTTGGTTGCTACTAACAAACCAAAGCCTGATGATGCTCCCGTTACTAAAATATTTTTTTTCATTTTTACTTGTTTTATTTTTTAATTTGTACTTTTGCTTGCAAAATGCAAGTGCAAATATACAACTTACTTGCAAATTGCAAGTGCTTTTCAAAAAAATATTTTTATGCCTAAAAATAATAAGAGGTCAGATTGCCCTGTAAGTTGCTCCCTTGATGTGTGGGGAGACAAGTGGTCGCTGTTGATTATCAGAGACTTGATGAATGCTAAACAAAGTACTTATGGCGATTTTTTAAAGTCACCCGAAGGAATTGCGACCAATATTTTAGCTTCCCGATTGCTGACATTGGAAGAAAATGGAGTGATTGAAAAACTTAGTCACCCAGACAGCAAAGCAAAAGTTTTGTATAAACTCACATTAAAAGGAATTGACTTGCTGCCCTTAATGATTGAAATTGGAATATGGTCTGAAAAATATTACGATATTGACAAGGGCAAGAAAGCTGAGCTGAAAGAAGTGAAGAAGAACAAGGAGGAATACATTAAAGCAAAAATAAAAGAATTACGAAGTTGATAACTCTTTCCTTCTCCGCAAGGTGTCCATTTAACAATAAAAAAGATGTTCCCCGCAGTTTATATGTTTGAATTCGCGAATCGAGTTTGCTAAATTCAAAGAAACGAAAACATATGAAAAGCGAATCAACTAAACTGCGGGATTTTAGCGGTCAAAATATTTATGTAGGTATGGATGTACATCACAAAAGCTGGAAGGTCCATATTTATAGCGATGAGTTTGAATTGAAATCTCTTAGCCAGGAGCCGGACGTGAATAGATTGTACAACTACCTTGATAGTCATTATAAGAATGCAAATTACCATCTGGCGTATGAAGCGGGCTTTAGTGGCTTCTGGATATAACGGGCATTTGCGGCAAAAGGTATAAATTGTAAAGTGGTGCACCCCGCTGATGTGCCTACCAGTAACCTTGAACAACTACGTAAATCAGATGCTGTGGACAGCAAAAAAATTGCAAAAGGATTAAGGAGTGGAGATCTGAACTTCATTCATGTTCCGGATATCCAATTGGAAATGGATCGGCAATTGATGCGTAGCCGCGGACTACTGATCAAAGATTCCACGCGGATTAAAAACAGAATCAAATCAATATTAAAACTACAAGGCATAGCTATTCCGGCGCAATACAAGGAAGGAACATGGAGTAAAGTTTTCATTAAATGGTTAGGAGAAATCAATTTTGGAAGTGTTAGTGGTAAAATGACAATGCAAACCCATATCAATGAACTTCTATTTTTGGAGGAACAGAAAAAGCAAGTTGATATTGGTATAAAAGAATTATCGAAAACAGAGCGCTACCGTTCCAATTTAAAATTGTTGCAAAGTATCCCATCAATCGGATTATTGACTGGTATGATACTATTGACAGAGATAGGCGACATGGCCCGTTTTAGCCGGCTGGACGAGCTGTGCAGCTATTGTGGTATTGTACCCAATTGTCATAGCAGTGGCGAGAATGAAAGGATTGGCAGATTAACAAGAAGAGGTAATAGCATTATCAAACGGGTGCTGATTGAGTGTGCCTGGGTAGCAGTCAAGAAAGATCCGGCCTTATTGCTTTATTATAAAGAGCAAATAGTAAAAATGAAGGGGCAAAAAGCTATTATTAAAGTGGTTCGTAAACTGTTGAGCAGAATAAGATATGTATTGATGAACAAACAAGAATATGTATTAGGCGTAATAGCATAAATAAGTCATTGAACACAAACATATAAAAACTAAGTTGGCATAAAATCGCAGAGAGACGTTTGTAGCCGAAAGGACTACTGTCCGCAGTTTGCGTTATGCCAGCTATTATATACTAATGAAAAAATTGCAGTGCATGGTTCATGTATCTGCTAAGAGAAGATTGTTTTTATAATGTTAGTGGGAAATGTCACACGATGTAATCGAACGATTGCACTTCAGCAACTGTGCCTTGATTTGGCTGAAGGTCATGCAATCATTCAATTCCATCGTATTTAAAATAAATTTTGAATTCAACATAGAAGGGTCCCCTATCGGGAGAGATCTGCAGGGAAAGGAAAACCTTCTTCTGAATTGACTTATTTTATAACACAACGTGTTATCAGTAGTAAAAAAACAAAGGCTGCACCAATTGTGCAGCCTTCTGTATAAAGCAGGGGTTAGTATACTATTATTTATCCCACCAAACTTTACCAAACTGCGAGTCTTTACCATCAGTTGAAGTATAGTTTGCTGCGGCAGCATTGGTGTTTGCGCCATTCAGGTTATACTCAGTGCTGCTGTAAGACAATCTTCTTGGTATAGCAGTTTGGCCCGGTGCAGGTGTTAGTGCCGGATAACCGGTTCTTCTCCAGTCTGCATACCCCTGGTTTCCATTGGGGTAATGGGCAACCCATTGCTGGGTATTGATGCGTTTTAAGATCTCATCGCCGGTTTGCCCGGTTAACGATACAGATGGTTGAGCAATAAATGTTGCAAAATCTGCGCTGTTAAAAACATTCCATGCTTTCCAGCTTTCTGTAATTCCTGCCTGGTAATTGGCATCTACATCTTCTGCTGTCCAGCCTAATTGTGCCGCTTCTGCTCTTGCCAAAAACACTTCGGCCGCAGTGATGATATTAAGAGAAGCCGTTGCGGTTACATAAGCCGGGGCCAGAATTTTTGCCCAGTTTACGTTTCCATTTGCAAATGAAACTGCATCGTTACGGGTTAAACCATAAGGAAAACCAACTGTTGAAGAAGCATATGCATTGATCCTTTTATCATTATTGCCGCTTAATAAATCGGTTACCGTTTTTGATACAGCATAATCGATCCTTGGAGAGGCGCCATAATAAAAATTATATATGGGGTTTAAAAATGTTCCGCCCGGATAAGCAATTACATAATTTTCTCCCGCGCCCAACACACCGCCATCAGCACTAAGTGCGGCATTAAATTCTGTTTTACCTGTTGCAGGGTCTGCCTTACTTAACCTGAGTGCACTGATTGCATGAATAGAGTTGGCAAATTTTTTCCATTTAGTTGTATTTCCACTAAACAGGATATCTCCTTTTACCGGAACGCCGTTTTCAAACTGGGCAACAGCCTCTTTCAGTTCTTTAAAAATATCAGCATAAATACTCTGCTGCGAATCGTATACTACTATTCCATTATCTCCTTTTAAAGCGCCTTTATACGGGATGCTTCCATAGGCATCGGTAAGGAACCAGAAAATATAGGCTTTTAAAATGCGCGCAATGGCTATCTGATTTTTATTGGAACCATTCTGTGCCGCAATGGCCGCGGTTTGCGGGTTTGTATTATAATCTATGATCGTTTGTAAATCGTACAAAGCACCGGCATAATGGGTTGTCCAGTCGGGCGAATTTTTTGCATACCTTGATATATCTGTGTATTGTGTTTCTGCAAAATACTGGGCATACAATCCTTCTGAAGTAGATACCCCGCCCGCATCCCAGGTATAACCACCTATCCCCGCAAGGGTATTGGTTAAAAGAGAGGAGGTAATAGGCTGGGTAGTATTGCCCGGGTTTTGGTTGATGTTACCAAACTCACCCACCTTGCTGCAGGAAGTAATACCGAAAAACAGGCTACCGGCAATTATAACTATTTTAATTTTTTTACTTAGCATCTTATCTGGTTTTAAAACTTAGAAATTGAATTTAACATTGAAGCCGAATGAGCGTACAGAAGGCAACTGGCCATCTTCTCCCTGGATACCTGAAATTTCGGATGGGTCGTAATTTTTGGTATCGCTGTAAATCAGCCATGGGTTTCTGGCAACAACAGAAACGGTTGCACCCTGTAACCATGAATTAACTAATTTCCACCTTTTAACAGGTATAATGTATCCGATGCTCAGTTCTTTCAGTTTTACATAAGAAAGTTTGTGTACATAGGGTTCTGCTATTTTACCAAAATAAAACTGTTGAAAATAAGTAGCTGCGTCAACATGTGTATCAACCACTGTTTTACTATCGGCTGCGCTTACACCCACTACGTGAACACCGCCACCGGCAGCCAGATCATCGCGCACGTTTTTGCCTTTATCGTTAGTAGCTGCCGTATAATCAAGATCTCCTGAAAATGCGCCCCAGCTTTCCGACAGTGAGAAGAACCTTCCGCCAACCTGGTAGCCAATGCTGGCATTAATTACAAAGTTTTTATACGTAATCAAACTCTGTAAACCACCGGTTACTTTTGGAACAACAGAACCCCAGTTATAATTGGCGTCTCCTGTAACAAATAAACCTGTTGACGGATTAACCAAAGGTTGGCCTTCTGCATTTCTTACAATAGCACCGCCACGTAACTGGCCCCAATCCTGGTCTAACACCTGGAACGCACGTGCATACCTTGTACCGGATGAACCTGCTGCCAGTAGCAAACTGTTTTGCCCATCAATGATTTTGGTAACCGGGTTTTTGATCAGGTAGCCAAAAGTTTTGGTAATACTCCACGTAAAATCTTTCCTGCTGATAATTTTTGCGTCTACTGTTACTTCAATCCCCTGTCTTGAAACTGTTGCTGCATTAATAGATTTTCCGGTTAATCCGCTTACAGGATCAACCGCAATTTGTACGGGTTGATTTTTTGCGGTTTCATTATAGTAGGTCAGATTCACCCCCAGCCTGTTTTTGAGAAATCTTAATTCGGCACCGGCTTCATAAGAAACAATCAGCGAGCCTTTCAGGTTTGGATCAGGCACTACATCCGGTGCGGTTAACAGGGTATTTCCATTCCATTGGTTAGCGTTAAGTGTGTATGCAAGATTGTTTTGATAGATATCAAGGCTGATTGGTTTTTTACCCCAGCTTCCATAAACTTTCGCAAACGAGAGCCATGGTGCAATTCCTTTGGTGAATTCACTGGCGATGAATGAAATACCTGCTGAAGGATATACCAGTGAATTACTACCTGCCGGTAATGTTGAGGACCAGTCCTGACGGAACGAAGCAGAGGCACTGATAAATCTTTTATACTCAATATCGCCGGAGGCAAAAACAGAGTTCACCGTTTGGTTTCCGCGGTAGTTGGCAACATTAGGCTGCGCCTTTGAATTATTAATTGCATAATAGTCTGGTATGATCAAACCATTTACGGTATTAGCTCCGTTGAATTTTTCGGTTAGCTTGTAAATATTTCCGCCTGCAACCACATTTACACCAAAATCTTTCAGGAAAGTTTTGTTGTACGTAGCCAGCAATTCATAGTTTGTTTCGGCATGATAAAACTGCCCGGTAGCGTATGCTGCAAGCCCACGGCTTGTTTGAGAAGCGCTTCTCTGTAATAAAGAAGTTGTTGTGTTTTCAATAAAAGATGAAAAAATATCTTTCCTGATGGTTGCCTTCAGCTTCAGATCATTCGTAATATTTGCAGCAATGTAGGCATTACCATACACCCTGTCTCTTTGCGTGTGGGCAATTTTGTTATCGAAATAGGAATAGAAATTATACCAGTAGTTTCCTGTAAAAAAGCCGTTTGGATTATTGGCATCATATCCATCGGGGTTGTGATACCAGTTCCATGAAGCCAGCGTTCCTGTTGGTGTGCGCAGATTGCGCAGTTCCCTTACAATTTTAATATCCAGGTCCCTATGTCCCCATTGGGTAAAATTACCCGATGTCTGGTTGGCATAACTGTCATCAAACTCACCATCAATATTCTGAGAGGTATAGTTTACATTAACGCCTGCAGAGATATTTTTATTGATCTCAATATTGGTGTTGGTAGAAACGGTATTACGCAATGTACGTGAGCCCGGTATAATACCATTTACTGTTTGATTGGTATAGCTGATCCTTGTATTGTACCCTTCGCCTGATTTTGAAAAATTGATATTGGTATTATTGGTTACGCCGGTATCCCAGAAATCTGTTACGTTATTGGGTTGTGCAACAAGATTAGTTGTTTTGCCGGTGTATTGCGTTCCCGGAACCCATGCATACCAGGGAGCATATTCCTGTCCCTGAATGGCCGGTCCCCAACTGGAATCATCTGTAAAATCATGAAAGAGCTTACCGTCCAATGCTTTCCATTCTATAGGGTCGCCTGCTTTGTAATGGTATTGTATCAGTTGACTTGATGCGCCACCTGCATACGAGTTTTGCAATTTAGGCTGGCGGTATACTTTATCTATAGTTATGCCCTGACTAACCTCAATATTTGTTTTACCGGCTTTTGCTTTTTTGGTAGTAATAATAATTGCGCCACCCTTAGCCCTGTCGCCGAGTAAAGCTGTTGCATTAGCTCCTTTTAAAACAGTGATTGATTCAACAATACCCGGATCAATATCGTATGCACCTCCAAAAGATAAACTTCCTGCAGAGCGCGCAAATGATAAACCGCTTATCGTTACATCATTAATAACAGTACCATCCACTACATAAAGAGGTGCAAGGTCGCCGCTCAATGCGAGGCCACCCCTGATCCTTGGCGCTGTTTGGCTATTCAGTTTGGCGCCTGATTGTGATCTGAATTGTACACCTGAGATCTTATTCGATAAGGCATCGGCAAGATTGGTTTGTGGCGTAATATTCAGGTTTTCTGAAGAAATAACCTGCGAACTGTAGGCAGTTGTTCGCTGCGATTTTTTTAATCCGAAAGCGCTTGTCACCACTACTTCCGAGATCTCAGAGGAAGCTTTAAAAAGCTGAACCTGGATTGTATTTCCATCAGCCTTTACCTCTTTAGAAGTAAAACCTAACGAACTTATTTCCAGCACTGCGCCGGATGGCACTTTGATACTAAAATCGCCGTTAATATCCGAGGCGGTTCCGCGTTTATTGCTCTTTACTTTAATACTTGCAAAAGGAATCGGATCTCCTTTTTCGTCAGTTACTTTCCCGGCAACACTGCGTACCTGTGCGGTTACCATTAGTGTGCTGAACACAAGCAATAAGAACAGGGTTAAGAATTTTTTCATGTAATTAAATTTTATGGTTTGAAGTTTTAGCAACAGATTGATACAGCTCCGCATAAGCATTGATAACAGCATCAACTACTTACAGAGAATTGATAAGCGTATAGGCGCACAGACAATATTTTCTGTGCAAACAGCACTACACGTTCTTAATAAATACCGTGATTTTTAAATATGGCAAGAGGGGGATTAACAGCAACAACAATAAGCCTTACTATATGAGATATAGTAGTCTTTTCCGCCTATGAATGAATGATTTATTACTGCCCGTGAAATATCCATTGCTGTTAATTTTAACCAAAAATAGAAGAATTATATTAGTCTACCAAATTTATAGACTATAAATATTTGAATTTCCCTTATTTCAAAAATTGCCGTTTGAACGTCACTATTTGAAACGATATTTTCAGGTGTCTCCACCAGATAGGTAATTTAATTCTGTGATTTTGCAAAAATAGACCGGCCAAACTGCCTTTTACTCATTCCGGGCAAGGCTTTCAACTCAGAATATGAGGAAAATCATCTTATATATCTTGGCTTCCCTCTAATTTAGTCCTTTCACAAAACAGGTTTGTTCAGCGTTTCAATATTTTCTTATGCCCGGTGCAGGAGTTAAATTTAAGTCGGGTGATCAATTATCACCCCGTTCTATTTTATTATGGCGTATTGCGCAGGTAGCTGTTTGGCTGGTGGGAGCCGGTATTTTATTTTGTTTACTGTTCTTCCCCTCAATCGGCATTCTGTTATTCTGGGATATTTTAATTCCGGTTGCACCCGCATTATTTGTGATGGCCGTGGGTGTGTGGAGAAATGTTTGCCCTTTGGCAACCACCATTCTCTATCCCCGTCATAAAGGATTATCAAAAAGAAAAAAATTAACGGCTAAGCAATTGGGGAAACTTAACCTGATTGCCGTATTTACTCTATTTGCCATTGTTCCTTTGCGGCATGCAGTATTTAATAATAACGGAATGGCAACAGCCATACTCATCATCTCACTGGCCGTTGTTGGAATAATCATGGGTTTCTTTTACGAATGGAAAAGTGCCTGGTGTTCCGGCCTGTGTCCCGTACACCCTGTTGAAAAACTATATGGCGGCAATGTGTTGCTCTCTATGCCCAATGCGCATTGCGATCAATGCCAGAACTGCGTTGTTCCCTGCCCCGATTCAACACCCAATATTCATCCGGGATTGGCAAGGAAAACGATCCATCAGGAATTAGCCGGACTGCTTATTATTGGCGGGCTACCTGGTTTTATCTGGGGATGGTTTCATGTGCCCGATGAAATAACAAACCTAACATTCAGCACATTCATTGGTGTTTACCAGATGCCGTGGCTTGGTTTTTCAACAACGTTTGTTTTGTACCTGCTGCTGTCAATGATTGTTAAGCCATCATCCGAACGGAAATTGATCAGCATTTTTGCTGCAGCGGGTGTTTCCTGTTATTACTGGTTCAGGATTCCTGCATTATTTGGTTTTGGAAAATTTGCCGATGACGGTCTGCTGATTAACCTAAGGAACGTATTACCCGAGTGGAGCCTTACTGCCATTACCACCACCACTACGCTGTTCTTTTTTTACTGGCTTGTTATGCGCAAACAAAATAAACAAAGCTGGGTTATCAGGCCGCGTTTTGCCGGTAAACAGGCAAGAACTGAAGAAAAATTATCTGCGTGATTCTCTGCTATTGCATTGTTTCTTTAAGCCATCCTTGTGTTATGTTAAGCTTGAACTGCCGCTAATTTATGAGTAGTAAGTAACGTGTTGCGCTATTAAGGCAAGTTAATGTAGCTAAAAGTTCTCTGCGCAATCTCTGCATCTCCTGCTCTCTGCGGTGAATTGAATCAGTTGATTAAAGCAAATTGGCGATTAAGCAAGGGGCTTTCACCGCTGAGCCGCAGAGTAAAAGAGTTTACGCAGAGTCATTATATATTCCTTCGAGCGATGTTTCAACTAATATAACTGACGATTTTTAATAACAAGACTCTTTAAAAGATGTTTCAATAAGAGTGTTCATATAATCTAAAGCGTTATGTTTCGATTACTAGAACCTTCATTTTTTATCGGTTTAATTATTAGTCGCAAAAAATAAAATTCTGAGTGTTTGTGCCTATAACCCTCTGTGAAACTCTTTTCCTCTGAGCTCTCTGTGTTGAAAAAAAGCACGCGATAACATCAGTTTTTTTCAACACAGAGAGCTCAGAGATTTGGAGTTTCACAGAGATGGGCTCCAATAAAAGTGTCCATATAAACCTAAGATGTTATGTTTCTATTAATAGAACCTTCAATTTCTTCGGTCTGATTATCAATGACAAAGAATCAAGTTCTATAGTAGAAGGACCGAAGAAAAGAAGCGCCTCCGTAAGTTCTTTTTTAACTTTTTTTCTTCGTTTCTCTCTTATTGCAACCCAATGTACTGCTGTATTTAATAGCACAACACTTTAGTAAGTAATTAACTCACTACTGACAACTCACGATTAACATAGCACTATCTAACAATGTTTCATTACATAGTTAACAATATCGGCCGCTACTTCTTTCTTGGATTGGGTATCAAATTCAATTACACCATCCCTGTCAATAATACTGATCTTGTTGGTGTCTTTTTCAAAGCCTGCACCTTTATCGTTCAACGAGTTCAGAACAATGCAATCAAGATTTTTCTTGTTTAATTTTTGGATGGCATTTTCTTTTTCATTCTCCGTTTCAAGCGCAAAGCCTACCACAAACTGGCCTTTCTTTTTTTGTGATCCCAGGTGGTGTAAAATATCTTTTGTATGATGCAAAATGATGTTGGCTGAAGCATCTGTTTTCTTAATTTTCTGGTCGGCCGCACTTGCCGGCGCATAATCTGCAACCGCAGCGCTCATTACAATAATATCCGCATCCCGTTGTTCATCGCAGGCAGCAAACATTTGGGCGGCTGTTTGCACACGAACCACATCAAGCCCTTTATAAACAGTTTGCAGGTTGGTAGGGCCTGTAACCAATATTACTTCTGCGCCCTGCAGGTAAAAAGCTTCTGCCAATGCAAAACCCATTTTACCAGACGACCTGTTGCCGATAAAACGAACAGGGTCTATCGGTTCATATGTTGGTCCGGCTGTTACCAGCACTTTTTTCCCCGCAAGAACTGATGATCGAAAAAAGTATTCAACCAGGTAATTGATGATCTCTTCGGGTTCTGCCATTCTTCCTTCTCCAACTAATCCACTGGCCAGTTCGCCGTTATTAACTTCTATTACAGCAACGCCATATTCTTTCAACAATTCAAGGTTCTTTCTGGTGGAAGCATGATGCCACATGTCTTCATCCATAGATGGTGCAACCACAACAGGGCAGGTGGCAGATAAATAAACAGCAAGTAATAAATTATCACAACCACCGGTTGCCATTTTAGATAAAGTGTTGCAACTAAGTGGTGCAATCAACATTACATCGGCCCATCGGCCCAGTGCTACATGATTGTTCCATTCGTACTGCTCATGCCAGTCGATGGCTACTTTATTTTTTGAGAGTACCGATAATACAAGGGGAGAAACAAATTCTTTTGCAGCGGGCGTCATCACCACTTTTACTTCTGCTCCGGCCTTAATTAATAAACGTACAAGCACAATAGCCTTATACGCAGCAATACTGCCCGTAATACCAACAAGAACCTTTTTATCTTTTAGTAGCATACTCTAAGTAACGAATAAAAACAGTATTAACCTACTTTGTTAAATGACTATAATAGTTAATAACAGCGTGATTTCAGTCTTTTGTTTTAGAAACAAATACAAGAAATATTTGTTGTTTGGATTTTAAGATATTAAAGCCACACATGCATAACATGTGCAGCTTTTTCTTTACATGAACATATTATTACTCGTCTCCATTTTCATAACTGGCAGAATAAGTAACCTGTATATCTTCTGCCACATTATTTTTCATTTTCCCTTTAGGTTTACCCACACCATACGAACTGATTTCTTTTACAATCAGGTTGCTGTTAACGGTCAGTTTACCATTAACTATTTTAATTGTTGCTTTTCCCGATACCGGTTTTGTGATGCCTTTTATGGTAAGATCACCGGCGATTACTGCCTCATAACTGCCATTCTTAGACAGGTCAACTGTAGCAAGGTTTGCTATTTTACCTTTTAGTAAAATTCTAGGGAACTGTTTTGAGTCCATAAAATTTGAATTGTTGAAATGCTCCTGCATAAGCGCTTTTTCAAACTGAAAACTTTGCACCGGAACTGAAATAGCAATATCACCTGTACCTGCATTAATGATACCTGTTACAGTATTATTTGTGGCGCGAATATCTTCTGCAGGAGTATGAGAGAAAATAGTTGCCTGGCCGGATCTTGCTATATACTTTGTTTGTGCATGCAGACTGCCGGCTATTATACCTGTAAGGCAAAATAAAAAAGTAATTTTTTTCATAAGTTTTTTTACAATGACTGATATTTTAAAAAAACCTTACAAAAGTTTTTTCCGTTCATCATAAAAATTAAAGAAGGGTTTAAATTTAGAAGATCTGATTCTTTTTATATTTTCTTTACCCACGAATAAATCCGGAAATTATCCAGTAAACAATAACCACTACTGAGATCATGGATTTAATGTTACAAATAGTCCAGAAGGTTTTGGGCGATTTTTTTCTTTGGCAACTATTTATACAACAATAATACCTGCTCATTTTATAGTCTGTTTTGTGAAAGATAATTCCTGCTCCTGCAACTAACCCAAAATTTTTTACGGTTTTTTCTTGAGCGAGAGTCCATATTGTCCAAATTCGATCAACTGTTTGGGTTCTATAAATCCTTTTGTATAAGTAATTGCATTACCAGACTCATCGGCAATGATCAATGTTGGATATGCCTCTATCCTGAACTGTTCCGAAAGAGCCGGTCCATCACCTTTCTCCATATCCATGGCCACATTAATAAAGTTCTTATTAAAGAAATCTCCAGCCTCCTTATTCGGGAAGGTCTGCTTTTTCAGCATCCTGCACGGGCCACACCATGTAGCATAAGCATCCAGGAAAATGAGTTTATGTTGTTTTTTTGCTTCTTCTTTCGCTTTTTGCCAGTTTGATTCCATAAACTGTATGCCCCCCTTCGCTTTTTCGTCGTCATTGTTTGTAGAAATAAAAGCAAGTCCTAAAACAGTGGCGCTGAGCAGTAGTGCAGATATGACTATTTTTCTTTTCATTTTTATCTTTTAGACTGTGCAAATGGATTTTCCTTACAATTGAAATGATTTTATTCTTTATTCCAATACCCTGCCGGTTTATAAAAAACCGAACCCCTTAACGGGATCCGGTTCAAATTTAACATTCTTCTTACTTACAAAAACTGCGACCCGGTGTTGTTTAATTCACTTCATTCCACTCTCTCGATTTAAACATTGGATCAACCGGTGTATGAAAAATATGGTTGGAATAGTTGCTGATGGTTTTAACCGCAATAGCAAGTATGATAGACAATATATGCTGTTCGGTAAATCCTGCGCTCAAAAAAGCTTTAACGTCTGCAACAGATGGTTTTCCCTTTTTGTTTACCATTACAGCGGTAAATAATGATAACGCTTTTAATGTTTCATCCGGAATTTCTGTTCCGTTTCTGATGGCATCCGTTACGGCAACGGGCACTTTACTCTTCATATCGGCCACAACGCTGTGTGCGGCTAAACAGTACGCACAGCTATTTTCTTTACTGATGGTAAGAAATACTACCTCCTGTTCAGGAGGTGTAAATCCACCTTCCTGCCTAAACAAACCATAGCCTGAGGAATAAATTTCGAACATAGCCGAAAAATTGGCCATGTTTGCGTACATGTTGGGTATGGCACCCATTTGTTTCTGCGCACCCTCCAGCAATACCCTGGCTCTGGCATCAGCCGTATCAATGCCTACCGGCGATAATGTAAATTTGTAAACTTCGTTTTGATTTTTCATTCTGATTGTTTTACGCTATTAAGAAAATGATTGATTAAAGGCCAATCTTTTATACCTGTTGTAAACCGGTTTAAATGTTTTTTTAGTAACAGGCCTTCCTGTTTCGAGATAGTATTTTAATCCGACCAGCATATTCAAAAGCTTTTGTTTAAACACGCTTTTCATCAGCACACTCATGAAGGAAGGGCTAGTTGTAATTACTGCATGCAGTACAACTTTGGTGGTTCCGGCTGCTACGGATTCTAATCTAACCTCTACCCGCATGTCTTTAACCATGGGCATATTGCCACCGGTTACATCAAGGGTAAAATTCTTTAAGTGGTTAACCTGAACAATGGTTTCGCGGATATAGGTTTTGGCATCAAGGCGGCATTCCCGCTCGCAACCCAGTTCTCCTGAATTATTTTTCGTGAAATGTGAACCCACCAGGTTAGGATTGTAAAGGAAGGTGTCGCCGAATCTGTTAAAAAGAACATCCCACAACCTGTGGTGCGGGGCGTTAATAATAATGTCTGCAGTAATTTTTGCTGGCTTTCCCATTGGTAGTCTGTTTTGCATTAATTAATAATGCAAAGCTGGGAAATAGAAACAGCCGGTGTTTTGCGGATTAGTTCATTGATTTGTTTTTTTGGCTCAACCTGTAGCGGGTGGGCGCTGTATGGTATTTGTTCTGAAAGCTTTTTGAAAAATTAGATAAACTGCCAAACCCGCATTCAATGGCAATATCATTCATCGTTTTATCTGTTGCCAACAATAGCTCTGCTGCTTTTTCTAATTTTTTTGTTTTCAGATATCCTGCAGGACTTTCGCCATATACTTTTTCAAATCTTCTTTTGAAAGATGAAACGCTGAGGTTAGTTAACTGTGCCAGCTCTGTAATGGAGAGACTTGAAAAAAGATGAGCGTCAACCACCTCTCTGAACGAATAATTTACCGGCGAATACAGGCTTGCCAATATCTGGTGAACAAGAGGCGCTTCTTTTGTTTGGCTAAGCAACAACATAAGTTCCTTTAATTTTAAAACAAGCAGTTCTTCCGTAACGATGCCGGGATTTTCAAAATAAAAAAGAAGCCCATCAATGTATTTCTGAAGAAGCAGATCGTCCGGAACTTTTGTCATCCCTGTAACCGGGGTCTCCGGATTTGATTGTTTAAGAAACCCGGGGATATCATTATTATATATTTTCTTCAATACATCTGCCGAAAAATGAGCTACAATTGTTTCATATTTTTTTGCGCCGGCAGAAACAGGAAACCGGCTAAGATAATTACCACATTTCATCAGCAAAGATTCTTTTGCCGCCGTTTTTATGGTGCCGTTTTCAGAAACGGACGTGTATTCTCCTTCAAGCATGTGCAGGAAACAGGCTTCATCAGAAAGCATCGTACTCTTTTTGAAAGGCGGAATGATGATCATTTTTTCAAAAAGGATCTTTCCAAACAGTTCATATTTTTTGTGTTCCAATATCATACAAATGGTAAAATTATTCGGATAAAACTAACCGGCCTGCTGATTTATTTATCAGCTGCTTAAGATCAAATATATCATTTGTATGCCGATGATCTTGTTTATATAAATAGTAGTTCACATATAGAATCATCACATAACGTTTTTATTACAAAAATTGAAGTGTCTGTAAGGTCTTATCCACACAAACGTCATTGCGTTGAAATGAAATACAGAAAGCACACTAAATAAAATTCACATTTATGACCGCTAAATCAAAAAAAATAACATCGCTTTTAATACTATCAATATTTGGTATCGCTTCCAGTGTAGCTACTTATTTGTGGTTTATGCCACATCGCAATGTACGGGCTTCAAAAGCAGACGCCGAGTTGAAAGTAAAGGACCTCACTGATGAGTTTACCAAAAATGCTTCTGCGGCAAATGCCAAATATCTTTCAAGTGATGGAAATTCCAAAATACTCATTATTGAAGGTCATGTTAACCGTATCTCTATTAATCAAAACGGAGAAACAGTCATTATCTTAAAAGATGAAGGTGCTAAAGTTGGCGTTAATGCCACTTTGCTAAAACAGGCTGTTTCAAATATTGCTTCGTTAAAAACAGGAGATATCATAAAAGTAAAAGGGGTAATAACCGCAGGCAATACCTATAACATGGATCTTGATTTATATGAGCACGCCGTTTTGGTACAATGTGATATAGTTAAATAGCATTATGAAACAGTTAATAAAAAGTAACCTGCTCACCATTTCTGGTTTTTTTGTTGGATCAGTAGCCGGTTTTTTGTACTGGTATTACATCGGATGTGCATCAGGCAATTGCTATATCCAGTCAAGTCCCATTAGAATGACCCTGTATGGTGCAATACTGGGACTATTATTGTTTAACCTTTTTCAACCAAAAGAAAAAAAATAGTATGTACCGAAAACATGCAGCATTCTTGCTGATCTTAATGTGTTCATCAACAATAACAACTCGCGCCCAGGATAAAGGGAAAATATTTTTTACTACAGCAGCCGGTTTGATTAATGCTCAGGGAAATTTTGGCAAAGCATTTAAATCTACAGTTACCTTTAATTCGGGGGTTGAATTGTCTCTAAAAGATAATTGGTTTGGCCAGTTTGTTCTCGATTTTAATGCCCTTAAATACGACCAGCAGATCAAAGATGTAAATTCGTCTTTTTTATTCCAAAACACCAATAGCTCTTTGTTACTATTGGGTTTAAATGGGGGGAGAAATGTTTATTTCAAAAACCATAAATGGTTTAGCTCATTTTATGGCGGTGGCGGGTATTTGAACATAGGCGAACCAAGGGTTACTGTTGACCCCGGTTCAACAATTATAACTCAGGATGTAGTTAGAAAAAGCAATATTTTTGCAAGAGCCGGAACAAGATTGGCCTATACTACCCGATCCAGTTTTTTTCAAACCATTTTTCTGGATGGATCCTACTGGATATCTCCCGCCAGAGTACAAGGTGGTAATGTTAGTGGTTTTTCTTTTTATATCGGAACAAGATTTGGCGTAATACAATAGTTTTTTTATCCCCCGAACGGTCAGTTTCACATAAATTTCTGGTTCCCGTATTTAATCAATTTTTTATAGGCTTTATTTGCTTTCAGTTCCTTTAGTTTTGTTCCCTTAAACAAGTACAATGCAGATTATCAGAACCGTGTCTGAAATGAAAGCGTGCATGTCCCAATTCCAACATTATCGGATCGGGTTTGTGCCAACCATGGGTAGCCTGCACGAGGGGCATCTTGCACTTATCAATAGAAGCAGGTTAGAGGATCATATTGCCATTTGCAGCATTTTTGTAAACCCCACACAATTTAATGATCCCAAAGACTTTGAAAAATATCCCATCAATACAGAACACGATATTGAACAGCTAACCGCTGCCGGTTGCGATATACTTTTTCTTCCACCCGTTACAGAAATATACCCACCGGATTATCAAAACAAAGTGTATGATCTGGGTTTATTGGATGAGATATGGGAAGCGCAACACCGGCCCGGCCATTTCCAGGGGGTTTGTATGGTGATGGACAGGTTACTGGACATTGTTCCTGCCCACGATCTCTGGATGGGGCAAAAAGATTTTCAGCAATGCATGGTGGTACAAAAACTGTTGTTACTAACCAACAGGCCACATATCAGTTTTCACCAGGTGGCTACCGTAAGAGAAGCTTCCGGACTGGCTCTCAGCAGCCGTAACAGCCGGTTAAGTGCCGAAGGCAGGGATAAAGCAGTGGCTTTATACCGGGCGCTTCAAACAATGAAAGATCAATACCAAACAGAAAACCTTGTATTACTGCGGGATAAGGCAAAGCAATTTTTGCTTGATAATGGTTTTGAGAAAGTGGAATATATAACTGTTGTTCATGCAGAAAACTTATTGCCTGCAAACAATTATACACCCGGGAATAAATATGTAGCCATTGCCGCAGCATGGATGGAAGGAGTGCGGTTAATTGATAATTTACTTTTATAGTAAGCCCCATTTGCGCCAATGTTGTTCCTTTGTATATCGGATAACAGGACATCTGAATATGTTTTATTCTAAGCAGAGCCATATTCAGTTATTATTCATCTCTAAAATTCATTCAGATGTCGGTACAAAAAGAAGCTAAGAAAATCACCACCCATACACTGCAGCAGATGAAAAAGCAGCAGCAAAAAATATCCATGCTTACAGCCTACGATTATTCGTTTGCAAAAATGTTTGATCAGTGCGGGATAGATGTGATACTGGTTGGCGATAGTGCTGCCAATGTGATGGCGGGGCATGAAACCACATTACCCATCACACTTGACCAAATGATCTATCATGCGCAAAGTGTGGTGCGGGGTGTAGAAAGATCGCTGGTGGTGGTTGATCTTCCTTTTGGTTCTTATCAATCCAACTCTTCCCTTGCCTTATCTTCTGCTATCCGCATCATGAAAGAAACAGGTGCGCATGCCATTAAACTGGAAGGCGGCGAAGAAGTGATAGACAGTGTAACGGCCATTGTAAAAGCCGGCATCCCGGTAATGGGTCATCTCGGTTTAACACCGCAAAGTATTTACCAGTTTGGCTCCTACGCCGTGCGCGCCGCCAATGAACCTGAGGCCGATGCGTTGAGAAAAAATATTCAGCTTCTGCAAGAAGCAGGATGCTTTGCAGTAGTGCTCGAAAAAATACCTGCCACATTAGCTAAAGAAGTAACAGCGCTTGTTCATATTCCCACTATCGGCATCGGTGCCGGAAAATATTGCGACGGACAGGTTTTGGTAATGCATGATATGCTTGGCATTAATACAGAATTCAAACCAAGGTTTCTGCGGCAATACTTACAATTACACAACCAGGTTACCGGCGCAGTAAAACAATATATCTCCGATGTAAAGAACAATGATTTCCCTTCAGAGCAGGAATCTTATTAATTAAGGTATTGTGCATTATTAAAATCGTTTTTTGAAACACATAGGTTCATAGGTAAAACAAAAAGAAACATAGCCTTTCAACTATCCGCCCTGTTTCCTGACCTATGTAACTATGTGTTTAAACGCAATAATTTAAATGATATTATTTATCTGTTGTGCTCCTTAATTACACAACACCATACATAATAAAAACCACTCCCGGTTGGGGGAGTGGCTTTGTGGATATTGCCTGATTTCGCAGGTTATCGTTTCCCTAAAACTCTCTGCATATTTAATATCTGTTCGCTACATCCAGGTTATTTTACTTTGCCATACTGAACAGCAGCCTGTGCCGCAGCCAGTCTTGCAATAGGCACACGGAACGGAGAACAGCTTACATAGTTCATGCCTATGCGGTGACAGAATTTTACACTTTCTGCATCACCACCGTGTTCGCCGCAAATACCTACTTTCAGTTTTGGTTTTGTTTTGCGTCCGCGGTCTGTTCCTAATTTGATCAGTTCGCCCACACCTTCCTGGTCGATGGTTTGGAAAGGATCATCGGGCAGAATTTTCTGATCCATATAATTTGGTAAGAATCCGCCCACATCATCGCGGCTGAAACCAAAACTCATCTGTGTTAAATCGTTTGTTCCAAAGCTGAAGAAATCTGCTACCTGGGCCATTTTATCTGCCAGCAGGGCTGCTCTCGGAATTTCGATCATGGTACCATATAAATATGGAATGCTTTTCACTTTCAGTCTTTCACATACTTCTTTATAAACCCTGTCAACAATTGCTTTCTGATGTGTTAACTCATTAACGGTACAGGTAACAGGAACCATGATTTCGGGGAATGCTTTTTTACCTGATTTGATGATTTCTGCTGTTGCTTCCAGGATAGCCCTGATCTGCATTTCGGTGATCTCCGGATAGCTAACACCCAGCCTTACACCACGGTGGCCAAGCATTGGGTTGTTCTCGTGCAGGGCCAGCACCCTTCTGCGCAATACGCTCATGCTGATGCCCAGTTCCTTACTCAGCTCCTGCAGTTTTGCAACATCATGTGGTACAAACTCGTGCAGTGGCGGATCCAGCAGGCGGATGGTAACAGGGTTACCTTTCATCACCTGCATAGTGTTTTTGATATCTTTCTTAACAAACACAAACAGGTCGTTCAATGCTTTGCGGCGTTCCGGTTCTGTTTTACTCATTATCATCTTACGAAGCAGGAACAGCGGTTGCTCACTTCCTTCACCATAGAACATGTGTTCTGTACGGAAGAGGCCAATACCCTCTGCACCAAATGCCATAGCCTGTGCAGCATCCTGTGGTGTTTCGGCATTGGTTCTTACACCTATCAGCTTGATCTTGTCAACCAATACCATCAGGTTTTTGTAAGATTTGTTCTTATTAAGATCAATGGCCACCAGCGGCATATCTCCATTATACACCAGTCCTCTGGTTCCGTTTAATGTAATTATATCGCCTTCTTTTACAACAGCACCATCTTTCGCTTTAAAGGTTTTGGTATCGCTGTGAATTTCAATATCGGTACAACCTACAATACAGCATTTACCCCAACCTCTTGCTACAAGGGCTGCGTGAGAGGTCATGCCCCCTTTGGTTGTTAAGATAGCCTGCGATTTGTGCATACCGTCTACATCTTCAGGAGAAGTTTCTTCTCTTACAAGGATCACTTTTTCTCCCCTTGAGGCCCATTCTACTGCTTCTGCAGAAGAAAATACCACACGGCCTTTAGCGCCGCCCGGACCCGCAGGCAAACCTTTGGCAATGGCCTTGGTTACTGCTTCAATTTTTGGATCAAGCATTGGCAACAACAGTTCTACCAACTGGTTGGGTCCAACACGCATGATAGCGGTTTTGGCATCAATCAGTTTTTCGGTAAACATTTCTGTTGCCATCCGTACAGCCGCTACACCATTGCGTTTACCTACACGGCATTGTAACATATAGAGTTTGCCTTTTTCAATGGTAAACTCAATGTCCTGCATGTCTTTATAGTGTTTCTCCAGTCTTTCCTGGAAGCTGTTCAACTCTTTGTATGCCTTAGGCATTACTTTTTCAAGTGTGTCTAAATTTTTGCTATGGTCGTTTTTAGAATAGGCATTAATAGGTGCTGGTGTTCTGATACCGGCCACCACATCTTCTCCCTGTGCATTTACCAGGTATTCGCCGTAGAATTTATTTTCGCCTGTGCCGGGGTTCCTGGTAAAAGCAACACCGGTGGCGCTATCCTCGCCCATATTTCCAAATACCATTGCCTGCACGTTTACAGCGGTACCCCACTCGTCAGGAATTTTTTCAATGCGGCGGTATTCAATGGCACGTTTTCCGTTCCAGCTACCAAATACACCGCCAATACCACCCCATAACTGCTCCAGCGGATCTTCGGGGAATGGTTTGCCCAGTACCTTTTTCACAGTAACCTTAAATTCTTTCACCAGTTCCTTTAACTCAGGAACGGTAAGGTCAGTATCAGATTTATAGCCTTTTTTATGTTTGATGGCTTCTAATTTTTCATCCAGCACTTTGCGGATGCCTTTGCCATTCTTTGGTTCAATGCCACTTGCTTTTTCCATCACCACGTCGGCATACATCATCACCAGTCTGCGGTAGGCGTCAAAAGCAAAACGCTCATCTCCCGATTGTTTGATCAATCCTTTGATGGTATTATCGTTCAAACCAATATCCAGCACGGTGTCCATCATACCCGGCATACTGCGCCTGGCACCGGAGCGAACTGATAAAAGGAGCGGATTATTTACATCTCCGAATTTTTTTCCTGTAATCTTTTCTATTTCACCCAGGGCCGTATTAACCTGTGTTTGTAATACTGCAGGATACGTGTGCTTATGATCATAATAATAAGTACATACATCTGTAGAAATAGTGAAACCGGGAGGAACCGGTAATTTGAGTTTGGGATGACCTGCCATCTCTGCAAGATTGGCGCCCTTACCACCCAATAAATTTTTCATGGATTCATTTCCGTCGGCCCTGCCGGCGCCAAAGAAGTAAACGTATTTCTTTGTACTGATCTTTTTTGCCATATTATAATTTTTTAATACCCTAAAATTAACGGGGTATACTTGCGGGAGGTATGATAATTGTCATGGATAAGAATGTATTTTATCAGCTTATGGGAAACTGCTAAAGAACAGGGTTTGCACCTACCAGGTGGTTTATGATAGCTGAAATACTCGTTTTGGTAACCAAAAGCAGGCTTTGACGGATACAGGCAGCTATTCTATCATATTACATACAAACGCTACCTGAATAAATATTTTACATCTTCTGTTATACCTCTTTTAATTTAGAGGCCAATATGACAGCAGAGGAGCAACGGCTAAAAGCAAACAGTACCAAGAAAATTCCTTTAGAACAGTGGGGGCCTTACTTATCAGAACGGCAATGGGGCACGGTTCGTGAAGATTTCAGCGAAAATGGCGATGCATGGAATTATGTTCCCTTTAACCATTCTCATTCCCGGGCTTACCGTTGGGGCGAAGATGGCATAGGCGGTATCTGTGATTTTTTTGGGAACCTGTGTTTTGCCATATCACTCTGGAACGGTAAAGACAATATTTTAAAAGAACGTTTATTCGGACTGGGTAATAAAGAAGGTAATCATGGAGAGGATGTAAAAGAACTCTATTATTATTTAAACAATACCCCTTCGCACTATTATATGCAGATGCTGTACAAGTATCCGCAGCAAGCCTTCCCTTACCAGGAACTGATTGATAAAAACAAAGAAAGAAGCAAACTCGAGCCAGAATATGAAATTCTTGACACGGGCATTTTTGACGATAATAAATATTTTGATGTATTTATCACCTATGCCAAGGTTAATAAAAAAGATGTCGGCATAAAAATAGAGATCATCAACCGCGGCACAGAAGCGGCACCCATCACGGTTTTACCTACACTTTGGTTTTTTAACAGGTGGCAATCGCGCGGGCAGGATAAAAAACCATCTATCCGTGCGGTTAATAAAGATCTGATGGTAAAAGCCATGCACGAGAGGCTGGGCGATTACTATCTCTATTATCCCAAACCAACCGATGCTTTTTTTACAGAAAATGAAACCAATACAGAAAAATTATTCGGCACAAAGAATGCCGACATTTTTGTAAAAGACGCTTTTCATGATGCCATCATTGAAAATAAAAACAAGGAAGCGCTTCGCAATAAAAAATGCGGAACCAAGTTTGCGCCGGTGTATCAATATAACATTAAAGGCGGCCAGTCTGAAACCCTTTACCTTCGTTTAAGCGATGTGTTGATGGAGTCTCCTTTTACCAAAGGCTTCACAGATATTTTTGAACAAAGAAAACTGGAAGCCGACGAATTTTACAATGAAATTCTGCCTGCCACCGCTTCAGACGATCTTAAAAATATTCAGCGCCAGGCATTGGCGGGCCTGCTTTGGAGTAAACAATATTATTATTATGATATTGAACGCTGGTTAACCGAATCTGATGGTATTGCGCATGTGAGCGACCAACGCGCCAAAGGGCGCAACTGCGACTGGCAACATCTTAAAAATCAGGATATCATTTTAATGCCCGATAAATGGGAGTACCCCTGGTATGCCGCATGGGACCTTGCTTTTCATTGTGTACCCATGGCAATGATCGACCCCACTTTTGCCAAACACCAGATCACCCTCATCATGCGCGAGTGGTACATGAAACCAGATGGGCAACTGCCCGCGTACGAGTGGAATTTCAGCGATGTAAATCCGCCGGTACAGGCATGGTCTGCATTGCAGGTTTACCAGATCGAAAAAAGTAAAACGGGTAAAGGAGATATTAATTTTCTTAAAAAAGTATTTCATAAACTCATCATCAACTTTACCTGGTGGATCAACCGGAAAGACCCTAACGGTAATAATATGTTTGAAGGGGGTTTTTTGGGATTGGATAATATTGGTGTGTTTAACCGCAACATCCAGTTACACAGTGAAGCTAAATTAGAACAGGCCGATGGCACCAGTTGGATGGGCATGTATGCGCTGAACCTGATGGATATTGCCATTGAAATAGCCATGGAAGATCCGGCTTTTGAAGACAGCGCCACTAAATTCTTCGAGCATTTTGTATTAATTGCCGAAGCGCTTAATCAACTGGGTCTGTGGAATGAAGAAGACCAGTTCTTTTATGATACACTGGGGTTGCCAAACAATACAACCATCCAGTTACGCATTCAATCTATCGTAGGCCTTACTTCACTTTTCGCTGTTTCTATCATCGATAAAAAAGTGTTGCAAAAATTACAGGACTTTACAAAGCGCATCAACTGGTTTGAACAGTATCGTTTAAAAAATAAAAAGTTCTGGCCCAACGAAGAGGTAGCCGATGAAGAAAAAATGCTGATCTCCCTGATCCCGAAAAACAAATTGATCGCCTTATTAAAAAGATTGTTGAATGAAACAGAGTTTTTATCGGAAGGCGGTATCAGGGCATTATCAAAATACCATGAGGCAAATCCGTATTCGGTTAATATTGAAGGACAGACTTATTCTATTCAATACGATCCCGGCGATTCTACTTCTGATTTCTTTGGTGGTAACAGTAACTGGCGCGGCCCGGTGTGGATGCCTATCAATTACCTGATCATAAAAAGTATCAAGAAGTTTGGTGAATTTTATGATGCAGATCTCAGCATCGAATACCCTACCGGCTCAGGTATTTTTATGGACCTGAACAGTATAGCCAACGAATTATCAAAACGGGTGATCAGTTTGTTTGAGCTGGATGAAAAGCAGCACCGAAAATTGCACGGAGAGCAAAATAGCTTTTACAGCAAGCCCGAAAACAAAGACCTTGTTTTGTTCTATGAATATTTTCATGGCGATAAAGGAACCGGTTTGGGAGCCAGTCATCAAAGCGGCTGGACAAGCCTGATAGCCCAGTTGATTGCGGAGAACAGTATTATTTCCTGTCCGCTTTCCAGCAGACCAGCAGATCTATAACAAAGTCAGCTATGACAAAAGAAGAATTATTGCACGAGTTACAACACGAAACATGGGTGGCGCTTCAACCCTCGCCCGTACATGGTATTGGCGTGTTTGCTGTTTGCGATATTAAGAAAGGTTGCAAAACCATTTTTTCAAAAAATACCGGTGGTTGGTTAAAACTTAGTTTTGAAGAGGTGGAACAATTACCCGCCCATTCAAAAAATCTGGTTGAAACCTATTACCTCTACAATTCGGAACATTATTTTATTCCCGATCATGGTTGCAAGGTGATGGATATGGCCAATTACCTCAATCATTCCAATACCCCAAATATTATCTCTGTTAACGATGGCGAATATTTTGAAACCCTCCGCGATATTGCAAAAGGAGAAGAGTTGTTGGTTGACTACGGCACCATCGTAGACGGAGTTGACGACTACCATTAACACATCTGTGCTAATCTGTGTATTCTGTGGCAAAAAAAAGAGGACCAACAAAAGCTGATCCTCTTAAACAGTTCATTATCCCACAATCTTAATTTTTCGAGAGATACTCCGCAACACCGTCATGAGTAGCTACCATAGCCGTTTTACCCTGGTTCCAGTTGGCCGGACAAACCTCGCCGTACTCTTCAACGTGTAATTGCGCATCAATCAGACGGAGGTATTCGTCGATATTTCTACCCAAAGGGAAATCATTGATGGTTTCGTGACGAACAACACCTTCCTTATCAATCAGGAAAGTACCACGGAAAGCGATAGGCGATCCGTTGAACGACCACTGCTTTGTATCATTATTAAATGCATACTCGCCACCCAGCACGCCAAAGTTCATCGAGATAACTTTTGAGGTATCTGCAATAATAGGGAAGGTTACACCCTGGATGCCACCTTGATTTTTTGGTGTGGTTAACCATGCCATATGTGTTTCTTCCGTATCGGTAGAACAGCCGATCACCGCTGTGCCCCTTTTCTCAAACTCGGCTAATTTTGCCTGAAATGCATGGAGTTCAGTAGGACAAACAAAAGTGAAATCCTTTGGATAGAAGAACAGTATCACGTGTTTCTTTCCGATAAACTGATCCAAACTAAAATTTTCAACGATCTCTACGCCATTGATAACCGCAGCCGCTGATATAGACGGTGCTTTTTTTCCAACTAATGCCATTTTACTTTTTTTTATAATTTGTAATTGTTCCTGAATCTGTTCCAATCTGTCTTTCGTTATATAAAACACCCAAAGAGGCTAATTGTTTGGAACGCCGCAAAGTTACGCCCAAACACAGGTATTTAGGGGCAGTAACAGAACGGTTTTATGTTAATTTTTCATCTAAATCAGATCTGAAAAGTATTCCGGCTTTGGGTTTTGGTAATTGCCTGGAGAATACTCCGCTTATCCCTGTTGGCGGCCTCCGGTCAACCAATAAAGTCTATCTATTTGGTAGATTAATAAAACCACCCTACATTTGCGCCATGTTTACAGGCAATCGTTCGAAAAATTTTTCCATGGCAAGTATTTTCCTGCATCGATGTTGATGCGTTATTGAGTTACACTACAACACAAAAACTACCCAGATTTTTATTTATTTATTGATTAACCGACCGGCTAAAACAATGCCGCACCGGTACAACAAAACCATTTTTACCATGAAGAGTTACCACTTGTTAAAAACGTTATTCGTGTTGTTCTCACTGATATCGTTACAAGCTGCAGCCCAAACGGCTGTTATTAAAGGAACAGTTAAAGGAGACCGCAACACCCTGGCCGACGCCACAGTAAGTGTTGGTAAAACAGGTGTTACTACAGATGCAAAAGGCGCCTACACCTTATCTGTGGCTCCCGGAAAACATACTATTGTTGCTTCTTATACCGGATACGAAACACAAACAAAAACAGTTACAGTAACTGCAGGCCAGACAGTAGTATTTGATTTTGACCTTGCTTCCAGCTCCGGTTTAAACGAAGTAGTGGTATTGGGAAGCCGCTCAACACCCAGAACTCAGTTGGAAACAACCGTTCCTATTGATGTGCTGGATATTAAAAAGCTGGCCGGTGTTGGCGCACAGGTTAACCTGAACCAGATCCTGAACTTTGCCGCCCCGTCTTTTACCTCAAACACACAATCGCTGGCCGACGGAACCGATCACGTTGATCCGGCTTCGCTCCGCGGTTTAGGGCCAGATCAGGTTCTGGTATTGGTGAATGGCAAAAGAAGATACAACTCTGCCCTTGTAAACGTGAACGGAACCTTAGGAAGAGGTAGTGTTGGTACCGATTTAAATGCCATTCCTGTTTCATCTATCGAAAGAATTGAAATTTTGAGAGATGGCGCTTCTGCCCAATATGGTAGCGATGCAATTGCAGGTGTGATCAACATCGTTCTGAAAAAAACCGTTAATAAATTAACAGGTTCTATTACATCTGGTGGTTACAATACCAATACCAACGGACAAACAATTAAAGATGGCCAAAACGTACAGGCCGCATTTAACTATGGTTTACCCATTGGTTCAAAAGGCGGATACATCAATTTCTCCGGCTCGTTCGACGACCGTAAACCAACCAGCAGGGGCGGTGTAACAGGCGCTGCTATTTATAAAACCTATCCGGGTGGTGCAGACAGGTCAGACTCTTTTCTGCTGGCAACCAATACTACCCGTAAAGACTACAGCCTGATTGTTGGACAGGCGCAATTCAGAAGTGGCCAGTTTGCTTTTAATGCATCTATCCCTGTTTCTGAAAACGCCGAATTCTATTCGTTTGGTGGTTTTGGATACAGAAAAGGCAGGTCTGCCGGTTTCTATCGTTTCCCGCATGAGTCTAGAAATGTATTGGAGATCTATCCACGCGGCTTTATGCCATATATTGGTTCTGATGTGTACGACCGCTCTTTTGTAATCGGTATCCGCGGAAAAGTGCAGGACTGGAGTGTTGACTTCAGCAATGCATTCGGACAAAACCAGTTTGATTTCAGTATCGAAAATTCATTGAACGCCTCTCTTGGTAAATCTTCACCAACAAGGTTTAATGCGGGTGGCCCTAAATTTACACAGAACACTACCAACGTAGATATCAGCAAAGCTTTTGATTGGTTAAGCGGTACCAACCTCGCGTTTGGTGGTGAGTTCCGTTATGAGAACTACCAGATCAAAGCCGGCGACCAGAATTCATACGCCAACTACGGCCTTACCCGCCAGGTGGGAATTGACCAGGGCGGTAACCCCATCCTGATTCCCGACTTTGGAGGTACTATTAATACTGTATTCGGTCCCGATGGTTCTCCAAGACCGGGTGGCGCTCAGGTGTTCCCCGGCTTCAGACCTGAGAATGCAGTAAGTGCAAGCAGAACGGCAGCAAGCATTTATGCCGATGCGGAATTTAATTTCACCAAAGCATTCCTGGTTGATGCAGCCATCCGTTTCGAAAACTACAGCGATTTCGGCTCTACCACCAACGGAAAAGTTGCAGCGCGTTATAAGCTGAATAAAACCTTTACCATCCGTGGTTCTGCAAGCACCGGTTTCCGCGCCCCATCGCTGCAACAACGTTTTTATGCCAATACTGCAACAGTATTTACAAGTGGTGTTGCTGCCGAAGTGGGAACCTTTACCAACGATAGTCGCCCTGCACAATTGCTGGGTATTCCTGCACTGAGTCCTGAAAAATCTCATAGCGTAAGCCTGGGCTTCACCAGCAGCTTTGGTAAATTAAAACTGACTGTAGATGGTTACTTTACCAATATCAAAGACAGGGTTATTTATACCGGACAGTTTACCGGAAGCAACGCACCAACAGCTTCTGCGGTAGATAAAGAAATCTACCAGTTGTTGTCTTTAGCTAACGCTACCGGCGCCTCATTCTTTGCCAATGCATTGAACACAGATACCAAAGGACTTGATATAATCGTTTCTTATAAATCAAGATTAGGCAAGGGTACTTTAAGTGCCGACCTGGCTGCCAACTTTACTAAAACAGAACAGGTAGGGCCAATCCATACCTCTCAGAAACTGGCAGGAAAAGAAAGCACTTATTTCAGCAATTCCAGCAGGGTTTACTTAGAGAATGTAGTGCCAAATACCAAAGCCAATCTTGCTTTGAATTACAGCATCAATAAATTCAACATCTTCCTCCGCAATAACTATTTCGGAAAAGTTACTGAAGCAAGTAATGTAATTGCCAACCAGCAACGTTATGGCGCAAGAGTGGTTACAGATTTATCTGTTAGTTACAAGCTCAACAAAATTGTTACCCTTACAGCAGGTTCAAACAACCTGCTTGATATTTATCCTGAAAAAATCGGTATTGCCGCAAACAGCAACGGCGGACAATTCATTTATTCAAGAAGTGTACAGCAGTTCGGCTTTAACGGAAGATACCTCTTCGGCAGAATAGATGTATCATTCTAAGTAATGATATTATCCAATAACACAACAGGCGTCGGCGTTCCCGATGCCTGTTGTGTTTTATGCGTGAGACGTGAATCGTCAATCGTGAGTGGTGAGTGGTGAGTGGTGAGTAGTGAGTTTGGGGGTGAATGGTGAATAGTGGCAGATCGTTTATTGTGTTGTTTATATAAAAGGTTTAAACTTAAATGCCCCCCTTACTCAAAATTCACCATTGCCAATTCACCATTCACCATTGCCCACTCACTACTCACCACTCACTACTCACGCCCCACGCCTCACCTACATCGCAAAACATAATTATCTTCACCCCCGCACAAAAAGTTCACATGAAAAAAAGATATCAGGTACTGTTAGTATTGTCGTTGCTATCCATGATCACTTTTCTCGACAGGATCGCGCTTTCTTCTGCCAGCGGTTCTATCATGGACGACCTGCATATCAGCACCGTTCAATGGGGATGGATAATGGGGATGTTTACACTGGCCTATGGCATTTTTGAAATTCCAACAGGCTGGCTGGGAGACAGGATAGGCGGAAAAAAAGTATTAACCCGCGTGGTACTCTGGTGGTCGTTATTTACCGTCCTCACCGGGTTTTCAACCGGGTTCATGATGCTGATCGTTGTGCGCTTTCTGTTTGGTATTGGCGAGGCGGGTGCTTATCCCAACACATCCATCGTATTAAGTAAATGGTTTCCTGTACTGGAAAGAGGAAGGGCTCAATCTATTATCTGGGGCGCATCCAGGTTGGGAGCAGCCTTAACACCATTTGTTGTAATACCTATACAACATAACTATAGCTGGCATGTTTCTTTTTATGTGCTGGGAGCTGTGGGAATTGTCTGGGCTATTTTCTGGATCTTCTGGCACAAAGAAGATCCTGCACAAAGTAAATCCATCAGCCAGGAAGAACTGGCCTATATCCAGGCCAACCGCGATTTACCCGTCCACGGCGATGCACATCAAACTTCCATCTGGAGAGGATTCAGAACAGCTAATATCTGGTTTTTGATGGCCATGTATTTCTGTTATGCCATCGGCGCTTATTTTTTTCAAAGCTGGTTTCATACGTATTTAGAAAAAGGAAGGCTGATACCAAAAGAAAACCTGATGTGGGCTTCTTCGTTACCTTATATACTTGCAGCCATTGGTTGTTTTACCGGTGGATGGCTAAGCGATAAAGCCTGTTTACGTTACGGCAAAAAATGGGGCCGCAGAATTGTGCCTTTGATCGGATTATTTATTTCAGGCATCTGTATGATCGGTGCATCGCTGGTGCACGATAACCTTACCGCCATTATTGCGCTCGCCATCGGGATGGCTTGTATGGATGTAACTGCACCGGTAGCGTGGGCCGTAGCCATGGATCTTGGCGGAACAAAAAGCGGTTCTCTTTCAGGGTCAATGAACACAGCAGGATTAACAGGCGCATATCTCAGCACTGTTGTATTCGGATACCTCGCATCAACCTACGGATACTATTTACCTGTATTGCTGATAGGAAGTTTTGTTTTGCTCGGCGCATTTCTCTGGTTAAAAATTGATGCAACAAAAAAAATATAGAAAGTAACGCATCATTCAAAAATTACTTTCTTCCCCAACAAACCGCGCCTTTGCGTGAACAAATGCTCGCAAAGGCGCAAAGGCGCGGTTGTTTAAGCAGGCTCTTGCAGGTTTTTTAACTCTTGCATTTTTCAGTCCCAGCCAACCAAATCTTTAAATAGTTCGTACAGGTTGAAAAATCAATCTTTATGAAAAAATACATCCTCGCCCTTGCAGTAATTGCAACGGCATTTATCGGCTGCACTAAAAACACCGACACGCCCCCGGCAACAGTAAGCTGGTCTGAAACCGTTACCATGAGTGCAAAATACGAAGTACCTGCACCCGCGGGTAGAAGTGAAACAGCCACAGCAGAGCTTCAGATCTTAAGCGATAATACACTCAAGTACAACATTGTTGTTAGTAGCCTTACTGCAGGAGATGCCCTTGCCGCGGCACATATACACCTGGGAAATGCGGGTGTAAGCGGCAAAGTATTTGTTCCCTTAAATGGAACCTTTACGGGCTCTACCATTAGCGGTACCGTACAGTTAACAGCCGGCCAGGCAGATACTATTAAGAATGAAGAAACCTATGTAAACGTTCACACTACGCAGGTGGGTAGTGGTTTGGTGCGCGGACAGATAGACAATAAAGTTGTTTTTGCCGCCGATATAGCTATGAGTGGCGCTAACGAAGTGCCTGGTGTTACTACAACAGCAACCGGCACAGCCATTATCCGCATGACGGAAAATAAAAAACTATTTGTGAAAGTAACCGTCAACAACCTGGAGGCCGGAGATGCTTTAACATTCGCGCATATTCACACAGGTAATTCATCGGTAAGCGGACCGGTTGCTTTGGGATTTTATTCTGCCGCTGCAGATTTTGGTACACTTAAAACAATATCGGTAGACAATGTTTTTTATGCTTCGCTGCTGGCAGATCCATTATACATCAATGCACACTCCGTTGCACATGGATCCGGCATTATAAGAGGACAGATCAGATAAACATACATTTGGTTTTTGGTTCAAAGCTATTCCTGGTTATCGGGGATAGCTTTTTTACTTGTACCAGTGTTAGGTTAAGCTTAGTTTGCCGCTAATTTGTGAGTAGCAAGTAACATATTGTGCTATTAAAAAGTCAATTTGGAAAAAAAGTTTCTCTGCGCTTACGCTGCATGCCTGTTCTCTGCGATGAATTGAATCAGTTGATTAAAGCAGGCAGGTTCTCTTATTGCAACCAAAATGCAGTGCTGTATTTAATAGCACAACACGTCAACTACTAAGCAAGATGAGATATGGTTAATTCCTTGCGACCCTTGCGGTTCCTGGCGCTCCTTGCGTTACCGCTTTGCTCTCCAACACTTATAAACCCAAAAATCAATGAAACAGATTCATCTATAATAGCTGGCTCGCTGATTATGCAAGGTTTAAAGCGGTAGCGCAAGGAACGCAATGGGCCGCAATGATCGCAAAAAGGGCTTTGTGTATTTCGCGCAATTCTTACTTAAGAATGCAATTAACCCGGTAAAACCAGGAATGATTGTATCAATAGCTAATTTTAATACAACACGTTAGCAAGTAGTCAATAGTGAGTAAATCCTCATAACCGGTTAACTTACTCACCACTCACCACCGACAACTCACGATTAACTTAACACTAGTAAGTGGGCCGGCATCAATATCTGTTTTTTAGTTTTTTCCTGCACGTTTAAACCAGCATTAACCAGCGGTTACTAATTATCCCGGTCCCGCATAAGACTTTCTATAAAACACATTGATTATCAAGTGGCATACCTACGCATAAGCCCTAATCAGCACGCTTCTTTCACATCAAACAAAGCTTATGAACATTACATTAATTCATTAAACTATTTTATAAAACAGTATAAAGTTCCGTTTTTTTGTTTGTACATTTAGTCTGAAACCAATATCCGTACCAATGGAGGGACAAGAACATCTCCAGAAGTATCCAGCTGCACAACAAAGTGAAAGCAATTCTTTTTTGCCTAAACGCGAATCTGACCGGAATTTTGGTGTACAGTCACCCTCCATCTCTCTCCCCAAAGGCGGTGGCGCAATCAGGAATATTGATGAAAAATTTAGTGTTAATGCTGTTAATGGAACATCGGCATTAACTATTCCATTGCCATTTTCGAGTGCCAGAGGTTACAGCCCTTCATTATCATTAAATTATAATTCCGGATCAGGCAATGGAATTGCAGGTCTGGGGTGGCAAATGCATATCGCTTCTATAAAAAGAAGAACCGACAAACAGATACCACAATACATTGATGATAACGACACGGATACTTTTCTGATTTCTGATGCAGAAGATCTTGTTCCTGAATTTAAAAAAGATAGTTCCGATAACTTTATCCGGCTTCCCGACGGCAGTTATGTTATCAACGAATTTTCATCCCCTGATGATCTTTACCTCATCAGAAGATACAAGCCGCGCACTGAAGGTTTGTTTGCGCGTATTGAACGCTGGCTCGAAAAAAATACAGGGTTAATACATTGGCGTGTTATTTCAAGAGAAAATAATACTACCATTTACGGCAAATCCGCCTCAGCCAGAATTGCCGATCCGCGGCAGCCGCTTCATATTTTCGAATGGTTTATCGAGTTTACATATGACGACAAAGGCAATTGTGCATTATATGAATATAAGCCGGAAGATGCACAGGGCATAGGCTTCTCCGATCTTCATAACCGAAACAGAACAAACGGAAATACCCTTTTTACGAATACCTATTTAAAAAGAATCCGTTACGGTAATATTACAATGTACAAACATCATGAAGATCCGGTACCAATGGATTTCATGTTTGAAACCGTTTTTGATTATGGCGAGTACAATACTGCTGTTCCCTTTTCTGAAGTAAACACCTGGGAGTTTCGAACCGATGCTTTTTCTGATTACAGATCCGGGTTTGAAATCAGGAACTGCAGGTTATGCAAAAAGGTTTTACTGTACCATCATTTTACTGAACTACCCGGAGGCTCTGCATTGGTTAAAGCTACCCATCTTGTATATGATAACAACGGGGCAGACGGGTTAACATTTTTAAAACAGATCATTACCACCGGGTATACAAAACATGATGACAGCAGCTATACGGAAAAATCGCTGCCACCCCTTTCTTTTGAATACAGTAAACATCAATGGAATGAAGAAATACAATCTGTAGCTACTGAAAATCTTGTTCATGCACCATCCGGACTGGACGAGCCGGTATACCAGTTTACCGATCTGTATAATGAAGGCCTGAATGGTATATTAACAGAGCTATCGGGCGGTTGGTTTTATAAATCCAATTGGGGTAACGCACATTTTACGGAAGGCAGAGAAGTGGTTTCAAAACCTTCTTACCGTGGGTTAAGCAATGGCTCATTACAGCTAAACGACCTGGAAGGGAACGGCATCAAACAATTGGTTAACTGGAATGATGCCGTTCCGGGTTTTTTTGAACTGGATACTGAAGCAAAATGGCAGCCGTACGAAACATTTAAAAAAGTACCCAATATTAATTTCAAAGATCCCAATCTGAAATTTATCGACCTGAATGGAGATGGCCTGGCGGATATCTTACTAACTGAAGAAAATGTATTTGCCTGGTATCCGTCAAAAGGCAAAGAAGGGTTTGGCGATGCGATCAAAACATTCAAATTTTTTGATGAAGAAAAAGGCCCGGCAGTTGTATTTGCCGATCCAACACAAACCATATTCTTATCAAATATGAGCGGTGGGGGCCTGTCAGATATTGTCAGGATCCGCAACGGGGAAGTTTGTTACTGGCCCAACCTTGGCTATGGCGCATTCGGGGCAAAAGTGAGTATGGATAATGCTCCATTATTTGATCATGAAGAAAAATTTAATCCGGCACTGATCAAACTGGCAGATATTGATGGTTCGGGTACCACAGACCTTATTTACCTGGGAAGAAATAATGTCAAGATCTGGTTTAACCGGCAGGGTAACCGGTTTGCTGCAGAACCAAAAATAATAGACTCCCTGCCCGAAATTAACCAGCAGTCAAAAATTACAGTAACTGATCTTTTGGCAACCGGGCTTTCCTGTATTGTATGGAGTAACTCGCTGCCCAAAAATCAGGGATCATCGCTTCGTTACATAGATCTGATGAAAAGTGTGAAACCCCACATCTTAATCAGCTATTGCAATAACCTGGGTAAAGAAGTAGCACTTGAATATAAACCATCTACACAATATTATATTGAAGATGAAATGGCAGGTACGCCCTGGGTAACAAAATTGCATTTCCCTGTGCATTGTGTATCGAAAGTAATTACCTGTGACCGTATAATGAAAACCCGCTTTGCCAGTGAATACGCATACCATCACGGATATTATGATCATTTTGAAAAAGAATTCAGGGGGTTTGGAAGAGTAGATCAAAAAGATGCTGAAGACATTACCCATTTTATCATGCAGAGTGCCGGAGCATCCAATAATGTGGTAGACACTTCCCTGCACCAATACCCTGTACTTACCAAAACCTGGTTTCATACAGGCGCTTTTTTAGACAGAGAGAAAATACTGAATCAATTTGCGCACGAATATTTTTCGAACAGCGGCGTACCGGAAAAAAAATTACCTGAGCCGGAATTATCACAGGATCTTACCACTGATGAGTGGCGGCAGGCATTACGTGCATGCAAAAGCACCATTTTGCGAAAAGAAATTTATGCACTTGATCAATCTCTCCTTGAAAAAACACCCTACACAGCCGAGCAACACAATATTCTCATAAAGAAAATACAACCTGCGGGGCAGCAAAAATTTGCTGTGTTTCTCACGCACGAGAGCGAATCCATCATATATCATTATGAAAGAAATGCAGACGACCCGAGAGTGATCAATGATTTTGTTCTTGAAACAGATCCCTATGGCAATGTTTTACAAAGCGCTTCTGTTGTTTATAAAAGAAATCCTCCGTTATCAGGCAATCCCCCCAACGAACCCGAGCAGGAAGAGGTTCGTATCAGCCTAACAGAAATCGCCTATACAAACGATATTCAACTGTCAATGGATTATCGTTCACGAATGCCTTATGAAAAGAGGTCGTATGAACTTGGCGGATTTCCACTCTTTTCCGGTTACCTGGATATTACAAATTTGCGGACACAATGCAGTGCAGCCACCGCTATCAATTACGATGCTCTTTTTACCGGGCCTTTGCAAAAAAGGATTATCAAATATACACGTACCCAATACCGCGCTGATGACAGTATAACGGTTTTACCGTTTGGAACAATTGAATCGAAAGGGTTAACACACCAGGCTTATAAGGCTGCCTTTAACCAGGATATGCTCACAGCCATTTTTGGCGCCAAAATAACGCCCATCGCTTTAGCTGCCACACTTACCAACCCATTAAAAGGCGGCTATATTTTTTCAGACAATTATTATTGGATCTCTTCCGGCAGCAGGCAGTATGATACCAATCATTTTTTTTTAACAACTGCCGTCACAGACCCTTTCGGAAACACAACTATTGCACAATATGATACCGGCTATTCTTTATTCCTGCAAAAATCTATAGATGCGGCAGGCAATACCGTTCAGGTAAAAGAAATTTTGCCGGGTAAGCCGGCGTTTAATTACCGAACGCTATCGCCTTATATCATGCAGGATATCAATCTTAATGAAACGGCGGTAAGATTTGATGAGTTGGGAATGACGATCAAATCTTTTGTGATCGGGAAAAAAGGAACTGATAAAGGAGATGAAATTGATGAAACCAAAGTAGAAACAAATGGCGCGCAAGACCATGCAACGGTTGAAATTAATTATAGCCTGCCGGAATGGTACAATCAGGTTACTGCACCCGGTTTTGATATCAACAACTATAAACCACAGCCACCATATGTAAAAACGAGGAGTCGCGAAACCCATTATCATGCAGATCCTGCACATATAACCAACTGGCTGGAAACCTATTCGTATTCTGACGGGGGCGGGCATGAAGTATTGAAAAAATCACAGGCCGAACCGGGAACAGCCTTGCAGGTGCAGGCCGATGGAACCATCATTACAATTGATACCGCTTTATTAAATCCGGTTCAATTACGCTGGATCGGAAACGGAAGAACTGTTCTTAACAACAAAGGCAATCCCGTTTTAAAGTATGAGCCCTATTTCAGTACCCAACCTCATTTTGATGATGAAAAAGAAATGGTACAGCTTGGTGTAACATCCGTTACAGAATACGACCCTCTGAACAGGATCATCAAAACAAAAAATCCGGATAACACATTTACCAAAATATCATTTACCGGATGGAAAGAACTGCATTACGATGCCAACGATACTGTAATAGACAGTGATTGGTACATTGAAAGAGGTAGCCCCAACCCGGCCGGACCTGAGCCCGCTAATGCGGAAACAAGAGCTGCATGGCATTCGGCAGGGCACTACGATACGCCCGAAGTAAAGCATCTTGATAATGCGGGCAGAACATTCCTGGTGATAGCCGATAACAAAACAGAAACATTAGCCTCCAGGATTCGGTTTGATATTGAAGGCAATGAAAGAAAAATATATGACGCAACCGGCAGGGAGGTGATGGCATATGATTATGATATGCTGGGTAATAAACTGCAGCAGATAAGCATGGATGCAGGAACTCGGTGGATGATTAAAGATGCGATTGATAAGCCCCTCTTATCATGGAACGAAAGAGGCTTTCATTTTATTTTTGAATACGATGAAGCCAGAAGGCCGGTACGTTCTTTTCTGCAAAAAGGTACAACAGCACTTGTTCTTTTTGAAATATACGAATATGGTAAACCCACCGTTCCGGCTCACCTGTTAAACAACCTGGTGGGTAAGATTACAAAACATTACGACCAGGCCGGTATTATTACCAATATACAATACGATTTTAAAGGAAACCTGCTGGAAAGTGCCAGACGGTTCACCGTTAATTATGAGACAGAAATTGACTGGACGGATATTTCGTTGGTGGCAACAAAACCGGAGAGCTATTTTTCCAATACGCAATACAATGCAAATAATAAACCGGTTAAAATTACATCGCCGTATTTGCCGATGGAACCAAGAACCGAAATCTTTCCATCCTATAATGAAGGTAATCTGCTGGAGAAAATAGCGGTTTCCGTTAAAGGGGCAGCAAAAGAATTTATTGTAGAAAATATTAATTACAACGCAAAAGGTCAGCGGCTGGATGTTTTTTATGGCAATAAAACCAAGACCCGCTACAACTATAACAAGAATACCCACAGGCTGGAACGCCTCCTAACATCCGGAAACACAGGAAGTAATATACGGCAGGATATTTCTTATACCTATGATGCTGTTGGAAATGCGGTAGAGATACACGATGCCGCCCAGGCAGTTATAACCTTTGACGGAGAACAGGTAAACCCTGTAAACAAGTACCGGTACAATGCTATTTATCAGTTGCAATATGCAGAAGGAAGAAAGCAGGCAGGGCAAACCGACATTAATCATTCTGCTCCTGGATTCAATTACCGGAATCATCCCTTTGTTAATTCTGCCACTATTAATCCGAATGATGCGCAGGCTTTCCGCAATTACCATGAAGAATATGCATATGATAGTGCAGGTAATATGCTGGAGCAAAAGCATATTGCCAAAAACAGTAGCTGGACACGGACTTTTGATTACAATCCCGTTAATAACCGGTTAGCGCAAACCGGGTTAGGCTCTTTTGTTTTTAAATACATAGATGCCGCGGCCGGAAGAGATTATGATGCACATGGCAACATGTGTGCAATGGAACATATACAGGAGTTGATATGGAATTTTAAAGATGAGCTGTCGGAAGCGCACCTGGGCGGTGGTGGAAAAGCCTATTATGTTTACGACAGTGAGGGGCAAAGGGTAAGAAAAGTAATTGAACGGTTAGACGGCACAAAAGAAGAACGCATTTATCTGGGAATTACTGAAATACTATTTAAAACAGATACCACCGGTAGCCCAACACTGCAAAGAGAATCGATCCATATAATGGACGATAAGAAAAGGGTTGCCATTATAGAGATTCCTGTTGTAAAACCAGCGGGTAGTACAGAACAACAGTTAACAAGATACCAGTACGACAATTATCTTGGCTCGGCATGTTATGAATTAGACCAGGCAGCCGATCTCATATCTTACGAAGAGTACTTCCCCTTTGGCACCACCTCTTATAGTGTAACAGATAACTCGCGCGAAATATCTGCCAAACGATACCGCTTTACCGCAAAAGAAAGAGATGAAGAAACCGGTTTAAATTATCATGGAGCCAGGTTTTATGCCCCCTGGCTATGCCGGTGGATATCTACTGATCCGGCCGGGTTGGTAGATGGCAATAACATGTACCTCTATGTTGGCAATCACCCTACCAATACCAATGATCCCACAGGAATGTGGGAAATGCCCAGTTGGCGAACGGTGGCTGTGGTAGCCGCGGTGGTAGTGGTTGGAACAGTGGTAACTGTGGCAACCGCCGGTGCTGCCGGCCCGCTTGTTGTTGGTGCCGTGGCATCCATCGGTTTAACCGGTACGGCGGCTACGGTAGCTACAGGAGTGGTTGTAGGAGCAGTAGCCGGTGCGGCTGGCGGTTTTGCCGGCGGCGTTGCCGGAGAAGCAACCAGGCAAACAGTAAATCACAGCGCACTGGGCTTAGGCACTGAATCATATGATGGCGGGAGAATATTAAGTGAAGGTGGAAGAGGTGCCGCCACCGGCGCTGCTATAGGCGCAGCCGTTGGTGGCGTTGCCGCTTTTGCCACTACAACTGCCGGTGCCGCAGCCATTGGTGCCGTAGGCAGGGTAGCGCAACGTACCGCTCCAACTCTTTCAAGGGTAGTGGTATCCGGTGCAAGAGCAACAGCAACAGCCGCCAGAGCCGTAGGAAGGGCACCGGTTATCAGTCATGCCGGAAGAGCCCTTCAGGCACTCGAAACAGGTGGACATAATCTGGGTGTAAGGGCGGCACAGGGCGTATTCAGCCAGGGATCAACAGGTGCAGCGGCAGTGGCACGTTATGCCGCAACCAGGAGCGTTGCTGCAACATTTGAACCGCCACCACCGGCACCTACTCCGCCACCAACGGTAACACCCGCCACCACCTGGCAGCAACATGAAGGGCAGGTTACCCAGGCTATTGATAACAGCCTTCCCGCAGGAACAACCCACGGCCAGCAGATTACACTTGACGTAACAAACACAGCAACAGGAGAATTGGAAACAATACGGATTGACAATATTTTCAGAGACCCTGCTACAACCAACTTTCAACTGGTAGATGCCAAATTCAGTTCTGTAAGAAATCTGACAACAGGAAACCTGTCGTCAACAGTAACAGAAAGCCAGGAAGCTGTATATGGCTGGATCAGAAACGGAGACCCTGTTTCAGTTGTTCCAAGAGGTGCCAGAGCCGTTGCCGCAGGGTTGCCCACGGGTCCGATACCGATTAATCCGGCAGTACAAGTTCATGTAAATTCGCCGTCAGGTATTGTTATCAGAAACTATTAAACAAAAAATCATGAACAATCAGGACGTAACTAAAATTTTAAAAGAAGCACTGTTGAACTATTTTAAAGAACAGGGATTTAAATGGCTGGCAAAAGAATCATGCCTGGTAAATAAAAATGCAACCTGTGAAAACAGAATATATGTTGCCGTATTCAATTATTTTCCTGAGTACCTCTTTTCACTGGCCTTTACCCAGCGCTTTCCGTCTATTGAAGAACTCTTTCACAAATTTTCAGAGACCCCTGCACAATACCAGGGTCAGTCACATACCATCAATCTCCCCCTCAGTTATTTCAGTAATGACAATACAGTTAAGTTTAAAGTAACCACCGAAGAAGAAGTAAAACAAACCATCGAAGCGCTTCTTGGTAAATATGGCAGCATCATAAAAAATTATTTTACAGAGGTTACAACGGAAGAAAAACTGGAAAAAATTATCAATGCCGGCTATCAACCCTTTGATCAGCCGTCAAGGGCCATGCATGGTTTGATATTGGCAAAAAAATATAATACGCAACATTACACCGCCATCAGGCAGATGTATGTAAGCAGCCTGCCTAAAATATCTGCCATGGAGCAGTCACGGCTTGATAAACTTTTAGCATACCTGGAATCCAATACATAAATATAAAAACCATTGTTATGGCAACAATCACCATTACCGGAGTTGTAGTTGATATTACTACAAAACAACCCCTGCCCGGGGTAAGGGTAGAAGCCTGGGACAAAGACATTAAACTAAGCGACGTTGTAGGAACTTACATTACAGACAGGCAGGGAAGGTTTTCCATTTCTTACGACGAACTGCGTTTTAAGGAAAACCCGAAAGATAAATGGGCAGATATTTACTTCAAGGTTTACGATAATAACAGGATTGTTGCCGACACACGAAATACACAATTGTATAAAAACCTTTCCGGAGACCAGCTCGATATCACCATTGTGGTGGATACCGCAGGTTCTCCAATTAATACATACACTGTTCAGGGAAGGTTACTGAGCAACAGGCAAATCAACTATGCCGCTTTTACTGTACTTGTTTTTGACAAAGATCTCCGGAGCCAGCAGAAATTAGGAGAAGCCATACCCGACAGCAATGGTCATTACCTCATAGAGTATGATATTAATAAGGCAAAGAATGCCGAAAAAGGAACGGCTGATCTTTTGGTAAAACTGGTGGATAAAACCGGGAAAACAATTGCTGAATCTGCTATCCGGTTCAATGCTTCTTACCGGGAAATCATTGATATCAATATCAGCAACGAATCTTACAGGGGTGTTTCAGAGCTGGAAACCATTACTAACCTGGTATCTCCCCTGCTGGATAAAATACAGGCACACGAACTTACTGAAGACAATAAAAATAAAGACATCAGTTTTTTAAGCGCCGAACTTGATACTGAAGATGTAATACTGGAAGCCTTTGCCGGAACCCACAAATTGCAGAAACTGGCACCGGTTGACGTATCATTCTATTACGCACTACTGAGACAAAACATACCTTCAAAAACACTGCTTCTTACCGGTCTTGATTTTAAAAAGCCGGGGATCAATTCATTGTATATCTATCTTCAAACAGATGCTGTGCTGAAGGTATTGCTTACTATGCCTGTTTCGGGAATTGAAACGGCCATCAATACTGCGATAGATAAAAACATCGTTCCCGCTGTTGATAAAAACAAACTGAACCGTTGGTTACTGCAATGGAAAGAGATTCAAAAAAGCAGGGGGAATGATACAACCGGCAAAAACTCATTGTTAGAAAACATCCTTGCAATTACTGATCTCACAAAAGCAAAAAAAACAGTTTTCCTTCAGGCATATCATAGTGCAGAAAACATAGGTGCTGATTTCTGGAAAAAAATAGGCATCACTACAAAACTGAGTGCTGCAGAAACCAATCAGGTTAAAGCAGTGTATGATCTTGCCGGTATGATGAGCCACAATATAAAAGCTACTACCTATGTTGTTAAGAAATACAAAATTAAAGATGCCGCATCGCTGAGAAAATTGAGTTCATTAAGTGACCGCGACTGGGAAGCGGTTGTAAACCCTTCTGCCAAAACAACCGGCAAAAAAATTTCCGAAGAAGCAAAGCAAATAACAAAAAAACTGGAGAAGCAGTTTCCTACTGCTGCATTTGCTGCTAATCTCGCAAAAAATAAAACAGTTCTAAAAGGAGCAGAAGCGGTTAAAAAACTCCATGCTGCTTTCCCCGATACAGAGCTGCATAAAATAAACGTGGCGGAGTTTGTAAAAAAGAATAAAAAAGAATTACAACTCGACAAAAAAGGGGAACAGTCGTTTACCGGTGACCTGATGAAAATTCAGCGGGTCTTTAAAATAGCCCCTCAATTCAAAACAACACAGGTATTGCTGAATAACGACATTCATTCAGCGGCAGGCATTTACAATATGGGGGTTGATAATTTTACAAACCTGGTAACAACACAGGCTGATGTAAATTCCGATGAAGCCGTACAGATGTATAAAAAAGCAGAGGTTACCCACGCGCTCAGTATTGCTATTGCCGGAGATTTTCAATCCATTACTTCGGGTGGGTCTGTGAACGCCCTTCCCTCTATGAGTGTAAGAATGCTCACATCCGGCCTTTTAAAAGAGTTCCCTGATTTGCAAACACTTTTTGGATCGGCTGATATGTGCGAGTGCCAGCAATGCCGTTCTGTATACAGTGCGGCAGCTTACCTCGTTGATGTACTGGAATACCTTGATAAACGACGCAGCACCACAGCCGGGCAATCAGTAAAAGAGGTTCTCTTTAAACGAAGACCGGATATAGGTGAAATAGAATTAAGCTGCAACAATACCAATACTGCTATGCCTTTTATCGACCTGGTATGTGAAATACTGGAAGATGCCGTAGCGGATAATTTTCTGGTATTACCCGGTTCACTGAATGCAGAACTAAGTGTAAGCCCTATCAGCGCTGCGCTTAAAGCTGCATTTATCAGCAATAAATTACCCATAACAGAAGCCGCTACCGTGCTGCCCGGCAAAAATTCCAACGAATGGATTGTAAGGGATGCGGGCAATACCTTCAAAATAAATAAAAGCGGAAGCCAGTTACAATTAAGGATTTCAAGACAAACGCATCACACGGCAGCAGAACTGAAAGCAAGACCGGAATATATCAACAATAAGGCGTATGATATTTTACGGGCAAAAAAATATCCCTTTGATCTGCCTTTCGATCTGCCATGGCATACCACTACCCGATACCTGAACGTGTTGAATATAAATAGATACGATCTTATCCGGGCATTTCATTTAAGCACGGGGGCATCAATACTGGAGCAGGCATACGAATACCTTTTTATACCCAAAGCCGTTGGGGATATTATTGCCGGTATTGACGGCGGAACCCTGAACGATTATTGGGGCAGCATAACAGATATTGATCAGGTAACCGTTTTTCTTACCAAAACAGGACTCGCTTATGACCAGATGCTGCAACTGTTTGAATGCACATTTATCAACCCGGCAGGATCTGTCAAAATCAATGTTCCCACGGGCGGCAGTATGTGCGATACTTCTATACAAACCATCGCCGGCTTAACCAACCCCGTACTTGGTCAAATACATAGATTTATCAGGCTTTGGCAAACAACAGGCTGGCAATTCTGGGAACTTGATATGGTAGTAATGAGTAAATCGATGGAGAATGGCCTGATAAATTCAGACTTCATCCCTAAGCTCGGGCAATTTGTATGGCTACTGAAAAATATTAACTGTACCGTAGAAGAGCTGGTGAATATACTTGACGGTTTTGATACCACTGCATTACCAGAGAGTCAGGTAACAATAAGAAAAACCTTATACCATAAACTTTTTTTAGACAAAGCCATCTTCGAACCATTAGATGAAGCGTTTTACCCGGAAAATATTAAACAGGGAACAAACCTTGAACTACCTCTAATTACCGCAACATTAAGTGATCATGCAGAGGTGATAACTGGCGGATTAAAACTGTCTGCTGCTGAATTGCTTTTGCTGGAAGAAAATACTGTTAATAAAAAACTTTGTGTCAATAACCTGAATTTCCTCTTCCGGTACAGCCGCCTGGCGCGTAGCCTCCGGTTAAGCATTGCCGACGTTTTTACGATGATTGAGTTACAGGCAAACAGTCTGCCCATTTCTTTTAATAATACGCAAAACCCTTTCCTGGGTATTGATAATCTATACCAATTTTACAAAACGGTTTCAGAAATGCTGTCGCTGCCATTAAAGGCTGGCGACTATTCATGGTTGTTTACAAACAGGATAGGTGTGCCGGAAACCATCGTGCTAAACCAGGCCATAACTACCCATCTGGAGGCTTTACGTAAAGCGCTTATGGGTATTGATAAAGACCTTGCAGTAGATGCAACCGGCTCAACCCGTGATTGGGTAAAGCTAAAGCTTGCCAACCTTGGTTCCTTTGATGAAAAATCAATCAATGATTTTACCCGGCTTATCGACCGAAATGGTGTACCGCCGATAACTCCCGCAGAAACAACGCAGTTAAACACGTTGTTTACCGGTGTATTGCAGGTAAGCGGAGCCGGCGGGTTAATTAATAAATTAAACGAAACAACACCAACCGATGAAGAGCTAAGGCTTTCCGGTAAATACCAATACATCAAAGACCGGCTTACACAATATTTTAAAGCCACGCAAAGCCGTGAACAACTGGTTAAAATAACAGCCAAATCTGTTAAGCTAACAGAAAAAGCATCCGCTTCATTACTGGATGCCCTGGAAGTTACCACAGGTATAAAACTGGCAGAACAATTCTTAACCGATTCAAATATTACTACCGCACTACCGGTTACTGAAACAAATTTTGCCACGCTTTTCAAGGCCACTAAGCTGTTAATCAAAACCGCTTACCTGGCTAATAAACTATCCCTGAACCAGCAGTTGCTCACATTCATACTTCAAAACAGTACTGCCTGTGTTTTGCCCGATTTGAATAGTTTACCGTTAGTTGAAACGGCCTCCCGGTCTTTCATACAGCCTATCATCAACCTGCAGATTTTACTGGGCCTTGACAAAAAATATCCCGGCAGTGAAGAGTTAAACATAGTTACCTGTTTGAATGAACTGTTCAACGCTTCCGCTACTGTTTCTTCTTTTAATTTTTTACTATCCTCACTAACCGGCTGGGATGTAAAACAACTTGAAAAAACAGAAACATATTTTAGCTACACTTTGCCTGCGACATATAAAAGCGTAGCAAATATAGCCACACTGGATACCTGCCTGGAGTACCTGTTTCAATTACAAACAGGCATTCCGGAAATAACATCCATGGTCAAACCACAATTAACGCCTGATGACGCGTTGCTTACCGAAAATGTGATCAAGGCATTGTTTGAAAGAGATACCTGGCTTACCCGGTCTAATGAAGTACAATCGCCCATACGTGAATTAAAAAGAAATGCTTTGGCCAGGTATCTGATCAATAACCCTCCGGCCGGGCAATCATGGAATAATACCAACGACTTATATTCTTATTATCTGATTGATGTGGAAATGGGCGCCTGCGAGGTAACTACCAGAATTTTACAGGCCGGACTGAGCGCTCAGCTTTTTGTACAACGTTGCCTGATGCAACTGGAGAAAGAGGTGATCGCAGATGCTTCTCAGGACAGGAAATGGCTGCAATGGAAATGGATAAAAAACTACAGGGTATGGGAAGCCAACCGTAAAGTGTTTCTATATCCCGAAAACTATCTCGAACCGGAGCTGCGTCCCGATAAATCATTTTTCTTCAAAGACCTTGAGAATGATTTGATGCAGAATGAAATCAATACCGATAATGTAGAAACCGGTTACCTTACCTATCTCGAGAAACTGGATAATGTTGCGCGTTTGAATGTTTGTGGCACTTATTACGATGAAAACACACTGATCTTCCACGTGTTTGCACATACCTATGATGAACCAAGGATCTATTACTATCGAAAATGGATAAAAGACAGGTATTGGACGCCATGGGAAAAAGTAACGGCCGACATACAGTCGGAGCAACTGATTCCGGTGGTACGCAATTCGAGGTTATACATCTACTGGCCTGAATTTAACGAGGTAAATGAAGAACCTTCTTCCGGCGAGCTTACCGCACCAACAGCCAGTGGGGGCAGCTATCCTCCGGCTTCTTCAGCCAAAAAATTTACCGAAATCCGGCTTGCCGTATGTGAATTCAAAAATAAAAAATGGTCAACCAAAAAATTATCCAAAACAAAAATTGATACCAGTAACTGGAGCGGCAGTTTCTCAAAAGAAAATTTTGTTTTCGTACCTATCATAGATTCATTGCGGTCGGTTCTTGATTTCCTGTATATGTTTATCGGAAACAAGCCTGCTGTAACCGATGCAATGGAAGATTTTATGGAAAGCTTTGGCATCAGTAACCAGAATGTTATTGTTTGCATGTATGAAACAAATGATCACAATGAAAGCGTTAATATTTGGGGCTTGAAGCATATTAAAACATTTGAACTCGGAAGCTGCCATGGCACACCCGAAATAGCCGATAGTTTTACCGGCCTTACTACAAGCGGCCCTTTAATTCCTTATTTCGACAGAAGCGGGTACAATGATGGAGAAGACCGTGAAATAACTACAGCAAGTCCCGACTCACTTGTATTTCATCAATGGGGAGCGGTCCCTTTTATCAACCACTCTCCACTGATCAATAAAACACCCGGTAATTTCAGAACACAGTTTTCGTTCCAGCTCAGTTTGGTAGATAAGTTCTTTTATATGCTCGGCGTATTTGTGCAGAGAATTTATGGCAGCAGTTTTGCTTTCGGCGATCGTAAAACAGGACTGCCCTATTCTACCAGTACTTTTCTGCCATTTTTTTATGAAGATAAGAGCCGCACTTTTATGGTGCAGCCCGAAATAATGGTTACCTACCCCGATCCCGATAACCCGGCAAAAACAAAAGCTGATGAGTTGTTTTATTCTGATATCCTGCAGTTCATCAACGAATTTGCTGCCAATAAAAAAATTCCGGACGAGCTGAAAAAATATACTGAAGAAGGGATTAAATACAATTTTAATCCGGCTATGCGTTTTCGTAACTTCTACCATCCGCTGGTATGCTTTTTTATGAAACAGGTTTACCTGAGCGGGCTTGACGGATTGTTGAACCGGGATATACAGTTGGTTGGCGATATGTCTATTGATGATACAATACTGAAAGACAAAATCAGAAAGAAGTTCAAAGAAGTAAAACTATTTGACTTTAAAAAAGTATATGATCCAACTGCGGCTGTTAATTCGTTTCAATACCCCGAAGAAGAGGTTGATTTTGCGCCGGATGGCAGTTATTCTCAATACAACTGGGAATTGTTTTTCCATGGACCCATGTATGTAGCAGGCAGGCTTAGCAGTAACCAGAAGTTTGAAGAGGCTATGAAATGGTATCATTACATTTTTGACCCAACAGATGCATCCTCATACGATACACCACAAAAATTCTGGATCACTAAGCCTTTCTTTTTACGATCATCAACAGCGCCCGATAATGAATACTTAAAGCAAAGAATTGACCAGATCTTAGGGATGATTCATAACAACGACCTGGAGTTGCTGAAACAGGTGGACGATTGGAAAGACAATCCTTTTCAGCCACACCTGATCGCACAATTCAGAACGGTAGCCTACCAGAAATCTGTTGTAATGAAATACATCGATAATCTGGTAGCATGGGGTGATTATCTTTTCAGGCAAAACACAAGAGAATCTCTGGGCCAGGCAACACAATTATACATTCTCGCTGCTGAAATCTTAGGACCAAAACCCAGGATCATTCCAAACAAAACCGGTAAATCGCCCAAATCATATAACCAGTTAAAGCCGGGCCTGGATGGATTTTCCAACGCAGTTATCCAATTGGAAAACGTAATTCCTGCGGTGCCCGACAGTGCATCCGGCGTATCCCCGGTAACCCCACCGCCATTACCCGCCATAGAAACGTTTTATTTTTGTTTGCCGATAAATGAAAAACTGCTCTCTTATTGGGATATGATTGGCTTACGGTTATTTAACCTGCGAAATTGTTTAACCATCGATGGCAACCCAAGATTCAATGCCCTGTTTGATCCGCCAATTGATCCGGCATTACTTGTTAAAGCAGTTGCTTCCGGCGTAGACCTGCAGGACGCATTGAATGATCTGAGTGCCCCGCTGCCTTTCTACCGGTTTAATCTTATTTTACAAAAAGCAAAGGAATTTAATAATGAAGTAAGGGCATTGGGAACCGCTATCATGGGCGCAATTGAAAAAAAGGATGGAGAAGCATTGGCCCTTTTGCGATCAACCAATGAGATAAAAGTAATGCAGGCTGCATTGTCATTAAAAAAGTATGCTATTCAGGATGCAAAGGAAAACCTGGCGGGTTTACAACAGAACCGGAAAAATGCAGAACTAAAGATCCGATACTATGGGGGGCAGCTATACATGAACCCATTAGAATCAGCCGCTTTCGGTATTTCTACTGCATCAACCATTATACATACCATAGGCTCTGTGGCAGATGTGTTGGCAGGCGTACTGGCACTGATACCACAGTTTAATGGCGGCGCATCCGGATTTGGAGGATCCCCGCAGGTAACGGTTTCTTATGGCAGCCAGCAAATATCAAAAGCGGCAGAACTGGGCGCTAAAGTAATGTATCAAACATCTGCTGTTATGGATAAAGTATCAGGCCTTATTTCTACACAGGCCGGATATGTGAGAAGAAAAGACGAATGGGATTTTCAGAAACAAATGGCTGAAAATGATTTGCAGCAGATAGGCCGTCAGATTGCATCTGCGGAAATAAAAATTGCCATGGCAGAAAAAGAATTAAAAAATCATGAGCTACAGATCTCAAATGCCGATGATGTTGATGAATTTATGCGTACCAAATTCAGTAATACCGATCTCTATGACTGGATGATCACGCAACTGTCGGGTGTGTATTTTCAAAGCTATAAACTGGCATTGGACATGGCAAAAAAAGCAGAAAAATGTTTCAGATACGAACTGGCTACAGAGATAAGCAATTTTATTACGCCTGGTTATTGGGACAGCTTGCACAAAGGATTACAATCTGCTGAAAAATTGGCTTTTGACCTGAACAGAATGGACGGATCGTATATTGATCAGAACAAGCGGGAACACGAAATGACAAAAACCGTTTCTCTCTCATTACTCGATCCGGCAGCCCTCATTGAGTTGAAAGAAACCGGCAAGTGCGAAACTATTATTCCGGAATCTTTGTTCGACCTGGATTGCCCCGGCCATTATCTCCGTCGCATAAAATCTGTATCCGTTTCCATTCCATGTATTGCCGGTCCATATACAAGTGTAAACTGTAAGCTTACACTAATGTCCAGTATGGTAAGAAAAAATATACAAACCGGATCTGGCTATTTCAGGGATACGATGAATGAAGATGCGAGGTTCGTATATAATTATGGCGTGGTTCAGTCGGTTATTACAAGTAATGCACAAAACGATTCCGGCCTGTTTGAAACAAACCTGAAAGATGAAAGGTATTTGCCATTTGAAGGACAAGGTGCAATTAGCAGGTGGAAAGTAGAATTGTTGCAATTGGAAAGCGGTGGCAAACACATCCGCAACTTTGATTTTACAACCATTTCGGATGTCCTGTTCCAACTTCGTTATACGGCACGTTATGGAGGCGATCCGTTTAAGAAAACGGTAAACGATACCATTACCGGTGCAATGAACGGCATAATAGAATATGCAATAAACAGTAAAAATAAATTTTACCGCGTATTTCCGTTAAAACACCAGTTGGCAACAGAATGGCATCGTTTCTTCCATCCGCCCACTCCATCCGGCGATCAGCAATTGTTGCTTTCATTAACCAAAGATCATTTTCCGTTTTTTATGAAAGAACAAAACCTGCAGGTTGATGACGTTGATATCTACGTCCGTTACAAAAAAGGAATTACCGCAACATCATACAAATTTACTTTTGACCCGGCTGCGGTAGTAAGCCCTGCCGCATTAGGACCGGCAACAGATGCTTTGGGATTAAAGAAATACGTTAAACCGGGTTTAAACAATTCTGTTCCCGATACGGCGGCGCTTGACTACAAACTAACAGGATGGAAACAATCAGGATCAAATCACATAAGATTTACCACCGATGAAGTGGATGATATCATTATAGTGGTTCATTATGAAATAGTATAAATACAAATAACTAAGAGTGCCTGTAATTTTAATTTACGGGTACTCTTATTTATTTGACAGGGTGCCATTCACCTGTACAACTCCCCCCGCAGCAAATCAATACAATAATCCGTAATCCATGCGCCCGCAACATCTACATATAAAATATTGGGTTTGTTTTGTTTGTTGATGGTGTTGTTTTTGATCCACTCATTCAACTTCACCGGCAGGTATTTATTTCCTTCCAGCGAATGGTCCATGATGCTTTTGTTTTTCCTGATCAGGTTGGTTAACAGCATGGCGCCGTTTACTAATGGATGAATTTTTTCATCTTCAAAATCATTACAGATCAGCGGCGCTTCATCGTTGCTTTGCGTTAATTGCCAGTCGAGCCGCACCAGGTCGTTATTGTTTAGTGTGTTATTCAGCGCTACAAAAAACGTTCTTTCTTTTTCTATCAACGCGGTCATATTATTGGTGGCCGCATACGCTCTCCTGAAATTGATAAACGCGCCCGATTTATCTGCAATAGAACAGGTAGGAAACCGGTTATCCGGATTTTCGGCAACCTCAAAACTCAATACCACTTTACCTGCCAGCTCACTCAACGGCACCAGGCCAATAGAAGTTTGGTTGGCTGTATAAATCAGTTCGGGGCCTATCCACTCAATCAAACTGTCTTTTAAACTATTGAGCGGTGTTTCTTTCTCACAAAAATGACTAAACGTGGCCAGTACAATTTCCTGTTTGTTGGTCAACAAAAAATTACGCATACCGGTAGCAATATTGCGCAGCCCCTCGCCATAGCCACCACCCAGTGCATCTTCCATACAATCAGATGAAGCGTGTTTGGTGTACAACATTTTATTATAGGTGCCCGCTCTAAAATCGAACATCCGTATCCCGCTGTTTAACTGCTGCTCAATAGAAAGCGCCTGCGTAAGTGTATTGCATTCATTAATGGTTCCTTTTTGCTGGCCTCCGGTAGCGGTTAACACACTCATACCCGCATCGTGCGATCCGGGTATCACAATATCTTTCAGCGTTTTATTACCGGTAAGTGGCTTAACCAATTGCTCCATCCATTTAGCGGGCTGGTAGGCAGAAAAATTGCTCAGGTACAGATTATTGTCCATTCCTGTATAGGCCATCATAAAATTATTCTCGTCTACCTTG
>Ga0208632_100057_pt1 | contig 51468 bp, 54 predicted proteins | sample LakWasMet49_LOW8_2_FD_183885 | JGI IMG/M metagenome (GOLD analysis project Ga0208632, IMG submission 183885) | Freshwater sediment methanotrophic microbial communities from Lake Washington under simulated oxygen tension - Sediment Metagenome... | ecosystem: Environmental > Aquatic > Freshwater >...
CATAACTAACCGATAATTTGCGCATGAATGCCCCTATGGACAAACGCGCGCAAATTTTACTTAAAACATTGGTTGAGCATTACATCAGTGATGGTCAACCAATCGGCTCCCGCACATTGCTGCAACATTCCGGCCTTAATGTCAGCTCGGCGACCATCCGCAACGTGATGAGCGACTTGGAACAACTAGGCTTCATTGCCAGCCCGCACACCTCAGCTGGACGCATACCGACACAAAAGGGCTATCGTTTTTTTGTAGATTCGTTACTTACCATCAAACCGCTGGAAGCCAGGGAAATTCAACGTATAAAATATGAATTTTCTTCACCTGACCCACAGCAGCTGATCACCAGCGCGGCTGACATGCTATCGCAATTATCACAATTTGCCGGCGTAGTGGTAATACCCAAACGCAAAAAGATCACTTTCAAGCATCTGGAATTTTTACCGCTTAGCGAAAAACGTATATTGGTGATCATCGTCACAGCGGACGGCAACGTACAAAACCGCATCATTATGGCAGACAAGCCCTACAGCGCATCGGACTTAACGCAGGCCACAAATTACTTCAATCATCATTTTGCGGGGTTAACCTTTGATGAAGTACATCAAAAACTGCATGATGAACTCAAAAAAATGCAAACCGATATCAATCGTTTAATGGCTGCGGCACTTGAGATGAGTGGCAAAGCAAACAATACCGGAAAAGAAAGTGTAGTGATTGCGGGCGAGCGCAATCTGCTACAGGCCGATGATCTATCTTCCAACGTTGCCAGTCTGCGTAAACTTTTTGAGCTATTCGAGCGTCGAACCCAGCTGATGCAACTTCTTGATAGCAGCAGGCGGGCTGAAGGGATACAAATCTTTATTGGCGAAGAAAGTCATTATTTGCCACTGGACGAATGCAGCATGATTACCGCGCCTTATGAAGCTGATGGCCAGATCGTCGGCACTCTGGGCGTGATTGGCCCTACCCGTATGGCATACGAGCGAGTGATCCCTATCGTTGATGTCACTGCAAAGCTGTTATCACAAGCACTATCCACCAATTAAATTACGAAGAAGCAACGACACACTTATGGCTTATTACAATACAGAACCAAAGTACGAGCATGGCGACCAGCTTAAAGTCGGCATTCTGCTTGCCAATCTAGGCACACCCGATGCACCCACTGCAAAAGCTTTGCGTCCTTACCTACGCCAGTTCCTGAGTGACCGCCGTATTGTGGAAATCCCCCGCCTCATCTGGTGGCTGATTTTAAACTGCATTATTCTGATTATTAGACCAAGAAAATCAGCAGAAAAATATGCCAGCGTTTGGACTAGTGAAGGCTCACCATTGCTGGCACATGCGCAGAAACAAACCACCTTATTGCAGGACCTTCTGGGGCAAAAAATCAAATCACCGTTTGAGGTCGAGTTAGGCATGAGTTACGGCAATCCATCCATGGCATCCGCCATCGAAAGACTTAAAGCGCAGCACTGCGACCGCATTTTAGTATTCCCGCTGTATCCGCAATATGCGGCATCCAGCACAGCCAGCGCTCTGGACGCAGTGTGGCGTATCTTGCTTAAAACACGCAACATGCCGGCAATACGCACCATCAAACACTATCACGACCATCCTGCCTATATTGCAGCTTTGGCACAAAGTGTAAAAGAACACTGGCGCATCAATGGCGGCAAGCCTTCAAAACTGGTGATGAGCTTTCATGGCGTGCCAAAATTTCACCTGATGAAAGGTGACATGTACCATTGCGAATGCCACAAAACAGCGCGACTATTAGCTGAAGCGCTACAGCTAAATAAAGATGAATATCTAGTCGCATTCCAGTCACGCTTTGGCAAGCAGGAGTGGCTTAAACCTTACCTCGCCAGTACTTTGGAAGATTTAGGAAAAGCCAATATGGAGCATATTGATGTTATTTGCCCAGGCTTCTCCAGCGATTGCCTGGAAACACTGGAAGAGATCGCCATAGAAGGCAAGCATATTTTCCAAAGCAATGGCGGCGGCGAATACCACTACATTCCTGCACTCAATGAAAATGAGGACTGGATACACGCCATGACTACAATTGCACTTGAGAACCTGCAAGGCTGGGTAGATACAGAATGGGACAGCACACAGGCCAGGCAAGCAGCCGAAATGACGAAATTAAGAGCGCAGGGTTTGGGTGCGAATCAATAAGCGCTATACTTCATGCTTTACGGGTTTTAATTTTGCCATACACTTTATATTTGGCGCTTTAATGATGATTTTAGGTCTTAATCAATGATAGTGATTACCGGCGGCGCAGGCATGATAGGCTCTATCATCGCCTGGCATCTGAATACCAAACTTAATCGTGACGACATTGTCATTGTCGACCACATTACGCATGAAGAGCAATGGCAGAATCTTGCGCATCGTAAATATGCCCATTATCTGGATAAAGACCAACTGATGAATTGGCTGGAAAATCGTACCGATATTGAAGCCATCATCCACATGGGTGCCATCAGCGCCACCACCGAGCGTGACTTCAACAAGCTGGTAGAAACCAATATCCAGTACTCACAAAATTTATGGACTTGGTGTGCTGAGAATAGAGTGCCATTTTTCTACGCCAGCTCAGCCGCGACTTATGGCGATGGTAATCTGGGTTATGACGATGCAAGCATAGATCACCTGCGCCCACTGAATGGCTACGGCTATTCAAAACACTTTTTTGATCAATGGGCATTGCGCCAGACTGGCAACAAATCACCTGCGCCACCAAGCTGGGCCGGCTTCAAATTTTTCAATGTCTACGGCCCTAATGAATATCACAAAGAACGTATGGCCAGTGTCGCTTTTCATACCTTCAACCAGTTCAGCCAGACCGGCACCATGAAGTTGTTCAAAGGCACCAAAGCTGGTGTTGAAGATGGTATGCAAATGCGCGACTTTGTTTATGTAAAAGACGCCGCATCCGTAGTTAGCTACTTTCTTGAGTCTGCTATCAACAAAAATCCGGCACCTAGCAGTATCTATAACATAGGCACCGGTAAAGCACGTAGCTTTAAGGATTTGGCAACTGCCGTAATGACCGGTATGAGTCGTGAGCCGCATATTACCTATATAGATATGCCGCAGGATCTGCAAGGAAAATACCAGTATTTTACTGAAGCCACCATGAGCAAGCTTGCCAGCGCCGGTTATAAACAGCCATTCCATAGCTTGGAAGAAGGCGTGCGCGACTACGTGCAAAATTACTTGATGCAAGAGGATAAATACTGCTAATGAGTACTGACAAAAAGTATGTTGCATACTTAAAAGGCGAGCATGATGCGCATATGGCTATGTTTAATGCGCTAGAACCGCTTTTCCCACTAATTAGCGATGTGGGTATTGCCATGCAGGACTGTATCAGAAACGGCGGAAAAATCCTGATCATGGGCAACGGCGGCAGCGCAGCCGACAGCCAGCATATCGCGGCTGAAATCGTCGGGCGATTCAAGAAAGAACGCAAAGGCTTACCCGCCATCGCACTCACCACCGACACCTCCATTATTACTTCTGTTGGCAATGACTACGGCTACGATTACATTTTCGCTCGCCAGATTGAAGCTCTGTGCCGACCGGAAGATTTAGTAATTGGCATTACCACTAGCGGCAATAGTGCAAACGTGGTGAACGCGATTGAAGCAGCGAATGCCATTGGCGCAACCACTGTTGGCCTGACCGGCGGCTCCGGTGGTAAACTTAACGCTTTGTGCAAATACAATATTGTCATCCCCTCCAATATAACCGCACGCATTCAGGAAGCGCATATTTTTGTTGGGCACTCCTTGTGCGAGATTCTAGAATCCGATTAAACACTATAAACACACACATGCAACAAAATCTTCTCGACGCGGTTAAAAATTTCGGCAGCCAGAACCAGCACGTTCTGGTGATTGGCGATGTGATGCTGGATCGCTACCTGATAGGCGACGTAAACCGCATATCACCCGAAGCCCCGGTGCCGGTTGTACTGCTCAAGTCGCAGCAGGATCGCGCAGGCGGGGCATCAAATGTCGCAGCCAATCTGGCTTTGCTCGGCATTACAACGCATATCATCGGCTGCGTGGGACATGACGGCGAAGCCTCAATACTGCTGGATTTAATGACAGCAGCAGCTATCGACACCACTCATGTAGTGCACTCCAAACACCGCCCTACCGTTGCAAAAACCCGCATCCTCAGCGGACATCAGCAGATGATGCGCCTGGATCAGGAAAGCAGCCGCCCTTTTACGGCTGATGAAAATGTATTACTGGTTGAAGCGATCAAAGCAGAGCTGGCACTCAAACCGGCACTGGTTATTTTGTCAGATTATTCAAAAGGCCTGCTGAGTACAGACATTTGCCAGCTTATTATTTCGCAATGCAATGCCGCGGGTATTCCTACACTTGTTGACCCCAAAGGTCATGATTACAGCAAGTACCAGCATGCAACAGCACTAACGCCAAATAAAAAAGAAACCGCCGAGGCCTGCCTGACCACCCAGTACGATCCAGACTTGATCGACAAGGCAACGCACCTTAAAAACAACTTGAATCTCAAATTTCTGGTGGTGACACGTGGCGAAGAAGGCATTTCACTCATTGATGACCATGCCCATCTGCTGCCGGCTACAGCAAAACAGGTTTTTGATGTCTCTGGCGCTGGCGATACCGTCATTGCCACTCTGGCAGCTGGCCTGACACACGGCCTCTCCACACTGGAAGCCTTGCAGTTAGCAAATGTGGCGGCCGGCGTTGTAGTCGGCAAAGTAGGGACGGTACCGATTAATCGTGATGAGCTTATTGAGGCTTTAACCAGCGAACAAACTTCGGAGCAGGCACATAAGGTATGCGACCTGGCACAGCTAAAGCAAAAAGTAGCAACATGGCGCAAGGCCAAACAAAAAATCGTATTCACCAACGGATGTTTTGATCTGCTGCATGCAGGTCATGTTACCTATCTGGAAGCTGCAAAAAAACGTGGCGACAAACTTATTTTAGGCTTGAATACCGACCGCTCGGTAAGCGCACTAAAAGGCCCAACGCGGCCAGTTGTTAATGAAAACGACCGCGCACGCGTACTTGCTGCACTGGCATCTGTTGATGCGGTCATTTTATTTGACGAAGATACACCGTTAAACCTCATCAACACACTTCAACCTGACGTCATTGCCAAAGGCAGCGACTACACCGCAGAGCAAGTTGTCGGTGGCAAAGAGGTTGAATCCTGGGGTGGCGAGATTGCTTTGATCGATCTGGTGGCTGGGCGCAGTACCAGTAACATCATCAAAAAAATGAATAGCTAACACCCATGCCGGCCAAGAAAATATTGGTTATTGGCCCGTCCTGGGTCGGAGACATGGTGTTGGCGCACAGCCTGTTTCAGGTGCTAAAAACCAGGTATCCAGATGCGATGATTGACGTGGCAGCACCAGCCTGGACACTGCCATTACTGGATAGAATGCCTGAAGTAAATCTGGGCATCGCACTACCATTCAAACATGGTCAGTTTGCACTGTTTGAACGCATTAAATTCGGACGTAGCCTGAAAAACAAAGGCTATACGCAAGCCATTCTGCTGGTTAACTCCCTGAAATCTGCAATCCTGCCTTTTGCCGCAGGCATACCGCAGCGTACCGGCTTCATAGGCGAATTCCGTTATGGTTTACTTAATGATATTCGCGAGTTGAATACAAGCAAGCTGCCACGCACAGTGGATAGATTTGTAGCATTAAGCACAGAAGCCAAAAGTGGCTTGGCTACAGATCCGAACAGCATTCCTGACCCGCGCCTGATCGCTGACCGCGACAATGCACTACGAGTTCTGACTAAAAACAATATCAGCGAGCCTACCAATTCTGCACAAAAAATACTCGGCCTGTGCCCCGGTGCAGAATATGGCGAAGCAAAACGCTGGCCTATCGAACATTATGCCGAAGTCGCCAATGCAGCACTTAACAAAGGTTGGCAAGTTTGGCTTTTCGGCTCAGATAAAGATATCCCGGTTACATCAGCCATCAACCAGCTAACACAAAACCACTGCCAGGACTGGGGCGGAAAAACCAAGCTAGGTGATGCTATAGACCTGATGTCACTGTGCGACACCGTCATCAGCAATGATTCCGGCCTGATGCATGTAGCCGCTGCTTTGGATAAAAAACTGATCGCGATTTACGGGTCATCAGACCCGCACCATACGCCGCCGATGCACCCGAACGCCGTGATAGAATACCTCGCATTGGATTGCAGCCCCTGCTTTAAACGCGAGTGTCCGCTAAAAAATGACGCTGATAAACTAGCCTGTCTCAAAAGAATAAAGCCGCATAGCGTATTAGAAAAAATAGCGTCACTAACTTCGTAGCGCCTATCGCGTGCAACGAACCAGATTAAAGGAGTTTTTGTTGAATAACAAAGAAGTCACCATTTTAATTCCAAATTACAAAACACCGGAAATCACTAAAATCTGCCTGCGCTTAATACGCCAGCATTCAGATTTCGATCGTGTAGAAGTCGTTGTAATTGATAACAACTCCAACGATGCGTCACTGGAGTATCTCAAAACGCTCAAATGGATCACCCTGATCGAAAGAAAGACGAATACCCCAGAATCCGGCCCGCTATCACATTCCCGCGCACTGGATCTTGCACTAAATCAGGTTAAAACGCCTTATGTACTTTCCATCCACACCGATACCTTTATTAAAAATTCAGACTGGTTAAACGTATTGCTTGCACCATTTCAAAAAAATCCAAAACTTGCCGGGGTGGGCTCATGGAAGCTCGAGTCTAAATCACGCCTGCAAATGCTGGGCTATCAATTTGAGCAAATGTGGAAAGGCTTTTTATTCAGGCACTTTGGCTACACCGGCTACCGCGCCGACAGGCTGGATGTGAGTGCTCGCTACCTACGTAGCCATTGTGCTATGTATCGTACAGATGTGATTAGAGAACTTAATACTAACTTTTCAGATGATGAGCAAACAGCGGGCAAAGTCATGCACCAGAAAATGGTCAACGCCGGTTATGAGATGCTGTTTTTAGACTCAGGCCTGCTAGGACGCTATATTGACCACCTGAACCACGCCACTATGGTCCTGAACCCGGAATTTGGCAGCAGTGAACAAATGCGTAAAGAAGGCAATAAACGTATCAAGGATAAATTAAGGGGTATTGATGCTACCGTCATTTTGGCAAATTCTGCCTTGGATAACTAGCATTCATTAGCCTCCCTGCTTAAATAAACAATACCTATAAGATCACATATGCAATCCCCAAAAATCCTGAGCCTTGCTTTTTATCTGCCGCAATTCCACGAAATTGAAGAAAACAACCAATGGTGGGGCAAAGGCTTTACTGAGTGGATACATCTTAACCAAGCAAAAAAATACTTCGATTGGCAGGAGATACGCAAACCTGTTCCACCATTTGGCGAATACAACCTGCTAAACCCTGAAGTACTTGAATGGCAAGCGAGTACAGCAAAAAAATATGGCATTGATGGTTTTATGGTGTTTGATTACTGGTTTGGCGCAGGTAAAACCCTGCTTGAAAAACCGATGCAGATGGTGTTAAACAAACAACTGAATTTTGACTACTGCCTGTGCTGGGCTAACCATACCTGGTATAACAAAAGAGAAAACATCCTGTTGCTGCAACAGCAATATCTGGGTGCGGCTGACTACACGGCCTATTTCAATAGATTACTGCCGCATTTCCAGTCAGGTCACTATATCAAAATCGATAACAGGCCGGTTTTTGCGATTTTCAATCCCAAGGAAATACCAGACCTGGATGTTTTTGTTGATACATTCAAATCGCTCGCAATTCAGGCTGGATTTAACGGTCTGTATCTGATTGCCGAGCAGACTGATGCCTCTGCAGAACATGCAAGATATTTTGATGCTTACACCAAGTCAAACAATGTGTTCAAAGGACGCAATCGAGATAATTTCTTTTCATATCTCAAAGAAAAACTCACGCGGAAGTTTGGCTGCACCCAGTTAGGCCCTTTTTACTACGATTACCATAATCTGGTAGTCAATAATTCGATCAATACTGACGATGAAAAATATATCCCAGCTGTATTTACAGGCTGGGATACCTCGCCTCGCCATCAAAAAAGAGGCACCATTCTTAAAGGATTTAATTTAGTAGAATTTAAAAACCATTTAATGCAGATAAAAAACGTATTAAACAGGCGTAATCTAAAAAATCAGGTGATCTTGATCAAATCCTGGAATGAATGGGCAGAAGGCAACTTGCTGGAACCTGATAATATTTTTGGCTATCAACTTTTAGAAGCTTATCGCGACTTTGTAACTCAAATCGAATAAATCTTGCTACCTACTGAATATGACCATGTTTAAAATAAAATTCATTTCAGATTTTCTGGCGCGCAGACGCAAACAAAAGAAAATCAACAAACTACGTGGCAAGCCGGCACGTAATCTTGCCAGTTTCAGGAGGGCTTATCCAGATTATGAAATCGGTAACCATTGTTATGGCCTTCCCCAAATTAAAAACATTTTCGAAGGCGCTAGATTAAGAATTGGATCTTACTGCTCCATTGCCCCCAACGTTAAAATCTACATGAGTGGAATTCATCGCACAGACTGGATTACCACCTATCCGTTTCCGGCATTTGAGTTAGATGCACGACATATTAAAGATTTTGAATTGTCGGATGGTGATGTCACCATCGGCAACGATGTCTGGTTATGCGCCAACTGCGTTATCTTGTCCGGCATCACCATTGGCCACGGGGCTGTCATTGCAAATAGCGCAATTGTTACCAAAGATGTTCCACCATACGCAATAGTCGGCGGCAATCCTGCAAAGCTTATCCGCTGGCGTTTTGACGAAGCGACCAGAAACGCATTATTGGCATCTGAATGGTGGAACTGGCCTGAAGACGAAGTAATAAGCGTTGTAGATAAATTGTGTTCAAATAACATTTCAGACTTTCTTGAGTATGTTGAGTACAGAAAAAAAATAAGATGATGAATTTAAATACATTCCCCAATATGACAGAAAATAATGTTCACAGATTCATCACGGTTCTAAGCATCTTTATTGCATGCTGGGTGATTTATATACAAAAAGGCTGGGTGAGTGTTGATTCCCTGCTTTATTTTGAAGTAGCACGCCTTTTTTCTATGGGTGAATGGCAGGCAGGCATTGCACACTATTCGTTACCACTCTACCCACTCCTCATAGCTGGGCTACACGACATTACCACGCTTGATTTTCAGTTATGTGCTCAAATATTAACGGTGATTTTCTTTGCGATAACCACATACAGCTTATTACGCATCGTCCTGCTCGCCGGTGGCGACAAACTGGCACTTATGCTTGCCGCACTGCTACTGTTCAGCACAACTTATATCGTAGGCGATGTACTGCCTATGCTTGTACGTGACCAGGGTTTTTGGGCTTTTCTACTGGCCGCATTAGTTTATTTCATCAAATACTATAGACACCACAACACCAAAGATGCAATCTACTGGCAACTATTTGCCTTAATCGCGATGCTATTCAGAATTGAAGCGGCAACTTTTATTGCATTACTTCCGTTGGCATTACTTTACATGCCGGGAGTTAAAACAGGGCAAAAAATACGTTACCTGTTTACCGCCTATGCGCTCAATATAGCGCTGGTTATTTGCCTGATCTTCGCACTATTTCTGCACGGCTCAATTAACCTTAAGCAGTTAGGCCGCTTGAATGAAATTGTTAACAGTTTTACAGAGATTCAGAGAAATTTTAGTGTTGAAATCACTGCCAAAGCAAGTGCCATGGCCAAAGATGTATTGGGGGAACCCTTAGCCGGTTTTGCATGGATGGGGCTGCTCATGGCCCTAATTAGCATAGCCGCGATCAAATGCCTGACCGTGGCAAATATATTGCCTTTATTACTGGCCGGGGTGGGCTATAACAAACTAAAACAGAATATGGCTGATGATGTGCGCTATCTGGTGATGGCTACCGCCTTGATCGTATTCTTAAATGCGGTACTGATTATTTTCAAGGTCAACCTGCTATCCAGCCGCTACGTGATTATCTTCGGATTCATGTTAATAATATTGGCAACATTCGCTGCGCACGCAATGATTAATGGCATAAAGTTCAAGCAACTCAGCATACTAAACAAAGTGGTTGCAATCATTGCCCTACTCATTATCATCTGGGGAATAATTTCGAATATCCGGCCAAAAAACGAGGGATATAACTATGAACAGGAAGCGGTTACCTATGTAAAAGGCCTGACATCCGACCAGGGTGAAAAAGTCTTTTATACTTCACGCAGGGCACGTTACTACGCGAGGGAAAGTTACATCAGGCCAGAACCACCCAATCAATGGGATTTCTTGCAGTTGGCTATCACTGATAAAAGCATCTATAGATATGATTATCTGGCTATTAACTTAAACGCAGATGAAGTTTCAGCAGGAAAAGAACAAGTTTTAGCGAAGCAGCTGCCGCAATACAAGCTAATTCATACTACCTATGGTTTTAAAAAGAAAAAAAGAGTGCTGATATATAAAAAGGTCAATTAGTATTAGGCAAACATTGCATCTGCCCACATTTCGCCTGAAGCCACAATTGATTTGTTTTAATGCCCGGTCGTAATTGAATTTATATTGCCCATAACCTTAATATTGTTCTGCTCGCAATACTCACGCCAGCCTGCAACCTCTGTCCAATCGCTCAAGAATATAAAATCCAGACCAGCTCTGGTTGCAGCCTCATAGTCATATTTACTGTCCCCGATAAATAAAGCGGGTAGCTGCAAATTGCCGTTAGCCAACTCGCGTGCCAGCACTGTATCTTTATTATCCGGGCTGCCAAATAAGCCACCATCAAAATAATGGCTTAACTCTCGTTTTGCAAATAAACTGCGTATTTCCTGCTGATCACCGCCTGAAAGTATCATCCATTTAGCTTGCGGTGTAGCTTTACGCAGCCCATCCAGGCCTTCTGCTACTGCACACTCCATCAATACAACTTCCAGCTCGCGTGAGAACGCATCCAGCAAGGCCTGTATAGCTTCATCCGTAACCGTTTGATGCGTGATCTCACGCAGATAGTAGTCAAACTTATGGTAGCGGGATATGCCACCCAACCTGATATGGTAATCAACCAGCGCCTGCGCTTGCTCATCAGTCGCGCCTAAGTTTTTGGCGGTACGAAAATAGGCTTCTGTCTTTACTAAGTTAGAATCCAGCACCACTCCATCACAATCAAACACGATGCTTTTATATTTTGTAATATCTATTTGCAAACCGTTTCCTAACCGACTACGACTAACAATGAAAAAGGCTTTGCGTCTAACATTGCTAGACGCAAAGCCTGATTATAACGCTCCGGCTAAATAACTTATGCAGCTTTAATTGCGCTCGCTTCTTTAGCTAGTTTAGTGATGTGCGCCCAGTCTTTACGCGCAACAGCATCAGCCGGCGTTAGCCATGTGCCGCCACATACTATTACGTTTGGCAAAGCCAGAAATTGTGGGGCGCTCTCAACTGTAACGCCGCCTGTAGGACAGAACTTCACATCAGCAAATGGACCGGCAAAACCTTTTAACAGATTAATACCACCAACGGCAACTGCCGGGAACAGTTTCAGGAAATAGTAATCATCGGCATTTGCCATCATGATTTCAGAGCCGGTTGAAACGCCTGGCAATAATGGCAAACCGATTTGGCGTGCAAACTGACCTAACTCGCTGGTGTAGCCTGGGCTTACCGCGAACTGGCAGCCTACATCTTTTGACGCTTGCGCATCTTTCAGGTTACGCACCGTACCTGAACCCAAAATCGCATCTGGTACGCGCTTGGCGATTTCTTCCATACCAGCCAATGCGCATGAAGTACGCAATGTCACTTCCAAAACTTTAATGCCGCCTTCAAGCAAGGCTTCAGCCATAGGGACAGCATCTTCTACTTTATTGATCACGATTACTGGAATTACCGGGCCATGGTTGGCTAAATCTAATGTACTCATTTTTTCTACCTATTTAATAAATTTTAAGTTTTTTGTCAGGTTCGTAATTCTTATTATCGAGCCTATTCGGTTCCAAAACACATTTAGGCAAGGCATTTAACCGAAAACAGTACGTTTAGTACGGCGAAGTTAAATAACGCAGCATAAATATATTTCAAAACTTCCTACAAAAACTTTGATAATCAAACGAGAACAAGGCGCGTGAGTGCAGACAGTACAATTAGTACGGCAAGCGAACGCAACGCGGTTATCGTTTGATTTGCAAAGTTTACAACCAGGTTACGGCGCCTTCTTCGGCAGATAGCACGTTCTTACGCATGCCGCCAAACAACTCCCGGCCAAAACCATGCGCATTGTTATGACGTTTGCTATCCGGTAACTCGGCAACTTCACGTTCAGCCCATTCGTCTTCGTCAACCAACACGTTGACCATGCCAACCGTGGCATTCAGACGAATAATGTCGCCATCACGCACCTTGGCTAACGGGCCGCCCGCAGAAGCTTCCGGGCTTAAATGGATTGCAGCAGGAATTTTGCCTGACGCGCCACTCATGCGGCCGTCAGTAACTATAGCAACTCTAAAGCCTTTATTCTGCAGCACAGCCATCGGTGGTGTTAATTTGTGCAGTTCCGGCATACCATTGGCTTTAGGGCCCTGGAAGCGAACTACCGCAACAAAGTCCTTTTCCAGCTCACCGCGGTCAAATGCAGCCAGCAATTCTTCCTGCGCATCAAATACAATAGCCGGCGCCTCAATAATATGGCGATCTTCCGGCACCGCTGAAATTTTAATCACGCTACGGCCCAGATTACCTTTCAACAGACGCAAACCACCAGATTCATTGAATGGGAACTGTGCTGTACGCACGATAGTTTCATCACTGCTTTCCTTTGGCAGGTCTTTCCAAACAAGTTTACCGTCTTCCTTAACCGGTAATTTACCGTATTCACGTAAGCCGCCATGCGCCACGGTCAGCACATCCGGGAACATATAGCCTGCTTCGATTAATTCGCGAATCACAAATGCAGGGCCACCCGCAGACTGGAACTCGTTTACGTCAGCCTTGCCGTTAGGATAAACACTAGCCAGTAACGGCGTGGTTTTAGCCAGGTGATAGAAGTCTGTCCAGTCAATGATAATACCGGCGGCACGCGCAATTGCCACCCAGTGGATCAGATGGTTAGTAGAACCGCCGGTAGCCAACAAAGCCACCATTGCGTTCACGATGACATGCTCATCCACCATGCGGCCAATCGGCGTAAAGTTTTTACTCTTCACATTAGCCAGCACCATTTTCACCGCCTCACGTGTGAGTAGCTCGCGCAGACCATCTTGCGGATGAACGAATGCTGCGCCTGGCACATGCAAGCCCATTGCTTCCATCAGCATCTGGTTACTATTGGCAGTGCCGTAAAAAGTACAGGTACCTGCACCGTGATAGGCAGCTGACTCTGAATCCAGCAATTCCTGACGACCAACCTTACCTTGCGCGTATTGCTCACGCACTTTGGATTTGGTTGTATTGTCGATACCGGTGCTCATCGGGCCTGACGGCACGAATACACATGGCAGATGGCCGAACTTCAAAGCACCGATCAGTAAACCCGGTACGATCTTGTCGCATACCCCTAATAACAGCGCAGCATCAAACACATCATGAGATAAGCCAATGGCAGTACCCATGGCAATGGTGTCACGGCTGAACAATGACAGCTCCATGCCGGGCTCGCCCTGCGTAATGCCATCACACATCGCCGGCACACCACCGGCAACCTGCACGGTAGCACCATGTTTGTGCGCTTCATCACGGATAATTTCTGGGTAATTTACATAAGGCTGATGTGCTGAAAGCATATCGTTGTATGCGGTAATAATCCCGATATTAGGCGCTTTTTCTACTACGACACGCAATTTGTCGTTAGATGGCATGGCAGCAAACGCATGCGCCACGTTAGCACAGCCGAGGCGATCAGCGCCTCTAGGGCGATTTACAATCTCATCAACACGCTGTAAATAAGCTGTACGCGTCGGGCGGCTCTTCTCAATGATGCGTTCAGTAACTTCTATATGGGATTGTTTCATAATTAGATACTCTACTCAGATAACTGACTCAATAGCGGAACCAAGTAATATGTCATCAGACAATGTTTTATCACATGATGTTTCTTACTTGATTAAGAAAAAACACTAACCTCAATTATCGCTAAACTGAGGCATATCGTCAAACAAAAGCCGCTGATATAGCGGCCTTTGTTTACGAAGAACCAATAGAAATCAATCTGGATTGATTTATTTTTTAGTCACCAGAATATCTTCCATCATCAGATATTCCAGATCGCAGCCGTAGAACATATCAAGCGCATCTTTAGGTGAGCAGATCATAGGTTCACCGCGACGATTCAGTGAGGTGTTCAACACAACAGGCACACCGCGCAACTGTTCCAGATGCTCAATCAGCGCGTAGTAACGCGGGTTAGTCTCACGCGTTACTACCTGCGCACGCGCTGTACCGTCTTCATGCACCACTTCAGGAATACGTGATTTCCAGTGCTCGGCCACATCAAAGGTAAATGTCATGTAAGGCGCAGGATGCTCGGTTTGCAAAATATCCACTGCAACACTGTCCAACATACTTGGGCAAAACGGACGCCAGCGCTCGCGATATTTAATCTGCGCATTGATGCGGTCAGCTACACCCGGGTAACTTGGGTCACCTAAAATACTGCGGCAGCCCAATGAGCGCGGGCCAAACTCCATACGACCCTGCAGCCATGCCAGCGGATTGCCGGCAGCCAGTAGCTCAGCACCTTTTTGTGCCGCATTTTCCACGCGGGTAAAAATCGGCTTGGCCGGATGCGCTTCACAGGCAGCAATACATTCTTCCGTTGTGAAAGCTGGGCCTAAATAGGCATGCTCCATCTTTTGGATATTGTCACCTGCCAGATGTGCAGCATAGGTGGCAGCGCCGAGAGAGGTGCCGTTATCACCGGAAGCCGGCTGTACAAACAGCTCTTTAACATGCGGCATAGCGATAATGCGCTGGTTCAGTTTTACGTTTAATGCTACACCACCCGCCATGGCGATGCGCCCGGTTTCCCTGATGATATCGCCCAGATAGTAATCAATCATCTTCAATGCAACGTCTTCCAGCAACTGCTGTACTGATGCTGCGTAATGAATGTAAGGGTCATCGATCTCATCACCATGACGCTTAGGTCCCAGCCACTCGATCAATTCCGGCGTAAAGTAATAACCTTTACCGTTCTCTTTGTAGCGGCGCAAACCAACCACATTGACCAGCTTGGTATTAACGCGCAGTTCGCCATCTTCAAACGTGACCAGTCTGGATAAGTCATACTTGCTGGCATCGCCATACGGCGCCATGCCCATCACCTTAAATTCGCCATCCAGCATCTCAAAACCGAGGTATTCGGTGATTGCACCGTACATGCCGCCTAGTGAATCAGGATCATAAAACTCTTTGATCTTATGGATTTTTCCATTTTCACCATAACCAAAAAACGTAGTCGCATATTCACCCTTACCATCGATACCGACAATCGCGGTTTTTTCCTTAAAACCACTTAAGTGGTAGGCACTGGAGGCATGCGCCAGATGATGCTCGACCGGTACGAACTTGGCCTTGGTTAAACCTAAATCCGCCATCAGTTTTAATGATTTATCACGATTGCGGCGGAAACGACGGTTACCGTTGAATATTGCATCCAGCGCACGGTCCGGTGCGTACCAGTGGCGCTTGGCATAATGCCAGCGCGCATTGGTGCTTAATGGAATCTCAGCATACGGAAACGCGACAATATCAACATCTTCCGGCTTAACCCCTGCCTGTTTCATGCAGAATTTTGCCGCCTCATAGGGAAACTGATTTTTAGCGTGTTTATCACGGATAAAACGTTCTTCTTCTGCTGCCGCAATAATTTTGCCATCAACCAGAATTGCGGCCGAAGCATCGTGACCTAATGCGCCAGATAAACCTAAAACTATCATGCTAATACTCTCGTGAATTCATTTTTCATTATTTTACTTTGTTTGGGCGTGGCTTGCGCGGTTTAGTCGATGCCTGCGCGAATTAAGATATTGTCACCTGCATATACATCTGAAGATGTATATGCAAAATGTAGAGCCTGCTTTAACAAGTTAGTGGTTTCCATATCATTTTCCCAGTTTTTCATAAAACGCTGCAGGTCTTTGATATGTTTTCTCCCAAAATACCAATCACCTAAAATGCCGCCAAAATGCACTTTCATAGCATCCAGATCAATCAAAACCGGCGCTGAATTAACGATTTTGATATTGGTAGCCTTGCAATCGCCATGCGAATACTTGAGCAAGTACAGCTTATAGAACAAGGTCGCAAGATTCCGCGCCACGGTTTTTTTATCTGCCAATTGTGTAGATTGTGAAAAAAACTGCATCGCATCAGGCGCATCAACATACTCTGTCAAGAAATAAGCGCGACGACGCAAACAACCCAAACGCTGTTCAACCAAGGCAAGCGGTGCGGCTGTAGCAACATTTGAAATGATTAACCGATGTGCATTCGCCCATGACTTTGCTGCACGACTGACGCGGACAGCACGATTCAAGCCATGCCAGAAATTTTTAATATTGTAGCGTTTGATAATGACCTGCCTGCCTGCAAGCGCTGCTTTAGCAATAGTGCAGGTATTGCCATTCTTGATATTGCGCTGGGCATCTGCTAGGTGCTGATCTAACGATGCAAGGGCGGATTTCTCAACATTAAAACCTGCTGTTATCGCCACAAACTGCCTGAAGTTCTGCGTTACTTTTATATCAGTGCAGTTTCTGAATACTTTTTTATCGGCATACCCTGTTGCTACCTGATGGCGTATTTTCTGCGTCTGAAACCAGACCTCCGCCTCGCCATCAAGCGAACTTACCATGCCGAGCTGTGAGCAATATAATTGATAAAGCTCCGCAATCCGGACGTCATCCAGCACATCCATTTTAGAAAACAAGGTAGCCAAGTTATGCAGCTTCTGACGTTTATGAAACAACAGTGATAAATGACGAATACCATCACCATCCAGCGTATAAATCAAATCAGCTTGACCCGAATGGCTTTGTACCAAAAAATTCTTGAGATGCAGATCCGTTTGCAATAAGCCGGCCTGATGATGCAGCGCCACGGTTTGCAGCAATTTCTGCATCAAGGAAAAGCGTTGCGGTGCTTCCAGTTGCTGCCATACCTGCTCAGCATTCTGTGAATCTTCAATTGCCGCATAGATCAGTATGTAAGCACCCCGACCCAGCTCACGTGCCAGCAATAGCTGCGGCGTTAGCAGCTGCGCCTGCTGCAACGCTTCTACACCCGCCTTATCTCTTAACGCATAATGGGTTGCTGATTTTCCAACAAATATCTTGGCGTAAACAGCCTGATGATTAAACGTGCCGAAGCACACATAACGTCTATCAGGAATGGTGCGTATAACCTGATGAACTGCAAGAGGCAGCTTTTGTGCAGCCTTTTGGATATTTACTGGCAGGCCATTTAAATTAAGCATACAAATTATGCGTTACAGTTTTTTTGTTTTATTCATAATGGCTTGGTAGTTTTTCACGCGCTTGTGATTTTTTGCCAAACCTCTTACATGAGCTACCGTTCCGGCTTCAATGTGATCCAGATATTTAAACATCTGCCGCGGCGGGATGGATAAAAAGTCATAACCCAGTTCACGCAGTCGGTCCTGCATTTCATACCCGGGAATACGCTCCACCATTGCAAAACTCATTTGATGCTGCCGGATAACACCTACATTCCAAAGCGTACAGAAGCTTTTGAGATAAATCTCATAAAACAGCCTGGGGTCCCTGGTACTTATACCCAAGGCGACTTTTAATCTTCTGAAATAATACTTAACCGCACGAATCGCCACCCGCCACATGGTTTGCAAGCGGGTACGATTCACCTGCTCAAAACAACCTATCGCTGCAGCTTTTTGATTTTTTGATAACTGCTCCAGCATTCGTTTGATAACGGTAACGTCATAAATCAGCGTATCCGTATGCAACAGCAGCAGGTAATCCGTATCTACCCGTTCCAGAATCATATCCAGAGCACGTCCATGCGCCATAAAGCCATGTTCATTTGCCACGGGGGTTCTCTCAATAAGCTTAATCCAATCCAGCGATTTCAGATATGCCAGACTGTCGTCTTTAGAATCGTTATCAACCACCCAAACCGGAACTTTATTAACATCCAGCGCTTTATGCAGCAGTTCAAGACACAGCTTGGTGACTTCCGGTGTCTTGTAATTAACAAGTGCAATACTAAAACTGAAGTCGTCAAAGGTATTTCCAGATTGCATACTTACAGCTTCCTCAACTTGTAAACCAATCTTTTCAGCAAGCCATCTTTTGGCCTGGGTTTGTAATCGGTACGAAACTCATCGTAACCGTCGTAAACCTTCATTGAAGCGGTGTAGTAATAAAGCGCTATGGATTTACGCGAGATACCTTCCGGCGTATTCAACGGCTCCGGGTGACCATGGTTGCTATCGTGATCGGTATTAAAAATGACACAGCGGTTAAAGATTGGCTCCACCTGCTTCAAACAAGTTGTCATGCCTTTATCCCAAAGCTCCAAATTGCCGCCGTAACTGCTTTGCCAGTCTTTATTCAAATAAATGATCGCATTGATACGTCTTTCAACATGTAACTTGCGGTTGATTCTGAAATCCGCATGAATACCCAGCATCCCACCAGCTTTAGTTTCATGCAAGCCGCCACCGGTAAAATAAGGATCAGGAATAAGGCCATCAATTGAAGTCAGCTTCTCAAAAAGCTGCAGCATCGGTGCTGAATTTAAAAAAGCGAACACACTCCGTAGGTAGGCATCGCACTCATTCGGGTCAATCTGCCTTTTATGCAGGCCTTTATAGCCTTTTTCATAATTCACTTCTTTGCTGGTAGGGCTTGCCGGAAAGTGTGCGAGAACGCCTTCTATCAGTTCCTTGGGTAGAAAATCATCAATTACGATATGTGGAAAAGGTGTGTTTGCGGTATAAATCGAATTTAGCTCAGCACCGTAACTAACAGCTGCTGCCGGATCCAGAAAAATTCCATCGTTAACTGTAATCGGAATTGTTTTACTGATTATGCTCATTTACAAACTTCTCCTACTGTCCTGTAATTAAGATTTTTTTGCTGATTTGGCTTTTATATAGCGGCACGTCATTATATGCCAAAGATTTAGCTGCTGCCGGCATAGATAGTGTTTGTAAAAATACAGGCGCGCAGCTTTATTCCAACCTTTTGTACGATAGTTGAGCGTGATCAGATCTGACATGGACTGTACCCACGGCAACACCATGCGCCTAGATTTTTCCAGGTCTATCAGCGCAACATCAAATGACTGCTCATGCGGTTTAACAAAAATGTGCTTGGCATACAGGGCCCGGTGCTGCAAGCCCAGCCTGTGCATCTTGCTGATAGCTTGTGCAACGCTGCGCAGCAACTCACGCTGCTGCACCAAAGACAGTTCATCTTTTTTAATTACATCCAAAGGGCTATAACCTGCCAGCCTCTCTGTGATCAATATGGCCTGCTGCCCTTCACTTACCGAGCGCTGTCCGAAGAAAACCACATTCGGGGCTGCTATACCACGTGCCTGTAAAAAACGTATCGCGTGGAACTCTGTGGAGAAAGTTGGCTCCCCCTGAATCGGATGCCGTAAAGTGCGCGTAGTATGGTTGAGCTGCTTCTTTACAAACAAGGTAACCGGCCTACCTTCAAACAACACTTCCACACAGCCAACACCACTCCAGCCACCTCGATTCTGATTAGGCGCATCAATCCAGTGAACAGGAAAATCCCAAATCTGCTCGAAAGTTGCAAGTTGCTGATTTTGTAATGCAGTTTGCCAGCTTGAGTTGCAATATAAAGTCAAAAACACCTCAATGTATTAGAATGTAGCACTTATTGTTTCGCATTTTAACCTAAAATGCCGCAATCGCTTTGAGGTCTTTTTACCAATCCACATGCTCACTTTACTGTCTAAACTTATCGCCTGCCTGCCACTTTCCACTATACATGCTATGGGGAAGGCACTGGGCTGGCTATTGCATCTATGCTCGCCAAGTTCCGCACGCATGCAGCGCGCAAATCTTTTACAAAGCAGGTTGTGCAATAGCAAAACTGAACTTGAGCAAGTCATACACGCCAACATTGGCGAAACCGGCAAAGCCATCATTGAAACCTTGGCTATCTGGGAATGGCCTCAGCAAAAAGCGCTGTCATTAGTAAAATCCTGCCAGAACTGGCATCTGGTAGAAGAAGCTTTAAATAAAGGTAAAGGGCTCATTTTCATCACCCCGCATCTAGGCTGTTTTGAAATCACGTCCATCTACTATGCAGCCCAACATCCGATTACAGTACTATTTCGCCCGCCAAAAAAATCATGGGTCGCCCCGCTCATAGACTCCGGCCGCAGCAAAGGGCTGGTCAGGCTCGCGCCTGCGAATGTCCAGGGTGTACGCGCCTTGATGCAAGCCCTTAAAAAGGGTGAGGCAATTGGCATCCTGCCCGATCAGGTTCCGGCACAGGGAGAAGGCGAGCGGGCAGATTTCTTTGGCAAACCGGCATACACAATGACCCTGGCCAGTAAACTCGCCAAAAAAACAGGTGCAGCCGTCATCATGGCGTTTGGCGAAAGACTTGAAAACGGCAAGGGTTACATTATTCACCTGAGCAAATTAAATGATGATGCAATCAATACTCCGGCTATGCTGAATCAAGCGATTGAGCAGCAAATCGCTCAAAAACCCGAGCAATACTTATGGAGTTATAACCGCTACAAGATCAGGCGCCAAATAATGCAAAAAACAAGCAATGAAAAAACAAGTGACGCAGAAAGCTGAAGCCCCGGGCTAACGGCGCTTCAATCAAAGCATAGGAACTTTCTGCTGCCCCATTCTTTTTTGGAATCTATCACTATGGAACTTGGCATAAAGCTGATTAGCACGAACTTCAGCCTTGCGCCAGAAATCAGCAGACTGCGGCAGATAATGCTGTTTAAACAATTCCCAATCCTCAGCCGTAAAACCACAATCCATCGTAGAGAAATACAAACCGGCAATGTCTTTCATCACTGCGCTGCCATTGCTGGCCTGCCCAATCAGCATGCGATGCAGGTCTACCAGGATCAACTCAATATCACCCTGCGCCAGTTTTTCTTTTTGAAGCGCCAAATGACATAGGTAAAAATCACGATGGCACAAACCGGCTTTATGCAGACGTGCTGCAAGCTGTGCCATGGCAATAACCACCTTGCGCTTAAAATCGGACTCAGGCGGGTTGTTTTTCCAATCCAAGCATACATCTTCCAGCGAAGTAATATCGCCCAGATCCTTTGTCATCACAAAAGACTGTTGCGTCGCAGGGTTAAGGCCTCGCACCCCGAAAGCCACAAGCGGAGTTGTAGCAATGCCGACCTCGTCCAGTTTTTTAATCGCAATCACTTCGGTCATCGCACCTAGAATGGGTGCTTTAAAACTTAGGAGGTTTTTAAAAATCTCTGGCCAGCCAACACCAAAATGCTGTTTGATAAAATAGCTCTTGCCATCAATCTCAACCTTGATGGTTTTGCGCACACCCACATCACGGTAAGCCTTGCCTTGCAATTGCATGATGTACGCAAACATATCGACACCATCTTTCTGCAACGCAACTGGCAGCGATAAAACTTGTTCTGTCCACATATTCAGATACGCCCCTGCTTTTTATTTAATGCCAGCTCAACCAGCAAATTAGCCTCTGCCGTTGGTGAGGACTTGCTCAATAGCGCCTGCATATACTGGCGTCCAGCCTGCCCCCATTTCAAATCAGGTGCAACGAGCATCGTTTGCAGCGTTTCATTGAATGTAGACTGACAAAACGGTGCAGCAAGTACAACACCGGCACCTGCGTTTTTAACATGCCCGGCATAACCGCAGACATCTGTTACCAGCACTGGCAGCTCGCTTAACATTGCTTCCAGCAGCACATGGCCGGCCAGTTCACGGCGGGCGGGATGAACCAGTAGATCAGCCCCCTGCATCAACTGCGGAACATCACTGCGCCCGGCACAGATACGCACTCTGGATTCCATCCCCAGCGACTTCGCAAGCCGCTGAAACGATTTTGGGTTATCCTGGCCTACAGCCAGTAAAGATGTTGTATTGCGTAATGGCAGAGGCAAGGCAGCCAAGCCCTCGATTGCACGATCCAGCCCCTTGGTCCGGAACCCGGACCCCACCATTAGCAACACATGGTCATGCTTACCAAAATCAAACTCCTGGCGGACTTTCTCACGTAATTGCGCTTTATCCTGCAACTGCATTCTATCCGCAGAAATAAACGGCGGCAGCAAATGAAACCTGGCATCCGGGGTGTTGTAGTAGCGCTGGAAGTTATATTTTTCGCGTTCGGTGAGCAACAGGATATGACAGTTGCCCTGCGGATCCATTACCGCTTTTTCAACGCCGGCAAAAAAGCGGTAACGCCCGCTCAGGCGATATAGCCATGACCGTTCCTCATGCGCCCGCTGCACGTAACAGGGGTCGGCCGCAAAATATACATCAAGCCCGGCCATCCGGTTAAAACCCACCACCAGATCTACAGGGGCATTTTTTACAGCCGCCAGCATGGCGTTAATCAACGACTGGCGCCGCTGATGATTGAGCCAGCCACGGCTGGGTAGTATCTCGACACGGATGCCGGCGCCCGGCATGTCACCGCGCCACTCACCTGTATAAATAGTGACTTCATGACCGGCAGCCGCGCAATCATGCGCTATGCGCAGCATATCGCGCTGCACACCGCCGTATGGAAACACCTTAAAGATCAGGAATGCAAATTTCAAAATGGGATTGTATTTAATATCTAATATTCAATTGTATGCGAAAATACTATTTATGCTGAAACTGCTTATCGTTAAAACCTCATCTCTAGGTGACGTCGTTCACAATCTGCCTATCATCAACGACATCCGTAGTCATTTTTCCGATGTTGAAATTGACTGGGTAGTAGAAGAAAGTTTTGCCGATATCCCCAAACTACATCCGGCAGTAAATCGTGTTATCCCGGTAGCAATCCGCCGCTGGCGCAAAACTTTATTCAGCAAAAAGACCTGGTTAGACATTAAAAACCTGAAACGACAACTTGCAGCGCAAAGCTATGACATTGTTTTAGACACACAAGGCCTGTTAAAAAGCGCCGTGCTAACCAGCTTTAGCCAGGGCGAGAAACATGGCTACGCTAAAGATTCAGCGCGTGAACCTCTGGCCAGCTTTTTCTACGATAGCAAGCATCAGGTTGCACGTAACCAGCATGCCGTAGCCCGCAACCGCATGCTGGCAGCACTCGCCCTGAATTATCCTCTTCCAGACAAGTTGCCGGATTACGGCATTCGAGCGTCAACAGCTACGGATTTATCACTAAAAACGCCCTATATTATCGGCTTGCATGGTACCAGCCGCGACAGCAAACTATGGCCAACAGAGTACTGGGTAAGCCTGGGGCAGGAATTAGCCAGGCAAAAAATAAATCTGGTACTACCCTGGGCCAGCAGCGCAGAGTTGCAGCGTGCGCAGCACATTGCCAGCGTACTCTCCAACGCAACGGTATTGCCCAAGCAAAGCATTGGCCAGCTGGCGGCTATTACCAGCCAGGCACAGGCAGCCATCGGCGTAGATACCGGACTCTCTCACCTGAGCGTTGCGCTAAACATCCCCACCATCGCGATATATACCGACACCAACCCTGCCCTTACCGGCGTTTATGCGGGGGCCTATGCACCGGCCATCAATCTTGGCAACATCTACAAAACCCCGTCACCGCCAGAGGTTCTAGAAGCGCTCAAAAAAATAATTTAAAAATATAGCCACGCACACTTGAAATAAAAACCATCATCCCCACGTTCACTTTAGTGTTAATAATAAACCGGGGAAATACATGCAAGAAGATCAATCTACGCCGCAAACCGAACAGGAAATCACAGCTGAAAACGCGCAAACACCTGAAGCCAGAATCGCTGAACTTGAAGCGGCTTTAGAAGAAGCAAAAGCGAGTGTTCTTTATACCAAAGCAGAAGGTGAAAACATTCGCCGCCGTGCGATGGATGATATCGACAAGGCGCGTAAATTTGCACTGGAAAAATTTTCTGGCGAATTGTTAGCGGTAAAAGATAGTTTAGATGCGGCATTGTTAATCGAAGCTACGGACGTACAAAGCTACAAAGACGGTGTTGAACTGACCGCAAAACAATTGAGCAGCGTGTTTGATAAATTCAACATCGCTGAAATCAATCCGGCAGGTGAAAAGTTCGACCCGAACAAACATCAGGCAATTTCAATGCTGGAAAACAGCGGCGAACCAAACACGGTCATTAACGTATTACAAAAAGGCTACACCCTGAATGAGCGCGTGTTACGCCCGGCTTTGGTGATGGTGGCTAAATAAGCACCGAATGATTTAAATTTCAAAACTGACGATTCAGGTACTTGAATTTAAAAAAACAATCACCATCTAGCAACTAAGGTTAATCATTAAACTGGCTCAGCATCAGTCTAGGGCAGTTAAACAAAATTAAAGTTAAAGGAATATACATATGGGTAAAATTATTGGTATTGACTTAGGTACAACAAACTCTTGCGTTGCTGTAATGGAAGGCGGCAAACCGCGCGTGATTGAGAATGCTGAAGGCGCACGTACTACACCTTCTATCATCGCTTATCAGGAAGATGGCGAGATTCTTGCTGGCGCACCGGCTAAACGCCAGGCTGTGACCAACCCTAAAAACACGCTATACGCGGTTAAACGTTTGATTGGCCGCCGTTTTGAAGAAAAAGAAGTACAGAAAGACATCAACCTGATGCCTTACACCATTGCCAAAGCTGATAACGGCGACGCGTGGGTTGAAGTGCGCGGCCAGAAAATGGCGCCGCCGCAAATCTCGGCTGAAGTGCTGCGCAAAATGAAAAAAACCGCTGAAGACTACCTTGGCGAAGAAGTGACAGAAGCCGTGATTACCGTGCCTGCTTACTTTAACGACAGCCAGCGCCAAGCGACTAAAGATGCTGGCCGTATTGCCGGTTTGGAAGTGAAACGTATCATCAACGAACCTACTGCTGCGGCATTGGCTTTTGGCTTGGATAAGCAAGAAGGCGACCGCAAGATTGCGGTGTATGACTTGGGCGGTGGTACATTTGACGTTTCTATCATCGAGATTTCAAGCATCGACGGCGAACACCAGTTTGAAGTGCTTTCAACCAACGGCGACACATTCTTGGGTGGTGAAGACTTCGACAACCGTTTGATCGACTTCTTGGCTGATGAGTTCAAGAAAGAAAATGGCCTAGACTTACGCAATGACTTATTAGCTAAACAACGCTTAAAAGAAGCTGCTGAAAAAGCAAAAATCGAATTATCAGGTGCGCAGCAAACTGAAGTGAACCTGCCTTACATCACAGCAGATGCAACAGGCCCTAAGCACTTGGTGGTAAAAATCACCCGCGCTAAATTAGAGTCACTGGTTGACGACCTGATTGAACGCACGATTGCACCTTGCCGTACCGCAATTAAAGATGCCGGTGTTTCAATTGACGACATTACTGACGTGATTTTGGTGGGCGGTCAAAGCCGTATGCCAAAAGTACAGGAAAAAGTAAAAGAAATTTTTGGCAAAGAGCCACGTAAAGACGTGAACCCTGATGAAGCAGTTGCGGTTGGTGCGGCAATTCAAGGCGGCGTGTTGCAAGGCGACGTTAAAGACGTATTGCTGCTGGATGTGACACCATTGTCACTGGGTATTGAAACACTAGGCGGCGTGATGACTAAACTCATCAAGAAAAACACCACGATTCCTACCAAGGCATCACAAGTGTTCTCAACCGCTGATGACAACCAGAATGCAGTGACGATTCAGGTATTACAAGGCGAGCGTGAAATGGCTTCTGCCAACAAATCACTCGGACAGTTCAACCTGAGCGACATTCCACCGGCACCACGCGGCATGCCTCAGATTGAAGTGACTTTTGACATCGATGCGAACGGTATTTTGCATGTATCTGCAAAAGACAAAGCGACTGGCAAAGAAAACAAAATCACCATCAAGGCGAACTCCGGTCTTTCTGAAGAAGAGATCAAAAAGATGGAAGAAGACGCTATCAAGTATGCGGATGAAGACCGCAAACTGCGTGAACTGGTGGATACACGTAACGCTGCCGACGGCATGGTGCACTCGGTGAAAAAATCACTGACCGAACACGGTGATAAACTGGATGCGGCTGAGAAAGAAGCGATTGAAGCTGCAATCAAAGACGTAGAAGAAGCGCTGAAATCTGACGACAAAGCAACCATCGAAGCAAAAACAGAAGCCTTAACCACAGCTTCACAAAAACTGGGCGAAAAAGTGTACGCGGCACAGCAAGCTGAAGCCAACACTGAAAGCGCGCAACCACAAGGTGAAAAAACCGTGGACGGCGATGTGGTGGATGCCGAGTTTGAAGAAGTGAAGAAGGACTAATTAACGCATTAGGCGGAAGGCTGAGCACAGGACAAAACCTGCACTCAGCCTTTAGTCTTTAAACTGCCCCTTAAAACTCAAGCTGTTAGACTTAAATAAATATGGCAACAAGCAAAAAAGATTACTACGAAGTTCTGGGCGTTGGTAGAGACGCCTCAGAAGAAGAAATTAAAAAAGCTTATCGCAAACTGGCGATGAAGCATCACCCTGACCGTAACCCAGACAACCCGAAAGCTGAAGAGCAGTTCAAAGAAGCGAAAGAAGCTTATGAAATGCTGTCAGATAGCCAGAAACGTGCGGCCTATGATCAATACGGCCATGCCGGTGTAGATCCAAGCATGGGCGGAGGCGGTGCCGGCTTTGGTGGAGGCAATTTCAGCGACGCATTTGGCGACATTTTTGGTGACATTTTCGGTGGCGGCGGCGCGCGCGGCCAGCGCAGCAATGTGTATCGCGGTGCAGATTTGCGCTACAACATGGAAATATCACTGGAAGACGCTGCCAAGGGTACTGAAACCAAGATCCGCATTCCGGTACAAGCCAAATGTGACCCATGCAACGGCACCGGTGCAAAATCGGGAAAATCACCAGTTACCTGTACCACTTGCGGCGGCCATGGTCAGGTACGTATGCAGCAAGGCTTCTTCTCTGTGCAGCAGACATGTCCGAAATGTCACGGCTCTGGCAAGATCATTAAAGATGAAGACAAGTGTCCAAGCTGTCATGGCGCTGGCCGTACTAAACAGAACAAAACGTTGTCAGTCAAAATCCCCGCTGGCGTGGATGAAGGTGATCGCATACGTTTGACGGGGGAAGGTGAAGCTGGTGTCAATGGCGGCCCAACCGGTGATTTGTATGTAGTTGTGCATTTAAAATCACATGAGATTTTCCAGCGTGACGGCGGTAACCTGCACTGCGAGATGCCTATCAGCTTCAGCACCGCTGCACTAGGCGGCGAAATTGAAGTGCCGACATTGGGTGGCTCAGCCAAGATGAAGATCCCGGCCGAGACACAAACCGGCGGTGTGTTCAGATTACGTGGCAAAGGTATCAAGCCTTTACGCTCAAGCGAACATGGTGACCTAATGGTACATGTAGTGGTAGAAACTCCGGTGAAACTGACTACACGCCAAAAAGAGCTGCTACGTGAGTTTGAAGAAAGTACGCAGGCTGACGCCGGCAAGCACAGCCCAAAAAACAAAAGCTGGTTAGACAAAGCCAAAAACTTTTTTGGTTAAATATACCTGACCAAAGCTTTTAAAGCTAAATTAAAAAGCCTGCAGTTCGCAGGCTTTTTAATTTAATAAACACCGTGATAAACATCCCGCTATATCGACCAATAGTAATCAACTACAGCGTGCCTACTCCAAGTATTTCTTAGGCATCAATTCCCACTTAACGGTTGAAACAATCTCCCAATCGCCAGCTTCATTAGGGCGCCGCCACCTGGGCGTATACATCATCTTGATATGCTCCAGCGCAGCGTCAAAATTATCAAATGTTAATTCCTTACCTTCTTCGCCAACAGTATATGCCTCAGACTCAGGGCAACGTAGTGTCGGATTAAAGCAAGAACCATCTGACGCGAATGGAACAAGAATTTGACTCATCGGGTTATTCATATAGAAATATTCTCCTGAATTTGCACGGCATAATATCATGTGCTAGCTACGATTTGACAGATATTGCCATCGGTCTATCTATGGGTAGTTGAAAAATAGGCGCTACCAATACGAATGAAGAAAAGTACTACAATCATCTTGAGTAGAAGTAATGCGTTAAGCTGAAATGGCTCAATACTCACTGAGCTATTTCACAACAGCCCTTACACGTTAGCACACATGTAAGGGCAATTTTAGCTTAGCAACTTCTGGATTTGCACCAGTTCATCCCTTGCATCGGCAAAATCCTCATAAACCCTTCCCGCTGTGCGTGCATACCAATACTTGCTATTCCACTCATCACCTTCAATTTTATGTAACACAGCGTGCAGCCAGTTGGCGGTAGTATCGCTGTAGTCCTGCGCGATCTTATGTGAGGCATCCCAATCGCCATCCAATGCCAGATTCACGGCAATTAACAAAGCGTCTTTATTCATGATTTATTTCTCGGCAATTGCGTCATCAAAAAATTTTAGCTTTTTATGGCGGGGTAAGCGCTTTAGCTGTGCCTCAGCGATGCTGGCAGTTGAACGGTCTGCATAGAACTTTGAAGCCAGAATCTTTAGCGGCGGGTTGGCGCGGGTATAACGTGCGCCCTTGCCGGAGACATGCGCAGCATAGCGTTGCTCGAGATTATTGGTGATACCTGCGTAGAAAGCACCGTTTTTACATTCCAGCAGGTATAAGACCCAATCCACAGTAATCATTCCGTTACAAGATCAAGTGTGAACGCGATGCCTGCAAGCAAACAATACAATCAGTAGGTGCCAGCCTGAATGAACTCTACTTTATAACCATCCGGGTCTTCAATAAACGCAATCACTGTTGTGCCATGCATCATGGGGCCAGCTTCGCGCAATACTTTACCGCCAGCATTACGCACGGCATCACAAGCTTTATATGCATCATCTACCTCAATCGCGATATGTCCATAAGCCTTACCTATATCGTAGCTTTCTACCCCATAGTTATAAGTCAGCTCCAGTACGGTATGATTTTTTTCATCGCCATAGCCGACAAATGCCAACGTAAACTTGCCATCTGGAAAATCATGCTGACGTAATAATTTCATGCCCAGAATTTCGGTATAAAACTTGATTGAGCGCTCCAGGTTTCCAACACGGAGCATGGTGTGTAGCATGCGCATTTTGATTTTCCTTAAGTTTTATTTGACTGCTGTTAAGCGATAGTACTTTTCCATCAACTGATCTTTGGTTTCAACCACTTCCGGATTGAATGGAATGCAATCAATCGGGCATACCTGCTGACATTGCGGTTTATCGTAATGGCCTACACATTCGGTACATTTATCAGGATCGATCTCGTAAATTTCTTCCCCCTGAAAAATCGCCTCGTTCGGGCAAGCTGGTTCACAGACATCACAGTTGATACATTCATCAGTAATCATTAACGCCATATTTAAAAATCCATTCTTCGAGCATATTGCTGCGTTGCGCAGTGCTCGCTTAATCTCGGGTTATAAAGTTTTTTCCTCATTACGAGGAGCAATGACAGTTTAGGGTGACTAATACTTCCTAAAACTCGCACTTAACCCAATATATTCTTAATAGCAGCTTCTACCGTAGGTGAAACAAACTGATCCACCTCACCGCCCAGCTTAGCCACTTCACGTACCAGGCTGGATGACACGAACATATACTCATCGGAAGGGGTCAGGAAGAGGGTTTCAAGTTTGGGGTATAACTTGCGATTCATGCCTGCCAGTTGGAACTCATATTCAAAGTCTGATGCTGCGCGCAGGCCGCGTATCACCAACTGTGCCTGCTGCTCCTGCACAAACTGCATCAACAGGCCGCTAAAACCCATCACTTTCACATTGTCATAACCGGTAAAAACTTTTTGCGCAAGCTGCACCCGCTCCTGCAAACTAAACAATGTAGCTTTATTGGTACTTCCGGCAACAGCCACAATCACCTCATCAAACAGATGTGCAGCGCGACGCACCAAGTCTTCATGCCCCAAAGTGATAGGGTCAAAAGTACCGGGGTAAACAGCAATACGTTTTTTAAGACTTGTCGTTTGAATTTTGGTCATGCTTTTGGTCTCAATTCTGGCGTAATTTTAACAGATGATAAAAAACATTACCCGCTTTGCTTTGTTTGATCACTTGCCAGGTTTCATCAGGCTGGATTACATATTCCGCCTCAGCATACACCATACCATTCTGATTCAGGTGTATAGGCAGCACTGGCAGCACTTTTGCCAGCCAGCCCTGCTTGTAAGGCGGGTCAAGAAAGATCAAATCGAACAATTGCCGGTTCTGGCTTAAAAAACTCATGGCATCGGCATTGAACACCTGTGCGGCATCCGCTTTAAGTGTGGTTTTATTTTCCAGAATTGCCTTATAAACTGCCGGTGTTTTTTCTACCAGCACGGCTGCTTTAGCATTACGTGACAGCGCTTCGAACCCCATCACGCCGCTACCGGCAAAAAGATCCAGACAGTGCAATCCAGTTAAGTCCTGCCCCAACCAGTTGAATACAGTCTGGCGTACGCGCTCTGGCGTTGGCCGCAAACCTTCCGCATCAGGAAACTTGAGTAATCGGCTACGCCATTCACCGGCGTTAATGCGTACCGTATTTTGTTTTTTGCTGTTACTTGTATTGCGAGGCAATCTATCGTCTCAATTAAATTCAATGAAGCGCGTAGATTGCCATGCCGCACCACTCATCGCAATACAAATTTGCGCTTAAGCAAAACTATTTAGCGCCAGGGTCACCCACGATAATCGTCACAAAATTCTCAGGCTTAAGGCGACGACTGAACGCATCTTTAATCTGTGCCACGGTGACTTTTTCAACGTTGCGGTTATATTCATCCAGATAATTCAGCGGCAGCTTGTAAAAGCCAATCATGGCTAAATAATCCAGAATCTTGCCGTTGCTATCAATACGCATTGGGAAGCCGCCAATAATATTGGCCTTAGCTGCCTTAAGTTCCTTCTCTGTGATCCCATTCCTGATAAAGTTGGCTAATGTTTCTTTCACCAGCTTGAGCGCATCCTCAGCTTGGTCTTTTTTAGTTTGCAAGCCAATCTGGAACGGCCCCGATTCTGCCATAGGCATAAAGTAACTGTATACGCTATAAACCAGGCCACGTTTTTCACGTACTTCTTCTGTCAACCTCGAAACAAAACCTCCACCACCCAAGATATAGTTACCTACATACAAAGGGAACAAATCAGGATCACCACGTTTTATACCTGGATAACCCAACAGGATATGAGACTGGGAAGCCGGATGGGCAATACGTTTTTCTACCGGCTGCATAGGCAGGCTCACCGCCGGTATCGGGTTAACAGAAGTTGCTTTAGGCAAACCGCTGGTAACATTATCGGCAATTGCAGCGGCCTGTTCACGTGTTAAATCACCAATAATGGCAACCACTGCGCCCTTTGCACCGTAATACTGCTTATAGAAACTTTGCAGATCATCACGCCTGATCTTGGCTACCGTGTCCACCTCGCCGGAATCATCCAGGCTGTAAGGATGGCTACCGTAAAGCGCTGTCATAAATTCCTTGCTGGAAATACTTTCCGGCTGCGTTGCCGACTCCTGCAAGCTGGAGATAATGCGCGCCTTTTCACGCTCAAGCACAGCTTCAGGAAAATCCGGCTGCTGCAGGATCTTGCTAAAAACATCCAGAGCCTGCGTCTTTTCGCGCTCACTACTCAAGGTGCGCAATTTAAAACCGGCACGGTCCGCATCAAAATCCCCACCTAAAATGGCGCCAATATCAGCCATTTTATTAGCGATCTTCTCATCTGTCATACCGGCAGCACCCAAGGTCATTAAATACCTGGTAATACCTGCCACGCCGGATTTTTCCACCGTATCGCGTGCGCTGCCAGCTGCAAAATTGACACTAATGTCGACAATGGGCAGATCGTGATTTTCAACAAAATAAACTTCAGAACCAGATGCCGTTTGCCATTGCTGTATCTTGACCCCCGCCTGTACCGCACTGCTGAATGCTAAAAATCCGGCAGTTAACATTGCCAGGCCTGCTGTTAATGTTTTTCTTATATATTGCATATTCATTATTTTTTACCCTAATAAAACTTTAGAGAATTAATCGCTGCTTAATGTACGTGAGGCTTGCCTTGTGGTTTTACATTCGGGTCTATCGGCTGCGGATCCAGCGTGGCAATCGTCAGGTTATCCTTAAGCAGATACTTTTTGGCGACGGCCTGTACTTGCTCAGGCGTTATCGCGCGTAGTTTATTCGGATAATCCTCAAGTATTTTCCATGGAAAACCGATAGTTTCAATCGTGCCAATCTGCATGCCCTGATAGAACATGGAATCTCGCTTGTATACATCCGCAGCAATCACACCGGCTTTAACACGCTCAAGTTCTTCGACCGTAACACCGGACGCTTTAATATCTTCCACCTGTTGCAATAACGCCGCTTCCAGTTCAGCAACAGTTTTACCTTCGCTAGGAGTTGCATCCAAGGCAAACACGCTTTGACGGCCTCTTGCTAACAAGTCATAACCGGCACTGGCATCTATCGCCAGTTGCGTTTCACGCACCAGGCGCTGGTTGAGGCGCGCAGCAGGATTGCCGCTAAGCACACCCGCCAGCACTTCCAGCGCATACGGCTCCCAATCGGTTTCTGGGTTGGTTAATGCAGGCACATGATAGCCCATCAGCAAATACGGCAACTTGGCCGGGGCTTTCACCACCACACGACGTTCGCCGATTTGCCCTGGTTCCACCTGCGGCTTACGCACCGGCAAAACTTTTGCCTTTAATTTACCGAAATGCTGTTTAGCCAGTTTAAAAACCTCTTCAGCTTGCACATCGCCTACCACCACTAGGGTGGCATTATTAGGCGCATACCAGTTTCGGTACCACTCGCGGGCGTCTTCCGCAGTCATATTTTCCAAGTCATTCATAAAACCAATCACCGGGCGTGAATATGGGTGAGCATGGTAAAGCGTGCCCTGAAATGCTTCACTTACTTTGGATTGCGGCTTATCATCGGTGCGCCAGCGGCGCTCTTCCATCACCACTTTGATTTCCTTGGCAAACTCTTCATCCGTGAGCTGCAAGTTTTGCATACGGTCTGCCTCCAGCTTGAAAGACAAGGGCAGGTGGGATTTTTCAAGCTGCTGGAAATAACAAGTGTAGTCGGTGCTGGTAAACGCATTTTCCTTACCGCCGGCAGCAGCTATCTGGCGTGAAAACTGACCAGCCGGAACTTGTTTGGTACCCTTGAACATCATGTGCTCCAGCACATGCGCCACGCCAGTTTTACCATTGACTTCATCCAGGCTACCGGCACGGTACCAGACTTGTGATACCACAACCGGTGAACGATGGTCTTCCTGCACGATCAGTTTCAAGCCATTATCAAGCTTGAATTCCTGTATGGCTGGATTAGCGAATACCGTCAACGGCATCACTAACAACAGAATCAAAAAACTTTTTGTACGCACAGTACTAATCTCCTTTTTATTTTTAGCGGCATCGCTGGATTTTGCGCTGTAAATAGTTTGTGTTCTTGCTTAGCTATATTTTTGCTTATCAAAGCTGCAATTTCAGACAAGGATAACACTTTGTTAGTTCATCACGATTTGCCTGATAACAAATCATTTGAACACCAACACTTTATATTCTAAAAAATTATATATGTATGCCGATTAATTATTTTTAGAAATTAACAAGCTCGGCTAGAATGCCCGAAATTTTAATAATAACCTCAGGATTTTCCACAGATGAAAGTAACTTACAAATTATTACCATTGCTGGCTGTGTTGGCTGCCAGCAACGCGCAAGCTACTGATGGCTACTTCGCCCACGGTTATGGCGTGAAGTCACAAGGTATGGGCGGTGTTGGTATCGCCTTGCCTCAAGACGCGATTGCCGCAGCAAGCAACCCTGCAGGCCTGGGTTTGGTTGGCGACCGCATTGACATTGGTGCAACATGGTTCCGCCCTATCCGTGAATCTGAAATCGCAGGCAACGCCAGTGCCGCTAACAATGGCACATTCAAAGGCAATGAAACCAAGGATTTCTTTATCCCTGAATTTGGCTATAACAAAGTGATCAACCCTGATGTGACATTGGGCGTAAGCGTATACGGCAATGGCGGTATGAACACAGACTATAACAAAGCGATTCCATTACTTGGCACCACCAAACCGGGCATAGACTTATCGCAGCTTTTTATTGCGCCTACTGCCACCTGGAAAATCACACCATCCAATATTATCGGCGTTTCAGTCAATCTGGCATATCAGCGCTTTAAAGCCACTGGTTTGCAAAATTTTGATAACGCAAATTACAGCAATGCGCCCGGCTTTGTCACCAACAAAGGTTATGACTCATCTTATGGTGCCGGCCTGCATTTAGGCTGGATTGGCCAAGTCAATGATACCGTAACCTTAGGTGCAAGTTACCAAAGCAAAACCTACATGAGCAAGTTTGATAAATACAAAGGCCTATTTGCTGAAGATGGCGATTTTGATGTGCCTGCAAGCTATGGACTGGGTATTGCAGTCAAGGCGACACCAGCACTGACTTTAGCAGCCGATGTACAGCGCATTGAGTATAGCGACGTAAACTCTGTCGGCAACCCAATCAGCAATCTGACATCATACGGCAAAAAATTAGGTAGCAAAAACGGCGGCGGTTTTGGCTGGACTGATGTTACAGCGTTAAAATTGGGTGCCAGCTACGCATGGGATGAAAAATTAACCATACGTGCCGGCTACAACCACGCAAGCCAGCCGATCCCGGACAAAGAGACATTCTTTAACATTCTGGCACCTGGCGTGGTTCAAGACCATGTCACGCTTGGCGCTACTTATGTCTTGCCAAACAATGCCGAGTTATCTTTCGCCTATATGCACGCGTTTGAAGACAAAGTTCGCGGTCAGGCTTCTATCCCTTCAAGCTTTGGCGGTGGCGAGTCTAATATCAAGATGTATGAAGATTCATTAGGTGTCGCTTACGGCTGGAAACTTTAACAGCTAATTCATATATAATTCGCCTAATCAGGCCACGTACGTATTGTGCGTGGCCTCTTTTTATCGGAAATTTAAATGTTAATTGACTGGAACAACTTCACGCCTTGGTCTGCACTGGCAGGCGGCGCGCTTATCGGCCTGGCTACGGCGATATTCATCCTGTTTAATGGCCGTATCGCTGGCATCACCGGGATTTTAGGCGGATTGATCAATCCCAAATTACGCGATATCGGCTGGCGCATCGCATTCATCCTGGGGCTAGTTATATCGCCAGTGGTATGGAAACTATTCAGCCCACAACCTCTAATTGAAATTGAAGCCAGCAACGCATTACTGGCAATCGCAGGACTTATCGTTGGCATCAGCACACGTTATGGTTCCGGCTGTACCAGCGGCCACGGCGTATGCGGTATTTCACGATTGTCCCCTCGTTCCATTATCGCAACACTTGCCTTCATGCTTACCGGCTTTTTAACGGTATATATTGTGCGGCATTTAGTAGGAGCTTAAAGTCATGCATCAACATCACAATACTTTCCGTGCATTGCTTTTCTCATTGCTGTCAGGATTGATATTCGGGCTTGGCCTTATTCTGGCAGGCATGGCTAACCCTGCAAAAGTACTCGCATTCCTGGATCTGGCTGGCTGGTGGGATCCTTCATTAGGCTTGGTCATGGGTGGGGCAATTGCCGTGGGAGCGCTTGCATTTGCAATCGCAAAGAAACGCCCGCACAGCTATCTTGGCTTTGCCATCCAACTACCGACTTCACGCATTATCGACATACGTCTGATTCTGGGTAGCCTTACTTTTGGTATCGGCTGGGGGCTTGTTGGTATATGTCCAGCCCCTGCATTTGTGCTGATTGGTTCAGGTAGCGACAAAGGCCTTGTTTTCACCTTGTTCATGATCATCGGCATGGCGATTTTTGAACTGCTTGAAAATTTTAAAAAATCAAAAAGGGCCACCGGCAAATAAATTCGATTATCTGCCAATTCAACTTTTCAACTTGGGGCAAATTTAAATTTGCCCGACTGAAATTAAGCTAAAATGATGTAACTCAATCAAGTTGCTTATTTATGTTCGATTTTTTCAAAAAAGACAAACCTCAGGCTAAAGATAAGACACAGGCTGCTACAGAACCGGCAGCAGCAGGCAGCCCGGCCGAGGCTGGGAAAAACTGGACCGAGCGCTTAAAACAAGGCTTGGCCAAGACGCGTAACCAGCTTGGCAATCAGTTAAGCAGCCTTTTTGGCGGCGGAAAAATTGATGCTGAAATTTATGAAGAACTTGAAACGATACTACTTACTTCAGACGTTGGCATCAGCGCTACCGAGCATCTGCTTGATGACATCAAGAATCGTGTTAAACGCCAGAACCTGGATGACACCGCACAACTCAAAATAGCACTAAAAGAGGCGCTGGCTGATTTGCTGTTACCGCTGCAAAAACCATTAGACCCTGCTACGCACCAACCTTTTATCATCATGCTAGCAGGCGTGAACGGTGCCGGTAAAACCACCACCATCGGCAAGCTGGCAAAACACTTTCAAGCGCAGGGCAAAAGTGTTTTGATTGCCGCCGGCGACACTTTCCGCGCTGCCGCACGTGAGCAATTGCAGGTTTGGGGGGAACGTAACAATGTGCATGTCGTGGCACAAACCAGCGGCGACCCGGCCGCAGTGATGTTTGATGCAATTAATTCTGCCCGCGCTAAAAATATCGACATCGTACTGGCAGATACTGCCGGCCGCCTGCCTACGCAACTGCACCTGATGGATGAGATTGCCAAGGTGAAACGCGTCATGGACAAGGCCCTGCCTGGTGCGCCACATGAAGTGCTGCTGGTGCTGGATGCCAACACCGGGCAGAACGCGGTGAATCAGGTCAGGATCTTTGATGATGCGTTGGGTGTTACCGGCTTGGTATTAAGCAAGCTGGATGGCACTGCCAAAGGTGGCGTTATTGCTGCAATTGCGCAGGCGCGCCCTATTCCGATCCGTTACATCGGCATAGGTGAATCAATTGACGATTTAAGGCCATTTGACGCGCATGAATTCATTGATGCCATGATTGATTAAGACGCTGATAAAAACCACCTGAAACAATCCTCATGCAAATAGCGATACAATGCAGAATATGATCAGATTTGATAACGTCAGCAAACGCTACCCAGGTAGCGATGAAATCTTGAAAAATGCCAGTTTCAGTATTGATGCTGGAGAATTTGTATTTGTTACCGGCCATTCAGGTGCAGGCAAAAGTACACTGCTTAAACTGATCGCGGCAACAGAACGACCAAGCCGTGGCACTGTACTCATCGCCAACCAGAATGTCAGCCAGTTAAAAGCTTCTGTCATTCCTTTTTTACGCCGCAGATTCGGCCTTATATTTCAGGATCATAAATTACTCTATGACCGCAATTGCTTTGAAAATGTCATCCTGCCATTACGCATCAACGGCATAGCTGAGCAGGAGGCTGCCAAGCGCGTGCGCGCCGCACTGGATAAAGTTGGCCTGCTCAATAAGGAAAAAGCCATGCCGATCACCTTATCTGGCGGTGAGCAACAGCGCCTGGCTATTGCACGTGCCGTGGTAAGCCGTCCTGCCATACTGCTTGCAGATGAACCGACTGGCAATCTGGATGCAGACTATGCCGCAGACATTATGGCAATTTTCAATGCTTTTAATCAGGTTGGGGTTACCGTCATCATGTCCACCCATGATGCGCTAGGCATGAGCGCAAATCAAAACCGGGTACTGCACTTGCATCAGGGCAAGCTTACTGACGGACCGAACAAACCAAACCCGAACACAACGCCTACAGAAACATTTGGATTATGAGCAATTGGCTGAACCACCATCTGCAAGCAATTAAACTCGTGCTGTTCCGCATGCGCAGCAATGCACTATCTACGTTCATGATCTGCTTGGTCATTGCTGTAGCCATGTGCTTACCAAGCCTGTTTTATCTTGCTGTAGATAACTTATCCAAGCTTACAGACAAAATGCAGACTGAAACCGAGATCAGCCTGTTTTTGAAATTGGATGCCAATGCAGACACCATCGCCGAAATTGACGCCACACTGGCGAAAAACCCTGATATACGGGAATATCACCTGATCACCAAAGATCAGGCATGGCAGCAGTTGCAGGAAAAATCCAAAGATAATCAGGATATCAGTGATGCAATCAACCAGTTGGGTAAAAACCCGCTGCCGGATGCGTTTTTTATTCAGGCTAAATCTGCAGACCCCAAGTCACTGGATGCCTTAAAAAATACACTTCAGGATATCTCTGGTGTAGAACAGGCAATACTCAACGCGGATTGGGCCAAACGCCTTGCATCGCTGTTAAGCATAGGCAAAAAACTGATATTTTTCATCGCTACGCTATTTGCAGTCGTACTTTTGGTAATTATCGGCAACACTGTACGCATGCAAATACTTACCCAGAAAGATGAAATTGAAGTGAGTTACCTGATTGGTGCCACCAATAGCTTTATCAGGATTCCATTTCTTTACGCGGGTGTGCTTTACGGGCTGTTCGGTGGACTAATATCGATTTTGATGATTGCAGGAATTATTCTGACGTTTAATAACTCCATCATGGAAATTTCACAGCTTTACAGCAGTGATTTCCGTTTAAACATCCTCAATACCAATCTATATCTCACTTTAACCGCTACGGCTATTGTGATTGGCTGGATTGGCTCTTATCTTGCTGTATCGCGCGCTATCAGCAGTATCAAGCTAAATTAAAAAGCTACTCGGCATCCATTGATATAACTATCTGCGCGACTAGCGGCTTGAGGCCGGCGGGTATGCTAATTATTGTCAGTGCGGCCTGGCGCGCATTCCTGGAAGTCTTCCTCAGGGTTTTATGCAGAATATCTACAAACTTCGCTTCGTCATAATCAGCATGGCTTGCAACAAATTGCTCAAGATAGCTCTCTAAAAACACCAGAACAACCACATCCTCCAGCGTTTGCGCATCGTCAGCTACTGATGCCGTTTTATTTACCAGCGCACATACCTGATTAATAATCGCAGCATCATAAGCTGCCTCACCAAGCACTTTACGCGCGACATCGGCATGAAAAGATTTAAGCTCGGTACGCCATTGGAAATATCCCGGTTTGGTCATCGGGTAGCTGGCACGCGCTATCTTCCAGCGCTGTATATGCTGACACCGGACTGCCAATTGCAAGGCCTCTGAGGCATCCGGAGCATAGCTCTGCAGCATTGCGCTCATACGCTCCGCATAAAGCAGCTCTTTCGGATATTGTTTGCCATCCACAACATCCATATTGGGGTCCAACTTGTTAAGTGCATCAAAGCTGGCTAATGCCTGTTCAAATTTTTGCTGGTTGTAAGTGTTCATGGCAGTTAGTTTACAGCTATTTTTAATGAATTTGATGATGCACGCGCACGTTTTCTGTGCATCAATTCATAATCATGTGGCAACAACCCCACAGAATTAATTAAAAATACATAATACATTCAATTGCTTACTATTTTAATCACCACATGGCATAACAATTGCTTTTTGTTTTAGCAAATAGAGTTTTAAGTGCAGCTATGCTAAGGGTAATGATTGTTGATAATGAGCTTGAACGCACACACCCCCTTAAGCAATCGCTGCTTGAGAATGGTTACGAGGTCATTGCTCATATAAAAGATACCATTAACCTGGATGATGCCTGCAGAAAGCTGCAACCGGATGTGGTAATTATTAATACAGACTCACCAAGTCGAGACACCTTGGAACATATATGTGTCATGACAGCAAGCGATCCGCGACCGATCATGATGTTTACCCATGATGGAGATAAGGAACAGATTAAATTGGCAACCCAGGCTGGAGTTTGCGCTTATGTAGTAGGCAGTATACCTAATGAGCGTTTGCAACCGGTGATTGATGCAGCTATCGCAAGGTTTGATGAATTCAGGCATTTGCGCACAGCACTCAAGGAAGCCAACGAGAAGTTAAGTGACCGTAAAGTGGTTGAGCGTGCAAAAGGCCTGCTGATGAAGCAACGCAATATGAACGAAGATGATGCCTACAATATGTTGCGCAGTATGGCGATGCAAAAAAATATGCGCATAGGCCAATTGGCAAAACAAATCATTGAAACAGCGGAGTTATTGTTATAAGTAAAGAGTAAAAAACCATTGAATGCAGCTTTTGCATAACTATCTAACGATGGATTGATATGTAAACGATTGCAGCAGTACCCGAGCCAAAGCCGGCTCATACATAAATACACAAGGCAAAGGCGCCTGACAAGTAAGCGATTCTTTATCCATAAGGATTCGTTGCTTGTCAGGCGCCTTTTTTATTTGTTTTTTTGATTGTTTTAGGAGATCCCAAAATGAAAGATGACAAGATGAGCAATATAAAGATCAGTGATAAAAATACTACGATGGATAAAACGCCAGCGGCCCCGATTGATAACAGCCGCCGCGACTTTTTCAAACTGGGGGCTGCCAGCGCTTTAGGCGCAGCAACTTTAATGGGCTTGGTCCCCAGTGGCGTCCGCACCATGGCCTATGCTGCCGGATCAGACGCACCGGAAATTACCGATGTAAAAATAGGCTTTATACCACTGACTGATTGCGCGCCTATTGTTGTCGCGGCTGAGATGGGCTTCGATAAAAAATACGGCATCAAAATCACCCCGTCAAAAGAAGCGTCATGGGCCGCAATTCGCGACAAAACCGTCAATGGTGAATTACATGCCGCACATGTACTGTATGGCTTGATGTATGGGGTACAGCTAGGTATTGGCGGACAGCAAAAAGATATGGCCGTACTCATGACGCTTAACCATAACGGCCAGGGCATCACGCTGGCAAATCAGCTAAAAGAAAAAGGCGTTAAGGATGGCAGAAGCCTGAAACGGCTGCTGGATAACGAAAACCGCGACTACACTTTTGCGCAGACCTTCCCCACCGGCACACATGCCATGTGGCTTAACTACTGGCTTGCTGCCAATGGCATCAACCCAATGAAAGATGTTAAAACTATCGTCGTACCACCGCCGCAAATGGTTGCCAATATGCGCATCGGCAATATGGATGGCTACTGTGTGGGTGAACCCTGGAATGCGCGCGCCATTTTTGACAAAGTTGGCTACACGGTCGCTACCTCACAGGATATCTGGACAGATCATCCTGAAAAAGTATTAGGTACCACCGCTGAGTTTGTTGCCAAAAACCCGAATACTTCACGCGCCATGATTATGGCGATCCTCGACGCTTGCCGCTATATCGAAGCAAACGAAAACCGCGCCAAAGTCGCCAAGCTGATTGCCGGAAAAGCCTATGTAAACGCACCGGAAGAAGTCATTGCCGGCCGTTTTGTCGGTGATTATGACAATGGCATCGGCAAGAAATGGAAAGACCCTAACTTCATGAAATTTTTTGAAGATGGCCGCGTTAACTTCCCTTACCTGTCCGATGGCATGTGGTTCCTGACCCAGCACAAACGCTGGGGCCTGCTCAAATCCGACCCTGACTACCTGGCTGTAGCCACCAAGATCAACCAGGTGAAACTATATTCAGAAGCGGCCTCGCAATTAGGCATCAGCGTACCAAAAGATGTGATGCGCTCCAGCAAACTGATGGATGGCGTGGTTTGGGATGGCAAAAACCCGGCTGCCTACGCTGCATCTTGCAAAATCAAAGCCTAAAAAATGCATCAGCCATTAAGGAGTGAATATGAGTGTCATCAGCATCAATAAAGAAAGCCTGTCAGACATTATCGGCAACAGCGACAAGCTGGTTAAAGAAACCGCCACATCCAGAGAAACTACGGTGCCCAAAGTAACAGCTGAAACTGCCCAGGTTACCCGTGCAAAAAAGGCCGGCAGCATTAGCATCAAAGCCTACCAGTTTTTCAAATGGGCGATTCCTCCTGTGTTTGGAATATTGCTGTTGGTTGCGATATGGAGTCTGATTTCATACCAATCGCCCAACTTGCCGGGGCCAATCAAAACCTGGAATTCTGCAATCACCTTATTTAGTGACCCGTTTTACGATAATGGTCCAAATGATAAAGGTGTGGGCTGGAACATACTGGCTTCATTGCAGCGCGTAGGGCTGGGCTTTGGCATGGCAGCACTAGTTGGCATTCCGCTCGGCTTTATTATCGGCCGCTTTGAATTTGCAGCCAAGATGTGCGCACCGGTCATCAGCTTGTTGCGTCCGGTTTCACCACTCGCCTGGCTACCCATTGGTTTACTGGTGTTCAAGGCTGCCAATCCTGCGGCAATCTGGGTGATTTTCATCTCTGCGGTGTGGCCGATGATTATCAACACCTCGGTAGGCGTCAGCAAGGTACCGCAAGACTACATGAACGTGGCCAAAGTACTCAATTTAAGCGAATGGAAGATCGTCACCAAAATCCTGTTCCCGTTCGTATTGCCATACATGATGACCGGCGTGCGCCTATCCATCGGCGTGGCATGGCTGGTGATTGTAGCGGCAGAAATGCTTACCGGCGGCGTAGGTATCGGGTTCTGGGTATGGGATGAATGGAACAACCTGAATGTTGAACACATCATCATCGCAATTTTTATCGTCGGCATTGTTGGCTTGCTGCTGGAATGGGCATTGACGCAAATCGCCAAGAAATTCAGTTACGAATAAGCAGCGCTCACAATAAAGGAACGATCATGGAAAAAGCAAACGCAGATAAGTACGTGCAACTGGAAAATGTGGACATGACATTTACCACCAAAAAAGGCATTTTTAACGCACTTAAAAACATCAACCTGAAAATAAAAGAAGGTGAATTTATTTCTATCATCGGCCATTCCGGCTGCGGTAAATCCACAGTGCTTAACTTGATTGCAGGATTGTTGCAACCTACTGAAGGGTTGCTGTTCTGTGCCGGCCGCGAAATTGCAGGTCCTGGCCCGGAGCGCGCCGTGGTGTTTCAGAACCACTCATTACTGCCCTGGCTTACCTGTTATGAAAATGTTTATCTGGCAGTAGAGCGTGTATTTGGCAGCGGCGCCGGCGCCGAATCCAAACAACAGCTGGCAGCCAGAACCCATGCTGCTATCGAGCTGGTGGGGCTTACACATTCTGCAGATAAACGTCCCAACGAAATATCCGGCGGCATGAAGCAGCGCGTAGGCATTGCGCGGGCACTGGCAATGGAGCCTAAAGTGCTGCTGCTGGACGAGCCATTTGGAGCGCTAGATGCGCTGACTCGTGCCAACCTGCAGGATGAACTGATGAAAATCATGGCGAAATCAGGCTGCACGGCAGTAATGGTGACACACGACGTGGATGAAGCGGTGCTGCTGTCTGACCGCGTAGTAATGATGACCAATGGCCCCAGCGCAACCATAGGTGAAATTCTGGAAGTGAAATTACCGCGCCCCAGAGCACGCCTGGATCTGGCTGAAAATGCAGAATACAACCATTTGCGCCGCGAAGTGTTGCAGTTCCTGTACGAGCGCCATGCCAAGAAAGTCGCTTAAAAATACTTAAAAGCCAATTTAACCCACATTATAAAAACTAGAGGAATGACTAAATGAAACCAATTACCCTATCAAAAATGAATCTGCTAGCCAGCTGCACTGCACTGGCGTTAGCTGTGATGATGCAATCGGCTTACGCAGAAGATGCAGATTCAGATGCTGAGTACACCTTTCTGGATTCAATCAAACAAGGCAAACCTATGACCAATTTCAGGCTACGCTATGAAAGCGTAGACCAGGAAGCCTACCAGCCAGCCCCTAATGCCGCTAAAAAACTGGATACCGCAGACGCATTTACCTTACGCAGCCTGATTGGCTGGCAGACAGCGCCGTTTCATAACTTTAGTTTTGCAGCACAGATCACCGACGTACACGAATTTAACGACAATTTCAATGACAGGCGTGAGAACCTGAGCGAATCCGGCAAAGCCAATTATCCGAATATCGTTGACCCCGGCTATACCGACATCAACCAGCTGTATGTCGACTGGACCGGCATTAAAAACACCAAACTGCGCCTTGGCCGCCAACAGCTCAATCTGGACAATGTGCGTTTTATCGGCGACATTGGTTTCCGGCAGAACATGCAGGTGTTTGATGGCGTATCTGTGCTCAACAAAAGCATTACAGATACAGAACTATTTGCCGCGCATTTTGAACAGGTAAGGCAAATCAACACCGAGCTTCGCCAGGGCAACATGGATATTCTGAATGCTAAATACCGCATCTCTCCTGGTGAATCAGTCGCTGGCTACGGTTATTTGATTGATGCAGTCAATTTAAGCCAGAACAACGGTAACCCAGCTGCGGCAAGTACCGCAGCACAAGGCGGTAACGGTTTGGGCGCCAGCCAGGATTTAACCAAAACAGCCACCACCGATGCCAGCTCCAAAACATTCGGTATGCGCCTGGATGGCGTGCGTAAAGTTAGCGACGACTGGAAAGTACTGTACACGGCAGAATACGCCAAGCAGAGTGACTACGCAGGGGGCAGCCCGTTGATTGATGTGCATTACTTCAAGCTTGGTGGAGGTGCCGCTTATGATGTGTGGTCATTACGGATTGATCACGAAAAGCTTTCCAGCAACAATGGCAAATATGCTTTCCAAACCCCGCTTGGCACTAACCACCTGTTTCAAGGTTGGGCAGATCAGTTTCTGGTGACTCCGCGCCAGGGTATTGAAGATACCTTTATTACATTTGCCGGCAGTATTGAAAAAGCCAAACTTTATGCTGAATACCATGTATTCAAAGCTGACGAGAATTATCAATCTATCAATGGAAAACTGGGTAATCAATATGGCACGGAATTTGATGCCAGCGTGGCCTATCCATTCAGCGACAAAATCCTTGGCAAAATTGAATACGCCAAGTTTAACGAAAGCGACGTATACGGCACCACGCTAAAAGATGCTGCACGTAAGGGTGATAAGGAAATCATCTGGCTTACTGCCATGTACTCGTTTTAAACCTCAGACTTTATCATTCATTGATCTAACCGACCCAAATTGCCGTAGCAGCCGTTAATGATGCTGTGGCGGCAATTTGTATGCTTTGCTTAAAGTTTCTTCTATTTCCATTTGTGTAACTGCTCCAGCAACTTAGCGTTCATATCCCCACACACCCCACAGCGTTATCCACAGAAATTGTGGAATTCATCGGTGCGGCTGTTAACCAGCTAGCCATTTGCCATGGCAATTAAAAATCAGTAAAGTTGATACAGTAGCAATCGCTAACTGGAGTATGAAAATGCATAACGAATCTATCAAGACCAAAATAGAACAGCTGGATGGTAAATTATCCATTATTCATAAAAGGCTACAGTGGATAGCGGGCGAAGAAGCCAAGTCGCCGCATGTTAATGAGCCAGCCCATTACTTTAAAAACAAGAAAGAATTGTTAAAAAAGGCAGAGCTAGCCTTGGATGAGCTAGCAATGCTATTCAACAAGCCGTGGGATTGATAACGTGGTTACGCAAGGTTTATATCGAACTTAAAATTGCCAGTCTGGCCTAGTAGCTAAACGTACAGAATTATTTGTCTTAACATGCTTAACATGGCACGCTTATTCTGGCACGGTTATCTAGACAGCTGAAGTTGCAGGAATTACCCCAGAATTTTTTTGGTTTGCATAACGATTTCTTCTGCCGTGGCATTATCGTATGTAAATATTGTGCACTTTGCAGTAACCTTCATGCGTGTAGTGTTAGTGCTTATTGGCTCAAGCTGTATCTCAATATTTCGCCCGGTAGATTTTGCAGCAAAGGATATAACACTATTTTTTGCATCCATACTCTCTGAAACCACTGTAATTTTCATGCGGCCTAATGCTTTTGCAGTTGCAACCCTGACCTTGGCAGCAGGCGCTGTAAACGTGCGAGTTGTTGTACCGCCCAAGGTGTGGTTAAGCGCAGCTGACCCACCTACCCCAGCTGCTGTGGTCACGGCAGGGATACAACCGGTTATTAACATCATATTTGCCAGCAGAAAACATGCTACTGAGAAAAATCGCATTACTACCCCCTAAATTTTTATCACAATCAAATTATTATTGCCGCAATCAAACTAAAGCTTGAATTACGTTAAATCAACCTTATGGCAGCACCTGGTCAATTTCAATATCAACAGATCTGCCATCAGGTTTTATCGCGGCTGTAATGCCCTGCAAGTCACCGGCCTGTTGTTTTGCGTCTCCGGTTTTAGATACGCGAGCCACCAATACCACTTCATTTGCCTGCGAAAGCTTGTGGGCGGGCATTATCGAGTTTGCATCATCCAGATGATAGCTATAGGGCAAATTGCCAGCGGTTGTACGCACGATGGCTAACGGCATGGGCGGACCTTGTACAGCTCGTGCAAAAATGAACACTGTTGCCGCCGGATCGAGCTTGCTGATGAGTTTGGGGGAGATGCTTACCGTACCAGTCACGCCAGAACGTTCATTCACTGCTGCGGCAGCCGGATGCGAGGGTTCTTTCTCGCCGGCTAAAGCTCGGGCCTCGCTTAGTGAAGCTTTAACCTCCGGCAACAATTCTGAATCTGCGGGAAGGTGCTGTTGCAGGCGCTGCCAATAATCAATTGCCTGCTTATAGTCTTTACGGTCAAATGCAATTGTTGCAGCCAGCATCAAAGCCTTAGGATGGTTTACATCAAGCTCCAGCGCCTGCTTGACCAGTTCTTCAGGCTTGCCGGCAAGCTTATGCCCATTCACCACCGCTAGCGCATCAGCATAATCAGCCAGCAATTGCGGATCATCCTTGATGATATTCACGGCTTTTTCATAGGCCGGTATCGCATTGGCGTGCTGCCTAAGTTCTACATACGACCTGCCCAACAAAGCCCAGCCAGCACCATCACCCGGATTTTTTTCAAGCTTCTGCTTCAGTGAGGCTAACAACGGCTCCAAATCAGTCATCATCGTGCTGTTATCCATGGCGCTATGGCCTGACTGTGCCTGAGATGTCATATCAGGCGTAACTGCCGGAATTGAAATAGAAACCGGGCTACCAAGCTTGTAATACAGCAACCCTGCCGCCAAAGGTAATACCAGCAGCAACACAGCGGCTAATCGCCTGTCCGGTGAACTTGCGACTACAGCAGTTTCTGTATCGCCAACCTCCTCCAGAAACCGGCGTTCCAGTTCATTTTTGGCCATATCATACTGAGCGCTCTCCAGCACCCCATTGGCTTTATCCTGCTCAAGCTCGGCAAACTGCTGACGGAAGATAGCGCGCTTTTCTGCGTTAGCATCAGTACTTGCGGCAGGATTGGGGCGTACCAATGCGGGTAGCATCAACGCCAGTATGAGTAGCAGCAATACAATAGCAATTATCCAGAACACCAGCATTATGATTCCTTATTTAACAATTCACTGACTTTGCGTGCTTCATTTGCGCTAAGTGCTGACTCTACAGCCAGTTTTTCACGCCTGCGCAACATTACAAATAAACCGGCAACGCCTGTCAGTAACAACACAAAAGGGCCAAACCACAACAACACGGTGGTGGACTTAAGCGGCGGGCGGTAACGTACAAAATCACCATAACGTGCAACCAGATAATCAATAATGGCTTGGTCGCTCATGCCCTTGGCTGCCAGCTCGCGGATTTCCTTACGCAGGTCTTCTGCCAACTCCGCATGCGAATCTGCCAGCGTCTGGTTTTGGCACACCAGACAACGCAGCTCTTCGGAAAGCCGCTGCACCTGCGCCTCTACCACAACATCCTCTTGTAGAGGCCGCGCTTCCTCTGCCCAGCCAATATTAATTAAAAAACAAAAACCAGCGATTAAACAAAGTATGCGTCTCATTGTGCTTGCAGCCTTTTTACCAGAGGCAGAATCTTATTGCGTAAAACTTCTTCAGTGACCGGCCCGATCTGTTTGTAGGCAATAACACCTGCTTTATCAATAACGTAAGTCTCAGGCACACCGTAAACACCGTAATCAATGCCTACGCGACCATCCGCATCCATGGCGGAAGCTATATAAGGGTTGCCGCCCAGATCAAGCCACTGCTGGGCTTCCTGCCGGGTATCTTTATAATCCATGCCGTATAACGGAACAGCACCGCTTTTAGAAAGCGCTACCAGCACCGGATGCTCGTCCCGGCATGCACCGCACCAGGATGCCCACACATTAAACAGCCATACCTGACCCAACATATCTTTGTTGGAAATCTTTTTTTCCGGATCATCAAGGCGCGGCAGGTTAAACGCCGGTGCAGGCTTACCTACCAAAGGTGATGGCACTTCGCGTGGATCAAGGTTGAGACCAACGCCTAAAAACCCCACTACAACCAGAAAAATAACCAAAGGTAACAAAAAACGCTTCATAGTTTTGCCTCTACTACACCTGCTTGATCTGTACGTTTTTTCAAACGATAGCGTTTATCAGACAATGCCAATAAGCCGCCTAAAGCCATCATTAAACAGCCAAACCATATCCATTCCACCATCGGTTTGTGATAGATACGCACACTCCAGGCACCACCATCCAATGGCTCGCCCAGGGACGCATATAGATCATGGATAATGCTCGGGCTGATACCGGCCTCTGTCATCGGCATATTCTGCACGGTGTACACGCGTTTTTCCGGTGCCAGCACTGTGCGCTCAACACCGTTTTTCGTAATGCGTAACTGGCCGCGGCTTGCAGTGTAATTAGGCCCCTCTATCTCGGTGACACCTTCGAACGTAAAATCAAAACCGGCTAAATGCGCCACATCTCCGGTTTGCATACGTACGGCGGTCTCGGATTCAAAGCCTTTGACTATGGTCACACCCAAGGTGAACACGGCAATGCCCAAATGTGCGATGACCATGCCCCACCATGAACGCGAGGTAGACTTTATGCGCATAGCCAATGGCTGCTCAGATGTGCGAAGCCGCTGGTAAACCAGGTTCACGCTGGTGCCAAAAATCCAGAAAGCCAGAAACAGACCCAAACCTATCATTGGCGTTAAATGCCCTAACAGCAAAGGCAGAATGATGGCCGTAGCCACACTCACGCCAAACGCCCAGCGCAAGCGCTTGGCCAACTCAGGCAATGCGGCTTGCTTCCAGCGTGCGATAGGCCCAATGCCCATTAAAAACAAAGCCGGCGCCATGAGCGGTGCAAAAACCGTATCAAAATATGGAGGCCCTACCGAGATTTTACCCAGTCCCAGCGCATCCAGAAATAACGGGTAAAGCGTGCCAAACAGTACCGAGATAGCGGCAACGGCCAACAGTACATTATTTGCAAGCAGGAAGCTCTCTCTGGAAACCACATCGAACTTACCGCCACGCGCGATGGTTGGTGCACGCCAGGCAAAAAGCATTAGCGACCCGCCGATGACAACAACCAGAAATGCCAGAATAAACAAACCGCGCCTTGGGTCTGTGGCAAAAGCATGCACTGAAGTAAGTACCCCGGAACGTACCAGGAACGTACCGAGCAGGCTTAAAGAGAAAGCACAGATCGCAAGCAATACTGTCCACGCCTTGAAACTGCCGCGCTTTTCAGTAACGGCCAATGAGTGTATGAGCGCAGTACCCACCAGCCACGGCATGAATGAGGCATTCTCTACTGCATCCCAGAACCACCAACCACCCCAGCCCAGCTCGTAGTATGCCCAGTTACTGCCAGCCATGATGCCAGCGGTAAGGAATACCCAGGCCATGGTTGTCCACGGGCGTGACCAACGCGCCCAAGCTGCATCCAGCTCACCACCCAGTAATGCCGCTATCGCAAAGGCAAATGCAACAGAAAAGCCAACATAGCCCATATAAAGCATAGGCGGGTGGAACACCATGCCGGGGTCTTGCAGTAGCGGGTTCAAATCACGGCCATCCATTGCCGCGGGAATCAAACGCTCGAACGGGTTAGAAACGGTCAGCATAAACAGTAGAAAGCCGATGCTGATCAAGCCCATCACCCCCAATATGCGCGCGCGCATGGCGTCTGGCAGGTGTTTCGAAAAAAAGCTTACGGCCACTGTCCATATGCTTAGTATCATAGCCCACAGCAATAAGGAGCCTTCATGCCCACCCCACACTGCTGCAATGCGATATTGCAGCGGCAGTTTTGAATTAGAGTTAGTGGCTACATAAGTAACCGAATAATCCATGCTGGCAAAAGCATAGGCCAGGCAAATAAAAGCAATTGCAATCAGCAGAAATTGCGCACGTGCCGCGGGTCTGGCTAAGCCCATCCATACAGCGTTACCGCGCGCGGCACCGATAATGGGAAAGCTGCCTTGAACCAGAGCAACCAGCAAGGCAAGAATTAAAGCAAAATGGCCAATTTCAGGGATCACATCAACATCCTTTTTGTATTCATTCGGGGAGTAAAGTACCTAGTGTCTAATGCCAGGTGTTCTAAAACTCGGTGTTCTACATCTATAAAAAACTATTTCGGTGCGGCCAATGAGCCGGAGCTCTGCGCTTTTGCCCGTTTCAAGGCTTCGGCCGCTTCTGGCGGCATGTAGTTTTCATCATGCTTTGCCAATACCTCACTGGCTTCAAACAAGCCATTTGCACTAACTTTACCTTGTGCCACAACGCCTTTACCCTCTTTAAACAGGTCAGGCAGAATACCTTTATAAATCACCGGAATAGTTTTAGCGGTATCGGTGATTTCAAAGCGCACAGTTAAACCATCATCCTGACGCTTTAAACTGCCGGGTACGACCAGACCGCCAACGCGAAAGCCGGTGCCTTTTGGCACTTCGCCTTTTTCAACCTGTGTTGGCGTATAGAAAAACACCATATTACTTTTAAACGCGTTCAAAATAAGCATCGCCGCCAAGCCTAGCAAAGCCAGCCCGATAGCAATCAGAATGAAACGTTTATGCCTTGCTTTAATCACCATAAATCAACCCTGTGCCAACAAACGAGATAAACGCAATGCCTGCGCGCTACGCTTGCGTAACGCCAATACTTCCCATATCAGGCAGAACGCTGTGAGTCCAAACGAAAACCATACATAGAAGGCATAGCCGCCCATGTTAAAAAATGCTGCCCAACTAGCCCATTGCATCATTAATTTACTCCTGGAAATTTGATAACTGTTTAACCCACTCTGCTGTTCGTTCACGCTCAAGCATGATGCAGCGCACGCGCATCAGCGCTACGGCAATGGTGTACATCCAGAACGCCAAAGCCATCAGCAGCATGCCGATGAGCATAGTGGTTACCATTTTTGGTGCGGCGCCCATGCTGATAGTAGAGCCTTGGTGCAGCGTGTTCCACCATTTCACGGAAAAATAAATAATCGGCACATTGAC
>Ga0208632_100063_pt1 | contig 49699 bp, 45 predicted proteins | sample LakWasMet49_LOW8_2_FD_183885 | JGI IMG/M metagenome (GOLD analysis project Ga0208632, IMG submission 183885) | Freshwater sediment methanotrophic microbial communities from Lake Washington under simulated oxygen tension - Sediment Metagenome... | ecosystem: Environmental > Aquatic > Freshwater >...
CAGGACGGCCTCTTCTATCTAATCCACTCATGCGCACCATAGCACGGTCACCGTGCATCACTTGCGACATCTCTTTGGGACTCAAAAACAGGTCCTCACTCTTTGTTTTATCATCTGGAATCAAAAAGCCGAAACCGTCAGGATGACCTTGGATAACACCTGCGATTAAATCAAGCTTATCTGCAATACAAAGCGCACCTTTTCTGTTTTTAATAACCTGACCTTCTCGCTCCATGGCGTTAAGGCGCTTATTAAAAACCTCTCGCTCACTATCACTAATATCTAGGAGCAAATACAGTTGCTCAATACTTAATGGCACACCCTGATCACTCATCGTAGTCAGAATTAGTTCACGGCTTGGTAATGGGGTTTCATATCGGCTTGCCTCACGCGCTGCATGAGGGTCATTACTTCTTTTACTTTTGTGAGTATTTTTATGGTTTGTCATTGACAAAGCTTACCTTTAATATAAAATTCAACGCCTTGATTTGCTGAGCTTTATTGTAGCAAATGCCCAGATGGCGGAATTGGTAGACGCGCTAGTTTCAGGTACTAGTATCGAAAGATGTGGAGGTTCGAGTCCTCTTCCGGGCACCATCATGTTTATCCGGCTACAAAGCAAATGTCGATTATGCAATCAGATGATTGCATTCAAACCACATTGTAACGCTAACAATGGCGATTAGGTGTGTGATCTCAATACACAATATCAATATAATCTATAAAGTCGCAAAAAGATTAAATCAATTTCGCTTGGATTGTGCTCTTTTAACTAAAAACTGAATGCTCTGCCTGTGGTAATTGTAGTTGCTTCAGTTTTACAGATGGTACATTTGCTAACAAAGCAACTGCTTGAGCTCTACGCCCAATATTAAGTTTCTGAAAAATTCTCTTAAGGTGACTTTTGACTGTGTTTTGGCTAATACTTAATATCATACCAATTTCTTGATTAGTTTTGCCCGCTTTAATCCAGCTAATTACTTCTATCTCGCGTTCGCTTAATACTGACAAACTTAGCGCACTGTCAACAGTGTCAATCACATCTGACTGTAATGGTTTAATTTTTCTTAGCACATGGTCTATATGCGGCATGATGAAATCCATCATTTGCTTTTTCATTTCCAAGGCATGCTCTTTGCTGAAAAATATGTACAAACACTCATCGCCACTTCGTTCGTCTGTCATTCCATAAACAAGCAATGAGTTAATCTCAATTAGTTGCTCAGGGAATATTGCCTTCACTCTTTGGCACATTTCAGGGTGTTGTAATTCATCAACCACAAAACAAGGGTTGCGACAGGCTACCCACATTTCATATAAGTCATTTAAAAAGTGGCTTGTCTTATCTGAAGTGCTAATGATTAAAGAGGTTGTAAGGCCTTTTAAATTTGAGGCGGCATCATATTTTAATTGACCATCCTGCTGCTGCCTAAGATCACCCCAGACGGCTAGCAGCATATCGTGCGGAATTAACTCAGCAACACTATTTTGTAACCATACAAAATAATCTAAATGCGTTTTAATTTGGTACGACCGCTCGATAATAGCGCTCGCTGTATTCAAATATTGATTTGTAGATTCTTTTTTCATCTCTATGCACCTAATGCATGAACACTCTTGCTCATGTCTTAATACGTGCAAATTAGATGCCAAATATAAGTTATATATAAATCAATAGGTTAGAATGAAAATATAACAAAATGTAGGAGAAATTGTTATAGCGCCAACTGTAGTGTCAGAATTACGACATATTCTGAATAGTAAACCACTACAGCATATTAGAACGCATGTGTTTAAAATGTGACACTAAGCTTGTAAAGCATAAATTGCAGGTAAATTTCGCCACCATCCATAAACATCCATACCATAGCCAAAAACATACTCATTCGGCACTTCAAGACCAACGAAATCTGCTGTTATTGGTTTATCGTGATTCAATTTCTTTTCTATCAGTACTGCTGTCAGTACCTTGACTGCACCCAGTGACAGACACTTTTCTTGAATCTCTTTTAACGTAATACCTTCATCAAGAATATCATCCAGCAACAGCACAGTACGGCCAGTCAAATCTGATTTTGGCAATGCTTTCCACTCTAGCGTTTTCCCTATGGTCTTATTCTGATACCTACTAGCATGCACATAATCAAGTTCTAGAGGGAAGTGCAGCTGGGTCAGCAACTGTCCGGAGAAAACGACACCACCACCCATGACACAGATCACAACAGGTGATGTGGTTTCTAATGTGTTAGTAATTTCAGTGGCCATCTTTGAAATTGCACTAACCACCACTTCTGCTTGGTGAATGATATAGGATTGCTCAAGGAGCTTTTGTGGGGACGAAGTGTTCAATTATTACCAATCCATTAAGTAAATCATGAAAAAAAGAAAAACTGATACCTTACTATGCTCATATACCAACATAGCAACATGCCTTCATATCAATCAGAGTGCTACGTCTAACGACCCACACAAGCCTTGAGCTTACAATACTCTAAACCGGTTAGTGTAATGTTATATGTTGCTGCGAAATGCTCTGAGCATGACCATCAGTTACGTTTAGGATTTGTGGGCTATACTCCTCCACCCAGCTAGATAGTTCTAACTTCATTTGGGTCTCGTGAGTTCCATGCAAACCTTCTATCCATAATAAAAGACTGTTTACCCAGCTAATATCTGCAGATCTGGCCTGCGCAATGCGTAACTTTTCATGTGGTGTTGGCATGGTATGTTCATCATCTGCAAGTAACTCTTCATAAAGCTTTTCTCCAGGACGCAATCCAACGTACTCAATTTTAATTTCATCTGTACTAAAACCAGACAATCGAACCATGTCAGCTGCCAAATCAGCAATCTTTACAGGTTCCCCCATATCGAGCACAAAAATCTCGCCACCCTTGCCCATCAATCCCGCTTGCATCACTAACTGCGCAGCCTCTGGAATCGACATAAAGTAGCGTGTAATTTCAGGATGGGTAATCGTAATGGGGCCGCCTTTAGCAATTTGTTCGCGGAATTTCGGAATCACGCTACCACTGCTACCCAGCACGTTACCAAAACGTACAATCACGAAACGTGTACCATTATCGCTCTGCAAACCTTGACACACCATTTCTGCCAAACGCTTACTTGCACCCATCACATTAGTTGGGTTCACCGCTTTATCTGTAGAAATTAATACAAACTTGCTCACGCCATTACTCTTACAAGCCTGTGCTAGCGTGTGGGTACCAATCACATTGTTAGAGAGCGCTTCCCACACATTACCGTTTTCCATCATCGGCACATGTTTGTAGGCTGCAGCATGAAACACCACAGATGGCTGATACTGCGCCAATATGTGATTAATCCGTACTTTATTTTTTACATCACAAGTAAAATAGACTAGTTTGGTTTCTAAATTCATCCCAGTTAACTCTTGCTCTAATTGATAAAGAGAAAACTCAGAAATATCTAAACAAATCAAAGTGTCAGGGCGATATTTAACAATCTGCCGACACAGCTCAGAGCCAATAGAGCCACCTGCCCCACTCACAAGTACGGTCTGATGATCAATCAACATTTGCAAACCAGAGCTATCAAGCTTCACGGCATCACGCCCTAGCAAATCCTCCACATCTACCTTACGAATTTGGGAAACACTCACCTTACCACTCATCAAATCGTCAATCGCCGGCACAGTCATCACTTCAAGATTTAGCTGAGTCGCAAGATCAATTGCTTGCTTACGCTTTTGGTGATGTGCAGATGGCATAGCAACAATGACATGCTTAACACTTAAATATTCACTAACTAATGCCAGCTGTTCTATTGTGCCTTTAACTTTGACCCCAAATATTTCACGCCCTAGCATTGTGACATCATCATCTAACAATGCTACAACTCGCCATTGCATGCTACGAGCAAGGTCTTTAACCAGTGTAACTGCCGCATCACCAGCCCCAAGCACAATCACAGGCTCACCTTGCCTTAAAGTCATTCCGTAAAGTAAATGCTCTTTCCAAGCACGGTAAGCAAAACGGCTCCCACCCATAAAAAGTATCAAGAGAAGAGGATCAAGCACAAGCACAGAACGCGGAATCACCACGTCAGTTTTTATCATGAAAAACAATGCTGAGAGCAACACCGCAGAAAAACTAACCGCTAAAAAGATACGCTGAAGATCTGAAACACTGGCAAAACGCCAAACGCCACGATATAGTCCAAAAAATACAAAGACACCCACTTGCAGTAAAACTACCCAAGCTAAAGTGGCAAGCATTTCTGCTTCATAATTTGCAGGAACTGCAAAATTGAAACGTAATAAGTAAGCAACTACCCATGCAATTGCTGATGCTACAACGTCATGCAATAAAGCTAAAAAAGTTCGTGAATTAGTAATTGTTTTTTTCATTAAGTTATATGCAATACATAGTTATTATTTATTATATTAATGGCTAACACCATCGCGACCTATAACTTTTAAAAATGTTAAAAATATAATTTTTACATCAAAGAAAAAAGACTGCAGACGCAAATACTCAACATCGAACTCAACTTTTACAGGTATAGGCAATTCGTCTCTTCCATTAATTTGCGCCCAGCCAGTTAAACCTGGTATAAGCTCATGAACGCCTCTCTGAGTTCGTAATGTAATCAAGTCGCTTTGATTAAATAGAGCAGGACGAGGACCAACAAAGCTCATATCACCTTTGATGATACTCCAAAGTTGTGGAATCTCATCTAAGCTAGACTTTCTCAAAAAAGAACCAATCGGTGTCAGGTGTTGAGATGGATTGCTTAAAAGATGGGTTGCTACAGTGGGCGTGTCATTTCGCATCGAGCGAAATTTTGGCATTCGGAAAATCTTGTTTTTACGACCCACACGATCAGACCAATACAAAACAGGACCAGGTGAAGTAACAAAAACCATCAAAGATACTATACAGAAAGGAATCACAAAAATAACAGCTATCAATAAAGCTAAGATTAAATCAAACAATCGTTTTGGCATAAACTCAGTACCTTATATCTTTAGTTGTAACTTCCAATCCGTCTAGAACCGTTACTACAGGCCTCCACCCAAGCATGTTCTTCGCTTTGCTAATATCAATTTGCAGTGTCCCACACAATCGTTGTGCAATATCTGATTTACCCAAAATTGAGGCAACTACAGTAATCAATCTTGATGGTACAGGTATTAACCAAACTTTTATATTAAATGATTTAGCACAAATTTTAAGTAGCTCAGTTGTTGATAAGTCTTGTCCATCTGAAACAAAAAATATCTGATTAACAGCTCTAGGATGATTTATAGATAAAAGCAAAAAACTAACTAAATTGCCAATATACACAAAACTACGTTTGTTATGTATTGCACCTAACGGCAAAGGCAGACCTTTTTTAAGAACTCGCAACATGCTAGCAAAGTTAGCTTTTACTCCAGCACCGTAAATTAAAGGTGGTCGAATAATTACCACTTCCAAACCGGTTTCTTTCGCCAACGCTAACAACCCCTGTTCAGCCTCGTATTTCGATAGCCCATAAAAATCATCAGGCATAGGTAAGTCAGTTTCTTTAAACGGCTCATCTATATTTGTAAACTCACCGTTTACTTTCACAGAGCTTATAAATACAAATCGCTTAACACCGGCAGTTACAGCCTGTTTAGCTAAGTTTAGGGTTGCATCTACATTAGTCTTACGAAACTCTGCAAGTGGGTTTGATGCACTATCATTCATAATATGCACACGAGCAGCAAGATGGAATACAACATCCACACCAGCTAGTGCAGCGCTCCAGTCTGTGTCTGCGCCTATTACTGGAATAGTAACGGTATCACTACAATCATCAAAAATCACCCCTTGACGTATTGCTGCTCGTACAGAGTAATTATGTTTTAATAGCTCTTTACATAATACTTTTCCGACAAAACCATTTGCACCTGTTACAAGAAGATGCGAACTCATTTAAACAGCTTTAGACCACACAGTACGGTTTACGTAATCAACATAACTCATCACCACGCGAAGTAACTGTTTAGAAACAGGACCTGCCTCATAGTCTTCTACAGGCAACATTACGCGTTTTTCTTTATCATGCTGAGCAACAATCACACGTATGGCATCTAGAACTCTATCTTTCTTCAGTCCACTCATGATGAGTGTTCCAGCGTCCATTCCCTCTGGGCGCTCATGAGCATTACGGATTGTGATTGCTGGTAGATTTAGCAACGACCCCTCCTCTGAAATAGTCCCACTATCAGAGACAACACACAAGGCTTCCATCTGCAATTTTATATAATCACAGAAACCAAAAGGCTTAAGAAATTGAATATAGCTATTTAGATTACCTAACTCCATTGTGTCCAATCGCTTTTTTGTGCGTGGATGTGTGGAAACAATCACAGGATAATTGTATGTCTCAGCTAACGCATTTAATGTTTCCACCATATGCTTCATATTCTCTGGACTATCAATGTTTTCCTCTCGATGTGCACTAACAATAAAAAACTTATTTGATTCTAAATTCATGCGTTTTAATACGTCTGATTTCTCAATCTTTGGCATGTAATAATCCAAAACCTCACGCATGTGAGAGCCTGTTTTAATAATAGTTTCTGGGCGAATACCTTCAGCTATTAGATAGCGCCTTGCATGCTCGGTAAGCACTAAATTAATATCGCTTAAATGATCTAACACTTTACGATTTAACTCTTCTGGAACCCTCTCATCAAAACAACGATTTCCTGCCTCCATATGAAAAACAGGGATTTTTCGTCTTTTTGCTGCAATAACTGCTAAACAGGAGTTGGTATCTCCATAAAGCATCACTGCATCAGGTTTTTCTTTTTCCATCACTTCATCGGATTTTTCAATGACTCTTGCAATCGTCTGAGCTGCATTTTCACCAACAGCCTCTAAGAAGTAATCTGGTTTACGAATGCCTAAGTCTTCGAAAAACAATTGGTTTAATTCGTAATCGTAGTTCTGACCAGTATGCACCAAAACGTGTTGAGTATGTAGATCAAACTCAGCGATTACGCGGCTCATTTTAATAAGTTCTGGGCGAGTACCTACAATGGTCATCACTTTAAGCATTTAATTCTTCCTTGATAAAATCCAGTTTTAATAACAATGTTTTTACTTGTTCAACATTCAAGCGCTCAGTGTTATGTGAGGTATAGTCATCCAGATGTGATATTTTTTCCTCACCCTCACTAAAAAACTGCGCATAATTAAGATCACGATTATCAGCAGGGATACGGAAATACCCTCCCATATCTTCTGCCTTGGCCATCTCCTCACGTGAAATCAGTGATTCATACAACTTTTCACCGTGACGCGTACCAATTTCTCGAACTGGATTATCCTTATTTAGCAACTCCTTTAATGCCTGAGCTAAATCAGCCACTGTAGAGGCTGGTGCTTTTTGTACAAAAATATCACCTTGCTGGCCGTGTTCGAATGCATATAGAACCAAATCTACAGAATCCTCAAGCGACATTAAAAAGCGAGTCATATTCGGATCTGTCACTGTCAGAGGCTTCCCATCTTTGAGTTGTGATACAAACAGTGGAATAACAGAACCTCTTGATGCCATCACATTCCCGTAACGAGTTGCACATAGCACTGTCTCCCCTTCGTTCTGCATACGGGCTTTGGCAACCATAAACTTTTCCATCATTGCTTTGGATATTCCCATTGCATTAATTGGGTACACCGCTTTATCTGTACTCAACATGACGACTCTTGAGACACCTCTTGCTACTGCGGCTTCCATCACATTCTCAGAGCCCAACACATTAGTGCGCACAGCCTCCAACGGGTAAAACTCACACGAAGGAACCTGCTTCAGTGCCGCGGCATGAAACACATAATCAACGCCCTTCATCGCATGATATACACTGTAGTAATCACGGACATCACCAATATAAAACTTAAGCTTAGGGTCATTTAACCCAATCCGCATTTCTTCTTGCTTTTTCTCATCTCTACTAAAAATACGAATCTCACGTACATCCGTCGATAAAAAGCGCTTAAGCACAGTATTACCAAATGAGCCTGTCCCACCAGTAATCATTAATACTTTATTGTTAAACATAATATTGAATCCAACTATTTTAGATTTATTGGTATTGATACATCGTTTCAATCAAGTCTTGCCAATTTGGCGGATTATACCCTGTAGCCTGATTAAACAGGCTTGCATCTAAAGAGCGATTAATAATTAAACTGTCATCAACTTCGATATTAATTTCTTTTTTATATACGTTAGCAATCATTTTAAGCAAATCATATTTATTAATAGGTTGTGCGGCGACATGATATAAACCTGTTAATTGAGTGTTTTTTAACACAATATCTCTAATAACTTGAGCAAACACCACCGTAGGCAAGCCCGAAAATATTGCCTTATTAAAACCTTTGCAAGATGCCTTTTGAGATAAAAACCAATTTAACAACCCATAATTTGACTGTAATTCATGTCCAATTGTTGAGGTTCTTAATGTCAATGCACCACCATACTTCACCTCACCAAGCGCTTTACTTCTGCCATATACGTCATCAGCATCAGCAAAAGCTGACTCTGAATAAAAACCATCTTTACCAGAAAATACACAATCTGTACTAATGTGAATAAATCTTGATCCAGCTAAAGTACATACTTGTGCTAACCTATGTGGCAATAAAGCGTTCAATGCGATGGCATTTATTGGACTATTCCCCTCTTTCTTATGCTTAGTTGCCCCAATACAATTAATCACCACATCAGGTCTTATTTCACTGATGGTCTGAATAGTTGAAGAAAAATTATCCACATCTAAATTACTGACCAGCTTATCTGCGCTAATCATAGGTAAAAAAGGCCTAATGCTATCTGAACGAATTGAACCGTAAACTTGCCAATCAGAGCGCTCTGATAGCACACGTAAGGTAGTGCTGCCTATTAATCCACTTGATCCCAATACTAAAACTTTCAATTTCCATCCTTACCTTAAAGTTAACTTTTCAAAATGTTGAATCAGTTCAGTAGTTAACATCTCTTCATCAAAATGCTGCTTAAAATAAGCTCGGCCATTCACACCCATTTGTTCACGCTCAGGCGCTGACATTTTATAAAGCTTTACAATAGCATTAGCTAGCCCTTCACCATCTTCGGCTCGCACTACAACGCCTGCCTTTGCTTCAGCAACTATCCTTGCTCCTTCACCGTTCAAACAGGCAATTACTGGCTTACCTACAGCCAAGTAAGCTTGAATTTTATTAGGGACGGTTAATTCAAAAATTGGCTGACCTGTTAAAGTAACCATCAAAGCTGAAGCCTGCCTCATCAATATAGGCATAGTTTCAACTGGAAACCGACCTTCCAGATACAAATTAGTTAATTTTTTTTCAATGATTTTCTCTGCAACCCAATCTGATTTGCTACCACTGCCTAGCATTACTATACTAACCTCTGAATATGTCTGCAGCTTTTCTGCAGCAGCAACAATAGTCTCCATGGCTTGCGCGGCACCTACATTACCTGCAAATAAAACTGTAAACCCTGACTGAAGTGACTCAATATATGGAGCTGAAATTGCTTGTGGTGAGTAAAACTCTTTCTCAACAGAGTTAGGATAATATGCAATTGGTATGTTATTGGCTAGTTTCATTACAGGTTCAATAAAAGCTTCAGATTGAACTAATAACAAATCTGTATGTGCATAAGTGAACTGCACAAACTTTTCCAATAACTTTAATAGAAAAGGTGATTTCACATACCCTGTAGCTTCCGCACTTTGTGGCCATAAATCTTGCACCCAAAGGGCAACTGGAATGCTTTTTAGCCACCCTAAAAAAGATGCTGGGACTGCCTGAAAAATAGGCGATACGCCATAAACAAATATTACATCATAATTTTTTTTTCTAACTAGCCACGGAGCAAACAAAAGACCAGAAGCTATAAAAGATACATAGTTAAGCAAAAGCTTAATCGCGCCTCCACCCCCTCTAGCTAATATTGGTATACGCATAATTGGAATATCTTGCCAAAACTCTTTACTAATAGTCCATGCGTTATAGCCAGTATAAAACCTACCTTCTGGGTAATTAGGTTTACCAGTCAGCACCTCAACTTCATGGCCACGTGCCTTTATATCGCGTGCTATTTCATTAATTCTAAAACTCTCTGGCCAGAAATATTGGCTCACAATAAGAACGCGCAAACTAATCTACTTTCTTTAAAAGATAATCTACAAGTCTGCTGGCATCTTGCAATGGTAAAGACACCTCATCAACCCCCATGAATCTCTTAACTGCTCTAGCGATAGAAACTGATGAACTTGGATCAAACGACTGTTCTGGATCAAGCACATCACGAACATAATCCAACTCTGACGCAATTACAGATAACCCAGCCTGCCTAGCCTCTATCAAAGGTAATCCTAACGACTCAAACGTAGATGGATAAATTAAGGCATCGACCTGACTATAGAGCTCTTTAACCTCGCCATGCTGCAAGCTACCCAAATTATTCACACGTAATTTATGTGACTTGATATTATGCTCTATCCAAAAGCATAATTCTGCATGATGTATATTATTTAACGTTAATGTTAAAGTAGGAAATAACCCTTCAGATGCCAACAAACACCAAGCCTCAATTAACTGCACATGATTTTTGTGTGGTTCACCAGATGCTACATATAAAAAAATGAAATCATTTTTTTCTACGGTGTCTAAACAATTCAACTTCCTTACATATCCATCAGGATTATCAACAAATGGAAAAAGAGAAACTTTAGACTTTGTTCTTGCCTGCAGCAAGCCCTGCATAGAAGGCGTTTGCACCAAAAACTCATCTACATTTCCAGCTCTGCATGACAACCAAAACCGTTCAATTTTAAGTCTGATCCTGGTCTTAAATGAAAATCCATCTAGGTTTACACTGTCAATTAAATACCTATTCTGAACAAACACCACGACATATCCTCGCAACTTGAATAAAGGTGGTAGGTTACCAAAGCATAACGCCACATCTCCCAACGCTACATTCTTAGCCAACCATATTTCTGCAAACAATCTTTGGACGAACGTAGGCTGAACACGCCTTACAACTCTGTCTGTAATCAAAGGCATTCGACTATCCAAAGATAGTATGGACACCAATCCTATTGGAAGTGCGTTTATTATTGCAACTAATAAAGCACGACCACCGCCTTGATGGACATTCGTTGCATGAATAAATATTCTCTTAGCCATTATCAAGCTTGACTGTAAACTTGATGAATGTATTGACTTTTTTCAGAAAGTTTGTAAAAAAAGTCGATTGAATAAAACTTATAGTAATTACAACACACACGAGTTCAAAAAAATAAAATAACAGACTTTTTGGAGCAACGCCAAATTGAGCAACCGCATTAGCTACTGCACCACCCCACAGTGCGCATAATAAGGGGTTGGAGGTAAGTCTTAAAACCAGCACCTCACTAACTAAGACCAGAATTGCGAATACAACCATTCCAAGCAGTACTACCCAGAGTTGGCCTGTGTAATATAAAAAAGCAATAGCACCAGGAGTTTCGGAAAATTGAAACTTGGACTTATCTACAACCCCAAAGTAAACCGGTTGGCTAATTTGCGTGTAAAAAGTGTCTTTTCCAAGCTCTCTTCTCTCCATTATGCCATCTGTAAACAACTCAACACCCTTGTTAGGATATGCAGCAACAACCATCGCACCTTCTGCGCCAATCCAGCGATCAGCAGCAAACCTTAAAAATGCTGATGCTGATGCTGACGTTGACTCCAGAGAAGCATTAGAATAGTAATAACCGCGCAATGTATTAACTAAAGGATTAGATATTACGAATAACACAACAAAAGTAGTAACTACTACCATCAAGTTTTTCATGGACCAACCTGATACAGACAGTCTATTTTTATACACCCCGAACAACTGAGGGATAGTGTGAAAGATATAAGCTCCGCGACTAAAGATAGAAATGGCTGAAAAAAATGCCTCTAATAAAACAAAATGCACCACTAGGGAAATATTGTACCGAAGTGATATGTCCCACCAAAGTAATGTTGCAATTAAAAGTGTAAGGCCATAGCCAATTAAAAAGCTTATCAGCGCGTTAAGTGGCCATACTAAAATTGTTTTAGGAACTAGGCCTACTTGCAATATACTCAGCGATGTATTGGCAATCACCAAACCAACGCAAACTATCATCAATCCAGCCCAAATCCATCTACGAATTGCAGGATACCAAAGAGGTGCTTTGAACACATTATTTTGTACTAACATGGTAGAAGGGGTGTTGAAAAAACTGTATATCAGCCTTGCAATGACCACCCCTATAGCTCCAGCTGTGGCAATCTGCAAAACTGTGTCCCATGCTTCTGGGGTTCCATCAAATGAACCAATTGCTTCGCCAAATGGATAATCCACCTGCATATGAATCGTTAATTTAAACCAGAAACCTAACCAAAGCATTGCTACCAAAAAGAGATATCCATAGCTTTTTTGCTTATAGACACCACTTATCAACATAGCCAAGAACACAAAAGAGAACACTGTATAATGCAATGATGACCCAGTGTACTTAGTCAAGCCTGCAATAAACAGTACCAGCCATAAACACAGAAACAATCTTTTTGGCATAAAATCAAAACTAGTATTGGTTATCACTCTTGTCCCGTATTTAAACAACTATTAAAAAATCGAATCATTCTGAATAAAACACAAACTATGCTATAGATAGGGAAATAATAATATTATGTTCATAATTCACTATTAAAAAACTCGACATGAATTATCAATGCATACTTATCAAAATAATTCAACGAGCTTTAGCAATTACCATCAATGTATCCCCCCCTAGCAACCTTACGCCAAAATCACGATTTATAGCAAAAATTAATCGCCTCGGCAGTCTAGCCAATAAACTCTTCCAACTGGTTTGCGGAGCATTGAATGCAGCACCAGTATAAGACCAATCAATCACTTGGTAACCACATTCCTCAATAAGTGACAATGCCAAACCTTTAGTGAAGTAGTGAATGTGTCCGACTTTACGACGAACCTTTAACAACGGCTTTTCTCGCGCTACGCTTATCGCACTCAAATCTAAAGGGATATGAAAAATAAAATAATCTGCTCGCCCCTTCAATGCGGAAAGAAATTCAAATGGATTGGGAACGTGTTCGATCACATCTAGCAATAACAACACATCAAAGTGCGTCGTTTCGGCTTTTAAAAAATCCCCAACAACAAAAGATATATCTCTTGATATATGCTTCTTCCAAAACATACTGGCATCAGGCGCGATCTCATAGCCGGAACATTGAACCTTTGGTAACGCGTCATGTAGCATGGCCAAGATACCACCAGCACCGCAACCTACCTCAACAATAGTTTTGGGTTTAAGGTGGTTTCTATTAAATACATCCAATACTTGGTGCGCCTTCCATTCGCTGTCCTCCTCATCCCAAGTGGGATTGTTAGCAAGGTAGTCGCCTGACTCATAACTTTCATAAGGTTTACTCATTCCCAAACTCCCAGAGTAATTTCATAATATTTTTTATTCATAGAAAATCCCAGCTAGTGAATCAAAATACTTCATTCCATAGTTACTCTGAATGAAATCTCGCCCAGCAGCTCGCATTGACTCGATCTCTGTGCAACTCATTCCAACAACCTTATCATGCACTTCTTCCCATGAGCAGAATTTCCTACAATCAATATAGACGTCCTCTGGGATCAAATCATGGACATCTTTAGCCCCAAGATACAAAGGAATTGTACCTGCGTATATACAATCAAAAATTTTCTCTGTGATATATCCCTTCATTGCCATATTCTCAAAACATAAAGCAAAAGAATACTGACTCAGCACTTCATACTTGGATTCACAAGACCCTTTGTAAATTGACATAAGCGCTCTTCGATGGCGCCAGTAAGGCAACCACATAGAGCTACGTGACCACCATCTCTCCCACCCCCGACCGTATAAATCAACAATCCCAAATGTTGAAAGTAAGGAAAGCGCCTCAATACGTTTACTGTAAAGTTCGCTGTCATAGGAGGCTGGCTTGTGGTTACCATTAATCATCACGATACGATGCTGTCGATTGTCGCGACTCCAGAAATTATTCAGTACATTTATGTGTGGCTGTGGCCAATAGAGTTTATACAATTTAGACTGATCTACACCTTTGAGCGAATATCCATCACCATCAGTGTTGTGCAGATAGACTCGCTCAAAAGCTGCAGAAAGCTCAGGTAAAGCTAGATACAAACGTGGATCAACTACTGGTGGCTCAAATATTACAAATGCTTTGAGCCTGATATCATTGCGTAGACTCAATTTCTGGTAGTTTTCAAGCACACCAAGTGAGTAGTAGTCACTAATTTGTTCTTGACTCTCCTGTTGAGGTAAAAAATCTGCAGTGTGTAAATCGACACTTTGCGTTTCTAATTCTGCTCGCAGACGGATAAAAGGTGCCAGCGTATCATCTCGATTTAGTACAGTATTAGCTTGTTCAAACAGCTGATCTTTGTAATAAGCCTTAGAGGGGGGATCAATATAGATGTTTTTAAATCGATCGTTTATCATTTATGTGTTACCTTTTTCATATAGGCTAGCGATATTTTTCCTACTTTATAGAGCCCGATTGAAACCATTAATCGAACATAAGCCCCTAGAAACAGTGTAAACAAGCCTCGACCAGACTTAAGTGCAGCCCAGATTGCGTCTCTAGAAAATATATCATTAATCAACGCAACAGCTTCCTTCGGGCGATCTGTTAAAACAAGATTGACTGATCGCATAACCCTGTCACGTCGTTCTAACCATTTATAATTGCGAAAATCGACATAATTAAGAATCATTCGATTTTCCTCCTGCTCTAGATAGTAATCGACTATTTTGAACAACACAGCAGGGGCGGTTTCTAACCGAACCCTAGCTGAAAATTGGTTACTGCTGATACGATAACGCATCAATTTATATGGTAGGTGGCCTATTTGATGGTTCTGAAGGATACGTAACCAAACATCTAGATCAGCTCCAGAACCGAACATATCACCTCTCCAGACTTTTATCTCTTGTCGATAAATCTGTGTTTTAACCATAAAACTTGGACATATAAAAAAATTTGAGTGTCGCAAAACAGATTTAAACATCGCTGCAAAATCATAAACACCGTTGGGCGATGCTAATCCTTGTGGCAAACGAATTTCACCTATAGTAGTACCAACATCATCAATTAGATATGCCTCACTAAACACCGCACCAGCCTCTGTATTTTCCTCCAAAAAAGCAACTTGCTTAGCCACCATATCCGGCTCATATATATCATCAGCATGAAAAATCGCAGTGTACTTGCCTTCTGCCAACTGAATACATCGGTTAAAGTTTCCTTCACCTCCAACATTCACATCATGTCGGTGGATATGAACTCGAGGGTCAGATATCGCCGCTACAATTTCAATTGTTTCATCAGTTGACGCATTGTCTGACAAATGTACAACTAGATTCGAATAAGTCTGAGCGAGAATAGATTCTAATGTCTCGCGCACTGTTCCTGCTGCATTATAAGTTGGTATACAAATACACACTAGGGGAAAGTCATTATTCATTCAACAATCCCATTCGCTTAAATACTGCATTAAATCTAATTGCAAATGTATGCTCCTTAACAGTTCGCTGATAGGCAGCTTCAGCCATATTCTCACGCAAAGCATCATGACCAAGATAAAATTTAATCTTCTCAACCAAATCATCTGCATCTGTATAAACTGCAATCTCCCGATCAATGTTATAGCAATTAGCTAAACCCTCCACATAATATGAAAGCTGAAAAGCGCCACAACCACTTACCTCAAAAATACGCGCCTTCATTTGCTCTATATTTTTTTTGCTGCGCACCCTATTTAATAATGCGCGTGGCGATGAAAGTAAATAGCGAGCATCCCACGGCGCAGAGTTTGACAAATTAAGGTTAACTCGACTTTCGTTGAACACTTTGATCATACCCTCTTGGTCAATCTCACCATTAGGCCAACGGTGGCCAAAGACCTCTACATTAATGCCCGCTTTCAGCATTCGGCCTATTAACCATTCCCGATAAGGGTGCCACCCACCAACAAATGACACGTCATATTTTTTTTGTGTACCTAATTTGCGCGATATGTTTTCGTTAGCACCAAAAGGAAAATAAATTGCATTAGGCAACCCTATTTCACGATACTTCATTTCGCCATAAATATCAGGCGTTGTGAAAAAGTCAAAATGCTTCGCCCAAAAACGAGAGTATTCAACACGCCAGGTATCATCGTGAAAAAAACATAAAGTCTTGGTATAGTTCCTTAACTGCTCTACTACTAAAGGATCAAACTGGTCTGTATATAGAGAAAATAAAGTCACGGTAGGTTGCCATACTTGCACGCGTTCCAGCAACTTTTGATTCATGGTACTCTTATCAGAAACTTCTATTTCCGTAGCGTAATCAAACAGTTCGACCTCATTCCCCATCTGTTTGAGCACCTCATAGAAATTGAAATACTCAAATGAGTATTCCCGCTTGGGGTCACCATATGTATGTAGCATACAGACTACTAATATTTTCATGCTACTCTCTTATCTTTCAAGTATTTTCTCAGAAATAAATACTGCAATCCCAAATAGAAAATACCAATCACTGCACATATTCCTAGAACCGCCATCCAGTCAGTTGAATTTAATAAGCGTCGAAAACTAAGTGCCACTCCCCATAATGCAGCAGAAAAAACTACTGCCATCAATATGGAACGAATCTGTATTCCACCATTGACCCACTTAACCAAAAAAATATGCATTACCACTACCACAGAAAATCCAGACACAATCAACCCTACCCCTGCTCCCTCAGCGCCCATGACAGGGATTAACAGCGCACTTAACGTGATCGAAAGTGTAGCCCCAATAATATTTGGCATGATTAACCAACGTGTTCGCATATGCACATGAGCAATCAATGAGTAGACTCCCATCAGCACTCTTGCCGCTTCAGCAAGCGCGCCCCATATTAGAAAATTTGCTGCAGAATGAAAGTTTTTGCCAAGTAAAAGTCGGGTCAACTCTGGTGCTAATATCATGATTAAGGCAACAGTTAGAATAAGTGAAGGAATTACCGTGGCAGCATACCTATGCCACGCTTGAGCCTGCTGAGTAGGGTTAGACCCACTCACATCTCGATATAAGCGAGGCATAAAATATGTAGTTAAAACCGATTCAAATGCCGCTATTATGCCGGCGCTGATCCCATACCCCGCTACAAACAAACCTAATTGAGATAAGCCAAGCTGCCCATCTATGAGATAACGGTACCCCTGCCCTTGCATCCAAGCTAAACCTGCAGCGATAGAAACAGGCCAAGCAAAATTGAAAAGCTCTTTTAAATGTCGCTTGCTGATAGTCGGTAACACATTAGACTTTTCAGGAGTATATAATTTCGCGAATAGAACTTGCGTTCCAAGCACCGCGAATAGAACTTGACCAAGCAGCAGTCCCAGAAGCCAATACTGTGCGATTGACTGCAACTTTACAAGCAAGAAAGCACAGACAAAGCTTGTCGCTAGACTAGCAACCGATAACAACACGAAACTTTTACTATCGCCAAGCATATTCAGTGATGGAATTGACGTTTGATTAATCGTATTAAAAAGTAGGGAACCACAAACTAATAGAAGCAACCAGCCAATAGGTATTCCGAAGTTCACCACGCCACTCATGTAAAATAATGTCAATCCTATTGCAGCTACAAGAACCACTAATAGCAGATAGCTTACATAACGAATCAAGTAATGTTTCGCCACCCCAGTTGCCCGCCAAGCATGCAAACGTCGATTGATGAACATACCAACTGGATTAACAAGAAACAAAGCAAAGAAGGCTATGGTCGTTAATACCAATGACACTCTCCCCATCTCTGTGGGTGATAATAATGTAGTAGCAACACGCATCATGACTAATGCAAGTAAAAATTGTGCTGCACGTCCGAAAATAATAGTAATCAATTACCAGCAACCGGTGAGGCTGTTACTTTTTGAAGCATTATTTTTGCTTCTTGTATAACACCCTCCAAAGAAGTTAGTCTTGGCTGATATCCAAAGTTTTCTGCTCGCCTATTTATTGAGTAATAGTACGGCTTACCTCCTGTTGCATTCACCGCAACATTTCCATCGGTGACTTCATAACGTAAACCAAAATGTTCTTGCATTACCGCTAATAAATTAAATTTATCAACGGGTGCTTGGCTATAACAATCAACCACCGCATTAGTTGCAGGTGCAGATAAAATTGCACAAACTAATTGATGGAAGTCTGATGCATGCAAGTAATCTCGCTCAATGTAATCAGGAGACGTTTTAAGCACTGTATTATCACGAATCGCACGCAAAATATCCGTGATTAAAAAACGAGCTTCAATATCTTGTGTATGACTAAAATAATTGAATACGCGAATGTCGACAATATTTAACGCTGACTGGGCTCGGTGCCTACATTCCGCATGTAACTTTGCCACACCATACCATTCGTGAGCTGCCAGATTATTAATTGGCACCGCAGCAGGTGTATCACATGTGGCAGGCTCGTTGAAATTTGAGCCATAAGCTGCACCACTACTTAAAAACAAATAGCGACATGTAGGGTGAGCCTTCAAGTACTCTAGCACCATGTTATCAAATTGCAAGGTAATATCAAATATACTATTACCCATTACCACTGCCTGTGCTGGGTTGCCAACGCCGACAAAGTTGATGACAGCATCAAAATCTTGCTCGCCAAAAACAGTAAAGTCACTCACTAGATAGCGTTCTGACAAACTAACGCTCTTAAGCCATGCCACAACATACTCTGGGCGACGTGCAAACAAGTGTAAATGTTTATCTTCTTCAGCAGAAAATGAAACAATCAAATCTTTTGCAATTTGGCTAGTTGCTCCTAATATGGCAATATTCATCATATTGGCGCGCATGTTAACCGTTTAACTTAGGAAACTGCTCATCTAGTTTCGAACCAAAGGCTAAGCGGGGACGGCACTCAGCGGCACCATCCATCATTATCTCAATAAGTAGGGGACCTTTATGGTGAGCAATCAGGCTTAAGGCTTCGTCTAACTCTAAAGTGCTTTCCACGCAGTGAGCCTCAATGCCGTAAGCTAGTGCTATATTCTTAAATGAAGGGCTGCTATATCCTTTCCTCGCTGACTGGTCTCGCCCGTTAAAATACATATCCTGAAAGTTTTTAACCATGCCGAGCATCGAATTGTTCATCACAATAATGACTATATCTAATCCCAAACGGCTTAACGTATCTAACTCTTGAATATTAATTTGTAAGCTACCATCTCCAGTAATCACAACCGCTTTATTCTGGGATTGAATAGCCACGCCTAATGCCGTAGGTAATGCAAAGCCCATTGCACCCATGCCACCGCTATAGTGAACTGCCTGATTGGAAGTTAAGCGCAAGCTTTGTGCTGCCCACATTTGGTGATTACCAACATCACACACATAATCAACAGCGTGATTTTTAAGAATGTCATTTAGCTTTTTAAAAACATCGCTCGGGCTAATTGTCCAATCAGCATATTCATTAAACTGCGATTTCTCACGAAACTTTACAAGTTCAGTCAACCATATTTTGTCTAATTTTGAAAATGTATCTGAGGTCAACGTAAACTCTCTAAAAAATCTTTCTGCAGTTGCGCAAATACTCAAATCAGCCTGCACTCGATTATTCAATTGATTTGGGTCAATATCTATCTGCACAACACGCGCATGACGGGCAAAGTCATCTATATCTGCTCCAGTTTGCCGAACATCTAATCGCGCACCGATAACGATTAACAAATCGCAATTTTGTACAGCCCAATTGGCCTCACGATTACCATAGCTACCAATCATATTAAAATAACCGTGCCCAGCCGTAACACGTTCATGCCCCATAAGGGTTGAAACGTATGGAATACCGAGGCTATCAGCAACACTTAGCCACGAGTTCATTGCATCAGCCCAGCGTGCACCACCACCGATACAAACCAATGGTCGCTGTGCTTGTTTGCACAACCCATTTAGTTGTTTTAGATCATTACTATTGATTTCTGATTGGACACTGATATCCAACGGCTTATTCAACCATCGCTCCAGCACATCTTCAGAAATCTCGGCACGCTGAATATCATTGGGAATATCTAGCAATACTGGCCCTTGACGTCCACTTAGTGCCAGTGACAAAGCCATATGCAGTGCAGGCAATAAATCATCGACATGATCTACCCTCAAGGCACACTTAGTCAGCGACTGTGCAACTTCAACAATGTTTAGCTCCTGAAAGCCTTGTTGTCGGATGGCGCGGTCACCTTTGAGTTCACGTGTATTGACTTGCCCTGTAATAAATAAGCAAGGCACAGAATCGAACCAGCAACTGCCAATACCTGTAATCAAGTTTGTGGCACCTGGACCACTAGTACCCATGGCAACAGCAACCACTTTACCCTTGGACTGCCTTGCCACGCCTTCTGCTGCAAACGCAGCAGATTGCTCATGATGCATTGAAACGATATTAAATTGCCCTGACTCGGCAAAGCTATCAAGCAGGTGCGTAATCATTCCCCCAACAAGCTCAAAACAAGTTTGAACTTGATGAGCAATCAGAAATTTAGCAAGTGCGTCAGTAGCTTTCAATTTTCTTCCTATCGTACTGAAGCAATTAAAAGTTCACACCAAAGAACGCTTCAATTTTATCTGCGATAAAACTCAGCATTTCTTCGCTAAGCCCAGGATAAACCCCCACCCAAAAGCTATTATTCATGACCAAGTCCGTATTGGTGAGGTCGCCACTAACCCTAAAATTACGGCCTAGCATATAAGGCTGCCTTGTCAGGTTTCCTGCAAATAACAAACGGGTACCAATTTTGTTTTGATCTAGGTAATTAATAATATCTACACGACGAATGTCACACTCTGGACGAATAGTCATTAAGAAGCCAAACCATGAAGGGTCACTATTCAGTGTTGCTTCAGGAAGAATCAAAAACTCCTCACATGATGCAAGCCTACTTCTTAAGTAAGCAAAATTATCCTTGCGTGCTTGAACAAAACTATCTAGCTTATCCATCTGTGCTAATCCACAAGCAGCCTGCATATCCGTAATTTTTAGGTTGTAACCTAAGTGTGAATAAGTATATTTGTGATCGTAACCCTCTGGCAGACTTCCTAGCTTCCAGCAAAAACGTTTGCCGCAGGTGTTGTCTTTGCCTGGCGCACAATAACAATCACGGCCCCAGTCACGGAAAGATTCTGCTATTTGTTTTAATTCATGGTTATTGGTAAATACAGCACCACCTTCACCCATTGTAATGTGATGTGCAGGGTAGAAACTGAGTGTGCCAATGTCGCCAAATGTACCAGTCAGTTGCCCTTCATAGCGTGATCCCAATGCGTCGCAGTTATCTTCTACCAACCACAGATTATGCTTCTGGCAAATTTCTTTAACCTCTTTAATGTTAAACGGGTTACCTAAAGAATGTGCCAGCATGATGGCTTTAGTCTTAGGGCTAATGGCAGCCTCTATCTTACTCACATCAATATTATGCGAAGCAAGGTCTATATCTACAAAGACAGGCACTGCACCAAACTGTAGAATTGGGTTCACTGTCGTCGGAAACCCTGCTGCAACACCAATCACTTCATCACCTGGTTTAATTGCACGTTCACCCAGTCGAGGTGAGGTTAGTGCCGTAAAGGCCAGCAAATTTGCTGACGACCCTGAATTCGTGGTGAGAAGAAACTTCACACCAAGATAGTCTGCCAAACGCTTCTCAAACGCATCATTAAAGCGCCCAGTAGTTAACCAGCCATCCAATGAGGCCTCAACCATGTTTTTAAGTTCAGCACCATCAAGCACCTTTCCTGATGGTGGCAATACAGTTGCTCCTGCCTCAAAAGCTTTTGGTGCATACATAATTGCCGCGTATTCATCTACAAGTTGAGCGATTTGCTGGCGAAGTTGTTGAGATTTATCCAAAATGGTATTCCTTGTCATCTACTAATTAAAATTATTGCAGCGCTTAGATAGCGCTTTATCGTTGCGCAGCTTCATATTGTTTGATTTGCTCCAGACACATCGTGTGCATATCACCACCAGCAAGGTGCGCTTTATGCCAAGTGCAAATCTGACCTATCGCCTCGCTTAAAGACCATCTAGGCTGCCACTGCAAACGTGACTTGGCCTTGGAGCAATCCAACTTCAAGTAATGCGCTTCATGTGGGTGATCACCACCGTCTAATTTCCAACTGGCACCATCACCCCATACATTCGTCAGCTCATTCAATATCCACTGTACTGGTTTGGCATCATCATCATTTGGCCCAAAGTTCCAACCTTCAGCAAAGTCTACGCCCTCTTCATAGAGTTTCTGCGCCAATAACAAATAGCCAGAAAGGGGCTCCAATACATGCTGCCATGGGCGAATACTATCAGGATTACGAATCCTAACAGGCTGACCCTGTGTAATGGCCCGCATCATATCGGGGATTAGCCGATCATCTGCCCAATCGCCGCCACCGATGACATTACCCGCACGACCTGAAGCAATCGCCACACCATGCGTTTGATATTTTTCTGGATGAAAGAATGAGTTGCGATAAGCTGCGGACACTAATTCAGCACAGCCTTTGCTGTTGCTGTAGGGATCAAAGCCACCCATAGCTTCATTCTCACGGTAGCCCCAAACCCATTCACGATTCTCATAACACTTGTCACTCGTAACATTAACCACAGCTTTTACGCTATTAGTACAACGCACTGCTTCAAGAAGATTCACTGTACCCATTACATTAGTAGAGTAAGTCTCAACTGGCTCAACATAAGAGTAACGCACCAAGGCTTGAGCCGCCATATGAATAACAATTTCAGGCTTGTAGTCAGCAAAGACAGTTTTTAAATGTGCTAAATCACGTATATCACCAATAATGCTAATCATGCTCTGCTCAACTCTAGCCACCTCAAACAAACTAGGGCTGGTCAGAGGTGCAAGCGCATAACCAGTTACATTGGCACCCATTGATTGCAACCAAAGTGATAGCCAGCTACCTTTAAAGCCAGTATGTCCTGTTAACAGAACCCGCTTACCTTGCCAGAATCCTGGATTCATGACCACTTTTTCCATGGAGCCTCACCCGACTGCCATAACTCTTCCAGATACGTTTTATCGCGTAACGTGTCCATTGGTTGCCAAAAACCATGATGCTGAAAAGCAGCCAAATCACCTTCTGTAGCCAAGCGCTCCAAAGGTTCTCGCTCCCAAATAGTTTGATCATCGATAATATAGTCAATGACTTTCGGCGACAAAACAAAGAAACCGCCATTGATCATGGCGCCATCACCTTTGGGTTTTTCCATGAAACTACCGACCTTGCTAGCCTTGAGGTCTAAAGCACCAAAACGGCCCGGTGGAATTGTTGCAGTTAATGTGGCTTTAACATTTTGTGCCTGATGAAATGCAATCAACTCAGTGATATTAACGTCACTTACTCCATCGCCATATGTAAAACAAAAAGCTTCTTCATCTTTAACGTAGTCTGCAACTCGCTTCAATCGCCCGCCTGTCATTGTTTCTTCGCCAGTATCTACTAATGTTACTTTCCAGGGTTCAGCGAAACGTTGATGTACCTCCATTTTATTATGCTCCATATCAAACGTTACATCAGACATATGTAAAAAGTAATTAGCGAAATATTCTTTAATAACATACCCTTTATAACCACAGCAGATCACAAATTCATTTACACCATGCACAGAGTATTGTTTCATAATGTGCCATAGAATCGGTTTACCACCTATTTCAACCATAGGCTTTGGTCGTGTAGATGTTTCTTCACTGATCCGAGTACCCAAACCGCCAGCAAGTATGACTGCTTTCATAGATCAATCCTTACAAATTAGCCAGAACTTCAAACGCTTCGGGAATAGGATAATGATGATTACCTACAAACAAGCCGTTTTTATCAATATGCTCGGCATTCTTCAGCGTACCATGTACTTCAGAATCAAAATATTTGACCACTTCATTTTTAGCAAAGTTACCTGCCACGATAGGTCTGCACTCAAAACCGAGATGATTTAAAATAGCCACTAATCCACTACGCGTTAGATTACTGCCTGGACGAATGACTAAACTAAATCCAAACCAACTACTCTCACCGATTTCTTGTTGAATCATAATATCTGGGTGATTCGAAAATACAGCCTGAAATAATTTTCCATTTTCTCTGCGGGCAGCTATTAAACTTGGTAAACGTTTAACTTGTTCAATACCTAAGGCGCCTCCAATTTCTAGTGGGCGAACGTTATATCCAGGCAACACAAAACGAAATGACTCTTCAAACGGATCATCACTCTTCTCGCCGCACACAAGGTTATTCTTGGGTAGGTTTCGCGTCCATCCATGCGCCCTAAGCGAAAGTAAAATTTGGTATAACTCTTCATCGTCAGTCACAATCAAACCACCTTCCATGGTGGAGATATGATGACTAAAAAAAGAACTGTACCCCCCCATTACACCAAAAGTACCAGTATGTTTCCCCTCATACATTGCACCCATCGATTCGCAATTATCCTCCATTAGCACAATGTCACGCTCACCAATAATCTGCTGAATACGTCCAAAGTCATTTGGATTGCCAAGCAAATTCACGGCCATAATCGCGCGTGTTTTATCGGTAACTGCTTGTTCTAGCTGATCAAGATCATAATTCAGAGTGTTGAGATCAATATCTACAAACTTGATTTTCAATCCATATTGATAAAGCGGATAATACGTCGTGCTCCATGACACTGCGGGCACAATTACCTCATCACCCCGCTGCAATTTTAATTTTGAGTTTTTGGTATAAAAAAGCGCCGCCACCATTAACAATATAGCCGATGAACCCGAATTCACCATTACGCAATATTTGCTATCCACATACTGAGCAAAGTCACGTTCAAAGGCATGCACATTTGCACCCATGGTGTACATGCCAGATGCGATAACACGCTGCATCGCATCTTGCTCTTCTTGACCCCAAGTTGCTGTGGCTAAGGGAAACCTAATACTCATTGCAAATATTCCTTTAAATAAAATTCGTATGTTTTTTCTACGCCCGTACGTAGGTCGCTTTGAGCATTCCAGCCCCAAGCCTGCTGACGATCTACACTCACAAGCTTACGCGCCATACCAACTGGCTTGCTAATATCGTGTACAAAACTTCCTATGTAGCCCATAACTTCGGCGGCTGCTTGATAATATTCGTTAATAGTAAAATCATGCCCCAACCCAATGTTCATATAAGTGGGTAACGTTTCAAAATTACTAATGGCTCGAAGAATGGCATCAGCCAAATCACCTGCATACATAAACTCACGTCGAGCGGTGCCATCACCCCATATTTCAACGGTCTGTTGGCTATTTACTTTCGCATGATGCACTTTATGAATAATTGCGGGTAGCAAGTGTGAGTGTACCGGATCAAATTTGTCATGACGACCATAAAGATTGCAAGGTATGAGCGTTTTATATTGATAACTCGAATCCTCGCGCATGATGTATTCACAAAGCCGTGCTGTAACAACTTTAGCTAGCGCATAGCCTTCATTAGTAGGCTCTAGCTCACCTTTAAGCACCATATCTTCACATAATGGTTCCGAGTGGTTGCGAGGATACATACAGGAACTGCCAAGGTTAATTAGACGCTTAATGCCGGCTTGGCGCGCAGCCCATATAACATTACGCCCCATGTCGAGATTTTCCATCAAAAATCCCACTGGTTCGCGCATGTTAGCCTGAATTCCACCCACCTTACCTGCTGCATGAATGATCATATTGGGCTTATGTTTACTCAAATAGGTTTGCACTGCGCTAAAATCGCACAAATCTAACTCAAGGCTACGCGGCGCAAGCACTTCGAAATCGCTGATAGAGGGATGCTCTAAAATATTGCACCCAACCATACCGCCGCCGCCAGTTAATAAGATTTTAGTTTTATTCATTGTTTACTAGATTATTCTTGAGGTTTAAAAACCGTGTAACCGTGTTTTTTAACTAATTCATCACGCTCAGCGCCTTTTAAATCTTCTCGAACCATCTCACTTACTAACTCTTCAAAGCTGATTTTAGGTACCCAGCCAAGTTTATTTTTGGCTTTACTAGCATCGCCTAGCAAAGTTTCCACTTCTGTTGGACGGAAGTAACGCGGGTCAACTGCCACAATGCATTTTCCTGCGGCATCATAGCCTTTTTCATCCACACCTTCCCCCTGCCATGTAATGAGCATGCCAAGCTCTTTTGCCGCTGCATTCACAAAATCACGCACACTGTATTGCACACCTGTGGCTATTACAAAGTCCTCTGGTTTATCTTGTTGCAACATTAACCATTGCATTTCAACGTAATCTTTAGCATGACCCCAGTCACGTAAAGAATCCAAATTGCCAAGGTATAAACAATCTTGCAGATTCAAGTTAATACGCGCCAAAGCACGTGTAATTTTACGTGTCACAAAAGTTTCGCCACGTATTGGGCTTTCATGGTTAAACAAGATGCCATTGCAAGCATAAATACCATACGCTTCACGATAATTAACTGTAATCCAGTAAGCATAAAGCTTAGCAACAGCATATGGCGAACGAGGATAGAATGGTGTTGTTTCTTTTTGTGGGGTCTCTTGTACTAGACCATACAGCTCTGATGTAGAGGCTTGGTAAAACTTAGTTTTTTTCTCCAGACCTAAAATTCTAATAGCTTCTAAAATCCTTAATGCGCCCAGTGCATCAGAATTTGCAGTATATTCAGGCTCTTCAAATGATACCGCCACATGACTTTGCGCAGCTAGATTATATATTTCGTCAGGCTGAACTTTCTGAATAATACGAGTTAAACTTGATGAGTCTGTCATATCGCCATGATGTAGAAAAAATGGTTTGCCTCTTTCATGCACATCATGGAATAAATGGTCGATTCGCGCAGTGTTAAACAACGAACTACGACGTTTTATGCCATGAACCTCATAACCCTTATCAAGCAACAACTGGGCTAAATATGCCCCATCTTGCCCTGTAACACCTGTAATTAACGCAACTTTAGTCACTGTGTAGTCAACCTTCCATAAGTATCTTCAAATCTAACAATATCATCTTCACCAACATAATCACCACATTGCACTTCAATAATGCTTAAAGGCTCACTACTATTGTTTGCCAAACGATGTCTGTGTGTTTGAGGGATATATGTTGATTGGTTTTCTTGCAAATTATATTCAATTTCATTATTGGTAATGGTTGCAACACCAGAAACCACTACCCAGTGCTCTGAACGATACTTGTGCATTTGCATTGATAGTTTTGCACCTGGGTTAACAACAATTCGCTTAATCTTAAAATTAGCACGCTCTTCTAAAACAGTATAGCTACCCCAAGGTCGATAAACGGTTCGATGTATTTCAGTGAGCGCTGGCTGACGTGACTTAACTTCTGTAACTAATGCTTTAATATCTTCTGCTCGGCTTCTATCGCACACTAAAGTGGCATCAGCTGTTTGAATAACGACAACGTTATTTAAACCTAGTGTGGCTAACAACCCTGCTTCAGTCCAAATCAAGCTATTATTGGTGTCTATACTAACCACTTCTCCATGTATTGCATTGTTATTAAAATCTTTCTCTTGACGCTCAAAAATTGAGTCCCAGCTACCTAGGTCACTCCATGACATATCAACTGGAACGACTGCTATCTTTTCAGCCTTTTCCGCAAGACCGTAATCCATTGATAAATTTGGTAATTTTTCATATATTTGATGTAGATTATCCGTATCTATTTCACTGATATAGTCGTGAATTTCAGGCTGATAAATGGATAACATCTGCATAAATGCATTTGCTTTAAACACAAACATGCCACTGTTCCATAAATACCCATCGGCAACAAAGCGTTCTGCATTTTTCGCATTTGGCTTTTCAACAAACTTATCCACTTGATAAGCAGTTAATTTGGAGTTGTTAGTTGAAGCTAATTTTTGGCTTGGCTTAATATACCCATAACCAGTTGCAGCTTCGTGCGGTTTGATGCCTAACAACACGAGATAGTCTTGCTCTGCTATTTGCTCCGCAGTTTCCCAAGCATCTAAAAAGGCTTGGTTATTATCAATAGAATGATCTGAAGCAAACACGCCAATAATTGCTGTTTTATCTTTTTGATATATTGTATGAGTAGCCCAAGCAATTGCTGGCAAAGTATTTTTAGCAAACGGCTCAGCCATAACATTTTGCACAGTGTCAGGAAAAAGTTCAGCTAACTGCCCTTTCACCTCAAATTTATGATCTTCATGAGTGACAACATATACATTAGTTGAATTCACATAGCTTGAAACTCTTGACACAGTTTGCTGAAGCAACGTTTGCTCCCCATTAAGGGCAAGCAATTGCTTAGGTCGCAATTTTCGAGATAATGGCCACAGTCTAGTACCAGATCCACCACATAAAATAATTGCATAACGATTACTCATAAAGCTTTCGTTTCCAATGAAAGCTGTAAAGTATCAACACTCAATGGTTGGTTTAATTTAAATTCAGTTTTTGTTTCTTGCATTAGCATAGTAATTTCAGCTTGTAATAATTCGTACTCTCGCATTTTAGCTTTTAAGAAACCTAATGTGATACTAGACTTAGCTTCAATTCCACTAGGCGTTAACAAATACATATAAGCTAACTTGTTATGATTATTATGAAAGTTGCTAGCTTTCAATAATCCCTTTTCGATAAGGGCCTTAAGGCAATAGTTCGCCTTCCCCAGACTAATACCAAGCGTTTTAGCCAGCTCTCGCTGGCTAATTTCAGGTTGAGCCTCTACTAATTTAAGTATTTTATATCTGTACTCGTCTGTTAGCATTTTAATTTCTAGCCACCGTTCATTAGTTGAACGCAATTCTAGCAAAAAACTACGTACTTGTTGCAACATTATTGGAAATAAGTAGGAAAGAAATAATAATTGTGATTTTAGGCAAAAACATACTTTGAATTCAAATTCTAAAACTCGGCAAACCTTATCTCGAGTAATGATAGTGTCATTAACATAACAAAATTAGATAAACATTGACCGCACTGCAAATGAACTCTATTCATGTCACTTGAGTGCAAAACTAATAAGCACTTCCAGTAAACTTTTTAATATCACGTAATTGTCTTTTTGTCGGCCTTCCTGCACCACGGTCTCGCTGTGCAAAGTCATGCTCACCAGTGAGTTTTGCGTTTTCACGTTTAGCAATGCTTTCTAAGGTTTCAGAATACAGGAGAGCTGCCTCTGGCGCGCCTTTGCGTACATTAGATAACCCTTGAACGTTAACTTCAATTTCAAAGTCTCGGTTACGAATGTGAATTACTTGACCGATGTGTACTTCTTTTGCTGGTTTAACACGATCTCCATCCACGTGCACTTTGCCTGTATCTATCGCGGTAGTCGCTAGGCTACGGGTTTTAAAAAAACGCGCGGCCCATAACCATTTATCCAACCTGCACTTGTTATCAGTTTCATTTGCCATTTTAATAATTAAGTATTAGTTAGAAACTGGAAACAGACCTTTTAGGTAGATTAGTTTCTAATATCTTTTTAAAGTTATTGAGTGCTACTTCAGCTAGATCATTGATTTCTTGCAGGCTACGATTTGTAAGATACAAAATACCATCAGCGACATTATTCATCGTTGCAATATGAAATTGACCATTTTCGACTGCGCTAATGACTTCATCACTTAGCATCAGATGACGCATATTGCGCTCAGGCATGAGCACACCTTGTTTACCATCTAGGCCTATTTCTTTACACACTCTAAAATAGCCTTCAATCTTCTCATTTAGGCCACCGACTGGTAGTACTTCACCATGCTGATTAAGTGCGCCAGTGACGGCAATGCCTTGTTTAATGGGTACTTGTGCCAGTGATGAGAGTAACGCGAAAAGCTCCGCGCAAGAAGCTGAGTCACCATCCACACCGCTGTACTCTTGCTCAAACACAAGCGAGGCTGTGAGGTTAAGTGGATTTAATAGCGCAAAGTTAGTATGTAGCCAGCTTTGTAAGATCATCACGCCTTTATCGTGCGTTGGGCCGCTCATGCTCACTTCACGATCAATCGTTAGTACACCGCGACTACCTGGGTAGCAATTCGCAGAAATGCGAACAGGTGACCCAAAACTTGCTTCAGATAAATCAATATGCGTGAGACCATTAATCTGGCCGATACACTCTCCATGCACGCTGATAATAAGCTCTTTATCTACGATGGAATCTCGCATATGCGCCTCAATATAGCTGTGGCGTGCATATTTGCGTTGTATTGCTGACTTTACATCTTCAATACCTACTAATTGGGCACCACGCAAATTAGCGGCGGCGGCGCTTTCTAAAAGTAATTTTTCAAGTACTGCAAACTTAGTGCTCAGTCTTGTTTGATCTTCAATTAAGCGATGCATTGCTTGTAACAAAATAGCAACTGCTTCTGCAGTAAAGTGTCGGCAATGATGTTGACGACACTTGTGAGCAATAAAAGAGGCATAAGCCGCATAGTTTTCTGGCGTTGCTTTTACTTGATCAGCAAACTCTATTTTGATAGGGAAGTAATCAAAAAAATCTGGTTTAACACCTAATAACTCGTAATAGTCTTCACGGGTGGCAATCAACACAATTTTGACTGAAACCGGTATTGCTGCTTGTGCGCTAATCAAGCTGCTACCTTGATTGCTACTGTTACTTAAGTCTTCAATCTGCAAAGTGCCATTACGTAAGAAACGATGCAATTTCTCAAGAATATGTGTTCCATTTTGCTCATCAGCAAGAATGTCGCGTAAATGTAGCAATAATGTACCGCCATCAGCACGCATCAGGTTGCCAGCACGTAAGCGCAAAAAGTCTGGAATATTACTCGCTTCGCCAGCACCTTCTATACCCCCAAACAAGGATTGTAAGCTAGGGTCATTATCGTAAAGCACTGGCGCATGCTGTGTTGCATGATGCTCTACTAACACGTTGGCACGATAGCGTCCAAAAAAACTCTCAGAGATGAGTGCTTCAAGGTTACTTTCGCCATCTGGGCTGGTTGTTGGCTGCCAATTCTCTAATGACTCTAAAATATCTTTTTTCAGCGTATTGAAGTAATGCGTCGGCATTTTGTCTGGCTCTATGAGCGTAAGACTGGCTTTTATGACACTTAACTGGCCATCAAGAAATATCTGCAATGGTGCAATGGAGTTTTGCTGCACTTTGGCTTCTAATAAACTTGCAAGGTCTTTTGCGAAGACGCGCACAAAACTATCTAACGCTTGCTTTAATTGCACACCGGCACCAGCCGGCAATTTCATGAACAGAGGCTTTCCGTTGCCTTCGAACTGATAAAGCGCCACCAAGTCACTTGCTGCTGGCCACTTTTTAGCTGCATCGTGCATCACACTGGTCATCAGCGTAGTTCTACCTGACCCTGGCTCACCTAAAGCAAGCAAATTAAAACCAGACTGCTGAATACTTAATCCAAACTCTGCCGCTTTTTTAGCCTCTGCTTGCGCAACCCATGCTTGATATTGAGCATTATCCTGCGTTTCAACAAGCAGGGCTGAAGTATCAACAAAGCTGAATTGACCCAATGACACATTCAGGGTTAGCTCTTGAGGTGTTAATGTTTTTTGCATATTATTTTTCTATCTTCCAACGGTCACGGGCCATATCGTCTGCTGATTTTGCCTCTATCCAATGCTCACCTTTTGAATTCGCCTCTTTTTTCCAGAACGGCGCCTCTGTTTTAAGATAATCCATCATAAACTCGCAAGCTGAGAATGCGTCTCCACGATGTGCACTACTCACTACGACCAGCACAATTTGATCGCTAGGTTGCAATGTGCCAACGCGATGCACAATTAAAGCATCGAGGATATTCCAACGTGTTTTTGCTTGATTAATAATCGAGCTTAAAGACTTCTCCGTCATGCCTGGATAATGCTCAAGGGTAAGTTGAGTCACGTCATCACCCTCATTCAAATCGCGCACTAATCCTACAAAGCTAACAACCGCACCAATATCCTTACGTGCTTGGCGCAGTTGATTAATTTCTAGACCAACATCAAAATCTTCTGTTTGCACTCTAACTGTCATACTTTTACCGATACGCCACAAAGCATTATCATTTAACCACCAGTGACAGGAGGGAAGAACGCAACCTCATCACCATCGTTGATTACCGCTTTATCATCAACAAGCTCGTGATTAATTGCTGCTCTTACCTTAAGTTTGCCCATCAGCATTTGCCCCCAGACATCACCGCGTTTGGCGAGAAAAGCTTTTAACTTAAGAATAGTAAAAGACTCATCTGGTAACTCTAAATCCTCTGTAGAATACTTAAGTGTTTCCTTGAGTCTTGCGAAGTAAAATAATTTAATTTTCATTGGGTTACTTAACTAAGTTAATCTGTTTTATCATCAATAATATCTAACAAATCGGGTGTGTTTTTGGTTAATTCTACACGTTCGATTTGCGCAAATCTTTGTGAAATCTTCTGGCTAGAAATATGCACGTCCTGTGCATTTTCATGCGCCTGCCTAATGTTGTCAGCAAGTTTTTTCATACGTAAATCAAAACGTCCGAAATCTTTACTGAGCTTGCCTAACTCTTCTTTAATGACGTGTACTTGCTTACGCGTTTCTACATCTTTCAGCACTGCTCTGGCAGTGTTCAAAACGGCCATCAAGGTGGTAGGCGAAACCACCCAAACACGTTTGTTCATCGCATATTCAATGACATCTGCATGATAGGCATGCAACTCTGCAAACACTGCCTCCGCAGGAATAAACATCACTGCACCATCGGAAGTGACATTCGAAATAATGTATTTAGTGGCTATGTCATCGACATGCTTCTTAACGTCTAATTTAAATTGCTTTTCTGCAAGTAGCTTTTCTGCATCACTAAGCTTGTTATCCAGCATGCGGTGATAGTTTTCAAGCGGAAATTTACTATCCACGGCAACCACGCCAGTAGGTTCAGGTAAAAACAATGCACAGTCAGCACGTGTGCCGTTTTCAAACGTATGTTGCATCGCAAAAGAATTTACTGGTAACACATTGCGTACTAACGCCTCTAACTGCACCTCTCCAAAGGCACCACGCGAGCGCTTATCACCCAACAACTCTTGCAGACTCACCACATTGGTGGTTAAGCCATCAATTTTCTTTTGTGCTTCATCAATCGTTGCGAGGCGCGCCATTACATCTATAAAGGTTTGGTTGGTTTTCTTAAAGCCCTCATCCAAACGCTCGGACACTTTACCGCCAATCAACTCAAGTCGACCATCTACTGACTTAGTCAGTGCCTCAATACTTGCAGTCAACTGCAGTGTTGCATTACGCATGGTTGACTGGATTAACTCTTGCTCTGCTTTACCCTGCTCGGCTAATGTCGTGTGCAGCTTTTCCAACACGGTTTCACGTGTTTGAGAAAGGCTGTTGTTTTGTGCAAGTTGCAATGTCTGCATCGCATCTCGCGTTGCTTGCAACTCTGTAGCCACGCTAGCTCGCAAACGCTCACTAGTTTCATTAGTGGCATTACTCAAGCGATCACCTAGCTTATTCAGGCCATCGTTAAAGTCTAACAACATAGCGCGATGCTTTTCTTCTAACTGCTGGAGAATAAGAATATTGCGATCTACTTTGCTTTCACGCCACATCTGCAATAGAAGTAACAAAAGAATAACAAATGAAATAATTAATATAATGATTTGTACCATAGGCTAAATTATACCCGATGCTTGTTTAGCAACTCTATAAATTCATGGTTTAAATAGATGGGATGAGATAGATTGCATCCGCAACAGACAAGCGTTGGATGTTTATTGAGTAAGATGTAATTCACAAAAGTTTAAAAAGACCATTTTTAAAATACTTCAGACTGTGCCAAACTTAAAATTATTATTAATCTTGTTAGGCTTATCGTGCTTAAACTCAAACTACTCATCAATCAGTGGCTAGCCAACGTTACACGCAGGCTTCATAACAGCTTTTATTTATATCTAAGCGCGTTGCTCACAGTGTTGGTTTTATTAGATGCCAGCGTGTTTCATGTTGGTGAAAACATGCGAGATCGCGCGTTTGATATGATGGTGAAAAATCGGATTGTCGTACCAAAACCAGATGCTGATATTGTGATTATTGATATCAATGAAGCATCGTTAAGTGCAATGTCTGCAGAGTATGGTCGCTGGCCTTGGCCTAGACAAGTATTGGGTGAGTTTTTAGAAAACATTGAAGCACAGCAGCCTAAAGCAGTGGTGTTTGACATACTATTTAGTGACCCTGATGTTTACAACCCAGATAGTGATGCATATTTCAATGAGGTGATTGCCAGTACTCAAAATACGTTCTTTCCAATGCTACGGCTTTCTGAAGCGAGTGATGAGTTAAGTCAAGTCACACCAGACATGATTCCCGGCATTAAGCGTGCTGGGCTAGCTGCAGATGAAAATTCCACAACCAAACCGATTGCAATCGTTCTGCCACATTTTGAAGCGGCCCTGAACTCGCAACACCTAGGCACTCATAACATATATCCAGATAAAGACGGCATTGTGCGTGAGTACAGACTTTGGCACGATGAAAATGGTTGGGTGTTACCTTCTCTACCCTTAGCTGTAGGTAAGTTTGTAGGAAAAAGCTCAGATACGCTTCCACAAAATATGTTGATCAATTGGCGAGGAAAACCCTTCACCTACCAATTTGCATCATTTAGCGATGTTTACGCAGATATGGCAAACAAGATAAAAAAACGCCCTCCAAATGAGTTTAAAGACAAGATAGTCATTATCGGCTCAACTGCACCTTCATTGTTTGACCTTAAAGCAACTGCGATGGCAAAAGCTCACCCAGGGGTAGAAATTCTTGCCACGGCGATTGATAACGTTAAACATGATGATTATTTAAAAGTTTGGCGCGGAAAAACGCCTTATATTTTAGTAAGCTTGGCATTAATCTGGCTCACGGCGATGGCATTTTTCCGCAATGTGGACCGAGACAAAGTAACGACAATTTTTAGTAGTAGCCAAATTATCCTGATTACTTTGTCTTATCTTGCCATTAACTTTACAAACACCTACTTAGATCTGACAGGCCCAATTGCTTGGGCAATTATGTATTTTAGTGTGGCTAAAATCTACGCACTAGCTAATGACCGTGCAATGCAGCGGCTTTTAGCAAATGACGTAGAGTCTGGTAAAAAAGGTGCAGCGATTCTACTGATGCCAATTATGTTTGAAACGCGCGAACCACTGAGCGATAGCATACTCAAAAAATTACAACATAAAATTGAACAGGAAATTCACCAACAAGGTACAGTAGAAATTTTAAAGGGTACGCAAAGTGGTATATGGGGTTTGTTTAGCGATATGATCATTGTGAGCTGGGCATATCGACATGATGATGAGGCAACAGCGACAAAAATTGAACAAGCCGCTAAACAACTAGGCGAACAACTTAGCAGATTAATTCAGAGTACAGGTATTCCTGCTAATACAACTGCGCGTTATATCCTGCATGCAGGGGCACTCAACACTGAAAAACCGATGGCAAACCAATGGCGAGGACTGTTTGCACAAGCCATTATCAAATTAGATATTTTAGAAGGTGAAATCCAATGAAACATTACCTAAAGCAAGTACTAATCGCGGGCAGCCTAATCCCTATACTTTACGTAGGCATGAGCTCAGCAGCCGAAAAAGCTAGTGCGCTCAAAAATGACAGCCTACGGACAGAACCATATGCCGATGCAAAGATTAGCGGTAGTTTTGTACGAGGTGAGAGCTTGGAAATCATCAAAAAACAAGGCGCTTGGTTACAAGTAAAAGCAAAAAAAGGCTCAGGCTGGGTACGTTTGCTTTCTGTAAAACGTGGCGTGACAGCAAGCAGTAATCAAGCAGCTGGTGTGTTAGCCGTGGCTAGTGGTCGCGCAGGTACTGGACAAGTTGTATCGACAACAGGTGTCCGCGGCTTAAGTGAACAAGAGTTAAAAGCAGCTAAATTTAATGAAGAAGAAGTGAAAACATTAGAAAGCTACACCTTAAGTGCTGAAAAAGGCCGTGCTTTCGCTAAAGCTGGAAACTTAAACAGCGTTGCTTTTAAAAACTTAAAAGAAGTGAAAGGTGGTGCTCAATGAGCGCGAATCAAACATCTCCAAGCAAGTCGTCTACACAGCAATTTCGTCTAATTTCAATCGTAGTTGCGGGCATGCTAGGTTTTACCAGCTCACAAAGTGTGGCTTTTGATTTTAAAGGTGCGCTAAAAGATGCTGTGGAAAAGGAAATCAGCCAACAATCAGAAGGCTCAACAGCCCCTACTAACGCTGTAAGTACAACTGAAAGTGCTAAATCCAACAATTCAACAGCTAGCTCCGAAGCTACATTCAACTGGAAAAATCCGAGCCCCGCAGAAGAAATTACACTGGGACGTGAAATTGCTGGAAATTTGCTAGGGGCTGCACCGCTGGTAAAAGACGCTGCACTACAAAAATATGTTAACTCTGTGGGACGTTGGGTTGCATCACAGTCTGAGCGCCCAGAGCTACCTTGGCGCTTTGGTGTGATTGAGAGTGAGGATTTAAACGCTTTCGCAGCGCCAGGCGGCTACATCATGCTGACTAAAGGCTTATACCGGAAACTTCAAAATGAAGCTCAACTCGCTGGTGTGTTAGGACATGAAATCGCCCATGTAGTTAAAAAACACCAACTCAAAGTATTACAAAAACAACAATTGTTAAATATTGGTGCTGGTCTCTTAAGTGACAAGTATGCCAAAGACAATGCCATGATTAGCAAAGCAATTGGCAGTGGCGCGGAAATCAGTGCTAGGAGTTTAGATAAATCAGCGGAATACGAAGCTGACCGATTAGGATTAAGTTATGCAACTCGTGCAGGTTACGAGCCATATGGCTTGACTGATGTATTGCAAACATTGGGACAATCAAACAGCAGTGATGCTAGCGTTGCATTACTATTTAAAACCCACCCCCACCCAGATGAGAGACTTTCAGCATTAAGTGAATCTGTAGGTGGTCAACTCGATAAGATGACTAATGGCAAAACATTGGAAAAACGATTCTATCTACTCAAGTAATTGAGCTTAATGTAGGCATGCATAAAATGACGTAAAACTTTCTTATTTGATTAGAAATACTGATTAAAAATTTAACTAAATGAGCATTAATAATAAATAGAAATACAAGTTCAGATATCGTTTCTATAGTTAAGAATATCAATAAACAAGCCATATTTAAGTCTATGCAAAAGCGCTTTGTTTGATTATTCTCAAACAAAGCGCTTTTAATTGATTCAGCTGTTTGACATCTCAATGTATAGGGATAAAAATGTCCTTATACATTGTCGGAGATTGTTTTATGGCAACGAAGCAAAAAGAGAATAAACCTAGCAAAGCATTAAAAGAAGCCATTACCAAGCCTGCTAGTAGTACATCAAAAAACCGTAAAGTGTCATTAGGTGATACTGCGCCAGATAGCACCCTAAACAGTATTGAAAACTTCGCAGTGAATGAAAATATAGCAGCAGCCCAAGAATCTAAATTCGAGGCAGTGCAAGATATTATCCAGCGTATTTCTAATAATGACCTATCAACACTTCCAGATGTATTGCATACGATTCTAAAAGGCGCCTCACCCGATGATGCCGCTGCGTTGAGTAAAGCGCTCACTGTCATTAAAGATACAAAAACCATCAAATCGCGGTTACGCAATGATCAAGCATTAGCTAAAGACTGGCGAGAGGGTGGCTACCCTTACCAAAACTTACTTTCACGAAAATCTTACGAAAAACAAAAATACCATCTACAAGTAGAGTTATTAAAATTACAAGCTTGGGTCAAAGAAACTGGGCAACGTGTTGTGATTTTATTTGAAGGCCGTGATGCAGCTGGTAAAGGCGGCACAATCAGGCGCTTTATGGAACATCTCAATCCACGTGGCGCACGTGTGGTTGCACTTGAAAAACCTAGTGAAGTCGAGCGTGGTCAATGGTACTTTCAACGTTATGTATCTCAGCTACCAACTGCAGGTGAGATTGTATTGTTTGATCGCTCTTGGTACAACCGTGCAGGTGTAGAACGTGTAATGGGATTTTGCAACAATGATGAATACCTTGAGTTTATGCGCCAAGCGCCAGATTTTGAGCGTAACTTGACAAGATGCGGGATACACGTGATTAAGTTCTGGTTTTCAGTCAGTCGCTCTGAACAACGCAGGCGTTTCAAAGAACGTGAAATGCACCCACTTAAACAATGGAAGCTTAGTCCTATTGACCTAGCATCACTCGACAAATGGGATGACTACACGAAAGCAAAAGAAGCGATGTTTTTTCATACAGATACCGCGGACTCGCCTTGGACCGTGATTAAATCTGATTGTAAGAAACGTGCGCGTCTAAATGCGATGCGTTACGTTTTACACAAGCTACCTTATAACAATAAAGAGATTGATGCGATTGGCCATTTAGATCCTCTGTTAGTAGGACGCGCGCATATTGTGTATGAACGTGGCGAGCATAATCATATAATTCTCTAACTCTACTCAGATTTAAAAGCCTTAATTTATCGCAATACAATCAGCGCAGGCGGTGCAAATCAGCACTACCTGCCGTTGTTTCAAATCAGGTCTCGCGCTCTCAGTTCAGCCTTAATATAAGCATAATATATTGGTGCTGCTACAATCCCGATCAAACCAAAAGCAGCCTCCATACAGAGCATTGCAATCAATAACTCCCATGCGTTGGCACGTATCTGATTACCAACGATACGTGCATTCAAAAAGTACTCAAACTTATGAATAATCACCAAATAGAGTAATGAACCAAGTGCAACACCAAGAGATTGACTTAAACTCACCACGACAATCACTGCGTTTGAAATTAAATTACCAATCACTGGAATTAAACCAACCACAAAGGTAATCGCAATCATCGTTTTAACTAAAGGCAAATGCACACCCATCAGCGGTAGCACTACTGCCAAATAAATTGCCGTAAAAAATGTATTAATCGCTGAAATGCGTATCTGAGCAAATACCACACGCTTAAAAGCATCACTTAATAAAGCACAGCGCCCATAAAGTGCGCCGGCAAACGGTTTGAAATGTTCAACCGACACAGCCTCGCGCAAAGCCAGCATTCCACCAACAATCATGCCAATCAAGATATGTGCAGTCACTCGCCCTGCCTCCTTACCCACCACCTGCAGTTCATCGGCATGTGAACGTAACCAAGTCGTTAACATTTCTTTAAATGTTAGTGCATCAGCGGGAAGATGCTCTAACAGTGAGCTTGGCAATATCTTTCTTGAATCCTCTAATATTTGTGCCATTTTCGCCAACAAGACGGTTAAGCTACCAGCATCGGATCTCAAGAACGCCATTAAACCTGCACCGGCCAATGAAAGTAAGCTCACAATGATAAACACCAGAATACCCACTGCCCAAAGTTTAGAATAGTTGCTTGGGCGCTTACTAGGAAATTTACGTGAAATATACGGCGTAATCATGTGCACCAACTGGTACACCAGTAATCCGGCCATTAATGCGGGCAACAGGCTAAACTTCAGCACACAAAACAAGGCAAGCCCAGTCAATACCCATGCAGATATTTCATAACTATTTACCGCCTGCACCTGCTCTAATTTGGCCATATTTACCTTAATAATTCATGATAATTTGAAGCTGAACATCAGCAACGATAAGTAATTAATAATTTTTGAGTGAAAATCTATTGATGAAATCACCGGCATCATTTGCTGGTAACGAAACAATCAAATCTACATGCTCATTGAACGCTTTATCAACAATCGCACCATTACACTTTGCTAGCGCTCTCGTCACAAAATCCATTTGATTGTAAGCAATGGTTAGCTTGATTGTTTTCATCTCTACATAATCTGTGACTTTTGTTTCGTCTAACGCAAGTTTAGCTGTACCGCCATAAGCACGCGCCAAACCACCTGTGCCTAGGTTAATACCACCGTAATATCTAATCACACCAACACAGACATTAATCAGGTTGCGACCCTCCAACAGCTTTAATAACGGCATACCGGCAGTACCAGAAGGCTCCCCAGCGTCTGAAAAGCGCTGAACAATCCCTTCTTCTGTTTTTAGCCTAAAAGCATAAGCCAGATGGTGTGCACTCTGGTGCTTGGCAGCAAAAGCACGCAACGCCTGCCCTACCTCTCGCTCAGAAGCACATGAAACAGCCATGGCAATAAAACGTGATTTTGTGATGGTTTGCTCAGCAAACCCTGCTTGTACAATAATCTGCAACTACTTACGTCCACCTAAAATACTACCTAATATGCCACGGATAATTTGCCTACCCAATTGCGAACCAATTGCACGTGCGGCACTTTTCGCTGCGGCCTCCAATATGCCATCAGAGCGGCTAGCGGGTTCTTTTTTACCTGAAGACTCAGCAAGCTCCGCATCTTCAGCTGCCGTAGCTGCAACTTGCGCCTTTAGAATCTCATAAGCTGAATCACGATCAACCTGTTTCTCATATACGTTATTTAGAATTGAAGTCCTGATAGACTCTGCCCGTTCTGCATCAGTAGCTGGACCAATACGACTGCCTGGTGGACAAACAAACGTGCGTTCCACAGGTGTTGGAATCCCTTTTTCATCCAAAAATGAAACAAGTGCCTCACCTACCCCTAGCTCTGTAATCACGCTTTCAACATCTAATTTAGGATTTACCCTAAAGGTCGTTGCGGCAGATTTAACCGCTTTCTGGTCCCGTGGCGTAAATGCACGCAAAGCATGTTGAACTCGATTACCTAATTGCCCCAAAACCGCATCAGGAATATCAAGCGGATTTTGGCTCACAAAATACACACCAACCCCTTTAGAGCGAATCAGGCGCACGACTTGCTCAACTTTTTCAAGTAACACAGCTGGAGCATCATTAAATAGCAAATGGGCTTCGTCAAAAAAGAACACTAATTTCGGTTTCTCTAAATCCCCTGCTTCTGGAAGCTTTTCAAATAACTCAGATAGTAGCCACAATAATAAGGTGGCATAGATACGCGGTGAGTTGAACAGCTTGTCACTCATCAAAATATTAACGACACCTCGCCCCTGTTCATCAGTCTGCATTAAATCATCTAAATTAAGGGCGGGCTCACCAAACAACATATCAGCGCCTTGCGTTTCAAGCTGTAACAATGCACGTTGCACTGCACCCACACTTGCCGCAGAAATATTGCCATACTCAGCTTGATACTGTGTTGAGTTCTCTGAAGCGTGCTGCATCATTGCGCGCAAATCCTTCAAATCTAACAGCAACCAACCCTTATCATCAGCAATTTTAAAGATTGCGTTCAAAACACCAGCCTGCACATCATTCAAATTCAACAAACGTGCTAATAACAATGGCCCCATTTCTGCGATTGTTGTACGAACGGGATGCCCCTTCTCGCCAAACATATCCCAAAATGTAACGGGGCATTTAGCGTAGCTAAAATCAGAAATCGCTAACTGCTGAACTCTAGCTTCCACTCGTGCATTACCACCGCCCTGCTGTGACATACCAGACAAATCGCCTTTAACATCCGCCATAAATACTGGCACGCCATTTTTTGAGAACCCCTCAGCCAGCGTCTGTAGCGTAACGGTTTTACCTGTACCCGTTGCGCCAGCAATCAAGCCATGACGGTTCGCCATTCTAGGCAGAATCACACTAGATATTTCGTTATTTTTTGCAATTAAAATGGGGTTAGCCATGAAGTGATTACCTATCAATTAGTCATAAACATTAATAAATACTAGTACAAATACATTTAACGCTTAGAAATCACCTTTTCTTGCTCTGTCCATGATTTCTAGAAGCTTAGTTTCTAATTCCTGTGCGGATTTTTTTGCACGTACCGTTGGAGATTTAATGCTTTGCAAATCAAACGTTGGGCGGTCCATTGCAATATAAAGTTTGAGCTGCTTATGTTCATCTAGCTTTTCGTAAATCGCAATTCTACAAGGTGCAAATACCAAAAACTCAGGATGATCTAAAATGATTTCTGTCCCCATGCTCAAATTACAAAACGAGTGCACCTCTTTCACTCCTTGTGGGTCTAGTCCGCGCAATTTCATGTGCTCTCCAATAGGAAAGTTCGCTGGATTCACGAAGTTTAATCCTTCTGAAATGCTTTTCAGACTTTCGACGACATCTTGGTAACTTACCCCGGAATTAACTGGTAACTCATAAATCGCAGTATTAGGATCAATAGCAGGCATGCCTGGCCTGATTTGTCCAACAAGCATCTGCTCTTTTGAAGCTAAGATTAGTTTCGTCACGCTACAAGCCGCCATCGAAAATACGATTACGCATAAAAAAACAAGGTCAAATCTAATTTTCATCACATGCATAGCATTCACCCATTTTAATCTAGTCAGTGATTTTAAGTGCCTGATTCACAGCCTCACGATTGAAATGCGGTGCGATAAGCTCAATAAAACCATACATATAGCCACGTAAAAACGCATCTTTACGCACCCCTAAATAAGTCGTGCTATCCGCAAATAGATGATCGACATCAACTTTTGCCAAATGCGCGTCACGCTCAGGATCATAAGCCATATTTGCCAGCAAACCTACCCCCAAGCCCAATGTCACATAGGTTTTAATCACATCAGCATCAATCGCAGTAAGCACGACATTAGGCGTTAGGCCTGCATCGGAAAAAGTCTTAGAGACGAGCGTGCCTCCAGTAAATGCGAAGTCATAGGTAATGAGCGGGTAATTAGCTAGTTTTTCTAGCGTCAAAGGCAAATCGCTAAGCAAAGGATGATCGTGCGGCACAACAACACAGCGATTCCAATGATAACAAGGTAAGCATAACAAGCTTTCCCTATCACTGATAGACTCAGTGGCGATTCCAATATCAGCCTCTCCATTTTCAACCTGCTCAGCTACCTGGCTTGGATTACCCTGATGGATATTGAGCTTAACTCGCGGGTATTCTGTCATAAAGGCTTTAACAGCAGCAGGTAGCTTATAACGTGCTTGCGTATGAGTTGTAGCAATCGTTAACGTGCCAGCCTCTACATCACTAAACTCCTCCCCTACGCGCTTGATATTCTCAATATCACGCATGACTTTATCAGCCAAAGTAATAATTTGCTGCCCTGGCTCAGTCAAACCTGTCAAGCGCTTACCGTTACGTTTAAATATTTGTAATCCAAGCTCTTCTTCTATCAGCTGAATCTGCTTACTAACACCTGGTTGTGAAGTGTATAAAGCGTCAGCTGCATTGGTAATATTTAACCCTTGCTTCACTACTTCGTGTAAATAACGTAACTGATGTAATTTCATTAGGAATAATTTCTTTAATAGGATTTCTTAAATAAACTGCAAGTTAATGCTAATATTTTTAATGCTAAGGCATTAGCGCTTATATAACCAAATGATATATCCATAGAATAACATATTCTTAAAAAAATTAACTATTCACTGCTATAGTGCGCGACTAAATTAAGTTAGTGAATAACGGATACTCCACATGGAATTTGGTTATATTATTTCGGGCTTTGCAGTTGGCCTTCTTGTTGGCGTTACTGGCGTTGGCGGCGGCTCGCTCATGACACCTTTACTTGTGTTTTTATTTGGATTTAAAGCATCCGTAGCCGTAGGAACAGACTTGCTTTATGCAGCGATTACCAAGACTGGCGGGGTGTTTGTTCATCACAATACGCACAAATCAGTAGATTGGCGTGTTGTAGCATGGATGTCATTAGGTAGCTTACCATCTGCCGTAATTACTATCTTTGTGATTAAACATCTCATTCAAATCGAAAAAGATGTTTCAGGCATTATCACCTTCACATTAGGTGTCGCACTCATCCTAACATCCATTGCATTGATTATTCGTAGCTATATCACCAGAAAAAAAATACGCGAAATCGAAGATAGTGTGATTAGTAGTGGTCGTTTTAATAAAATTCAAATCCCAGCAACCATATTTACTGGCATAATACTGGGTGCGCTAGTGACAATCTCTTCAGTAGGCGCAGGTGCACTTGGCACACTAGCGATACTCTTCCTTTACCCTAAGATGAGCACGCTAAAGGTAGTTGGTACTGATTTAGCACATGCAATCCCGCTAACCGCGGTTGCTGGGTTTGGTCACTGGACGCTTGGACATGTCAACTTTGAACTGTTAGGCACACTGCTCATCGGATCCTTACCTGGAATATGGGTCGGTAGCCACTTAAGCGTAAAAATTCCAGAAAAAATATTACGTCTAGTTTTAGCTACGCTCTTATTGGTGATTGGTTTGAAATTCGTTTTAGTTTAATTTAAAAGTTAGTTTAAAAAGCACTATATATTATGTATAAATATGATGAAATAGATCAACAAATTGTTGATGAACGCGTTGCCCAATATCGAGATCAGACTCGCCGCTATTTGGCTGGTGAACTGTCTGAAGACGAATTCCGTCCGCTACGTCTTCAAAATGGCTTGTATATCCAACGTCAGGCACCAATGCTTCGCATTGCGGTGCCTTATGGCATGTTATCTAGCGCACAATTGCGCAAACTTGGTGATATTTCAAAAAAATACGACAAAGGCTACGGTCACTTCAGTACACGTCAGAACTTGCAATTAAACTGGCCAAAACTGGAAGATGTGCCTGAAATTTTGGCGGATTTAGCCACGGTTGAAATGCATGCGATTCAAACGTCAGGTAACTGCATTCGTAATATCACGACTGACCAATTTGTAGGCGTTGCGCCTGATGAAGTGATCGACCCACGTGCTATCGCTGAAATCATGCGTCAATGGAGCACATTTCACCCTGAGTTCGCTTTATTACCACGTAAATTTAAAATTGCAGTGTCTGGTACTAAAAATGACCGTGCATTAGTGCAAGCGCACGATATTGGTATGGAGTTTTACCGCGACAGCAACAATCAAGTTGCTATCAAAGTATGGGTTGGCGGTGGCTTAGGCCGCACACCAATTTTGGGTACCGTGATTCGCGAGCATTTAGAGTGGCAACACGCCCTCACCTACTGCGAAGCGATTATCCGTGTCTATAACTTACATGGCCGTCGTGACAACATCTACAAAGCACGCATTAAGATTTTAGTAAAAGCGTTAGGTATAGATGAGTTCCGCAAACAAGTTGACACTGAGTGGGCGCATCTTAAAGATACAGACAACACGATTACCGAAGCTGAACTAGCACGCGTTGCACAACATTTTGACGCAATGCCTTATGAAAGCTTACCAGCTCATGACGCAGGCTTTGATGCGGCAGTTGCTAGCAACCCAGCATTTGCTGCATGGGTGAGGCGTTGCGTACACCCACACAAACAAGCAGGTTACCGCGCAGTTACGCTTTCACTTAAACCACATGGTCAAGCGCCTGGTGACATTTCATCAGAGCAAATGTGGACAGTAGCAGACCTAGCCGATGAATATAGCTTTGGCGAGCTACGCTCATCTCATGAGCAAAACCTAATATTAGCTGATGTTAAATTAAGCGACTTATTTGCGTTATGGGAAAAAGCGCGCGCCAATGGTTTAGCAAGCCCTAACATTGGCTTGCTCACAGATATCATTTGCTGCCCAGGTGGCGACTTCTGCTCACTTGCAAATGCAAAGAGCATTCCTATCGCTAAAGCGATTCAAATGCAGTTTGATAACTTGGATTATCTGCACGACATTGGTGAGATGGAACTGAATATTTCAGGTTGCATGAACGCCTGTGGCCACCATCATGTTGGTCACATTGGTATTCTTGGTGTGGATAAAGATGGCTCTGAATGGTATCAAGTCAGTATCGGTGGCAAACAAGGTAACGATGCAAGCCTTGGCACTGTGATTGGGCCTTCATTCTCTGCGGATGAGATGCCTGGTGTCGTGCAAAAGTTAATTGAGGTTTACATTCAAGAACGTACGCCTGAAGAAAGATTTATTGATACTGTGCGTCGCTTGGGTGTTGCCCCATTCAAAGCACATGTCTATGCAAAAAATGAGGTTGCAGCATGAGTAATTTAATTAAACTAAACAATGGCGTTGCTAGCTTAGTAGAAGATGATTGGACACTCGTTCAGTTACCAGCCACACAAGTAGAAGAGCGTAAACAAGCTGGTAAAGTTGTTTTATTTAAACTGACTGGTGAAGCGACTGTGACTGAGGCTCAAATTGCCGATACAGCGATTCCAGCAACTGGCAAAATCATTCTGCCTTTAAGCGTATTTATTGCACGCAACAGCGAAATTAATGATCGCATTGCACAAGGTGAAGTCGGTGTTTGGTTAGCCACACACGAGCCTTTAGAGAACCTGACGCTGCAACAAGCAGACTTAAATGCCCTACCTATTATCGCAATTTTTGTTGAGCGTTTTGCTGATGGCCGTATTTTCTCTTTAGGTAACTTGCTACGTACGCGTTTTGGCTTTAAAAATGAATTACGTGCATTTGGTGATGTATTACGGGATCAATTATATTTCTTGAAACGTAGTGGCTTTACTAGCTATTTAGTGCGTGCAGACCGCTCAGCACAAGAAGCAATTGCCAGCTTAGGTGACTTTACTAAACCATACCAAGGTGCGGTTGATGAGCCACGCCCTGTATTTAAGCGTTATAACAGAGGCGCATAAATGACTACGGATGTAGATTTAGGCCAAGTAGTCATGCTAAAGCCTAGCGCCAATAACCCGGCGACTAAACCTACGCTGACAGACGAACTGGTTGCCAGTGTAAATCAGAAAGCTGCAGAAGTACTCACATTGCTGAGCAATGCTGCGAAAGAGTTTGGCGCAAATGAAGTCACTTTTGCTAATAGTTTTGGTGCTGAAGATATGGTGTTAACAGACATCATTCAGCGTCAAAAAATTGCGATTGAGATTTTCTCACTGGACACTGGCCGTTTACCTGTTGAAACTTACGACTTAATTGCTAAAACAGAGCAAACTTACAATACAAAACTTAAAATCTTTTTCCCGCAATCAGATGCGGTAGAAAGCTATGTAAGAACCAATGGTATCAATGCATTCTACGAATCTATTGACTTGCGTAAAGCCTGCTGCTTTATGCGCAAGGTAGAGCCTTTACAACGTGCTTTAAAAGGTAAAAAAGCATGGGTCACAGGTATGCGTGCTGAGCAATCTACCACACGCGTTAACTTGCCATTCCGTGAGTTTGACACTGGCAATCAGTTAGAAAAATTCAACCCGCTTAGTAATTGGACTGAAAAAGAAGTTTGGGCATATATTCGCATGTTTGATGTGCCGTACAACAAACTTCATGACCAGTTCTACCCAAGCATCGGTTGCGCACCATGCACACGTGCGATTGCGATGGGCGAAGATGTACGAGCTGGTCGCTGGTGGTGGGAAGACCCCAACAGTAAAGAGTGCGGATTACATGTAAAGAAATGATTTTATAGAATTCTGCTACGTATCAAGTAGTAATTTTGATTTTTGAAACCTAAGAATATGACAACGACTAAACAACCCTTATCTCATTTAGACTGGCTAGAGTCTGAGGCCATTTACATTCTGCGCGAGGTCGCGGGGCAATGTAGTAACCCTGTACTATTATTCTCAGGTGGCAAAGATTCACTATGTATTTTGCGTTTAGCTGAAAAAGCATTTCGCCCTGGTAAGTTCCCATTTCCACTGATGCATATTGATACTGGTCACAACTATCAAGAAGTTTTGGATTTCCGTGATCAACGCGCGGCAGAATTAGGTGAGCGCCTAATTGTACGTTCAGTTGAGGACTCAATGAAACGTGGTACCGTGGTACTAAAATCACCTGATGAACCTCGTAACAAACATCAATCTGTGACGTTACTAGAGGCCATTGAAGAGTTTGGCTTTGACTGCTGTATCGGTGGCGCACGCCGTGATGAAGAAAAAGCCCGTGCAAAAGAGCGCATCATGAGCTTCCGTGATGAGTTCGGTCAATGGGATCCGAAAAACCAACGTCCTGAATTATGGAACCTGTATAACGCACGCTCACATAAAGGTGAAAATATTCGTGCCTTCCCTATTTCTAACTGGACAGAAATGGACGTATGGCAATACATCGAGCGTGAAAACTTAGGCTTGCCAAGCATCTACTTTTCTCACAATCGTGACATTATTATGCGTGGCGGCGCCATGATGCCAGCTAACGTACCGCTTGCTAACGGCGAGGTGATTAACCAACCCAAAGCAGGTGAAGAAGTTATTAATATGCAAGTTCGTTTTAGAACTGTAGGTGACATCACATGTACAGCACCAGTGCTGTCTGATGCAGATGATGTGAGCAAAATTGTCATTGAAACTGCGACCACCACTATTACAGAACGTGGTGCTACTCGCCTAGATGACCAAACCTCAGACGCTTCAATGGAACAGCGCAAAAAAGAGGGATATTTCTAAAAAATACTATCAAGATATGCCGATTAAATCGACTGCCAAGTGCTTCCTGCAGTTACTTAATCAAACATCTTATCTAGCATTTTTGATATTTTGAAAATTTAATTATGACAAATACAACGCACAACGATTCACTATTACGCTTTATGACATGCGGTAGCGTAGATGACGGCAAAAGTACCCTGATTGGCCGCTTGCTGTACGACACCAAAACCATTTTGGCCGATACGCTGACACAAATTTCAAATACCTCTAAAAAGCGCGGTATGGAAGCTGTGGACTTATCACTGCTTACCGACGGCTTACAGGCTGAGCGTGAGCAAGGCATCACCATTGACGTTGCTTACCGCTATTTCAGCACTGGTACACGTAAATACATTATTGCCGATGCACCAGGCCATGAGCAATACACACGCAACATGGTAACGGCAGCGTCAACAGCAAATCTTGCGATTATTTTAATTGACGCTCGTAGAGGCGTACTTACACAAACGCGCCGCCATAGCTATTTGGCGCATCTTGTAGGCATTCCACACATTGTGGTGGCTGTGAACAAAATGGACTTGGTTAATTACGACCAAGCTATTTACGACAAAATTTGTGCAGATTATGCTGCTTTCGCGGCAGAAATTGGCTTAGCTGCAGCTAGAGACATCCGTTTTATTCCAATGTCTGCATTAAATGGCGACATGTTGGTTGACCGTTTGGAAAACATGCCTTGGTACACAGGCGAGACATTAATTGAGATGTTAGAAAAAGCGCCAGCCGCGCATACAGAGCAATCTGAAGCTTTCCGCTTCCCAGTGCAATTCGTATGCCGCCCACACGCATCGGATGACCCTGAACTACATGACTTCCGTGGATTTATGGGTCGTATCGAGTCTGGTGAAATTGCCGTAGGCGATGCAGTAACGGTGCTGCCAAATGGTTACCAATCAAAAGTAAAAGCCATTCAACTCGGCGCAGAGCAATTGCAATCTGCATCAACAGAACAAAGCGTTACCCTGCTGTTAGAAGATGAAATCGACACATCACGTGGTGACATGATTGTGAAAAGTGCTGAAACCATTGAGCCTGTAAAACAAGTGGAAGCCTTTGTATGCTGGCTATCAGAAACACCTTTGTCTACAGCCAGAACTTACATCATTCGTCACACCACGCGTGAATCTAAAGCTAAAGTTGGCGCCATCAGCTACAAAGTTGATGTCAATACATTAG
>Ga0208632_100073_pt1 | contig 45937 bp, 38 predicted proteins | sample LakWasMet49_LOW8_2_FD_183885 | JGI IMG/M metagenome (GOLD analysis project Ga0208632, IMG submission 183885) | Freshwater sediment methanotrophic microbial communities from Lake Washington under simulated oxygen tension - Sediment Metagenome... | ecosystem: Environmental > Aquatic > Freshwater >...
ACGTTAAACAGGGTGCACGCGAATACCCCATCAATCATGAAAAAATAAGCAGCCTGTGCTACGTTAAACAGGGTGCACGCGAATACCCCATCAATCATGAAAAAATAAGCAGCCTGTGCTGCACTAAACTTGTAAATCGTCTAAAAGATCACGTAGCATTTTTGCATTCTCATTTATCTCATTACTTTCTATATTACTTACCGATAAAATTGGGGGAAGTTTTGGATACAGATCTGGTTTGTTCAACCATTTTATAATCTGTTCTTTAATCCATTTGTTGTACGCAATTGGATAAGTTTTATTTGCGATAAAAAGCGTCTGCAAGTATTCCTGAAATGCTTTGCATAAAATATCAAACGCCTGAAAATACAGGCCACGGTTAACGAAATGCGGGATATGGTTTAAATCGTATTCGGAAGCATTACGCGTCATGGCAAAGCGTTGTATCCTAAGCTCTTCGCTGTAATAGGGCAGCCATTTGTTTTGTAACTCCTTAAAATAAGGACCCGCATTGCCCATTGGTGCTGAATAACAAATCTGGTTTCCGATTTCAATTTCAAAGAAGTCAGTTGCAACGCCAATTTCCAAAATAGTTGGGGTGTAATTACCATCGATAATGTCCAAATGCAAATGAGCAAATTGATTTGACTGTTGATATTTTAAAAGTGTTGGCTGGCGCTCAGCGTAAGTTTGCCAATCAACTTCAATGTTTTTTATTTCGGCCGGTGTCGTGCCATGGTCTACCAATATTGCAAAGTCGAGGTCGCTCTCTGGTACCGCTTGCCCTCTTGCACAGGAATTCACTACCAAAATAGTGTCTATACCGGGAATTGTCAAAAAGTAATCTCTTACTAAATTGGCAGCGTCTTCGTGTAGCGTAGTTGGAAAACCCGGTTTAATAATCATTTTATTTTATTTTAAAGCTTCTTGAGTTAATTAGTACAAATTGCTTACATCTTTCGGAACCCCGGTGTTTTCTGTGGTTCTGCAGTGAACCTTAACTGTTTTTACCGTAGAGCTTCTATTTGTTTTCACTGCTGTGGATTTGCCCAGGATGTCTGCTACGCTTTTTGTTAAGATATATTTCAAGCGTCAACATTCTAACAAAAATTGACTTATGCTCATACCCCTTATAGTGTTTTAGACAAGATAATCATGCCCCTGTATTCCTCTTTCATCTGTTCAAAAGGCAATACCCATGTGCCGCAAATGGTGTATCCCAGTTTTTGATAAAAGGCAACAGCGTTATGACTACTGTCCATAGCTTTTAGAAATATTTTGTCTTTATGGGTTTCCCTGGCGATCTGTTCGCTTAATTGCATCAATTGTTTGCCAATGCCTTTGCCTGATGCCCGTTTGTGCAGATAGATCCGTTCAATTTCCAGGCAATCAAACAGCTCAAAACCCTCCCATGTGGCACTGATCTTTATTTTCAGGTAGCCGATAGGTTGTTCATCTTCATATACGATGAAATGGCGGTTGTTGGTATCTGATAATTCGGATAACAGTTTGGCGGGATGATAAGCCTGTTCATGCATATACCAATCAGCGCCACCGGGATACCAGAGATGCAGGTAATGTTCTGCATAAATGGCTTTCGACAGTTGCGATAATGCTTCGGCGTGTGTACTGTTGATCTCTTTTATTTCAATTGGCATCTTTAAAGTTATAACCGCGCCTTCTCGCCCGCTAAGCTTAGGCGAGCGCGGGGCGCCTTGGCGAGCATTATTTTCACGCCAAGGCGCAAGGGCGCGGTTTATGATTTGACGATATATTCAAAATTTTCAGTTCGCGGCATTTGTTCAAATACCTGTTTAAAAGATTCCGGGGGAACAGCTAATTTCCTTAATGCCGTGTTGATCCATGCCCCATCAATGGTAATGATGGCACTGAGGGTATTACCGTTCTTCCATATTTCATGTGTCATGGTCCAGCGGCTCATATCCGGTGAGCTTTTTACGAGTTGTACGTTCACTTCCACCACATCATTAAAATGTATCTCCTTTTTAAACACACATTCTTCCCTGAACAGGATTGGGCCAATCTGTTGCTGCTGCATGATGAAAGGGGTGAGGCCGTTATCGGTCATATAAGCCACTCTCACAAAAGCGCCAAAATCATAATAGACAGAATGGCGTAGATGAAAATTCGGATCGATATCGCTCCACCTGATCTCTATTTTTTTACTGTAACCGTTCATGCAAATATTTTTATGGGGTTTGTTTTCCTTTATAAGTTTACTGCACAATTCAAATTTATGCGTGAAATGCAAAAGATCGTTCAATTATTTGATGACCTGCAGCAGGGCGAATGTTGGGTTGGTCTTAATATGCAGCAGGCCTTATCCGGCATAGATGCAGCTACCGCTGCTTATAAGCGAAATGAGAATGGAAACAATATATGGCAATTGGTTAACCACCTGATCTACTGGCGCAAAACAGTGATGATCCGTTTACGGGGCGTTAATGCGCATCCGCCTGTGCCTGATTTTTATTTACCTGATGACAGGGATGAACTTTCCTGGCATGCAACCAGACAGGAGTTTGAAAAAGTATATAAAGATCTGCGAATTGCCATCAACTCACTCGACGAAAAAAAATTGGATACCGCATCACCCATGCCGGGGCAAACTTATTATCAGTTATTGCTGGGCTGTTTGCAGCACGATGCGTATCATATGGGGCAGATAGTGTTGTTGAAGAAAGGGTGAGAATATCGAATATTGAATGATGAAGTAAATCTTATCGGTTACCCCCTGCGAAACTTTGCGCCCTTGCGTCTTCGCGGTTATACTATGATTTACCGCTAAGGCGCAAGAACGCGAAGGTCCGCGAGGAATCATTCAATATTCAATATTCCCTGTTCAATATTTACCACAGTTTTTTCCCTTGGTAAAAATCAAGCACTTTAGAGCGCAGCAGGTAATCGTATTTGGCGGCAACAAAGTTGGCGTTGGTACGGTCTACATTATTTTTGGCGATCAGGTATTCTACTGAGGTATTTACCCCGGCATTAAAACGTGTTTCAGCCGCTTTGAACGATTTGGTAAACTCATCCAACTGCCGTGCCAGTGCCTGGTAGCGTTCAAACGCGCTATTCATGTTAATATAGGCCTGGTCGATGGCTTGTTTTAATTGTGTTTTTGTTGTTTCAGCTTCAAAGCCGGTTCGCTTTTCTGCGATCTTAGCCTGGTTAACACGGCTCTTTGCCTGTAAACCATTTAATATCGGGAACTGTAAACCGATACTGAGTGATGAGTTCAGGTTATTGCTCCACTGATCTCCATACGTTATTTTATGTGTTTGGTAATTGCTTTGCGGAGCAAACACAGAGAGTTTGCTTCCACTTACGTTTACATAACTGTTGGTGGCAACATCAGTGGTGCCAAGCAGTTCCTGCCGGTTGGCTACGCTTGAATAGTTTGTGCCAAACCCTCCGTTGAAACTAAGCGTTGGCAAAAGCTGCGCTTTGGCAGTAAGCAATCTTTTGGCAGCACTCTGTTTACGCAATTCAGCGGCTTTAATAAAAGCAAGTTGCTGAGATGCTGCCTGATAAATATTTTCTGATGTGCCATCATACAAGGTGGGCGTTAGTTGATTGCTGAGGCTTTCTAACTGCAGCGTTGCATTGTATGGTACATTCATTAACTGTGCAAGGGCAAGCTTTGATGATTCGAGCGTGTTCTTACTATTGATCACTGTCAGTTCATCACCTGCTAATTGCCCTTTCAAGTCATAATAAACAGAAGGAGCAATGGCACCGTTGTTGTTTAGTATCTCCAGTCTGTCAACCTGATTTTTTGTAACTGCTACCTGGTTTTTAGCAACAGTGAGCTGTTCCTGGCCGTTTAATACCTGCAGGTACGCTAATATTACATTGATGGTGATATTGTCTTTTGCCTGCTGCCAGTCCATCTCACTCGCTTTTGCGGCCAGCTCGCTTTGTTTGATATTATTGCGAATGGATGAGCCATTCCAGATGGTAATGCTGGTATTGATGTTATAATTGGCAAAATTGATTTGCTGATTTGCGTATGTGTTGGTAAAGGGGTCAATGCTTCGTCCCTGGTTAATACCATGATTGATATTGCCCGATATAAAAGGCAACTGGCTTCCTTTGGCCTGCTGGTAGGTTACTTTATCAGACTGTGCCTGGTATTCGGATTGACGAACCTGCAGGTTATTGGCGATAGCGGTTTCTACGCATTGTTGCAAGGTTAATGGAGTATTCGTTTGTGCAAAAGACAATCTACCTGATAAAACGAGGGCGGCGGTAAATGCTATTGTAAAAATCCTTTTTTTCATATACTTATTTGAAACGGTCATTTTATTTTCTTTCAATCATGCCATCCAGCAAATGAATGATCTGTTTGCCGTAGGCTGCATTTTTTTCTGAATGGGTTACCTGGATGATGGTCACGCCTTCTTCTTCATTTATTTTTTTAAAGAGTTCCATAATTTCTTCTCCCTGTTTGGAGTTGAGGTTGCCTGTAGGTTCATCGGCCAGCAACAGTTTTGGTTTTGCTACTAAAGCCCTTGCAATGCCCACTAATTGTTGCTGCCCGCCGGATAGTTGTGGCGGGAACAGGTCTTTCTTGCCCACAATATTAAACCTGTCTAAAATGTCGGCTACAATTGCCTGGCGTTCGGAGGTTTTAATGCTTTGATAGAGCAGGGGCGTTTCAATATTTTCATAAACAGTCAGTTCATCAATCAGGTGGTAAGCCTGGAAAACGAAACCGATATTCTGTTTATAGAGTTCTGATCGCTGTCTCTCTTTAATGGTAAACACATCCTGGCCGGCAAAATCATATTTACCTTCAGATGGTTCATCCAGCATACCAATAATATTTAGTAAAGTAGATTTACCCGAACCGGAAGGCCCCATAATAGAAATAAAATCGCCCTGTTCGATGTTCAGGTTAATATCCTTTAAGATAAAAACACGGTTATTGCCAGTGTTATGCCATTTGTATATTTTCTGTAACTGTATCATAGTTTTATTACTGGTTATTCGTAATTCAAATCGTGTGCCATTTACTGCTTCCCTTTACTGGTAAGGGTTTTAGGCTGCTTTCTTGTTTTAAGTGTTCATTTGTGAACAGAAACTGTACGAAAACGGACAGTTTCTGCGTGAGGCGTGAATCGTCAGTCGTGAGTTGTGAATGGGCAATTGTGAATTGTGAATGGTCAATGTAAATAGACCTACTCACTACTCACGCCTCACGATTCACGATTCACGTCTCACGGGATCATTCTGTTTTCAAACTCACCACCGGGTTTATCAAAGCAGCCTTAATAGCCTGTAAACTTACCGTTATGACTGCAATAAATAGCATCACTGCACCGGATAGTGCAAACACCCACCATGTTATATCAATCCTGTACGTAAAATCTTCCAGCCATTTGTGCATGGCGTACCACGCTATCGGGAATGCTAATAAACAGGCAAGTGTTACCATTTTTGCAAAATCTTTCGTAAGTAAAGTAACAAGGCTGAAAACACCAGCCCCAAGTACTTTTCTGATGCCAAATTCTTTGGTTCGTTGTTGTGCGGCATAGGCCGACAATCCGAACAAACCCGCTGCGGCAAGTAAAACGGCAATCATTACAAAAATGTTCAGCACTTTGCCTGTTCGCAGTTCCGACTGGTATAATTTGTTGTAGTCCTCATCCAGAAAATGATAATCAAACGGCCTGTGGGGTACCGCAGTTTGCCAGCTTGTTTTTAATGATGCTATGGTTTGCGAAAGATGGTTTCCTGATACTTTTACAAGCAGTACACTGCCCCTTGACTCAGTAAAGAGCACCAATGGTTTGATGGCTTTATGGAGAGAGGTAAAATGAAAATCACTGATCACTGCTTTTACAAAGCCTGGCCTGTTATCGCCCAAAAACATTTTTTTACCAATTGCTTCTTCCGGACTCCATCCTAATGCTTTTGCCGCAGATTCGTTTAAAATAAAATGGTGTATGGCATCTTTAAATTCTTTGTCTTCTGCAACGTCTTTTATATCCTGCGGAATAAAATCAGCACCTGTAAGTATCTGCAGCCCGGTTGTTTTTACAAAGTCTTCATCAACAGGATTAGCGTTAACCATTATGTTGGTTGCAGCGGGCATTGCATCACTGCGCATACTGTAGCCACCTACTATATTGGTTGGAGCATTTACTGCACGGGAAACATTTTGTACACCGGGTATTGTTTTTAGTCTTGTTTTAATTGACTCAAGATTGGACAATATTTTTTGATCCATCGGCAAAACAATTACATGCTCCCTGTTATAACCTAATTTTTTGTGTTGAATATAATAAAGTTGTTTTTGAATGATAAAAGTTGAAATGAGAAGAAACGATGAAATGACAAACTGGAAAACGATCAATGATTTCCGGAGCCATAAAGCAGAGCCTGTATTTTTGAAAACACCCTTTAGTACTTTAACCGGTTTTAATGCCGCCAGCACAAGTGCGGGATAACTTCCTGCAAACAGGCTGATGCATAAAATAACTGATAGGGAGAACAGCAATGTGAAAGGAGACCATAGAACAGAAATACTGATCTGCTTATCTGCAAGGTTATTAAAGGATGGAAGCAACAAAAGAACCAGTATAAAACTTAACAGCAGTGAAATAAGGGATAGTATAACAGATTCGCCAATGAATTGAAAAAAGATCTGTTTATTATGCGCGCCGGTCACTTTTCTGATACCTACTTCTTTTGCCCTTTCCATAGACCGGGCAGTGCTGAGATTGATATAGGTGAACCCTGCAATTAACAGGATTAAAAAGGCAACGGCACCAATAATATAAATATAAGTGATGCTGTTGTTGGGCTCAAAACCATCATAAGGAGAATATAGGTGTACTTTTTGATAAGGCTCCAGTTCAAATGTAATATAGTCGGACCCGGTGGCAACTGCAGCCATTTCTTTTTTCATGAAGCCAGGTATTTTTGCCTGGAGACCGGCAATGGCAGCTTTATTTTTTAATAGGAGGTATGTGGTATAATTAGCGTTAAAATAAGTCTCTTCCTGGTTTGCGCCAAGCGATGAAAAAGATGCCAGTAAATCAAATTTGATCTGCGAATTGGTTAGGCAATCTTCCGCAATGCCGGTTACCTGATAAGGCGTTGCATTACTGCCTACATTGATCGTTTTACCGATGGGATCCGTATCGCCGAAATATTTTTTTGCGGTGGTGCTGCTCAGGATCACTTTGTTGGGGCCGGATAAAGCATCCTTCGGGTTGCCACTGGATAATTTAAAGGAGAACAGGTTAAAAAAAGTTGAATCAGCAAACAGAAATCTTTTTTCAGCAAACAGTTTCTCATCGTATTTAACAATAGTATTCCTTCCTGCACTCATTCTTACTGCATCTTCTACTTCGGCAAAATGCTTTTTAAAAGATGGTGCCACCTTGGTGCTGGTATATTCCCCTTTGTTTACCGATCCGCTGAAACTATATTCCATGATCACCCGGGCTATCCGGTCGCCTTTCTCCTGAAACCGGTCGTAACTGGTTTCATACCGGATATAAAATGCCATCAGCAGGCAGCAGGTAAGGCCGACGGTGAGGCCAAGAATATTAATGACTGAAAAAACCTTGTTTTTCCAGAGGTTGCGGATGGCGATTTTGAAATAGTGTTGTAGCATTTTGCAGGGTGTTGATTTTTTTTGTGAATGGTGAATGGCAATTTTTATTCACCATTCACCATTCACCATTCACAATGATTATTCTGTTCTTAAACTTTTAACCGGGTTAGCAATAGCCGCTCTGATCGCCTGCGTACTCACTGTTATAAATGCGATCAGGCAGGCAATGATTGCAGATAATGCAAAAACTGTCCAACTGATGCCGGTACGGTATGCAAAATCCTGCAACCATTTATTCATGATCCACCAGGCAATGGGTGAGGCAAGCACAATGGCTATTAAGACCAGCTTGATAAAATCTTTTGAGATCAATACTACCAGGTTTGAAACACTGGCACCCAGCACTTTGCGGATGCCCAGTTCCTTGGTTCTTTGTTCTGCACTGAATGTGGCCAGACCAAATAGTCCGAGGCAGGAAATAAGAATGGCAATGATGGTGAAATATTTTACAATTGCCGCCAGCCTGTCCTGCGCCTGGTAATTTTTCTGAAATTCTTCATCCAGGAAATTGTATTCCAAAGGCTCTGCCGGATTAAGTTTATGCCAGGTTTGTGTGATCCTTCCTATCAGCGAAGCCATGTCTGTTGTTTTTGCATGAACCATCAGATAATTATAATCAGACCTGTTATTCAATCCAAAAGCAAAAGGAGTAATGGGCAGGTGAAGGTCTTCATAATGAAAATTCTTTATTACGCCAACGATCTCCACTGTACTGGTAGCTCCGCGATTGGTATGTACTGATTTGCCAACTGCTTCCTGTGGGCTGGCGAAGCCTAATTTAGTAACGGTTTCTTCATTAACAATGATCCCTCTTGCCGTATCTCCGGGAAATTCTTTGGAAAATAAACGGCCTGCTACCAATTGTATTCCGAGTGTTTGAATAAATGTTTCATCCACATTATTTAGCCTTGCCAACTGAATATTGTCGATGGTATTCCCTTCTTTATAAAGTCCTATATCACTGGGATTAAAAATGCCGGGATAGTAAGTTGATGCACCTGCTGATTGTACGTCTGCTAATTTTGATAATTCAGCTTTTAAAGATTGATAAGAGGCTTTAGCTGTACTACTTCTAAAAGGAATAATTATCTCCTGGTCTTTACTAAAACCAAGATCTTTCGTGCGCATATAACTCATCTGGTTAGCAATAACAACAGATGAAATAATGAGTATAGCAGAGATGATAAACTGGAATACCACCAATCCTTTTCTTACCGATACTGCTGCCAGTGAATTGGAGAACTTGCTTTTTAGTATGCGAACAGGTTTGAAAGATGATAAATAGAAAGCAGGGTAGAGGCCGGCCAGTAAACCTGTGATCACTGATAAAACAAAAAATCCGGCAATGATCAGACTGTGTTCGCTCAGCGAAAGATATAACGTTTTACCTGATGCCGCTGAAAATGCGGGCAGGCATAAGAGGGCAAGCAGGATGGCCAGCACAAACGCGATCATGCTCATCAGCAATGATTCGCCGAGGAACTGGCCGATGAGTGAACCTTTGTTTGCACCCAATACTTTTCGTATACCCACTTCTGTTGAACGCTTAGAGGAACGGGCGGTTGACAGGTTCATGAAATTAATACAGGCAATCAGCAATGAAAATATAGCAATAGAACCTAGGATATAGAGATAGGTCATACTGCCCCCCGGTGTAACATTGTCTTTTGCTTTAGCACGCAGGTGAATATCCTTTAATGCCGTTAGGTATTGTTTTTTATAAAAACCTGCAGCCTTGAGATCGTTGCCGGCGTATTTATTAATAAATGCAGGGAACTTAGCTTCAAGCTTTGCCGCATCAGCTCCTTTTTTCAGTTTCAGGTAAGTAAAGAACATATTGTTATAGGCAAGGTTATTGGAACGCATGCTGTATTGTTCCATTGAACCGCCCTTAAATGCCATAAAAAATCTTGCGTTAATATGAGATGGTGCTTTAGATGCCTTGAAAACGCCTGTCACTATTACATCAGATTCTCCATTGGTACCGCTGCTGATGTGGATCACTTTGTTTAATGCAGATTGTTTGCCGAAAAGTTTTTTCGCAATGTCTTCATTCAACACAACAGTATTAGGGTTATCTAATGCATGCAATGGGTCTCCTTCTGTAAAATTATATTGAAAGAAGCGGAAGAAGGCCGGATCTGTGAGATAGCCTTTATTCTCATAAAACGATGTTGCCGCATTATTATGCTCATTGTAGCGAATCAGTGTTTTATCTTCTGCAAAAAGACCTAATAACCGAACGGTTTCTTCGATCTCCGGAAATTCCTGCCGCATCATCCCGGCCATAGGTGCTGGTGTATTTGGTTTGGGAATCTCTTCCTGTTGTTTTACAAAGATGGTACCCAACTGGTATATCCTGTCAGCATCGTGATTATGCTTGTCGTAACTGAGCTCATAGTTTAAATAGAGCGCAATCAGCAGGCAACAGGTTAGTCCGATAGACAACCCAAAAATATTGATGAAAGAAAAGGTTTTGTTCTTCATCAGGTTTCGCCAGGCGATTTTGAAATAGTTTTGTATCATGATGTTAGTTTAATATTGATGGCCAATCGTCAATCGTCAATCGTGAATCGTCAGTCGTGAGGAGTGAATCGTGAGGAGGACTGTTTACATTGCCAATTCACAATTGCCCATTCACCACTCACCACTCACGATTCACGTCTCTCATTCCGTTCTCAGGCTTTTCACCGGGTTACTCAATGCCGCTTTAATGGCAAGGATACTTACGGTTAAAAGTGCAATGGTTGCTGCTATCATACCTGCTACAATAAATATCCACCAGCTGATAGAAATGCGATAAGCAAAATCGGCCAGCCATTGATGCATTGCATACCAGGCAATGGGGAAGGCTATTACAGCAGCTACAACCACCAGTTTCAGAAAATCTTTTGATAACAGCAATACAATGGTTCCTGCACTCGCTCCCAATACTTTGCGGATGCCGATTTCTTTGATGCGTTGGGTAATGGCGAAGGAGGATAAACCCAATAATCCCAGGCAGGCAATGAAAATGGCAATACAGGCAAAAATGGTAAAGAGGCTGCCCTGTCTTTGTTCGGATTGATAGAGCTCGTTAAATTTATCATCCAGGAAATTAAATTCGTAAGGCATTTCAGGTAAATAAGTTCTCCATTTTTTTTCAATATCGGCCAGTGCTGCGTGCAGGTTGTTGCCACTGATCTTGATGGTGAGTGCATTGTAGAAATTAGCCTGATCTGGTTTAGGTAAGGCAAATACAATGGGTACAATACGTTGGTGCATCGATTCAAAATGAAAATCTTTTACAACGCCAATTACCTTCCCTCTCACATTACCGTACATGAAGTTTTTACCAATGGCTGTTTCATTCGATTTCCAGCCCAATACTTTTACTGTTGCCTCGTTCATTACAAAACCGGCAGTGTCTGTGGTAAAAGCTTTTGAAAAGTTTCTGCCGGCTGCCATTTTTATATCATAGGATGGAATAAAATCCTGATCAATAGCGAGGAATTTCAATTCGGTTGTTACGGGTTGTAAAGAATCGCCCGATTCTGTTGCCGCATTCTGCGAGTCGAGCAATCTGCCTGTTGGTATGCGTGAAGAACGGCCAAGGTTGCGGATGGCCGAATTGGTAAGCAGTTCATTTCTGAAAGCTTCATACTCACTGTTAGCTGTAAAATAATACGGCAATACCACCACATGCTCTTTATCGTAACCCAGTTTTGCCTGTTGCATATAGCGCAATTGCTGAAATACAATAGCCGTTGTAACGATGAGTACAATGGAAATGCCAAATTGAGTTACCACTAATGCTTTGCGGAAGGATATACTCCTGCCACCCACACGAAACAGGCCTTTCAATGTTTTTACCGGTTGGAAAGACGACATAAACAGGGCAGGATATACACCTGATATAATACCCACAAAAAAAGGCACCAATAAAACAGTCAATATCCATTTCCATTCCAATAACAAATAGGGCGATAATTGCAACCCTGCTAATTTGTTGATGGATGGAATGATCAGCCATGTTGCCAATATTGCCAGCAGCATAGAGATCCATGCGATCATAACAGATTCGCTCAGGAACTGTGCAATGAGTTCTGATTTGCTGGCACCCGCTACTTTTCGGATACCAATTTCTTTGGCCCGCAGGGTTGATCTTGCCGTAGAGAGGTTCATATAATTGATGCAGGCTATCAGTAAAATGATCAAAGCGATGGCCGAGAATACATATACTCTTGAAATATCTCCATTCTCTTCAGCTTCAAAATCAAGATGGGAGCGGAGATGGATATCTGTTAATTTCTGTAAACCTAATTTGGTAACTGTTGATGGTTTAAAATTGGCAGGAGCACCCGGAAAATGAACAGCATTATCCAGGAAGGAAGGAAACTGCGCTTCAATATTTTTTGCGGGATAGTTTTCGGGCAGCAATAAATAAGTGAAAAAAGAATTATTGCCATAATTGGTTTCCAGGTTTCTTGCACCATAAACCGCAGAATCTTTTAAGGTATTGAACGATACCATTATCTCCGGGTGGATATGCGAATTGGAAGGAAACGATTTGAATACGCCCGTTACTTTCAGGCTAAACCGGTTGTTAATCCTGATCATTTTATTCATGGGGTCTTCATTGCCGAAATATTTTTTTGCAATATCTTCTGTCAGCATTACCGTAAATGGATCGTTAAGGGCTTTTTGCGGATTGCCTTTTGTTACACCCACATTAAATACATCAAACACATGTTCATCTACAAAAAAAAGCTTGTCTTCATTAAATAATTTCTCTTCATACTTCACCGGTGTTTTGCCGTTGGGCAGAAAGCGGGTGATCTTTTGTATGTCGGGAAAATAATTCTGTAACAAAGGTCCGAACGGTGGAGCAATGGTTCCCAGCCTGAGTGTTACTGCACCATCCCTGTTGTTAAAGCTTCTGGTTACGCGATAAATGCGATTGGCATTGGTATTGTATTTATCGTAACTGGTTTCGTGTAATATATATACAGTAATGAGCAAACAACAGGTAAGCCCAACAGTGAGGCCAAATAAATTAATAAACGAGATGAACTTATGTTTCATCAGGTTCCGCCATGCCATTTTGAAATAGTTCTGTATCATGTTGATAGTTTATTTATGTTTTTGCCTGTGGTAATTGTGAGTTGTGAATTGTGAATATGTCTATTTACATTGCCCATTGCCCACTCACCACTCACGATTCACACCTCACGCCTCTCATTCCGTTCTCAAACTCTTCACCGGATTGGTCATTGCTGCTTTAATCGTTTGAAAACTGATTGTTATCAATGCAATACTTACTGTTAGTAATCCGGCACCGATAAATAACCAGGCATTGATCGACGTTCTGTATGCAAAATTCTCCAGCCATTTGTGCATAGCCCACCATGCAACTGGTGCTGCCACAAAGAAGGCCACGATGATTAATACAAGAAAATCTTTTGTGAGAATAGAAACGATCTGCGATACCGATGCCCCCAATACTTTCCGCACACCAATTTCTTTGGTACGGAGATTTGTTGTGTACATTACCAATCCGAGTAAGCCCATGCAACTGATCAATATAACCAACCCGGTAGCCCACTTTAATAAGCGGGAAATATTTTGTTCGGCCTCGTAATACCTGGCAATACTTTCATCAAAAAAAGTATATTCAAAATCTTCTTTGGGATAGATACCTTTCCAGGCATTTTCTATTTTAGCTATGGCTGTTTTCCAGTTACTGCCATCCCCGTTTTTAGGTTGCAGACTTATGGAAAGTACACGGGCTTCTTTGTTCCAATTGCCGATAGCCAGTGGTTTGATGGCTGAGTGCAGTGAATTTTGATGGAAATCAGCAAGCACTCCGGTAACAGGGACATGTTTATTATCCCACTCAATGTATTTTCCTATTGCATCCTGTGGGTTCTTAAAACCAAGGAGATTAGCATAGGTTTGATTGATCAGGAATTGCGTTACAGTATCACTATGGCTCAGGTTATTACCCGCTACCAGCTTTAGTTGAAACTGCTTCAGGTAATTAGTATCTGCAAATTTGAGTTCTACATCGGTGGTAGTTTCTTTTTTGCCATTGGTGTATTTAAGGGTGCTGCTCCAGTTATTGGTAGAAGTAGGGGTGCCTGTAGCAATACCCAACATGGCTACTTCAGGGATGGATTTTATCTTTTCGATCAATAAGGTTTTATTGGAGCTTACCGTGTCACGGTAATTGATGCTAAAAGAAAGAATAGCATCTTTTTTAAACCCAAGGTCTTTACTGAGTGTATAATGTATTTGTTGGCTTACTACTAATGTTGCAAGGATAAATCCCTGTGCGATGATGAATTGTGTAACGGTCAGGCTTTTTCTCACCCATGCTTTTCTGGATCTGCCGGGTGTAAAACTGCTTTGGTTCTTTAATACATTAACAGGCTTATACGAAGAGAGTATCCATGCAGGATAGAAGCCCGAAAGTATGCTCACCAATATTACCAGTGAAGCGATGAAAAACAGAATAATGGGTTGTTGTAAGGGATGGAAATGCAACTCAGGCGGAATAAAATCACTGAATACTTTGAGTAAAACAGGCGTTAAAACAGTCGAAACAACTGTGGCGATGATAGTGATAAAAAAAGTTTCACTGAGGAACTGAAAAACCAATTGTTTTCTGGAACTGCCCATTGTTTTTCGGATACCAATCTCTTTGGCACGTTGTGTGCCCTGTGCCGTTGTAAGGTTGATGAAATTGATGCAGCCCAGCAACAGCAGAAAAACTGCTACAACCAATAAACCGTAAAGTGTGGGTTTGTGTGCAATACGCTGATCGAAATTGCCATAATCAGGGTTGAAATGTATATCGCTGAGTGGCTGCAGCAAAAATGCGTGTGTGCTGTTATCTCCTTTCTCTTTTTTATTGTATTTGTTATACAAGCCGTTCAATTGCTTTTCAATATTGGCTACAGTAGTGCCCTGTGACAGCCGGATCATTATCTGGGACGAACTGTTTGTGTTATTCCAATGATCCCAGAAACGCGGTTTTAATGTTGTTCTTTCCTGTGTTGCACGGGATACAAACCCTGTAAAGTTGAAGTCTGTATTTCCTTCGAGGTTCTTTACAATGCCGGTTATTTTTGTTCGTACCGAATCATCAAAAATGATCTCTTTGCCAACGATCTCAGCAGGAGACGATTTTGGAAAATACAATGACGCTGTTTTTTCAGTTAGAACTACCTGGTAAGGTTCTTGCAATGAGCTGGATGGATTGCCTGCTATCCATTTGTAGGGGATCATTTTAAAATAGGACTCATCTGCGAATATTGTCTTATCCTGCTTCTTAAACACCTTCGGCGCACCATTCGCCTCAGAAGCAATACTGAGATACTGGCTTGCGTTCCAGATTGTAAAAGGCGCAACAACCTCAATGCCTGTAACTTCATTTCGCAGAGAATTGCCAATCGGGTAGGGAACACCGGAATTTTTATAAGTCTCTCCCGAAAATCCAAAAACAGATACGACCCGATAAGTTCGATCGCCATTCTTATGGAACTTGTCAAAACTGAAATCATACTGAACGATCAGGAAAATCACCAATGCTGCACTGATGCCAATAGACAGACCAAGGATATTGATAAAGGAGAATGCTTTATTACGCATGAGATTTCTCCAGGCCATTTTGAAATAGTTCCGTATCATGTTATTAGTTTATTTATGTTTTTGCAAGTGGCAATTGTGAATTGTCAATTGTGAATATTTCTATTTACATTGCCCACTCACCACTCACCACTCACCACTCACCACTCACCACTCACCACTCACCACTCCCGCTTCTCATTCTGTTCTCAGGCTCTTCACCGGATTGGCTACTGCTGCTTTGATAGAACGATAACCAACTGAAATAGCCGCTATAATAAATGTTATCAAAATCGCCAACACAAATATGCCCGGGTGTAAACTGATCCTGTTTTTATAATCCTGCAGGTAAGCATTCATGGCCCACCATGCTACAGGTGCTGCTATTACAAATGCGATCAGTAAGAGGCGTGAAAATTCTTTGCCAAACAGCCATAAAATATTTTGAATGTTTGCCCCTAATACCTTTCTTACACCGATCTCTTTTGTTTTTCTTACAGCCATAAATGAAACGAGTCCATACAATCCAAGCGAACCGATCAGTATGGCAATACCTGCAAAAGCTTCTATCAGTTTCAGCATAATGGAATCCATCTCATAAAATTCTGCGATCCTTTCATCCAGAAACTGGTAGTTATATAAATAATCGGGATAGGTTTCGTTCCATATCTTTTCAAAAGATGCCAGGGCTGGTTTTAGATTTTTTAAATTGATCTTAACCGCACAGTAGTCGTAATTCCGGTGGTCAGGCATAATACAGATAGCGGATACCTCACTGTGAAATGAGTAGTTATAAAAATCTTTTACTACACCTACAATCGGCGCAGTAGTGGATCCGCCATTGATGGATAATCTTTTTCCAATTACTTCGTCAGGCGTTTTCAGGTTGAGTTTTTTTACAAAGGTTTCATTCACTACAAATTCCCTGGTGGTATCTGATTTATAAAAATTCCGTCCTGCCACCAGCTTAATACCAAAAGTATTCAGGTATTGTTCATCTGCAGCTTTGAGGTTGATACTCCAGTGCTCATCTTCTGTTCTGTTGTCGAACCTTAAGCCGGTAGTGTTATTGGATCCTGATGCAGGTGCTGCAAAACAAAGCGACGATTTTTCCGCCCCGGCAACACCCGACAAGCGCGTTTTAAATGTGTTTGATTTTACAAGGTCTCCTGTAGGTAATGGAAGCATGATGATCGCTTCTTTATTAAAACCAAGATCACTGCTTTTTGAATAATGCATCTGGCTGGCTATTACGATGGTACCAATGATCAGCATTTGCGAAATAGCAAACTGGGCAACCACCAATATGCGCCGCAATGAAAAGCCACCGATATGTTTTTGCGATAATTTGCTTTTAAGTGCCAACACTGGCTGAAACCTTGCCAATACCAAACCTGGGTACGAGCCTGATAAAAAAGTTACGATAATGCCTGTTGCACATAAGAACAGGAGTAATGCCGGGTTGCTAAACAAGTGCAGCGACATTTCTGTTTTGAAGAGGCTATTAACAAATGGCAATGTAAGTGCCGCAAACCCGCATGCAAGTAACAGGGCAAAAAAAGTTATTAATGCAGTTTCTGCGATAAACTGCCAGAACAGTTGCGAAGGCAGGCTGCCCAGTACTTTGCGTATGCCCACTTCTTTTGAGCGGTTCAATGCCTGTGCAGTGGCCAGGTTGATAAAATTAACACAGGCAGTAATGATAAGGAACACCCCGATAAAAAAGATAGCCCATAAATATTTCTTATCTGCATACCCGTCAAAATCAGGATTGAAATGGATGTCGGCGAGAGGTTGTAATTTAAACTGCCACACGTTTACATCCCTGCCGGTATAATTTTTTTTAACGATCTGTTTAAACGCATTGTCAACCTGAGCCATAGCCGCATTTTTCTTCAACAGCACAAAGCACTGGGCACCGCTGTATACGCCGCCCCAGCCACTATCGTTAGCCAGCCATTTATTCTGGTCTCTTAAATTACTGTACGATAAAAATATTTCCTGCCTGCGGTCAGTGTTAGGTGGCAGGTCTTTTAAAATGCCTTTAATGAGGAAATTGGTTTTATTATTTACGCGGATGGTTTTACCAATAGCATCTTCATTGCCAAAATATTTCTTAGCCAGTTTCTCTGTGATTGCTGCGGAGTTTGGATCGGATAAAAAATTTTGCTTATTGCCTTTTGCAAGCGGGAAATCAAAAATGTCAAAGAATTCAGGCTCTGCATACAGGATGCCGCTTTCTTCCTTGAACTTTTTTGTTTCCGCACCGCCGGGCACGGCAATCAGTGCATCGCCATAATCTACTGCTCTTGCTGCTTTTTCAGCAAAAGTGTATTCAGTACGGAAGGCTTTGCCTACAGGTGTTGGAATAGCCCTTGAATGCCCCACTTCTTCATCATGCCATTCTGTTACGATCCGGTATACCCGGTCTTTGTTCTTATGAAAAGTATCAAAACTCAGGTGATAGCTTACCAGGGTAAAGATAACTATGCTGCAGGCAATACCCAGTGACAAGCCGAAGATATTAATGAACGCATAGGACTTGTTCCTCCTAAGGTTACGCCAGGCTATTTTGATATAGTTTTTGATCATAGATCTTTTTTTTTAATTGTCAACCGCGAATCGTGAGTTGTGATTGGGCAATTGTGAATTGTCAATGGAAGTAGTCTTACTCACGTCTCACGAAAATTATTCCGTTCTCAGGCTTTTTACCGGGTTAGCCATGGCTGCTTTAATGGATTGATAGCTTACACTGATAAATGCGATGAAAAAAGACAGGCCTGCTGCCAGTAGAAATACCCATAGCTCAATATCAGTACGGTATGGATACCCCATCAGCCAGTTGTGCATGAGCCACCAGGAAATGGGTGATGCTATAGCAAAAGAAATCAGAATGAGTATAAAGAAATCCCTCGATAATAATGCAGTTATATGTGTAACCGATGCACCCAATACTTTGCGAATGCCTATTTCTTTGATCCTGTTTTCAGCCATATATGTTGCCAGTCCGAATAAGCCCAGGCAGGAGATGAAAATGGTGAGTACACTGAATATGCCCGAGAGTTTCCCCGTTGTTTGTTCGCTCTCAAATTTTTTGGCATAATCTTCATCTACAAACTTGTATTCAAAAGGATATTCCGGGTTATACTTTTTAAAAGTGGCTTCGGCTGTTTTTAAATTGGCTTCTGTTTTGTTTTTCCCGTTCAGCTTTATTTGTACTACACCAAACCAATTGCTTTTTAATCCATATACCAGCATTGGCCGGGTGGGTTGGTATGGCGATTCCAGAATAAAATCTTTGAAAACACCCACAATATGCCATTGCCTGCCATTGTCTTTTATTATTTGCCCAAGCGGCTCTTTAAACTTGAATACTTTTAAAGCCGACTCATTGATCATCATGGCCGTTGAATCGGTGGGATATTCTTTCAAATTAAAATCTCTGCCTTTTACAAGTGTTAAGCCAATTGTTTTAACAAGATCTTCATCTGCATTATACCTGCGGAAATCGGTCTTATCATTCGGATCTTTGCCTTCCCATTCCTGCCCCCAGCCATCACTCCAGCTTTGGGTAAGTGGGGCACTGGTCTTGGTAACAGATACTACTGCATTTGAAGCGAGCAGGTCATTTTTAACAAGATTATAATTTTTGTCCAGGTCGCCGGTAAGAAAATGAAATACCAGGTTGTCTTTGTTGTATCCCGATTCCCTGTTTTGCGCGTAGTTGATCTGTTGCCTAACAATGATGGTGCAAATAATGAGAATAATGGCAAATGTAAATTGCAATACCACCAATATTTTTCGCGGTGTAACCAATGCGTGTGCTTTTTTAAACGTGCCTTTCAATACGCTCACCGGTTGAAAAGAGGAAAGATAAAATGCAGGATAGCTGCCCGCGACGATGCCGGTTAATGCAATAAAACCGAGCCCTGTTGCCCAAAATAGAATATTGCCGTATTGAATGTATAGCTGTTTGCTTGTAAGTGTATTGAAGCCGGGAAGCGCTAACTGTACAATTAATAAGGCAATGATACCGGCAATAAAAGCAAGGAGTATAGACTCTCCGATGAATTGCAGGATCAATGAATTTTTGTGTGCGCCAACTACTTTCCGGATACCTACTTCCTTGGCTCTTTTTTCGCTCCTGGCGGTACTGAGGTTCATGAAATTGATACAGGCAATCAGCAGTATAAAGCAGGCAATAATTCCAAAAAGGCGAACAAAAACAATACGTCCACCATCTTCCACACCATTTTTAAAGCTGGAATATAAACGCCATTTTGTAATGGGGTACACAAACATTTCCCATTTGGTTTCCTCGGGCTGGTATTTTTGTTTTAAAGTTTTTAGTTTTTTCTGCAGACCCTCCAGGTTGATTCCGGGTTTCAGCAAAGCATAGGTTCTGGTACTGTTATTGCCCCAATAATTATCATCGTTCCCTTTAAATCTTACATAACTCCATGGCAGCAGGTATTCAAAATTGAACCTTGTGTTATTAGGCAGATCTTTTACTATGCCCGTTACGGTAAAATTATCAGCATTGTCGAGCTTGATAATTTTGCCCATTGGCTCTTCATTACCGAATAATTTTCTGGCTGTACTTTCTGTGAGTACAATATTATGCTGGTCGTTCAATACGGTACTTGTTTGGCCTTTCAGTAACCGGAAACTAAAAACCTGGAAGAAATTGGAATCAACCGGGCTGCCTTTTAGGGTGATCCTTTTTTCACCTACACTAAAAAGATGATCATTGTTCCAGTCTACCCTTACGGATTGTTCCACTTCCGGGAAGTCGCGCTCCAGCGTGCGTGCAAGAACTTTTGGAGTCGTATTCCAGCAATTCAGGTTGCCATCAAAAGTTGCTTTGTTCCATACTTCAACAATGCGGTCTTTCTTTTCATGAAACTGGTCGTAGCTCATTTCGTTTTGAATCCATAACAGAATCAGAATGGCGCTTGCCATTCCCACAGCCAGGCCCAATATATTGATCACTGAAAAACCCTTGCTTCTTAGCAGGTTCCTGATGGCTATTTTTACAAAATTTTTCAGCATAGCTGTTGAAATTTATTGAATATTGTTACGAGAATTGTTGAACACCAAAATTTACTCACACTAATATATTTTCAGTTACGGTTTGTCCGTCTAACATGCGGATGATACGGTGACTGTACCGCGCATCATGCTCTGAGTGCGTAACCATGATGATGGTAGTGCCTTGTTCATTCATATTGGTTAACAGTTCCATTACTTCATTACCGTTTGATGAGTCCAGGTTACCGGTAGGCTCATCCGCAAGGATCAGTTTGGGATTATTTACTACGGCACGGGCCACGGCTACACGCTGTTGCTGCCCGCCCGATAATTGTTGCGGGTAGTGATTGCGGCGGTGCATGATCTGTACTTTCTCCAGCACTTCTTCCACTTTCTTTTTTCTTTCAGATGGTTTTACGCCGGTATAGATCAACGGCAGTTCTACGTTTTCAAAAACGGTTAACTCATCAATCAGGTTAAAACTCTGGAATACAAAGCCAATATTATGTTTGCGCAGATCGGCGCGCTGGCGTTCATTAAAATGAGCGATCTCTGTATCATTAAAAACAAAACTGCCCGCATCAGGATCATCTAAAAGCCCGAGTATATTTAATAAAGTAGATTTTCCACAACCGGAGGGGCCCATCACGGCTACAAATTCTCCTTTTTTAATGTCCATAGACAATTTGTTGAGTGCAATTGTTTCTACCTCATCGGTACGGTAGATCTTTTCCAGGGCAGTAATTTTTATCATTGGTTTGTTTTTTGTGTTAGATGATTTATTTTTTGATTAGCGGATTGCGGATTAGCGGATTGACGGATTGTTTTGTGCGACTTTAATCCGATAATTCGTTAATTCGCAAATCCACGAATTGTTATTGTTTTTTTAGTACCAGTTCCTGCATGGTGCCATAATTTTCATAGCTGGAAGTAACTACTTTGTCGCCCGGTTTCAATCCCAGCAATACTTCATAATACTCCGGGTTCTGTCGGCCAAGCTGGATATCTACTTTGTATGCTACGGTTCCGCTTTCGTTTACCTTAAAGATCCAGTTACCGCCGGTTTGCTGGTAAAACCCTCCTTTCGGAACAAGGATAGCTGTTGTTTCATCGCTCAGGGCCAGCAGTATTTGTAAAGTTTGCCCGCGGCGGATGCCTTTGGGTATTTCATCCACAAACTGCATATCTACCTGAAAACGGCCATTGGTTACCTGCGTAAATACTTTGGTTATTTTAAGTTTATAGGTTTTGTTGGCAAAAGTGAAATCGCCGGTGAGACCAGTGAATATGCGTGAGATATAATGTTCATCCACATCTACCCGAACTTTAAAACCACTCAGTACATCAATTTGTCCTAATCTTTCGCCTTCTTTTTTGTTTTGCCCTATTTCTGCATCAAGTGAGGTCAGTTGCCCATCAATAGGGGCACGAACAATGAGGTCGCCCACTTTTTTACGCATCACATTGAGCGCATTCTGCGAGCCGGCATACGATTGTTTTGCCTGGTCAAGCTGCTGTTTGTTTGAAACTGAATCCTGTTGCAGGATCTGGTTGGTGAGTTGTTTTTTGTGCAACAGATATTTATAATTGTTCTCAGCAGTTTTAAATTCCTGCAAGCCGATCGCTTTTTGCTCGTAGAGGTGTTTATCCAGTTTGTAAATGCGTTCCGCTTCTGTTAACTGGCTCTCTACATCTGTCATCTGGTTCAGTTTATTCACCGTATTCTGTTGTGCGGCATTTCTTGAGATCTGCATCTGGGTTAACAGATTGTATACAGATGTTTCCTGGTTTACAAGGCTTAGTTGCAGATTGGTATTGGATAATTTTAAAATGGGCTGGCCTTTTTTCATGATGGCGCCATCTTCCACATATTTTTCTTCTACACGGCCACCTTCTGTTGCATCAAGATAAATAGAGGTAACCGGCAGAACAATACCATTTACCGGGATCGCATCTTTATAGGGACCTTTCTTTACTTCACTGATGGTAATACGTTCCAGGTCTACATTCAGTTTAGATTTACCGGAAGTGAAATAATAACTTGCCACAAGCAGTACTACAATACCTGCCACAATGACGATGGTAAGAATGCGTTTGGTGTTCCATTTCTTTTTTTCGATTTTTCTGTCCACTTCGTTAGTTTTTGGGTTGACTCATATAAGTTTAAGCAGGCCAATTTCGAAAATTTCCTTCTCACAACGTTGTTGCGGGGCTGATGTTACATGCATCAACAATAAAAGACCAATCGTTCCCGCAAGGAGAAGAAGGCCGATTGATTGTTCTTTTTTAAGTGATGTAAGTTTCATGCGGGAAAATTTCTGATTACTATATGAAACCTTTATGCCAGAAATTAATCATATTGATAATCAACGATTTGATGCTAAAGACGTAACGAAACTGTTCGCATATGGTACAAATAGTGTCCGGTTTTGATACAGTTTTCCCGGACGGGTTTTTCTAAAACGTTCTTCTTCAAATTATTAGGTAACTGGTATATTTATGGTTTAAGAATTAGCGGATTGCGGATTACGGATTGCGAATTGGCGAATTACGGATTGGCGTATTAGTGAATTTGTCTGACAAGAGGCAGGTTGCCGACTGGTGGATTGGGTTATTGGTAATTTTTAGAAAGTGTTGATTCACGCACCAAATAATCCGCCAATCCGTTAATCCGTAATCCGCCAATCCATCATTCGCGAATTAAAAATGATAATTGTTGTTCCATGAGTTTAAAAAAATCAAGCATACTGGTAATAGATGATGATACCGATGTTCTTACCGCTGTTCGGTTATTGTTACGCACCGAAGTAGCAGAAGTGGTAACAGAGAAGAACCCGGAACAGATTCCTTTTTTATTATCGAAAGACAATTTTGATCTGGTACTGCTGGATATGAATTTTAATGCTTCCATCAATACCGGCAATGAAGGAATTTATTGGCTGAAGCGGATAAAAACATTGAAGCCTGATATTGCGGTGATCATGATTACAGCTTATGGTGATATTGATCTTGCTGTCAGGTCACTAAAAGAAGGGGCTTCCGATTTTGTGGTTAAGCCATGGCATAATGAGAAGCTGTTAACTACATTAAACGATGTTTTAAAGAGCATCGGACAAAATAAAACCGCCAATGGTGGGGTGAGACCGCTAGCTGCAAATAATGAAACCGGCATGATTGGCGAGAGCGAAGTAATGCAGGATATTTTTTATAAAATTGATAAGATCGCTCCAACAGATGCCAATATTCTGATATTGGGTGAAAATGGTACGGGCAAAGACCTGATCGCAACTGCTATTCACCAACAATCGCTTAGGGCGGATCAATCGTTTATTAAAGTGGATGTGGGGGCGTTGACCGAGAGTTTATTTGAAAGTGAATTATTCGGTCATAAAAAAGGCGCTTTTACCGATGCCCGGGAAGACAGGGTAGGACGTTTTGAATCTGCCAATGGCGGCACCGTTTTTCTGGATGAGATCGGAAATATTTCGTTGCAGCAACAGGCTAAATTATTAACTGTATTGCAGAACAGGCAGGTAACCCGTTTGGGTAGCAATCAATCCATACCTATTGATATACGGTTGATCTGCGCTACCAATATCCCGTTAAGTGAGCTGGCCAATGAGAACCGTTTCAGGAAAGACCTGATCTATCGTATCAATACCGTTGAAATTACTATTCCACCATTGCGCAAACGGAAAGATGATATTCTGTTACTGGCCAAACATTTTGCGAAAGTGTACGCCAATAAATATCTCAAGCCCAATATCCAGTTTCATTCTTCAGCGCTTGATAAATTACAGCAATATGCCTTCCCCGGGAATGTGCGCGAATTGCAGTACACCATTGAACGGGCCATCATCATGTCTGATTCGGAAATGATACAGGCCATAGATCTTCTATTTTCGCCAATCGAATCAACCACGCCCGACATACAGGAAGATGAAGTGCTGAAACTAAGTACACTTGAAAAAAATGCCATCCTGAAAGTGATTGATAAACACAATGGGAACATCAGTAAAGCATCTAAAGAACTGGGATTAACAAGAACCGCATTATACAGGAGGCTAAGCAAATATGACATTTAAGAAATTTCAGTGGGATATCCTGATCCGCGTTGTCCTGCTATTTTTAACGCTAACGGGTGCAGCCTGGCTGCTGGTAACTGCCTTATATATTTATGCGGTGCTGTTATTACCTGTAATCGTTTACCAGGTGATTGATTTTTACAAGTTTCATAAACTGGCGCAGATGGAAGTGGAGCAGTTTGTAGAATCAATTCATTACAGGGATTTCTCCCGCAACTTCAATGTATCGCAGGCGCCGCTTGATCTGAAACCGTTGCGTAAAGGATTTAACGAGATCAACTCGGCATTCAAAGTAATCTCCAGGGAAAAAGAAACACAGTACCATTATTTACAGAAAGTGCTGGAACTGGTTGATACCGGCATCTTATCATACGAAACAGAAAGCGGTGAAGTAGTATGGATGAATGAATCACTGAAGAAAATGTTATTGGTGCCTTATTTAAAAACCATTCACTCACTCCGTAAACGTGATGAAGAATTGTACAGCCAGGTAACCAGTTTAAAGCCGGGTAACAGCCATATTGCCACCGTGCATCTTGAAAAAGACAGTTTTAAAATATTACTGTCGGCTACTGCTTTCCAGACTGATGGCAAAAAGTTTCAATTAGTGGCTTTTCAGAATATCAATAAGGCGCTGGATGAAACAGAATCAAAAGCATGGCAGAAATTATTGAGTGTGATGACGCATGAGATCATGAACTCGGTAGCGCCCATCTCTTCACTGGCCGATACATTAAAGAACCGGTTACAGCAATCTGTTCAGCACCTGGATAACAGTAACGGTGTGATAGAAGACCTGGAAGTTGGCATCAATACCATTAAAAAAAGGAGCGAGGGCTTATTGAAATTTGCTGAAGTATACCGTAACCTGAACAAGATAACCACCCCCAATTTAAAACAGGTATTGGTGCGCGACCTGTTTGAGAATATGCATAACCTGATGGAGCCAACCCTGGAGCAGAAAGGGATTGATATGGACATCGTGCTGAAAGACCCTGAACTGGTGCTGGATGTGGATACCAACCTGGTAGAACAGGTACTCATCAACCTGATTGTAAATGCGATTGAAGCAGTGAAGGATAGTGAACAGCCAAGGATCATTCTCTCTGCAGTTACATCTGTTAACAGCAAAGTGGCGATGAAAGTGAGTGATAACGGCTATGGGATGAATGAAGAGGTGATGAACAATATTTTTATTCCTTTCTTCAGTACCAAAAAAAATGGCAGCGGTATTGGCCTCAGCCTCTGCAAACAGATCATGATGCTGCACAAAGGGAATATTACGGTACAGTCTGTAGAAACCAAAGGGTCTGTATTCACTTTGCAATTCTAAGCCTCAAAATAACCGTGCCTTCTCGCCCGCTAAGCTTAGGCGAGCGCGGAGTGCCTTTGTGTGCAATCTAATTCCCACACAAAGGCACGGGTTTAAATAGATCACTGATCCTGCAATGTTTTCTGCATTTTTTCTTTTGATTCGGGGGATAGAGTAGCATGAATATGCATTTTACCTGCCATACGTCCGATAAAACCGCTTTGCTGTTCAAACCTGCGACACATACTGCAAATAGCGAGGTGTCCGCGAAGTTTTATTTTCGAGACCCAGGTGAGTTTGTTTTCTTCTTTTTTTGAGATCAGGTAAGTAGCTTCCTTACAAGTGATCATCAGCCACTTCATCATAACCTTTATTTTAGATTGATCCAGTTTTTTTCCAAACAGGTACGTAATTGCAGCTTAGCCCTATGGATCAATACCCAGTAATTAGACGATGTAATACCCAAAGCCTTACAGATATCAGCCGAATCCATATCTTCCATGTATTTCATTACAAATACAGATTGCTGTATCTGCTGCAGTTTTCGCTTGCAGGCATCCAGTATTTTATAAAAATCCTTATTGTCCATTGCCTGCTGGTAATCTATTCCCCATTCCGCAGGTTTGGTTTCATTTGTCCAGTGTTCCGCTTCATCAAAATACCCGTCCTGCCGTTCATTGGCGCCTATTGGCTGCACAATATCCTTTGCTTTCTTCCGGTAATGATCTATGATCTTGTTTTTGCAGATAGTGAAAAGCCAGCTTTTCTCGGATGCTTCCCCTTTAAAACCTTCTTTGGCTTTCCAGGCGCTGAGAAAGGTTTCCTGTACCAGGTCTTCTGCCAAAGCCGCATCGTTCACGCGTGGCAGGGTATAGCTATACAAAGCGTCGGCAAAATTATCAACCCATTTATCAGGGTTCAGTAAGGTTTGGCTCATTGGCGTATAATAACGCGTAAACATACAAAATATGCCGCACAGAGGGCACCGGAGGGATTTACTATATGTATTTTGACAAAAAAATGGCAAATAACAATTCGCGCAAAGACATAAAACTGCCTGTTGGCATACAGTGGCGCAATTGGCTTGCCGGTGCCTTCGCGTATTTGCGTGCAATTTTTTAATCTTAAGTTTGCGCTCATGCAAGTATTTACCACCCCCAGTCGCATTATCATTACCTGTCATAAATGGCTGTCACCCGCTTTGCAGAAAGAGGTGACCGAATTAGGCTTCCCTATAGTGCGGGCTTTTCAGACAGGGGTGGAGTTGGAAGGAACAGTAGGCGACTGCATCCGTCTGAACCTGAACCTGCGTTGTGCCAGCCAGGTAATGTACTCGCTGAAAGCCTTTGCCTGTAATGATCCTGATGAATTATACAATAATCTTGTTACCATAGCATGGGAAACACTGATTGCGCCGGATGGTTATTTTTCTGTTACCAGTAATGTGTTTCATCCCACCATACAAACCAATCTGTTTGCTAATCTGCGTGTGAAAGACGCCATTGTAGACCGCATGCGTAATCAAACAGGTAAAAGGCCCTCTACCGGTTCTGAATTATCGGGCGCGGTGGTTTACCTGTTCTGGAAACACGAAGAAGCAGAGATATTTTTAGATACTTCCGGTGAAACATTAGCCAAACACGGCTACAGAAAACTGCCTGGTAAAGCGCCTATGCTGGAGGCATTGGCTGCGGCCACCATTCTTTCCACTAAATGGAACAGGCAAGCACCATTTATTAACCCTATGTGTGGATCGGGAACATTGGCCATTGAAGCCGCATTAATAGCTACTAACCGCAGGCCGGGATTGTTGCGCAGCAATTATGCCTTCATGCATTTGAAAGGATATGATGCTGCGGTGTATCAAACAGAAAGGCAAAAATTAGATGAACAGGTTTCGCAGCAGGAAGGATTGAAAATAATTGCCACAGATATCAGCGCCCCTGCTATTTCAACATCCAGATTAAACGCTGCAGCGGCAGGTGTGGAGCAATTGATAGAATTTGCAGTTTGCGATTTTGAAAAAACAAATGTGCCGGAAGGCGCTAACGGGGTAATTATGTTCAATCCTGAATATGGTGAACGATTGGGTGATGAAATTGAATTGAATGCCACCTATGCCCGCATGGGCGATTTTCTGAAAAATAAATGTAAGGGTTATACCGGTTATGTGTTTACCGGCAACCTCGACCTCGCCAAAAAGATCCGCCTCAAGCCCAGCAGGCGTATTGAGTTTTTTAATGCCACAATTGATTGCAGGTTGTTGGAATATGAATTGTATGCGGGAACGAGGAGGGAAGATAAATAGCCGCCCTATCTGCCCTTGTTGGTCAGCGACCAACAAGGGCAGAGAAACTGTCTGTCTGTGAAAATCTGTGTATTCTGTGGACATTGTTTTCCTTTAAAGAAATAATAATGCCAACCTGCCATACATCCATCCGCATTTAGTTTTAAATTGTATGTCATTACTCCCATCTTCTTCTCCTTAACGATTGCATATGATAAAGACCATTCTTCTTTCTGCCGGTATTTTATTAGGTACTGTTCTTCAGTCGCAAACCTATACACCCACCCCTGAAAACCTTGCTGCCCGTCATCAGTTCCAGGATATGAAATTTGGCATGTTCATTCACTGGGGTGCGTCCAGTGTATTGGGCAGTGGTGAATGGGTGATGAATAACCGCAATATCAGAGCGGAAGAGTATACTAACCTGCTGCGCGTTTTTAATCCCATTGATTTTGATGCAAAGAAATGGGTGGCTACGGCAAAGAATGCGGGTATGCAATACATTACTTTTATTACCCGCCACCACGATGGTTTCAGCAACTGGGATACCAAACAGTCCGACTGGAAAATTACCAATACCCCTTATAGAAAAGATGCATTAAAACAATTAGCCGATGAATGCCATAAACAGGGCCTTAAATTATTCTGCTATTATTCATTGCTCGACTGGTACCGTTCCGATTACCAATACGAAACCGGCAAGACCGGCAAGGGAACTGGCCGCACGCAAAAAAGCAACTGGAACAGTTATATCAGTTTTATGAAAGCGCAGTTAACAGAACTATTGACCAATTATGGTGAGATCTCGGGTATCTGGTTTGACGGGCATTGGGATCAGTTGGATAACGATCAGGATAAAACCCTGCAGTCTAAAGTAAACTGGCATTATGATGAGATCTATACGCTCATCCACCAACTGCAACCGCAGTGCCTTATCAGCAATAACCACCATTTAACACCCATACCCGGTGAAGATTTTCAGGCTTTTGAAAAAGACCTGCCGGGCAATAATACCACGGGTTTTGGCGGTGCCGGTGTTTCGCAATTGCCATTGGAAACCTGTGAAACGATGAATGATGCATGGGGTTATAATATGACCGACCGCAGGTTCAAATCTTTCCCTGCATTAATTCATTATATGGTGAATGCTGCGGGCCGTAATGCCAATTTTTTATTGAATGTAGGGCCAATGCCTAATGGGCAGATCCAGCGCGAGTTCGCAGATACGCTGGCCAAAATGGGTAAATGGATGGAGCTATACGGAAGCAGTATTTACGGCACCAGAGGCAATATCATTCCCGAGCAGCCATGGGGTGTTGTTACCGGTAAGGGTAAAAGTTTTTTTGTACATGTACTGCATCAGCCGGATCAGGCATACATTTTTATTCCTGCTGTGAATGAGAAAATAGCTGGTGTGTCTTTACTGAAAGACAGATCAACACTCAAATTTAAACAGCAACCGGAGGGCGTGTTTATTTACCTGGATGGCGTTCAGCTTGATGATATTGATACGGTAATTCAATTGAACGTAAATTAATATTAGCGCCCTTGTTGGTCGCTGACCAACAAGGGCAGAGGCCGCTATGGTTGCAATGATGCTGTTGAATTTTTGGCTGGCTGAACACCGTTATCTGGAAGGAATGGGTTCGCCACAGATTCACAGATTTTTCTGTGTTTTTTCAGTGAAAATCTGTGAATCTGTGGCGAAAAAAAGTACCCATAAAAATTCTACGATCTTCGGAACATGTATAACCATCCGATCAACAACGGCAACAGCTATACTCTTTCTTTGTCCTTTTCCTATCATTGATTATTATTGTAGCACTAATTCATTAACTGATGGGAGAAATACATATTGTGGTAGTAGATTCCGGTTCGGTTTATATAGAAAAACTCAATCACCGGCTCCATCATGAGTTAGAATGCGTGTATCATTATCATGAGGTAATTCATTTGCCCAATGGTATCCAGCGCTCGCTGCATTTATTCCGCGAGATACAAAATCCCTCATTACTTTCCATTCTCTTACGAAGTTATGAAACCCTTGAGGGTACTAAAATGTATTCAGGTATGGTTCTTTCTATGCGGAAATACTTTATACATGGAGATCGTGGCCCTGAGGGCAGGCTAAAGATACAGGCCGACAATAAACAGTTATATGATGTTACATTAGATGCCCTGTCGCAGTTGGGTATGTGATTGGGGAGCTCTGCACGCGTAAGTAAACAGAAACTTTATTTAAAATAAGATTCAGGAATTGTTCTCCATAGATCATGGGAGAGATTGCCTGTTAACAGCTCGTATACAAGATAAATGGGCCAGAAGATATAATGTATGATCAGCAGGATCACTGAATGGTTGTAATGCCAACTGATCATTAGAGCATAAATACCCAGTAGGAAATATACCAGACCCGAGCCGTTCTTGTTCATGATGGGTTGATTGTTGTTTAAAGTTACCTCTTTTTTGGATAAATACCTCGCGATCCTTTGTGCCTTGGCATCTATGCGGTGAAAGCTTAACCGCGAAGGCGCGGGCACCAGGTTACGCGAAGTTGCTCAGTACCGGAACAGGAACCTGCCGGTTAAGACTTCAATCTTAAGGTCTTTGGCAGCGAATAATTCCCCATCTACCTGTATGGCCATTTCTTTTGCGCATGCTATTTCGAATTTTTGACCAAGGCGGTAAATAACATAAGGCAAATGCAGGTGTTTTCCTTTTTCAATTACCGGTAAATATTGTAACCTTTTCAGGATAGATAATTTTTTGCAGAGCATCATATTCAGTTTGCCATCGGTTAAGGACGCATCGGGCGCCACCATAAATCCGCCGCCTGCCCTTGAAGAATTCACGATCATTACCAAAAGGAATTTATCGTTCCATTGCTCATCAGAACTGGTGATTTGAAACCGGTATTCGCGAAAGCTGAATATTTTTATGATCACCGCCAGGAGGTATCCAATATGACCGCCCACAAAACGGATCGCATTCATTGAACGGATGATCTCACCATCAAAGCCTACGCCTAAACAGTTAATGAATAAAGTATCATTAAACTTTCCTGCATCTATTGGCCTGGGTTCTGCATTTAGAACCAGTTCCAGTTGTTCTGCATCTGAAATGTCTCCATATAATTTCCATGCAAAATCATTTCCCGTGCCGCCTTTAAACAGTGCTAAGGGTTTATCGCAATCGGGATAATGATTAATGAAATAGTTGATGGTGCCATCGCCACCAATGATCCAGATATCAGAGAAGCCGGAGAAGGAGGGTGGCCATTGTTCTGTAAAAACAGTACAGGGAATCTGCCTGTTGCTTAACTCTTTTTTGAGCCAGTTAGCCATACGGCCCGATTGGCCTTTGCCTGCAGCGGGATTATCTAATATGGCAACAGAAGTAATGGGCATCGTTAAGTTATTAGTAAGCTAATACAAAACTTATGAATAAAAAAACAAACCGTGCCTTCTCGCCCGCTAAGCTTAGGCGAGCTTTGTGTCTTAGTGTGAGAAAAATTCACACTAAGACACAAAGGCACGGTTTGGTACAATGGCCGGTTGTTCATGGGGCTGTTTATATTATTTTAGGTAACTTGATTTTTTAAATGAAATATATGAAGCCGGTAAGAAACATTTTCCTTGTTTGCCTTTTTGTTTTACTGGGACTGAAAGATGGTATCTCTCAAAAGAAACCAGATTATTGGGATGATATCCAGGCGATCAAACAATATGATAAAATATACACCCCACCCAAAGATCCGATCCTGTTTACAGGCAGTTCTTCGTTCCGTTTATGGCATAGCATGGCAGAAATGTTCAGAGGGTATAAAGTGCTGAACAGGGGAATAGGCGGGGCTGTACTTAGTGATATTGACCGTTATGTGGAAGATATTATTGTTCCTTATCATCCCAAACAGATCGTATTGTATATTGGCGAAAACGATATTGTGAGTGCCCCCAATGGAGATAGTATATTTGTTGGCTTTCAGAAATTGTATCAACATATCAGAACAGTATTGCCTGAGGTGCCTGTTGTTTATGTATCCATCAAACCAAGTCCTTCCCGCGAAAGGTTTTTGCCGATAGCCGCCAGAGCCAATACCCTGATCAATGATTTCCTCAAATCAGCGCCACAAACTGTTTATGTAGATATCTATTCACCCATGCTGGATAAAAACGGCCATACCAGGCCTGAATTATTTGGTACAGATATGTTGCACATGAATGCTTATGGATACAGGCTTTGGTACAAACGAATTAAACCCGTACTGGTAAAGAATTAAAGACTGCTTTTATGTACTGAGATGCTATTTCTGTAATTAAGGAATCACTTTATTTTTAAATCGGTAACTTTGCCGGCCTCAAAAGGGGTATTGTCATTAGATAAGCTGCGTAAGATCTTAGCCATCAGTGCCTGTACAAATAATTAAATGTGAGACTATTTTATGCGAAGAATTGTTAATTACAGGAAAGTGCTGGGAGTGAGTGAAGCGGCTGAGTTACGGGAATTAAAATCGGTGTACAGGAATCTGATGAAAGACTGGCACCCCGATAAATTTCAGGATAATCATGATGAAAAGCTGGAAGCGGAAGAGAAAAGCAAGAAAATTATTGAAGCCTATCATTTTCTGGTGAGCGTTGCCCCTGAAACCCGCACACAAACACTGCCGGAATATACTGAAACAACCACCACTTCCGGTATTGTTGATTTTGAATACAAGTCTGAAATACTCAGAATACAATTTTCTGACGGCAGCGAATACGAATATTATGGTGTACCCAAAGCCATCTATGTTAAACTGATCAACGCAGAAACGCCTGCACGTTTTGCGAGAAGACATATTTACCACTCTTACATTTATAGAAGCACCAGCAAACAGGTAGCTTCAGTATAAATAACTACAAACCGCGCCTTTGCGCCCTTGCGTGCATTTTGTTTCACGCAAAGGCGCCCCGCTCGCCTAAGCTTAGCGGGCGAGAAGACGCAGTTAAAGTGTTCATTCATTAATGATTGGCCTTACCACCTAAAGGCCAGGAAATGCCGAACATCACAGCTATTCCACGGCTTCTGATGGTTTCAGTATAGTCGCCGGTGGTTGTGTCGTTATCTACATTGGCTATTCCGTGCAAATACATGGCCTGTACATACAAGGATGGTTTTCCGATATCAAATTTAAGTCCACCACCGCCAACAAGCGAGAAGTCGGTTGATTTGGTATCCTGCTTAACATTTTCCTGCGATTCCGGAATAAAGGATGCTACCTGTTTTGCATTAAGCAAAAAACCAAGACTGGGCCCTGCAAATAAATAAGGTTTCACTGATGAGGATCCGAAAGTATACCTGGCAAAAACAGGTATTTCAATATAATCGCAATACACGGAAATGATTTCTGTAAATCCGTGAATGGCGATATCACCACCTCTTCTCAGATACATTGGCTGGGCTTGAATACTGAACTTATTTGAAACAGGGAAGTTTAAAAAGGCGCCAACGCCAAACTCAAGACGGTATTTCAAACTAAAACCCTCTGCGGGCGTGACTTTGTTTTTGGCCCAATGGAGTCCGCCCATGGCACCAAGATCAACCTGGGCATAGGACAGGTTTGCCATTACGACAAACACTGCAAAAATTAATAATCTGATTAAGCGTTTCATGGTTGTTGTTTTTTATTGGTTAATTGTTTTAAATGAATTGATTCATATTCGGTATGCTGATTTCATACATACTGTTACTGCCATGCTCATACAGCCCGTGTAATACCGGCATGAAATTGCGATCAGTCTGGTGATGAACCAACAGGGGAACAAATGGCTTTGCAAGGTGTGTGCTGTAAAATACTTAGCCTGGTTGCAGAGAGACTTAACTTCAATCTCGGATGATATTACCCGTATTCTTTTAACCGGGTATTTTGTGCTTTAGCAGACGTTTACTTTTTAGTAATCATTCTGCCGTTTTATAAAATGTAAGGCCGTGCAGTATTGATAATAAAGCCAAGCGTACTACTGATTTAAAATCTTGAAACCATTCCAGGCTGACCCCGGGAATGGTTTTGTATTATTCAAAGGATATCAGAAACTAATAATTCCTGTTTACTATCTCACAAAAACAAAACTTCCTCCAAAAGCACCCCAGTTATAACTGGTAACACCATATCGTACACTGCCCTGATAGGATGATTGCCCGGAACGGATTTCAATGGTTACTGTGCCGCCATTCTGAGAGGTAATTAATCCCGCATGAACAGCCGCAGAGGCAATGGAACAATCATAGGTATATATATCTGTACCCCAGATACGATTAGAAATGGTACCTCCCGGAGGAAAATAAAATGTATATCGCTGACCAATGTTGCCACTATAAGCATTGGCCTGTGTGGTCCATGTGCCCTGGATTACCGAAGAAGAAGGTGTAACTGGTTTTGGAGATAGTGGTATAACAGGTTGTGTAATGTTAGCGCCAACAAAAACAAAACTTCCGCCATACGCTCCCCAGTTATTGCTTGTAACACCGTTACGTACACTGCCACGGTAAGATGGTTGCCCGGACCGTATCTCAATTGTTACGGTACCTCCGTTCTGTGCAGTGATCAATCCCGCATGAACTGCAGCAGAGGCAATGGAACAGTCGTAAGTATAAATATCAGTACCCCAAACACGGCTGGAAATAGTGCCGCCCGAAGGGAAATAAAAAGTATATCGTTGACCGATGTTGCCACTATACGCATTGGCCTGCGTGGTCCATGTGCCTTGTATTACAGATGAAGTAGGTGTAACAGGTACAACAGGAGTAACCGGTTTAACAGGTGTAACCGGAATAACAGGAGTAACCGGTGTAACTGGTTTTACAACGTTGGCGCCAACAAAAACAAAACTTCCGCCAAAAGCTCCCCAGCTATAGCTAGTAACACCATTACGCGCACTGCCACGGTAAGATGATTGCCCAGGTCGTATCTCAATAGTTACGGTACCGCCATTTTGCGCGTTGATCAATCCCGCATGAACGGCCGCAGTAGCAATGGAACAATCATAAGTGTAAACATCGGTACCCCAGATACGGCTGGAAATAGTGCCACCGGGGGGGAAATAAAAAGTATAACGCTGACCGATATTGCCACTATAGGCATTGGCCTGCGTGGTCCATGCACCCTGAATTACGTTTTGTGCTTTTGCCGGAACCATTCCTGCTCCAAGCACAAGGCAAGCTATACCTGTTATTAAAGCGGTAATCTTATTCATGGCAATCTGTTTCAGCAAAAGTATCTCATCAATTCTCCGCGGCGAATGATGGGAGTCAACAGGGGTAGTGATTCTGATCAGAGCCCATTTGGGCAGGTAATAAAAAGAATTATTTTGCCGGAACGGTTTGTAAAACGTTCTTTATGATCGCAAAAACCGGCAATATTAGCTGAGATACCGGAACAAAAACAACTAATGAAAGCACTTAATCATAAAAGGATCTTATATATACTATTTTATTGGTTTCTGTCTGTGCTCACTACCGGGCATGGCTTTGGCCAGCAATCACAAGCACAAAGCGGCATGCCGGCTTTCAGACTATTGTTAACAGATGGAAAAATTTTCAGCTATAAAGACCTGCAGCCTAATAAGCCTGCCATGCTTATTTATTTTGCCCCGGAATGCGATCATTGCAAAGAGTATACGCATCAGTTGACTGCTGTAATGAACAATTTTAAAAATACGCAGATCATTATGGTCTCTTATTTTCCGCTGCCTAAATTGCAGCAGTTTTATAAAGAGTTTAAACTTGATCAGTTTAAAAATGTAAAACTGGGTACGGAAGGAAACGCTTTTGTGGTGCCCGCTTATTTTAAAATAGAAACTTTTCCTTTTACTGCATTGTTTAATAAAGACAGAAAAGTGACAGACATTTTTCGCAAGCCGCCTGCAATGGCTGTGTTGTATGAGAGCGTGAAGAAAATACAGGGGCTGTAAGGAGGAGATGTTTTGCCACAGATTGCACAGAGAAACCACAGAAAAATCTGTGCAAATCTGTGTTGTCTGTGGCAAAAAAAAAGATTACTCAAGAAACTCTTTGCACAGATCAAGGAACCTCTCACAATCTGAATAATTGCTCATTAGCCCCAGCGAGATCCTGATGGCGCCGCGCATCTTGCCAAGAAAATGAACTTTATCATAATGTTCGTCCTGGCGGGAAGAATAGAACAGCGATAACTCTTCAGAAGTAATACAGTTATTGATCTCATCAATTCCCGGGTTGCAAAAGCAGCCTATGCGGATGGATATATTTTTTTCGTTTGCTTTTGTTTCAATCAATCCCACATCAATCTTATTCTCCTTCGAGTCAAAAAAATTAATGATCAGCGTAGCGCCTCTTTGTTCATTGTTGGCAGGGCCAAACAAATGAATAAGCGCCTTGCCATTACTATGTTTCAGTTGTGCAAGTTCCTCAATCAGGTAGGCAGTAAGGCAGGATACTCTTTGCCGGATATTGGGCATGCCCAGTTTCTGTATCCAGTCTAAACCGATCTTAATTGCGGGGATTGATAAGAAATTAACCGTACCTTCTTCAAAACGCTCCTGATTTTCTGCGAGGAAAAATTCGGGTACGGTTACAGAAACATACGACACGGTGCCACCGGCAAACCAGGGCTTATCTAATTTTTCAAAAGCGGTTTTGCGGATAAGCAGTGCGCCGATGCCTGTTGGATAGCCGAAGATCTTGTAAAAAGAAACGCTTACATAATCCGGTTTTACTTCCTGTAAATTCAAATCGTTGGTGGGAACATAGGCGGCTGCATCCAGTAAAACATCCCAGCCGTTTTGATGTGCAACTTCGATCCATTTCAGATCATGCTTTACACCCGATACATTTGATTGGGCAGGGTAGGCAAAGAGTTTATGGTGTTTATGATGCTGTGATGTTAGCTTGCTTTCCAGTTGGTGTTCATCAATGCGCAGGTCTTCAAGATAAACCGGGCAATAGTCGAACGAAGCGCCTTTATGCCGGGCATATTCGCGGATGCCGTTAACGGAATTATGGTTATCGAATAATAACAGAAAATGGGAGTGGGGATCGAACGGGTAAGATTCACCGATGATCTTTAAAGATTGAGTAGCGTTTGCGGTAAACACACAATAATAATCATCACCTGCATGAAAATAGCTGAGCACGGCTTTCCTGGTATCTTCTACAAACCCTGTAGACACTGCCGATGTTGGATTGGTTGAATGCGGGTTGCCAAACACATGGCTTAGCAAAAACCTTGCATGCGCTTCTACCTGTGTTTTTGAAAACAGGTTGGCGCCGGTATAATCAAGGTAAACATGGTTTTCTTTGTTAAGAAGCGGGTATTCGGTTGCCCTGATAGTATCCAGCTCCTTTAACCCTGCATATACAGGGTATTTCTCACAAAAGTTTTGATAACTCATCGCGTTGTACTTGTTTAAAGCTATTCTGTCGCTTAATAAAGTTACAAAAGAAGATGATATATTCTACTGTGGATTATAATTCCCTCAAGCTGGAATTGATGTTTGGATTTTTGTTGCCGATGAAAGACGTATTGGGTCGTCCCCCAATTGCTGGCGAGCCGATGTTAGTGGCATGTGCTTTTAGTTTAATAGCATTGCCACTAACACATAAAAATAAGAAAATTCTCAAAGCCTCAACTTGCGAAAATCTTCCTCACTTCATGGCAATCTAACAATTAAAAATATAGTGATTAAATCTTTCCGGGCAAGACAGGAATATTAATAACCCCAGCCTTCAGGCTGGGGATGAAACATCACCAGCCCATCGCGGCTTCAGCCGTAACGGCGTTTTAACTTTTAAGAAACTCAAAAAAAAGGATGTTGATACGGATAGTTTTATTTCATACCTGAAGCCGTCATGGCTAAAGCCGGAAACCCTTTTGCTGTGATAATCCCCCATGCTGAAGCATGGGGTTAGTATTGGGTTGCGCTATATTTTTTTGATGATTTTAGTTATTATTGGTTGCCTGGTCATAACTGTTAGAAAGAAATAAATTGCCACAGAATACACAGATTTTCACAGACAGTTTCTGTGTTATTCTGTGCCTTCTGTGGCAAAAAAAATGACTCTCATTAAGTCATTTCCATCTTTCTAACATTTAGAGTCGCCTGATCAATCATTAATTTCCTGCATAAAAAATACGAATTAAAACCCAATAATCATTTGTAACATTAATAAAGGCGATACCTGGAAAGATACCGCCCCCTTGCTTATGTATGCTTATCTACTCAACTCATTTGCGATCAACAGGCTGAAACAGCAGGCGATTCAACAACCTGGCTGGTTTTGTTCCTGATTTTAAATAAAGGCGTATATACTGTTCGGTTAACCCATGCCAGGTAAATATTCAATACCAGAAAAAGCACTGCTATGATAAGGCCTTCCGGGGCCGGGGCAAGAAAGGCATGAAACAGCAGTATGTTGAGCGTTATTGGGAATAACAATACCAGCACAAGCGGTGTAAAAAGTCCTGCCAGTAACAGCAGCCCATACACAATTTCCAGCGCTTTAAGAAAAACGAAGAAATAGCCGCTTGCAAATAAGCCGCCTAAAAAGGCACCAGCTTTACTTGCAGGGTCGGGAGGAGGTGCAGGAAGAAAATGAAAGAAATAGTTAAGGCCAAAAACCACAAAGCCAAGGCCTAATAAAATTCTTGCTGCAGTAGCAATGATCCGGGGTGTTTTTGGTGATGCCATAATTGTATGATTTAATTGTTAGGGTAAAAACAATGCATAACAGCAGTTGCTGATGGATAGTGCCGGTTCTAATAAAAAAGAAAATCAGGAAATTCTTTGATGCAATCAGCATCATGATCAGTATATCAACAACATCGTCTGTAGAAATAGAATACCACCTTACAGTTGTAATTGGCAGTAGTTCTGCGGCAGGTGGGTATGTGTATTAACATAGAAAGAATTGTATTGCTAATAGTCTACCAAATATATAGACTTTTAAAATAAAACAAAAATATTTTTTATTTCAACAAATTTTCAGCCGTTGTTGGATAGGGAACCGCAAGTGTTTGAAGGCCGGCAACAGAATGGGATGAGGTATTATTTCAATAAAAAAAAGAAGCAAAGAAGCAAAGAAGAACGGACGTACATGCTCATCTCTCATTTTTCTTCGTTTCCTTTCTGCCGTCAGGAAGGTTCTCTTATTGAACCCTGTCAGTCACATAGGGAGGCCTAAAGAAATCAGACATTTTGCCCCTGCGGTGGGAGGGCTGCGGCGAAATTGTTTTTTCAGAACACCAATGGACCCAACCAATAACGGCAAGATTATTGTATACTTAAATAGTTAATCATGAAATTTGCAAGAACTTTTACAGCTAAATATTTTGAATGATAAAGGAAATGATATGGACAATAAACTGGCAGGCAGGTCTCCGTTAAAATATTTTCTCCTTGTGTACGGACTTTCTATCCCGTTATGGATTATTGAATTATTTATTGACATAAAAGGGCTGCCTTTAGAAATACCGATCACTGATATTGTAGCGGCATTTACACCACTTTTTGCGGCATGCATTCTTGTTTACAGGGAAGAAGGGAGAGAGGGTATCAAAAAACTGCTGAAAAGAATTTTTGATGTCTCGCGAATTCAGCAAAAAGCATGGTATATACCTGTTATTTTCCTGCCATTGCTGATATTTTTGTTGATATATATGGTAATACGTTTTAAGGGATTGCCGCTACCGGGCGAATGGCATATATCAGTTTTATCTATCCCATTTCTATTCGTGTTTTTTTTCTTTGGCGCTTTGGGAGAAGAACTGGGGTATATGGGGTATGCCGTTGATCCCCTTCAAAAAAGATTTAGTGCATTATCAGCCAGCATCATTATTGGGTTGCCGTGGGCAATATGGCACTATCCATCTATCATTCAGCAGGGGCACGGTGCTATATGGATTGCATGGGGCACGCTCGGTACGGTTGCTATGCGCATGCTGATAGTCTGGATTTATAACAATACCTCGAAAAGCTTATTTGCCTGTATACTTTTCCATTGCCTGTATAATCTTGGCAGACCTTTATTTCCCAGGGATGCAGTGTATAACCCTTTGGTTGATTATCCGGCTATTCATTATTCAATTATTGCCATCATTGCGCTGATTGTTTGTATTCTATGGGGTGCAAAAACGCTGGCCCGGTTTAAGTTTACTTTACAAAAGTGAAAAATAATAAACGAGATGGGATATTTATCTATTAATATGTTGTGCTATTAAACGCATAGTTATATAGATCAGGAAACAGAGCATATAGTTCAAATGCTATGTTTCTTTTGTGTTTCCTATGTGTCTATGTGGTTTTAAAATGATTTGGAATAGTGAAGAATCGCATAATTAAACACTCCTTGCTGTTGTTTGTTGCCTGATCGCACTTATTTGAAAGATGTAAATATATAGTGAATGTCACATTTTTTTACCACAGAAGCCACAGAATAACATAGAAACTGTTCGTGAAAATCTGTGAATTTTGTGGCGATTTATTTCTTTCTAATAGTAGTTGTTGTCTGACCAATAATTAAGGCCATTAAATTAATACCCGCTATTCCAATTGAATAAGCGAAAGCTGTACGATACCCTGAATCCTATTGAACTCACTGAGTAATCAGATGAAGAAGCTATGTCGTTTTCATATTTGAGGCCTAAGTCAATTGTACTTCCTTTTTGCCCAACCTCAATGCTATAACCTGTTTCAAGGGCTAATGCTATAGCGTTGCCATAAGCCGGGCGGTCAATATTTGTGTAAGAAACTATTGTCTGGCAGTGGCCTACTTGCGGTTCTATATAAAATCCGGTTTTAGTATCACTAAATACATGTTTATAACCCAGTTTTATTGAAACATATCCTATTTGGTTATCAATAGTAGAAGTTTTTCGGGGAAATACTGCTGCATCCAGTATCTCCAGCCTGATACTTTTATTTTCAGCATTCCGAAAAGGAAAGTCGAAATAAAAGAATGTACCATATCCCAGTTTTGAATTTTCTGAATTTTTTCCAATACGTTTTGAGATCATCAACTGACTGTTAGCTGAAGTCGAAAAAAACAGACCCAAAACGAGTAAACAAAGATTTTTTTTCACTTTAGAATGTATTAACGGGTATAATTAGAATCAAGTAAGGAATGTCCATCTGCAATGCAATAGTACCGAACAGAGTTGTAATATGCAAAAAAATGGATATATTATATTTCTCAGTTATTAATTACCTGTTACCCTATACGCTCCAAATATTATCGCTTAAATGAGCCACTACTAAAAAGGCTTTTGTCACTTGAGGAAAAATGTTGCGTGCTTTGAGAGTAGTTAGTCTTCCTTAAAATAAAGTAAAAACTATTTTTTGATAAATTTTCAGAATTATTTTGCAGACCGTAACTCCTTTTCAGCACTTTTATTATAGACAGGCCGATTTTTTATTGCGTTTTATTCACGGTTTTTTGACTGAGGAAAAAAACGAAACAGACCGTTTATTTCACGATTAGCTGTAGTAATGAATGATGATTTATTAAAATACGACCTTGGTTTTCATGAACGAATCGGACGTGGTTAGGTGAAAATAATTGGCCGCCGGACAGATTGGGGACTCTTCATTTATTTTTTTTGTGAAGCATGACCAGCCTGTTTTTCGTAAATATTTTGAAGGAGGTATAGTCTACTATTTTAGTAATAAATTGGTGCGTTTATAAAAATGTATTGAAAAAAAACTACGATTGTAGTGTGTAAAAAAATACACATTTGGTTTTTAGAAAATTGGGCCGTGTTAATTTAAACTGAAGTTTTTCCGGGCGAATTTTTTTATATCATTCTTGGGGTATACTTGTATCAGAAATCCAATATCACAAACAACCCGCAGTTTTTTAGCGCAAAAAGTTTGTAGATATTAAATCCAGTATTTACAAACATATCCTGAAAACCATGCTAAAAAAAATCTCCCCGGGTTTTAGTAAGGCGATAGTGCCGTTACTTGTTATCCTCGCACTGTACACCAGTTGTACCAAAAGTTATGATCCAGGAAATTTATTGAGCGACAGAATTGCGCTGCTTACCGGGCAGCCTGATTCAGTGCACTGGGTACTTGATGTTATCCAGGTGCGCAATACAGTGGATACTTCTGCAAAGGGTACGCTCAAAGTATATCGCCCTGATGGTACGTTCATCGATAATCTTGGGTTTACCGGCTACTGGACATTGTATTCCAGGGATTCATTAATAGAAAGCACCCGCTCCAGTGTGAATCCGGATGCCCCGTATTTTACCAATCATTTTCATATTGACTATTTAGACAAGGGTCAGTTGCAACTGACCTATAAAGACGCTGACAAAAAAATCAGACTGGTATATGACGCAAACAAGTAAACTGATACTTGTTGTACTTGTTGCCTGTTTGATGTTACATTCTCCAATCGTTGCCCAGCTAAAAGCCAATTATCATTTTGGTTTTATTGGCGCAACAGGTGATACTTCTGTCAAACTCAGCGCACCGGTAATTATTCAGTACAACAAGTGTTTCGAAATCACCAATGGGTTGATCAGGTTCAACCAGCCGAAATCCGGGGTATTCTCCATTGTTTGTAATGAGGCCGCGCCAAAGATCCAATTGGTTGTAAATGCATTTCCCAACCCGGTTATCAATGAATTAACGATCCGTTCTCTTGTCAGTTATCCGGAAAAGGGAAACGCCAGGTATAGTATAATGCTTACAGATCACATGGGTCATCCCATCAGGGAAATAAAAACAGATCTGCCAGGCATTAATGCAGGGGTCAGGATACAGGTACATGATCTGCCCCTGGGATATTTTATCGTCACGTTATATGCAGATAAGGAAAGGATCCAATCATTTAAGATTTTAAAAGCAGCATAAGATGGTTAAAAATTTACTCAGGATTACTGCATTATTTTTTGTTTTAATTTTTACTGGAAAAAGTTCTTACGCACAGATCGTGCAAACACCCAAAGGAATTTTGTTTCAGGCATCCATCACGGATAATAAAGGGAATTCGGCTTCCAACAGAACGGTGTATATACAGGATGCCATCATACAAAGAACGTCCAATGGCCCGGTGGTTTACAGCGAAACTTTCCAGATTACTGCATCAGACCAGGGGTTTGTTACCATTGTGATTGGCCAGGGAACCCGTGTTTCGGGGGCACTGTCAATTGGCGATATTGATTGGTCTGCGGGCCCTTATTTTTTTAGTGTAAAAGCCGCGGTGGCTCCTTCTTCCAATGTGATCGGGTGGGTACCTTCGCAGAATTATGTAGATCTGGGTACTTCACCATTCTGGTCAGTTCCCTATGCCTTATATGCTGCGAAAGTAGCAGGATTGGAGAAGAAGCTGAATATAGCAGATACTGCTGCCATGTTAAAGCCTTATGCAGATAATAAAAATGTTGTTTTTACTTCAGGCATCAATGGCCTGGTGCCGGCACCGGGCAGAACTGTGGGACGCTATTTAAGTGATAATGGTACCTGGCTGCCGTTTATTGATACTGTTTTATGGAACAACAGGATCAATGCAAAACTGAATATTTCGGATACTGCATCAATGCTCTCTAATCGCTTAAAGATATCAGATACAAGCTCCATGTTTGTTGGCTATGCGAAGAGCGGCCAATCGGTGAGATATGCTGATACAAGTTCGATGTTGACAGGTTACGCTAAATCGGGTCATTCTGTTCGATATGCAGATACAGCCTCAATGTTATCAAACCGTTTGAAGGTATCTGATACAACTACTATGTTTAGTGGCTATGCGAAGAGTGGGCAATCAGTAAGGTATGCTGATACCACATCGATGCTAAATGGTTATTCGAGAGCCGGTCATTCTGTGCAGTATGCTGATACTGCATCAATGCTCTCTAATCGCTTAAAGATATCAGATACAAGCTCCATGTTTGTTGGCTATGCGAAGAGCGGCCAATCGGTGAGATATGCTGATACAAGTTCGATGTTGACAGGTTACGCTAAATCGGGTCATTCTGTTCGATATGCAGATACAGCCTCAATGTTATCAAACCGTTTGAAGATATCTGATACAACTACGATGTTTAGTGGCTATGCGAAGAGTGGGCAATCAGTAAGGTATGCTGATACTACATCAATGTTGAGCAGTTATTCAAAAGCCATTTTTTCAGTACAATATGCTGACACAGCATCAATGCTGTCGAACCGTTTGAAGATTTCCGATACAAGCTCGATGTTTAATGGTTATGCAAGAAGTGGACAATCGGTAAAATATGCTGATACTACATCAATGTTGAGTAGTTATTCAAAAGCCATTTTTTCAGTACAATATGTAGATACCACCTCAATGCTGTCAAATCGCTTGAAAATTTCTGATACGGCTTCCATGTTTACGGGTTATGCGAAAACCGGGCGTTCAGTGCAGTATGCTGATACTGCCTCAATGCTGTCAAATCGTTTGAAAATTTCTGATACGGCTTCCATGTTTACGGGTTATGCGAAAACCGGGCGTTCAGTACAATATTCAGATACTGCCTCAATGCTGTCAAACCGTTTGAAAATTTCTGATACAACAACCATGTTTAATGGTTATGCAAGAAGCGGCCAATCAGTAAAATATGCTGATACGGCTTCAATGTTGTTAAATCGTTTAAAAATATCTGATACAAGCTCGATGCTTAATGGTTATGCAAGAAGTGGACAGTCGGTAAAATATGCTGATACCACATCGATGCTAAGTGGATATTCGAGAACCGGTCATTCAGTGCAATATGCTGATACTGCGTCAATGCTGTCAAATCGTTTAAAGATATCAGATACAACCTCCATGTTTGTGGGTTATGCGAAGAGTGGTCAATCAGTGAGATATGCAGATACAAGTTCGATGTTGACAGGTTACGCTAAATCCGGTCATTCTGTTCGATATGCAGACACCACCTCAATGCTGTTCAATCGCTTAAAGATATCGGATACAAGCTCCATGTTTGTTGGCTATGCGAAGAGTGGGCAATCAGTGAGATATGCAGATACAAGTTCGATGTTGTCTAATCGCTTAAAGATATCAGATACAACAACCATGTTTAATGGTTATGCAAGAAGCGGGCAATCAGTAAAATATTCTGATACGGCTTCGATGTTTACTGGTTATGCGAGAACCGGCCGTTCTGTGCAATATGCAGACACCGCCTCAATGCTGTCAAATCGCTTAAAGATATCAGATACAACCTCCATGTTTAGTGGCTATGCGAAGAGTGGGCAATCGGTGAGATATGCAGATACAAGTTCGATGTTTACTGGTTACGCGAGAACCGGCCATTCAGTGCAATATGCAGATACCGCCTCAATGCTGTCAAATCGTTTAAAGATATCGGATACAAGCTCCATGTTTGTTGGTTATGCGAAGAGTGGGCAATCAGTGAGATATGCAGATACAAGTTCGATGTTGTCTAATCGCTTAAAGATATCAGATACAACTTCCATGTTTACTGGTTATGCGAAGAGCGGGCAGTCGGTGAGATATGCTGATACAAGTTCGATGTTAACAGGTTACGCTAAATCCGGCCATTCTGTTCGATATGCAGACACCGCCTCAATGCTGTTCAATCGCTTAAAGATATCGGATACAAGCTCCATGTTGTCTAATCGCTTAAAGATATCAGATACAACCTCCATGTTTAGTGGCTATGCGAAGAGTGGGCAATCAGTAAGGTATGCTGATACAAGTTCCATGTTGACAGGTTACGCTAAATCAGGTCATTCTGTTCGATATTCAGATACTGCCTCAATGTTATCAAACCGTTTGAAGATTTCTGATACAACTACGATGTTTAGTGGCTATGCAAGAAGTGGGCAATCAGTAAAATATTCTGATACAACCTCAATGCTGTCCAATCGCTTAAAGATATCGGATACAAGCTCCATGTTTGTTGGCTATGCGAAGAGTGGGCAATCAGTGAGATATGCAGATACAAGTTCGATGTTGTCTAA
>Ga0208632_100102_pt1 | contig 38599 bp, 36 predicted proteins | sample LakWasMet49_LOW8_2_FD_183885 | JGI IMG/M metagenome (GOLD analysis project Ga0208632, IMG submission 183885) | Freshwater sediment methanotrophic microbial communities from Lake Washington under simulated oxygen tension - Sediment Metagenome... | ecosystem: Environmental > Aquatic > Freshwater >...
GTGCTCCCTCGGTCGCTGATCGCATCGCAAGTATGGGACATGAATTTTGACAGCGACACTAATGTGATCGAAGTCGCAGTCAGGCGCCTGCGAGCAAAAGTGGATGATGGATTCGAGCCCAAGCTCATCCGTACCGTGCGTGGCATGGGTTACGTGCTGGAGATGCCTGGATGCGATTGAGCGGGCAAAAGTCGATTACCTTCCGTCTGACACTACTCTTCGCGTCAGCCTCGACAGCGGTTCTGCTGTTACTGGGTTTCTTGATCGGCCGCTCGGTAGAGCAGCATTTCGAAGAGCAAGACATGGAAGTTCTCTCTGGCAAGCTGGAACTGGCCCGGCACGCTCTTGAAAAGGTGCATTCCAAGCGCGACCTTGATTCCATCTCGCAGCAACTCGACGATTCCCTGATCGGGCACCACGCATTGGAGGTCCTCGTCGTGGGGCCGGATGGCAAGACGCTTTTTGCCACGCGCGAAGCGGATTTTCCTCAAGCATTGCTGGATCGGCAGATATTGGGCATTCCCGCTCGCCCAACAGTCTGGAAATCGAAGCAGGGTAAGCCTTTCCGCGGACTTGCCGCTCGGACGCAAACAGGCATCAGCGGCATTCCACCTGCTGTAGTTGCAGTGGCAACCGATATTTCCCATCACGAGCACTTCATGAGCTCATTCCGGATCACCCTGTGGTCGGTCGTAATCCTGGCAGCGCTCCTGACGGGTGTTCTTGGCTGGGCTGCCGTTCGGCGCGGCCTCGCGCCCCTCCAGGCAATCAAACGTGAGGCAGCGGGCATAACCGCGAATCGACTCAGCGCCCGGCTTCCTACCGACTCGATTCCAACCGAACTGGCGGATCTTACCGAAACCCTCAACCAGATGCTGGCCCGGTTGGAGAATTCATTTCAGCGACTCTCGGACTTTTCGTCTGACCTGGCCCATGAGCTGCGCACCCCGGTCAGCAATTTGCTGACGCAAACGCAGGTAACGCTGTCGAAGGCCAGGACGGGGGAGGAATACCACGACGTTTTGGCCTCCAATGTGGAAGAGTTCGAGCGTCTGTCGCGCATGATCGCCGACATGCTCTTCCTCGCCAAGTCCGAAAATGACTTGATCGTCCCCAACCGCGAGCCGGTTGATCTGGCCGTTGAGGCTGAAGGGTTGCTGGAGTATTACGGAGTTCTCGCCGACGAAAAGCACATCGAGTTGGGATGCCTAGGAAGCGGTGTAGTGTGGGGTGATCGCCTGATGATCCGACGAGCTATCAGCAACCTGATATCCAATGCCGTTCGCCATACACCACACGGCGGACGCGTCGCTGTTCGAATCGACGACAGCGATCGGAAGGTGGCGAAGCTCGTGGTCGAGAATACCGGGGATACCATTCCGGCAGAGCATATGGAACGGCTATTTGACCGGTTTTATCGCGTAGATACTTCCAGACAGTATCTTGGTGAAGGCGCGGGTTTGGGCTTGGCGATTACTCGCTCGATTGCGCGTGCTCACGGTGGCGAGATTCTGGGACGGTCGAGCCACGGGATTACTGCATTCGAATTAACAGTTCCCTTCGGACCGCCAAAGTCGGCTGAGCAAGCGAATGGCATGAAGTAGATCGAGGTAGGTGTTCTTGATCTCTTGGATAAAGTGAAATGCGCTGATGTTCATCGGAGTGGTCGCAATGACGACGTCCGGGAGGCGAACTCATCGCCTGCAGGAAGCAGGGGGTGACCATGCAGGATGAATCGCCCCGGACCCTGGGAACGACATGCTCGGGAGAACCGGATTCTTCATACACGGGGACAGCGCCATATTCCCTGGCTGGGCGTCTGCCGGCTGCATTGTTATTCTAGACTTGGCAGCTCGCCAACGTATCGGGCAGGCGGTAAGTGACGGCATGACTCTGCTGGAGGTTCGGCCAGAATTTGGCTAATAAGGCTTCGGAACGGCTACAGGGTCCAGGGCGATTCAATGTACTCGGGGCGCAACAGCTGCTTTACGCCTCATGCAGGTGACCTAGATGTGATCGACACCGTGCATGACACCGTCGATGTCCAGGAACAGCAGCTGTCGGCTCATGGCATTCTTTCAGTAAAAGAACGGCGGAACACCCAGCGTCGGGCCGATGCCCCAGTCATTGAATGTCGCACAGATGTGGATAAGTTGCTCCGTCGGCGGCTCACCGGCTCCACGGGCATCCATCCGTAGCCGATAGACACTGTTCTTCGTCTGTATGAGACCCTGGTCGAAATCGATCCGGCGCACCGACGACGTCATCATCGGGATACGGCCGGCGCGCAGGCCGAGCACGTAGATATTCCGCTTTTGCAATTGGTCGGAATGGATCTGCAGAGTGAGGAAACGCCAGTTCATCAATTCGTCCCGCACTTTGAGCGCGGTCACCGGGCCGGTAAGGTCGGCCAGTTGCAGCTCGCTCGTGAGATACAGGCTGGCCTCACCCTGGTTTTGCCGGATGATGTCCGCCAGGCAGGTCGGAATGATTGCCTGCAAGGCCGCGCCCTGTGCCGAGGGCACTTGGGCTTCGGCGCCTTCGTCGTCCGGTTGTTTGGCGCTCATAGCTCGATCACCTTGTTCCATTGGAACCCACAGATCTTACCGAGTCCGGAGTCCGCATACCCGCGCGCGTTCTGCACCACCCGTCCACCCAATGTGCCGGCATACTCCCGAGCTCGATGCACATGGCCATGTATCCATAGGTCGGCCCGGGCCACCAACGAATCCAGATGACTCGCATAGGCCGCATCCAGTTCATCCGCCGATTCCTGTTCAATGCCATTGACGCTGGGCGCGTGATGGGTCACGACCACGGTCTTGTTCCAGGGCCCCACTTTATGCAACTCGGCCTCGAGGAAGTCACGGCTTTGCCGATGCAGGGCAGCCACATGGCGCAACGTCAGGCGATCCCCGGATCGACGTCGGGTAAAGCCGAAGGCGTAAGGATCCGCGTCGAAATTGATCGGCCCGCGCCGTGTCAGGAAGATATTGCCGAAGTCGCTCATCTCCCTTTCCGCGAGACGACCGACCGCCTCCTGGCGCTCATCCCCCAACAACGCGAAATCGGTCCATAGCGTGCAACCCAGAAAGCGCACGTCGCCGATGACGATGCTCTCGTTCTCCAGCAGATGCACTGGACTGCCAGCGAGTTTCTCCCGGGCCTTGTGCCACCACCCCCGTACTGTCCGCTGGCCGTATAACTCGTGGTTGCCGCAGATATAGATCGCCGGCTTGCCGACGCGTTTGAGGGCAAAGTCCAGACCCTGAAAACCTGAGCCGATGTCGCCGGCAAGGATATGCACATCGCAATCAATGGACGCCAGATCCCAATCCCGAGGCCATTTCTGGAATTCGAGATGGATGTCACTCAGCACATGCAGTTTCATGACCGACCCCTCACTTTCCGCGACGACGCACCGAGCTCGATGATCTTTGCCGGATCGAAGGCGGGATTCTCGTAGCGATTCATCCGCGAGTTCGGATAGCCGCGGGGGTTGCAGACCACGCGGCATCGACCTATGCGGTAGTCGAACGAGTCGTGGGTATGGCCATGCACCCAAAGGTCGGCCTTGGCCACCACGCGATCGAGATTCGACGCGAAAGCCGCCGACAGGGAATCCTTCCTGAATCGATCGGCCACGGATTTCATGGACGGCAAGTGATGCGTGACCACCACGGTGGGGCCATCGAACTGCTTTCCGAGTTCTTCGCGCAGGTACATCGCGGAGACCCGAAATAGCTTTACGGAGTCGGCAGGCAGCATCCAGCCCGTGCTTCCAAAGCGGATTGTGCTGAAATCCCGCATGTGGAGCTTGGCTTCCCGCAAGCACCGGCCGATCATGTCCATCGAATTGCCGAACAGCATGAAGTCGGTCCAGAGCACGGCACCGACAAATCGAACGCCATCGATCACCACGCTGCTGTTGTCCAGTAGGTGGACGTGTGGGTGCTCCTGCGCGCACTGGTTCAGTTGAACGCTCATCCCATGAAGGTGGCTGTCATAGAACTCATGATTACCGGGCACATAAATCACAGGCTTCGAGAACGTCCGAGCGGCCCAGGGAATGGCGTGTGTGTGCGAATGAATGTCACCCGCCAGGATCACCAGGTCGTACCGGTCCGGATCCGGCAGCGCCAGATTCCAGTCGCTACGCAGGTAGCCGCAGCCGTCCGGCGTAGTGACGCCGGTCTCGTCCACCCCACAGACGTCGCAGCGTCCCTGATGCCAGGTTGAGCCGTCAGTCCACTCGCCGTGACGATGACGTTCGCCACAGGTGTGACAAACATAGGCGGGCTGCAGGCCGCGGAACTCGAGGTGAAGGTCACTCAATACCAATATTCGCATAGCAATCCCATCCGTTCACCCGTAAACCAGTTTATTCAAGCCCAACAGTCAATGCGTTGCTCCGATCAATCCTGCACCCAGCCATGCGCTGACCAGGCCGCGCGCAGTGCTTTTGCGTCAGCAAGCGCATGGTGCTGGGGCAGTCCAATGCGTCTGAACTCCTTGTGATAGGTATGCGCCGCAGCCTCGCTGCACAACGACAAGCAGCGCGCCCTCCTTTCGGTATTGCGAGGCCACGGCTCGTTGGCTTCGTCGAACACATTGAGCAATAGCGCCAGGTCGTAACCCGGTGAATCGGAGACAAGCACCACCTCGCCCGGCTGCCCCTCGATCCACCCCCGGATCGCCTTCGCCAGCCCAGTCAGGGTGAAGGGGGGCAGCCCGCCACGCCGGTGGGTGACCTGGTCAAGGAGCGGGACGACGTTCGCCTGCACGAAGGCACTCGCCCACGGTGCCCAGAATTGCGGTTCCAGTTCGCCATAGAACTCCCTACCGTCGTCGCTGGCGAATCCGGCGGAGATCAGAAACGGTTCCTGCACCAGATCCGTGAACTCGGTGTCGAAGAAGATGAGACTCATACGAATCCCATCCCTCTCCGGTGCGCCGGTGCGGGCGGCACAGTGATCACGCGCAGCTCATTTCCGGCCAGGCAATCCCGCGCCATGCGACCAATGGCTGACTGGATCAAGACGCGCAGTTCGCGCGGGCTGACCTCCACGTGATCCAGCAGCGCGGCAGGCGCCTCCCTCGGCAGGTGGTTGGCCAGACCGAATCCATCCACCAGCCGCCGGTATTGCCGATTGCCGATCTGGCGCAGTTCGCTGCGGGTGGGCGAACGGATCTCGAATACCGCCAACCGGCTGACGATCGGCGCCGGCAAGACGTTCAGTTCGTTAGCCGTGGCCACCCAAGTGAACCAGGAGGCGTCGATGGGAACGCCGACGTACTCGTCGACGAACTGCTTCGCGTCCTCGAGTTCGAGCAGACTGTAAAGAGGGCCGAGAGGGTTGTTCCGACCTTCAGCCGTTCCCGCGGCCTTGTCGACCTCGTCCAGAAGGAAGACCGGGTTCAACTCCTTGCCGCGCAGGAGTGCGTTGAATATCTCGCCCGGCGCACCGGTGGCCCAATGGGCCGAGGTGCCGCCCAGGGTGGCCCCTTGCGTCGCGTGCGACATGTTGACGGTCCGGGACATGACGCCGAACACATTGGCGAGCCGAGCAGCGAAGATGGACTTGCCTATGCCCGGCGCGCCCAACAGTAGTATCGGCGGCAGGCGCAGCTGACCGTTGCCGAGTGCCTCGATCGCAAGCTGGTTCGCGATGTGTTCGATAACCTGCGTGAAGTTGGGGAACTCGTCAGCCAGGGACTCGATGACGTCCGGACCCGGTGACGAGGCGCGGCCGCGTAGAAAGCCCGACTTGGGGATTTGCTGGATGATCATATCGCGCTTGGCGGCAAGCTCCGAACTGTCCCGATAAGCCACCACGATCTCGGCGACATCCATCCAAACAGGTAGGTTGACCCAGGGGAGTTGATCCGGTACCGAGGCGACGGCGACGTAAGGTGCCAAGCCGCGTAGCAGGGGCACCTGCCACGGGGCATTGCGGTCGGCGAAACGCGAACGGCTGCCAGACGTGACGCCGGCAAGCGCCTCGCTGGGCGGCAGCTTGGCGCCGGACAGCAGAGTCAAGACCGTGGAGGCAATCCGCGGGAGACTTACCTGCCCGCCGTGGGTCCGACCATCCAGATAGAGATGCAGTGCCAGGACGCTCGCCAGGGTTTCGTCGTGATCGGCCGCCAGGATCTTGTGGGCCAGCAACAGCATAGGGCGCCAGCCGCGGCCGCGGCTAACGATGCACCGCTCCTGACATCCGTTAAGCGCGATCCGGATCAGGGATCCCCGTTCGGGCAGCCATTCATCCTCAACTTGAAACCCGCAGTTTGTTTCCATGGTTCTCTCCCAGCCTTGTGGGCCTTCTTATTGCCGCATCACGAAGACCGGCGGGTCCTCGCTTCCATTTGCCACGGTGCTGCATCCGCCTCAGACAGCTCCGGAGTTCCGCATTCGCGGAAATCGGAACCCATAAAACGCAAACCCCGCTGGAAAGCGGGGCTTGTCGTCTGAAGCAGGAATCTCAATCGCGCATTGTCACCCCGTGGACATGCGCCTTCCCGCCAACGTTTCGTTGACGTTGGTCGGGTTGAAGGTGACGGGGATGGGGCGAAGCGTTTTCAACATGATGGAAGTATGTTCAACGACCGGGTGTCTGGTGTCAATGGTTTCTTCGACGGAGCAAGTCCTCGGTGTTTCGGCGATGCGACACACCGAGGTTTCGAGTAGAAAGACGGGGAATTCTTCCCTTTGCCTCAACGTAATCGGAAGAGATTTGCCAAATTGAGGGATGCGACTGGGAGAGTGGTTCGCAAAGGCAAATGATATGTTGTCGATATCGGTGATGTTCGTGTGCCTACAATCCCAAGTCAGTTGAGGGTCGGCATTGTGTAAATGGCATACCCTATCAAGCCGGTGATGTCGCTCAGCGGGTGGCGGCAAGGGCGTATGGCAACATTAGTCTATGCTGCCGACACCCCTAACAACACGGGAAGTGCGAGTACCCCCATAACTCGTGCCCAGTGCCACCGCCATCCTTTGCCGTTCGCCTAGCTATCATAAATCTGGTATTAAGTAAGTACTGTCAAGAAAAGGTGACGACGAGAATCGCGCGCATATATGACCTAAGGAGCGGTTGATGTCCAGCAAGAATGGCATGCGTAGGGCTGACCTGGGGCAAGGTGAGGACACGGCGAATAAGGTTGTCTATCTCACTGGTGCCCCTGCGACAGGAAAATCTACGCTCATGCGGTACCTTGAGGAGAATGTTCCGGGGCTGGTCGGGTTTTCTTATAGCTGGCATCTCGCAAGACACGTTAGTCAGCGAACGTCTGGTTCGGATCTGGGTGAAGACGACATGCGACGACAATCCGCGCTATTGATTCGCCGTGAAGATGTTGATGCAGTTGATGCTCAATTAATCGAAACGGTACGCCTTAAACGTCAGCAGCATCCAATTGTTATCGATTCGCATCCGGTAACCAAGGAGGAATTTGGTTTTCGAGTTACACCATTTACGCGTGCTCAACTAGCCACATTGCACCCTGACGTGATTTTGTGTCTTTACGCGTCTGCAGATGAAATCCGGCGGCGAATTGAAACCAATTCAATGGGGAGGCCGCTACCGCGAAAGGACGAAATTGAATTGCATACGCAGACTCAAGTGTCACTCGCTGTTCAATACGGCCTTCGGCTTGATGCGCCAGTCTACCTTCTCGATGCAGAGCGCCCGATTGCGCAACTTGGGCAGAATGCAATTACGGTCGCGGGCTTGGCTGGCGTTTGTTGAGACTGCTGCGTGACCTTGGCATGTATTCATTCCCTCGATCCATCGCGCTCTCAGATAGCTTGCTCTTGAGCCGGGCCACCCTTTCAACCCATTCATCCGCTGTTTGCGCCGCGTATGCGCTATAGAGATCCGCCTGCATTTCTGACGAAACTTCTACCGGTGTTCGAAGGCGAACAAAGCCCCGATTCCACAGATTTGCGCGCATGGCTACATCGTACTTTCGTTCCGGTACGGTGTTGATTTCTTCCAAGTACCGCACGAGCGCCGTCACTTGGGATGCACCGAGTGCCGATAGTGACGCGTAGTTCCGGATTCTTGTTGCATCTAACGTGGCGCTATTTTCAAGCTTAAGAGGGGTTGAGCGCTCGCATAGCAACGCAAAGTGACTCCTTTTTGCGTCCCCACTGGAACCGGATGCTCTGCTTACAACCAGAGAGAATTCAGGCAAGTCATCCACCTGACCCTCCAGACCTTCGAACTGCAGCCATACCACTAGCCCGCCAGGTCGCACATCGATTGATTTTGGCCTGCTCTTCATCGGGGAAAATAAAACCTCGATGTTTCCTTCTGTTTGGCGAACCATGTCAAAGGTTCCCCCCAGTGAGTTGCCAATGCCCCAAACAAAAACACCTCGATTTGCGGCGCGCTCAAGTTCCTTGCGCCTCAGTATGTCGCCAACGGGCTGGCCAGACTCCGTACCAAACTTGGTCCAGCAGAAGACATTCGGAATCGCCGCACTTGAGTGCGCCCGTTCAACGCGGCGCCATTCTGACATCGAGAAATCGTTCATTTCAAGATCCTTGCGGTTTCCATATTTGCAATTATAATACGGAAATGCAAAAAGTGCAACACGATTGGCGCGAAATCTTGAGTGTATTGTGCGACCGAATCAAGGATTCAGGTAAGCCTATGAAGCTCATAGCAAAGGAGTCTGGCGTCAATTATCACGCTGTCCGGCGGTATGCGATCGGAGGCCTAACCAGCTGTACCAGAAATGCAGAGCAGCTTTGCAAATATTTTAGAATTGCAACTTCTGCCTGGCATGGTGGGGAGGCATCTGAACGAAGTCTTATCGAAACACTGCGTGCAACGTGGGACGGGTCGGATGATCATGCGGAGCTACTTCGGCGACTTATCGTTAGTGTGGAAGGGTTTTCCGTGCGGCGAACGGATCAAGGCGGCAAGCCACCTTCATGAGCGCTGGACGAGATTCGGTGGCAAACTTTGCATTTGGGCGTGTTATTCACTTAGCCCATAGTTTCACTTCAGCGGCTCGTGCCGTGAGCCAGGCGCGTTTGATGTACAAGCAAACGTTACGCTGGTCGCCCAGTTCAGAAGGAGAACGCAGCGGACTCAAATCACCTTAGGGTTCGGCTCCGCAAAGCAGGCCTTGGCGAATTTGCGATCAACGCCGCTTGGCCGCAATGGTGGAGTGACGACGCGGAGGCGTCTGCATCCGCTCAGACGGAGTTGCGTTTCTCGTTGGCGCGCAAGCTTGGACTCGATCCGAGATCGTTGCTTGATGACGTGCCACGTTTCGTGTGGTCAGAAGCCAAGTTCAAGAATCTCTCCGCCGAAACCGCCGAAGAACGTGCCGCGATGATGTCATTTGGAACGTCGATCGGCCGTTCGCTGCTCTTTGGTACTCCAAAGCATTCCTCAATCGTGGGGACCGCGGCCATGGATATACGAACCAATATCTTAGCTCAGCAACCATTTGTAAGATTGCAAGATCTCCTTGGCTTGGCGTGGGGCGTCGGAATACCGGTGATTCACCTTCGTGTATTTCCTCTGACCACCAAGCACATGTGCGCAATGTCGATCGCGTGCAAAGGACGGTTCGCCATTCTCCTTGGCAAGGATTCGAATTATCCCGCTCCCATTGCCTATTATCTGGCACATGAGATTGCCCATATCGCACTTGAACACCTGCAGGATGGTCAAGGTGTTATCGATATTGAAGATCCGCTTGCGGCAGCCAACGCCGGCGACGAAGAGGAAATGGCCGCGGACCGATATGCCCTTGAGCTCTTGACCGGCTCGCCGCAACCCATCATCAAGACTAGTGCCAGCAAATACAGCGCAGCGCAACTTGCAAAATCAGTAACGCAAGCAGCCGCAGAGGTTCGGACAGAGCCAGGCACGCTGGCATTGTGCTTTGGGCATTCGACCGGAGACTGGGAAAAAGCGTACGGAGCAATGAAAGTCATTTACCCAAAACCCCAGCCAGCATGGGAGGTCGTAAATGCGGTTGCCGGGAAACAGCTTGATTGGTCCGCTATTCCGGAAGACCTTGGCTTTTTCCTGCAAGCCGCTATGGGCAAAACTTACGATGACCACGGCGGCGATCGATAACGATATTCTCTTCAAAGGGGCGTGCTATGGGATGCTGGAAGCTATGCTCCAGGAAGTCCCAGGGGCGCCGAACCGCTATGCCATCTTGGGTACCGCAATTTATGTGGTGCCATCCAAGATTCGCAGGGGTCGGCTTTCGGGATCGAAAGAAAGGGCTCTGGATGTGCTTAAAGGCGCTATTCCAAATTTCAGCATCCTTGAGCCCACACCAGAAGAACAGCGGTTCGCTGCGGAAATTGAGGCGGCGGCACAACACCACAACCTGCCCATCGACAACGGTGAAAGCCAACTCTGCGCAATCGCACTTTCGCGTGCATTTGATTCTGTTGTTACCGGAGACAAGCGGGCAATCAGGGGGCTGGCAACGCTCAAGGGCGTGCTGCCAAGCATTGCCTATCTTACGAACCGACTGGTTTGCCTGGAGCAGCTAATCTTGCTATTGGTGGCCAAAGGACTCGGCGAAGAAATACGAAATGCAGTCTGTTTCGAACGAGCAATTGATACAGCGTTAGCGATGTGCTTCAGCTGCCTTAGCCCGGAAGTCGGGAAGGAAAGTTGGATGGAAGGTCTCGGCAACTACATAGCCGACCTACGCAACGATGCCGGCGGATTGCTCGCGAATTAGCGAGGTCGGTTGCGAACATAAACGGCATATGGCTTCACAATCTTTGCAACCAACCCGATCTCGACTTGAGGTTCATCGGGTGCGATCGGTTGCGTGAGTGCTGAATCGATCGCAAGGCATGCCTTGTCCACGCGACCCTTTATATACTTGCTGCCCAGTCTGCCTCTGCTATTGCCGACAGCAACCTGAGTCCGCGCCAAAGGCAGCACGAGATGCTCGGAATGCAGGTCTTCAATTACAAGGGCAAATCTGGAACCGAGAACGTTGATCGCAGGATTAATGTCTTCCCAAGTCGTGCCGTCAACGGAATATTGGTCGGCCCGAAGTGGCTCCGCAAAGTGCTTCGATTCCATTTCTTCCATGCAAAGATAGATCGCACCGCCTTTTTCCTCGAATGCCTTGGCGAATGGTTGCACCATGCCTTGGGGGTGACAAGTGTTGCCCCCGTACCCCCAAAATGCCACACCGGCCTTTTCTATTTCGGCAGTCTTTCGGGCAATGATGTCCTCAAGCGACTCCTTGGCATGCGTGCCAACTTTCATGAAGAGGATTCCATGGTCCGGGCGCAGGATATCTGTCATTTTTTGCTCTCCAAGAGCTCTAGCTCATACTCGTCCTCGTGTGCCTTGCCATAATCCAGGCGTTTCCGCTCCCGGACATACTTGACGTGCGGCACGGTTCCGCGTCCGTAGAAGTTCAGAAGGCGTTGAGCGTCATTGATCGGTTCGCTCTTCTCTGGCGCAACGACATTGGATAGCGAACGTACCATGATATTGCACGAGCGGAGGTCCGGTGCATCGTCAAGATGATACTGATGTACCTTGGACATCATCTTCTGGACGAAAAAACCACTATCAACCGTAAAGCGCTGGGTGGCGGCAAGGACTTCCTTCGTCCAATCCAGCTCGTCGTCATCGCCGATAACGATCATACCTTCGCCGCTGTAACCAATCGACTCCATACCCCGCTGTGCAAATACCTTGACGCTTTCTCCATCATTACTCGCGCCCCAAGGCGGGTTTGTGTAAAAGGAGTCAAATTGTCCCAGTTCTGGAAAGGAATCCAGGCAGTTATACAAGCAGGATGAAAGCCAATCGATTTGCTCTTTATCTGCAAAGCGCTCGATGGCGCCGCAAATCCTCTCGTCGAAATCGAAAACTCGGATTTGCGTAGGGCCATAATTTACGATTCCTCGCTTACGGAGATATGCGACACACACTCCTATCGCATCACCATCGCCGATGAACGCCAAGCGCTTTCCGTCGGCCCACCGACACACCAGCTCGCTCTGGAGCACCATATCGCCGGTCTTCATGTAGATCTGATCCCAATCGCGAAGTGGTCGCGGCCGGTTCTGTACAACATCCGATATGGCATTGATTGCTTGGCGCAAGTCTATTTCCTGATATTCGGGCATTACTCTCTCCCAACGCCGTTAATCCTTACTCGCGCACCGCAGGCGGCGTATGAATCTCACACGATCAGCCCAAGGTCCCCTCGAAAGACGAACAGCGAGGTCTTTCGACACGGTATATCTCCTAAATAGGCAGGATAAGGAAACTTAGCCACCCATTCTTGCAGGCTAGCACCGCACTTAATATGCGTCAATCATACTAAGGATATAGCGAGGTCGCGCTACTCAGCGGTGTCTGCACGAATTCACACACGCCATCTTCGGTAATCTTGGGATTCAACCGCCAAATTCGACAGGGCGATCCGCTCGTATATCTGCGACTCACCGGCCTTGCCGCGGCAATTCTCATACTTGGTAGAGGCCAATATCAGCCTGGCTTTCTTGCCCGAAATGCAGACGCGTGCGCCCTATTCTCACGTTCCAGTTTTTCGTCCCAATCCCCGCACGTCGCCATCCTATGAATAATGCATCACCGCTATCTTCTCCCACAAGATGCTGTCGTATATCGCGCAGATAGATCAGCAAAACTCCAGCAATCTCTCCAGAACAATTTCTTTCGCCCTTTTGCGTCGATGCAAGACGAACCGCATCACCAACCGTCAGGCTCAACAACTTCCTGGCCGACCACCCCGTGATTCGCATCAACCGAAATATCGTTCGGTCCCTCTGCAGGATCAGCCTCCTCGGACTGCGCGGCCGCAGCCCACGAATCTCGTCATCGAGCCTTCCGATTGCCCACTGGAATTCGGCGTCAGTCATCGGCGCCGGCTTTCTTTTCGCGTAAGCCCTGGCTGCGCGTGCGTCACGACTCCCCACCAATCGCCCAACCGCAGCAGTGGATATGGCTCTGCCTACCTTAGCCAAATGATCTGACGCCTGCAGTGCCTCCTCCGGAGTGGGAATGGCAAATCCCGCCCCAAGATTCAAACGAACTTCCGACTCAAACCAGAATGGCAATGCCTCGCCATTGAGAATTCTCGATTGCGACAATCCGGAGTTATTGGCGGCACGCACAAACCGATCTGGCCACGCCTCAAGCAGCCACAACGCCGCCACCAGCAGTTCGTGCCTGATGCGCACGGAACGCTGTTCGAAGCGCTCGCGCTTCAACGGGCAGTCGATCTGGGCACTCCACCCTGTTTCCTGCTCGATGAAATCCAGAAATCGATGCCCGCGAGCCGAAGACAGAAACATCACCAGGTGATGCAGAGCGTCGAAGTACAAATGGCCATACGGCATGGTCGCATCGCCCTGAAACCACCACCCGATGTCGTGGAAGGCAACAAGCGAACGCAAGGCGACGAACGACAGCCCGTCCGGCGCAGGCGGGCTATATGCTGGTGCTCGGCAAAGATCGAAGTCGCACTGCCAGCACAAGGTATGGCTCGTCAGCGTGTAGTCTTTTCGGCGGCCCAAGTCATTCCGAAAGTAGATCACCGGGGCCTGGCAGGCCGGGCATCGATCATGCAGCAGGCAGTTGTGTTGATCGCAGATCGTCGAAAGCGCCAAGCGCCATTTGCGCCGGAAATAGGGCACCGGATCCGCAAACAGGCATAGCGGGCAGAACTGAACACCAAATCCGCGGCGCTTCCGATGGTAGATGCCGAGCGGGAGAATCCAGTCCGTGTTGCCATTCGGGTTGTGGTGCTCAAAGAGGACGGTCTCGTACTTGGCCAACGTGAGCGCCTCAATCGCATCGACATCTTGGCCGGTCAGGTCTGACAGGCGACTGATAGTCCAGGATGACGGTTCGCGGTCCTGGTCTCTCGCCCAGAATGAACTCTGCTGTCCGAAGGCGTAGTCCGCCAGTCCCTGCGCCTTGAGGTGGTTTTCGTGCGCCAGACGCAAGAACCAGTGGGTAAGCAACTCGTCCGGTAGTGGATGGGGATGGACCGGTAAGCACCGACCTGTCAGCCCGTAAATGGTGGGCATTTCCGGCTAGACGAGACCCCGAATCTTTTGATCGTCGCGCACCTCCCACTTGGTGGCCTCGATGATTTCTGCCGTGATCATTTCTGTGCCGTCCTCGATGGCCAGAATCGCCGACTTATTGAGAAGGTCCGCCACATGCCCTACCACCCCCAGGGTGTGTTCGTAGATTCGAGTGCTGAGAACCGGATCGGCAAGCCCAGATGGTTCCCGTAACGGAATGACCATCTCAAAACCCGCCAGCAACTCCTGAAATCGCTGATCGTCCTCGAACCTGGTGAGGGGGATAGGACGAAGACGACTGGCAATTTGATCGTCAGACTTGATGGCGTTCAGAACATCAAGGGTCCCTGCGACGACCACTGGGCGTCGAAGTTCATTCATCAGGTACTTCACGGAGTTGAGCGCCTTGCGTTGTGCCGAGGCACTGCCTTCGAGAATGTTATGAAACTCGTCAATCAGCAGAATTCGCATGCCCAATCGCCTAAGCAGATCAACTGCGTTGCGTCGGAGATCCTGTGACTTCGAATTGGTGGGCACGTGCGCGTTCAGCCGAGCCAGAATCTCTGGAAATATCCCCTCCCTCGCCTGGTCGGGATATTGCACCGAGACGACAGGGACCACTGCAGCCTCACCATCGGGGTTGTCGCTCGCACGATGGTTGCGCATAAACTCATCCAGAATCGTGCTCTTTCCCATTAGGGACCGGCCGACCAGCAGTCGGCCTTGGGGTCGAACCGCATCCTCCATGCGATACAGCGTTTCCAGTTCGCCCAAAATCTCCTCTGCTTGACTGTGAGGCACAAACCGATCGCGCTGGATGTAGGCGATCCGCGCCTCAACATCCTTATCCGCCATCTCCGCAGCTGTGGGTGCCAAATGTGGATACCGGTCTTCAGCGGTCATCATTGGTTTTCCTGGACATCGCTTGCGGCAGGGGTGCCGCACGCACCTTTTGGCGCAGCGCCTTAATCTGATCCGGATCGAGCACCGCCTTTTTGTCGACAGATGAGGGTGATTTGCGGAGCGGCCCGAGCGGCTGCACCAAGGCGCCGGCGGCCCGTTGGCGTTCCTTCTCATCTTCAAGCCGCTGTTGCTTGGTTATCTTGGCCGCCTTGGCTTTCATGCCCTCGCGGCGCAGCTTACTCTCGTAGCGCTGATCCTTGAACTGCGCCGAAGGGTCGCCCCGGCGACGCTTTTTCGCCTTGTGCTCCCAAAGGCTGATCGGCCCTTTGCGAAGGTCCGCAAAGGACAGCTCAAGATACTCGTTGGTGACCTCGCTGTAGAGCCAAACCTTCGATATGTTACGGGGGTCGTAACGGACCTCGAACTTTCGGTCTTCAAGCGGCTTGGTGAGGTCGACCGCGTCACTTAACAATGTCAAGGCACCGCTGTGGTAGTTCTCGTCAAACATGCTGACGACCCCATTCCGTAGGGCTCGCCGCTCAAACGGCATCAGCGAAATTCTCAGCGCAAGTGGGTCAGTTGGCCGATCAGGCAGACCGGCTGGCGGCCGGATGTCGCCCTCGAAAATCCCTTGCCTCCACTTGAGATACGGTACCGTGCCCTCCATACCCTCACCGGTATGCTTGCCAAGGTGGTAGTCGTTAACCAGAAACTCCGTGAAGAATGCCTCGAACTCCCGAATCGTAAAGATCGCACGGCCCTCTGAGTCGTATTCGCCACGCTCTACAGGATTGGAGAACTTGGTTCCGGGTACCGTCTTTAATTCATACATGAAAGTGCGGAATGCACTCTCCACATGGCCACCAAAGTTCGGAGCGCCGACAGGTCGGTCTCGTAAGGTAAAGCGGTAGCGCCGCCGCGCGCCGTGCATCATCCGTCCATTCAACTCAACGGCGTTATCCACCAGGATGATGTCGGGAAATCCCCAGCAAGGCCAGTCGCCGGTCACGTCCAAAGAACGCAAGTACTCTTCCTTCGGAAGGAACGCGTTCGCCAAAGCGAGCCCCGTCGATAGCGTGCTCGGTGCCTCGAAGGTCAGATAGAAGCCCAGTACCATCCGACTGTAGGTGTCGATGACCAGGGTGAGCCAAGCGTCCCCGATCGGCTGGCGGTACTGCTCGTCAACAAAGCAGATCTGCACCGGTGTGTGGTCGACCTGGGCAATGGCCAACGGATAGTCGTTGTTAGGGAGGTGGCCCACCTTCGGGCGGAAGGCGTCTGCCGCCTTCTTTTTCCGCCCTTGGGCTTCGAGTTTCTTCTTCAGGGTAGTTTCCTGCTCGAATCCTCGTAGCGTCGAAAGTGCAATTTCGTCCAAGCCACTCTTCCGGCAATGCCCGTTGATGAGCTCCAATATGTCCGGAAGCGTCTTGGGCTCCGCAATAAAGCGGTGTTTTGCGAGATGAGTACGAATTGTTTCCTGCACCTCTGGACTCAGACGCGATTGTCCCGCATCAGCCCGGACAGAGCGCAGCAAGGCATCGGCGCTGCCATGCATTTGGACGACCTTTAATCGGCGATAGGCAGTAGCCTGGTTGTAGCCGAACCGTTTGCACATTGCCTGGATGAGCTTCCGCCGCTCACTTCGTGGGGCCTCAAGAACCTTGATGGTCTCCTGAAACTCTTTCACCGCCTTATTCCGCAGGGTGAGTTCCTCCCGGGTAATGGCTTGCTCAGAAGGCAGGGTCCGAATTTGGCGTTTTATGAGGCGCGCCATGTGTGCGGAACACCCCGCGGTTACCTCGGGCTGGGTCGCGGAGTCATCTTGGGATACGGCTACGACGTCAATTGATTCGAGCGTCTGGTCGGGAACGGCGCCGAACACTGGCGGATGAAGGTCTTCGATTGGAAGAAACTCATGGCGACCATCCGTGAGTCGAGCGGCCAAGACTCGCTCCATATCTTCGATATGGGTAATGCGCCAATTCTCTTCACGGCAAAAAACAAGTTCGCCAGGTCGAAGCGCTATCCGATTACGCACTTGATACAACCTTAATCTTTGATTCAAGCGCCAAGGGAACCGCCAAGTCGACTCCGACTTGGCGCAACGCAATCAGTCGGTAACACGCCGGCAGGATTTCCGCCCTGACTTCAAGGGATGAGCCCCGCAGAGATGCCCATTCACTAAGCGTGCCGGAGCCGTGGGATTCGATCCAATGAAGGAGGTCTGGTTCGTGTTTTGAGCTCCCAGACCGCTCCAGATAGCGTAGCAGGAATCGCGCATTGTCGAGGTAGGGAGTGCGTATCTCGCTTTCCCGTATGACCATGAACGCCCACCCTTTTCGGGCTGCGTAACGCTCAGCGGCCTTCCATTTGAGCCGGTTTTCCTCTTCGTTCTCTCGTCGAGGCGGCGTTCGTCGTCGCGGCGACATGGCTTGGTCATTGAGATCCGGCTTGATCTCACAAAGGACTGGGGGCCATTTGGCCGATTCCACAAAATCCGCCCGATAACGTACTAGGACGTCTGGGGTATAGCGGCGGATTTTGCTGTCCTGATCTCGCCATTCGATCGTCTCGGGTTGGGCCTCAAAACTGGCGACCAACCGATTGAAGCGAAGCAGGACGAAAAAGTCTTCTTCGAGAGTGGACTCGAATTGTTGCCCGTCAGGGGCGGTCCCCGTAACCTTGACGGGACTCCGAGTGATCTTTCGGGTTGGCATGGGGTATCACGCGGTAGAACGCTGCTCCCAAGTTAGAGGTTCCAGCGCCGTCAGGTAGTCGGCGCTGCACCGGAGAAATTATAGACGTAGGGATGTTCTTGAGCTATTGCCCAAAGCACATGTGGCTCTACCGCACAACGATGAGCTTCCTTAACCGCCAATGAACTCCTAAATACTCAAACTTCTATTGCCTCCCGGTGGAGCCGGGAGCACTCCCTCGGCGAGCTAGAAAATGACAATGGTCTTCGTCAGCGCCTTTACTGGGTAGATCAAAATAAACACGTTGTAGGGGTTTCCGAATGCCTCTGCCAAGCAGTCGTGAGCAGTTCCGTTTCGGTCTGTCATTACCAACTCGTGAGGGCCCGTCATACGCCTCCCGCCAAGCGGCACCATGGCGCCAAATTTGTCATCAGGCGTGAACACATCCGGTAACGTAAGGTCGCCAAATCTCTCAACAAAAAGTGGGGACGCCACAACGCGTCTCAGCGACGCGCAGAAACCATCAAGCGGTTGAAGTTCAGGGGGATTCAGAACAATCACAACGCATGGTTTTCCGCTCTTCGTGACGTATTGTCGAATCGCAGAATATGCTGAGGCACCGAACTTCTTGCTGAGCGTAAGCGGTGATCGCAACCCAAATTTGTCGTCGCGCGCCTGTTTGATGAACTCGTCAAGCTGGAACAGAACCTCCGTGGCAAAGTTGTTTGCTTCACGATCAAATGCCTCTGCCACGTCAGGGTCCAACGTCTGGGAACAGTCCTCTACAACTGCATATATCCCCCGCTGCCACGGAAGCATGCCATGCCCCGTCTCATGCAGTTTGATGAATGTTTGCTTGGATTTGCCGAGTGATCCATCCACATAAATCAGCCTCGCGGAAGCGCTAAAGATGCCAAGGACTTTCGATAGCGCTCTTTTTAGCGCGGAACTCGCCTTCTTCCGAAGTGTCCGTAGGAATCCTTCACTCAATGCGTCTTCAGGCGCAACGGCAACGTCCGCTGCCAACAGAAGATCTTCCACTGGTGTCGGAAAACGACCGATGGCATCAGCTTTAGCGAGGAGTTTTTCTGCCTCTTTGCGGACCTTGCGATACTGATCCGGTGTCAAGCTGCTGTCATCGGCCTTCCTCAAGCTTTGCCCTTCTTGGACCGAACGTAGGCGAGGTACCGCAACAACTCATCTTCCTCGGCGGAGGTCAAGTTATCGATAGCAAACGTCGCTGCGCTACCGTGTCTTGTCTCCTTTGTTCGAGAAGACGACGGCTTAATGTAGCCGGCCTTTTCCATGAGCTTGTCGTAGGAAACTGCATAGACCTCAGACAAGCTATGGAGGACATGGGGCGATGGTTTCGTTATCTTCCCATTTTCAAGTTGACTGAGGTAGGCGTTTGAAACGTCCTTCCCTGTCGCTTCCTCTACTTCCCGCAAGGTGAACCCCTTAGCGGCTCTGATGCTAGCCAGATACACGCCAAGTGTCCCCGTTGCTACTGAATCAGGCTTGGTTGGCATGGGAACCTCCTTTTTGTGCCTAGTGTCTTCCATAACAATATCAATATAGGAGGAAATGCTCAATCCGTCAAGCGCGCTCAGTACATGCTTGACAAACTTAGCACGCTTGATAGAATGCGCACTCAATGACGATTCCGCGCTTCGACTGGCGGGGCGACGGACGCGTCAGCACAACTTCTGAAAGGATTTGAAAATGAGCAATAAGAAATCGTCTCACCACGTTGTACCCCATGACGATGCTTGGGCTGTTCGCCGTAGCGGTGCTGAGCGCGTAAGCGGAACATTTCCGACTCAGCAGGAGGCGATTGATGCTGCCCGACGGATATCTCAGAACCAAGGGACCGAGTTGTTCATCCATCGGCCCAACGGTCAGATCCGCGACCGGGACAGCCATGGCAATGATCCTTATCCGCCGAAAGGCTAGAAAGCGCGGGGTTACTTACTGTTAGCCGCAGTTCAAATTGCATTGTCCGACAGCCAGTACCCCATTTACTTTACCTGCTCTCAGTCCAAGGGCGAGACCATGCATCTCGACACATGTCCACGTAGCCCCTGTACCGTGATGACATCGGTATAACAGGAGAACCAATATGTCCAACGGTATCACCCATATGGCAATCGCCGCCACCGTAGTTGGCGGCGCCGCAGCCTACAGCGACTCTCAAGCGGGCACGCAAAGCTTGAAGCCGGTTGCCGCAGCAGGGCTCGCAGCTGCGCTAGCCAACCTGCCGGATCGGCTCGAACCGGCAATTCATCCCCATCACAGGCAGTTCTTTCACAGCCTCGCCTTTGGTGTCACTGTCGGTTACGTAGGCTACCAGATCTATGAGTGGCAACCTGTCGAGGAATGGCAGAAGGTGCTCCGTTACGGGCTATTGGTCGCCTGCGGGGCCTACCTTGCTCACCTGGCCGCGGATGCACTTACCACACGGTCCCTTCCTCTTCTCGGAAAACTCTAGTCAAAAGGTGGCCGACATGCGTAGCCCAATCAATGTCGTACTGCGTAAGTCGCAGGTAACTGGAATTCTTGAGAGAATCTGCCAGCAGTTGGAGCTCACTGATACTCAGTACCAAACAGCCACGGCTAGATATGAGGCAGTAGGGACTTGGCTTGCCGATTCGAATGAGTCTGCCCTCCAAGAGGCCTCGATTTATCCGCAGGGATCAATCAGCCTTCAAACGACGGTGAAGCCACTTCGTCAGGATGAATATGACGTCGACCTTGTGTGCCATGTTCCATATCTCTCGGCCAATACGCCGCCGTCGGCGCTAAAGGCATTGATTGGCAACCGCCTGAAAGCGAATGAGCGCTACAAGAACATCCTGGAAGAAAAGCCGCGGTGCTGGCGAATCAACTACGCCAATGAATTTCATTTGGACATTACCCCATCGATCCCGAATATCCTGTGCTCGAATCGCGGTGAATTGGTACCTGACAAGCGACGCAATGCTTGGAAGGCCTCGAATCCAAAGGGATACCAGCGTCAGTTTGATGACCGCGCCAAGCTTCGGCCTAGGCTCCTGCTTCGCGATGCGGCTTTTGCCGAGGCGCGAGCTCAGGTGGAAGCGCTGCCCGAACCCACTCAGTTCAAAGGACTGCTCCGCCGGTCAATACAGCTGTGCAAACGCCACCGTGATCACTGGTTCAGCAACCAGTATTCCGACTTGGCGCCAATTTCAGTGATCATCACAACACTCGCATCGAAGAGCTACGAGCATTGCGTTACCAATAACGTCTACGACACCGAGATCGACGTCTTCCTCGATGTCGTTCGGCACATGCCTGATTTTGTGGAGAAAGTGCTGACAGGCGGACAAGAGTGGTATTTTGTGTGGAATGAGTCGACCCAAGGCGAGAATTTCGCAGAGAAGTGGAACGAGAATCGCCGTCTGGCCGATGCTTTCTTCCACTGGCAGATCCGCGCATTGGCCGACTTCGAACAACTGGCTGGACTAAGTGGGCTCGATAAGGTCCGTGACGAGTTGTCTGTAACGTTCGGCGAGCATGTTGTCGCTAAAGCCATGGCCATCGCGGTCGATAATGTAGGCACGGCCCGCAAAACGGGCGGTTTGATTCTGGCTTCAGCCACTGGTTTGTCCGCCACGAAAGCTCACGGCGTCACCGTGCCCCCCAACACGTTCTTCGGTACCTAAGTGGCAAAGGCGACATACCCGACACGGTTTCAGCACTTAACCGCGGCACAACAGCTCGTTGCCTTGCAGCTCAGTCCTGCGTGCAGTGGCCACGGTTCCCTGTACTGCGGCTTGCTGACTTGGGATTTCGTTGCCCAGCCGACGCCGCTGTCGAGACAGTATTTGCTTAGGATCACTTTCCGACAGGGTGATGTTCCGCAGATACACGCCATTGAGCCCGACTTGAAGCTGCTGGCGGGAGATCGTCCATTGCCTCACGTCTACGCGCAGCAACCGGCCCGTCTGTGTCTCTATCTTCCAGCCGGCGAAGAATGGAACAGAAGCATGAAGATAAGCGACACGATTGTTCCGTGGGCGGTACTGTGGCTCTACTACTTTGAAGACTGGCTAGCTACTGACGAGTGGAAGGGTGGCGGCAAACATCCGGACCTGAACAATGGAAAACGCAAGAAGAATTCTTTCAATCGATGGCGGCGGGATTAAGGGTGCGCTGCCGGCGGCTTTCCTCGCGGCAATAGAGGAATCTACCGGCAAGCGCATTGTCGATCACTTCGACCTCATTGCCGGCACTTCGACCGGTGGGATCATCGCGCTTGGGCTCGGCTTGGGGATGACAGCGGCAGAGATATTGGCGTTCTACGAGAACGAAGGGCCGGCTATCTTCAGCCAAGAAACTATCGTCAAGCCGTCGCTGTTTGATCGGCTGCTTGGCGTTGTACAGCGGACGAAGCGCAGCGCGAAATGTATCGTTTTGCCGAAGTATGACTCGATGGCTCTACGATCCGCTCTCGAAAATGCATTTGGCGATAGGCGACTCGGCGACAGTCAGGTGCGACTCGTAATACCGGCATTCGATCGGCAGCGAAGGGAGGTGCATGTTTTCAAAACCGCTCACCACGAACGTTTCAGGACCGACTGGAAGGAGCGTGCTGTGGACGTTGCGTTGGCAACGGCCGCCGCGCCGACATACCTTCCTGGGCACCGCCTTCAAAGCGGGATATCCCTGCTCGATGGTGGCATATGGGCAAACAACCCGGTCGGCTTAGCCGCGGTTGAGGCAGTTGGCGTCCTCGGCTGGCCACGCGAGCAACTTAGAGTGCTTAGCCTCGGCTGCTCAGAGGCGCCAATTGAGATTCCAGAAAATGCGGGAATTGCAGGTTTGGCACTCAAGATGTCTGACATTTTCTTGCTAGGCCAATCCTGCGGTTCGACCGGGACGGCGAAGCTATTGGTTGGAGATCACGACGGCGCTAAGCGGTTTTTGCGAGTTCAGCATATGGCGGCCAACGGAGAGTTCGAGCTTGACGCCATTCAGCAAATTCCCGCTTTGAAGGGAATCGGCATGAGCTTGGCACGAACTCACTTGCATGAAGTAGAGGCGGTGTTTTTGTCAGGCCCTCTCAAGGATCCATACGTCCCCTGCTACCGAGAACCGCAGTGACAAAACTCAGAATTGACCTCGCGTATTGCGTCGAACTCAGCCGCGTCGTGGACATTCAAGAAGCTTGCATTGAATTCTTTTCTCAATCTACGCGGAAGAAATTTAACTTTCTCTGCTCCGATCCCGTTTGCCGGAAGCTGGACGTTCGCGTCACTGCTGTTAACCACTATCGCATTCCCGAGGAGGACGACACCGTCTTCATGAGTCCCCATTACAGGCTATTGGATGACCATCATGTGACGTGCGAGTGGATGCAGCTTGACGCCGCACTTCACCAGGATGAGGCTCAGCAAGCCCTTCGAGATGAGAGTGAACAAGAATCTGCTCGAAGAAAGCTTTGCAGAAAGATCACCCGGCTCATCACGAAGTTTGTAATTCCTGAGACAGATGGCGGAGCCGACAGCGAGGGGATTGCTACCGAATTTGAGCGAATTCGGACGATCCAGAATCCTTATAGCAAGCGCAAGGCACTAAAGGAGTATGTACACGGAGTTGGTTCGACGGCCACTAGTCTCGAAGCTCTTGTGACCTGCTTTGAGGAGTTGCGAACGCTCAAGGAGCAGGATCAAATACTTCAGATAGCTGGTGTCGGTAAGATGTCGTTTCGCGAGACATTTCGACAAGTTGCATTGGGCCCAACTACCAACTTTGCCGTTTTCCATGGGGGTGCTCGGCTAACCAAGCGATATGGGTATGGCGCAACGCTTACATTCATTGACAAGCTCAATAAACGGCCGATCAGCATATACGTTCCTTCTGCCACGATCAAAAGCCGCCGCCACGGCTCACGCATGGCCCGCTTGTTTGACGAGTTGGAGCGTTCCAAGGACAAGAGACCCTACATCCGGATCTATTGGATCGGCAACTTGGTGCTCGATGAAGAACACGGGTGGAACGCGACAGTCAACTCATTGGCTCACATCGTTCTTCGAATTGCATTCCCCAGGGCAAGACCTCAAAATACGCAGGTGGCGACGGAAGCTGATGAGTAAGCCTCAACAAATCTTGAATGAACTGGAGTGCGCACGCAGTTCCGGGTAACGCTATATCTAGCTGATCATCGTTTGGCGGGGAAAGAATTGCCTCCCCTGGTGATATGGCAATCGTGATTGTTACGGACGCTTTCGATCCAACGGAATACAAGTCTGCGGCAACTAGATCAGCTGCTCCTTGCTCATAGGCATGCAACCGTACACGCGGCTCCGTTCCAAGCAGGCGTACGACATGGCTCCCCAGTTGAGCCATCCATGTTTTATATTCTGGGCGATTGCAGAGCGTAAACACGTCCTGCTGACTAAGCCTAATTTCTAGATCGTGATTCGCCTGGGGCAAAGGCTTTGGCTGGTGTTTGTTCATGGTATTTGCTCCTTCTGCAGAGTCGCATTTAATTGTTGAGTTAGCCGCTGTCAAAGGATTCGGTGTCCGAAACAGTCAATGTTCTACATTAGCGATACCATCTTCTTACTTTATAAAAATCTTCCCAGCGGCGGCACGCCGCGTCCGGGCGAGATTTCGCTGGCGCACAACGGCACGCTGTTCCTCGACGAACTGCCCGAGTTCCAGCGCGGCGTGCTCGAGGCCCTGCGCGAGCCGCTCGAAACCGGACAGATCAACATTGCCCGCGCCGCGCGCCGCGCCGAATTTCCTGCGCGTTTTCAACTGGTGGCGGCGATGAATCCCTGCCCCTGCGGCTGGCTCGGCCATCCCGCCGGCAAGTGCCGCTGCACCCCGGACCAGGTCGCCCGCTATCGCGGCAAGCTGTCGGGGCCGCTGCTCGACCGCATCGACCTGATGCTCGATGTGCCGGCCGTCGCCGAAGCCGACCTTGCCGCGCGCGGCGACGGCGAATCATCGGCGACGGTTCGCGATCGCGTCACGGCGGCGCGCGCTGTGCAGCTCGAACGCCAGGGCAAGCCCAATGCGCGGCTCAGCCCCGACGAAGTCGACCGTCACGCGCGCCCCGACGAAGCCGGCGCGCAACTGCTGAAGCAGGCCATGGCCCGCCTGTCGCTCACCGCACGGGCTTATCATCGCATCCTCAAGGTGGCGCGCAGCATCGCCGACCTGGCCGGCATCGAACAGATCAGTTCGGCGCATGTCGCCGAAGCCATCCACTACCGGCGCGGACTGGCCGATCAGGAGCTTTCATGAAGTACCGCATCATTCCCGTCACCCCCTTCGAACAGAACTGCACCCTGCTCTGGTGCACCGAAACCATGAAGGGCGCCCTGGTCGATCCGGGCGGCGATATCCGGAAGCTGCTGGCGGCAGCGGCCACTGTCGGCGTGACGATCGAGAAGATCCTGCTCACCCATGGCCACATCGACCATGCCGGCGGCGCCGGCGAACTGGCGTCGATGCTGGGCGTGCCGATCGAAGGCCCGCAGCGCGAAGAGAGCTTCTGGATCGACCAGCTCGTGGCGCAGAGCCGCAGCTTCGGTTTCCCGCCCGCGCAGCCTTTCACGCCGGACCGCTGGCTCGAGGACGGCGATACGGTCACGGTGGGCAAGGAAACCCTGCAGGTGCTCTACACGCCGGGCCACACGCCGGGGCATGTGGTGTTCTTCCATGCGCCGTCCAAGCTCGCCATCGTCGGCGACGTGCTGTTCGCCGGCAGCATCGGCCGCACCGATTTTCCGCGCGGCAATCACCAGGCGCTGATCGACTCGATCCGGCAAAAGCTCTGGCCCCTGGGCGATGACGTCGAATTCATTTCCGGCCACGGACCGATGTCCACTTTCGGAAAAGAGCGGCGCACAAATCCGTTTGTTGGCGACGCGGCCTGATCGCGTCGATGACATTCAGTTTTATTGATCGAGAGGAGAAATGGCAATGAGCATTGTGTCCGAGTTCAAGGAATTCGCGATGAAGGGCAATGTCGTCGACCTCGCTGTCGGCGTCATCATCGGCGCGGCTTTCGGAAAGATTGTCGAATCCATCGTCAAGGACCTGATCATGCCCATCGTCGGCAGGATCATCGGCGGACTGGACTTCTCCAGCTTCTTCATCATGCTGGCGAACCCGCCGGCAGACTACAAGGGCGCCATGACGTACGACGCTCTGACCAAAGCCGGTGTGCCGCTGTTCGCCTACGGCAACTTCATCACGGTGGCGATCAACTTCGTCATTCTGGCGTTCATCATCTTCATCATGGTCAAGCAGATCAACCGGCTGAAGAAGAACGCGCCACCCCCGCCGCCCGCCGCGCCAGCCGAGGACGTGCTGCTGCTGCGCGAGATTCGCGACTTGCTGAAGAAATAGGACGCGCACGCCGCGCTTGCCGCTGACGGCGCCAGGACCGCCGGCCTACCCGAGCCATCGCCCGTCGTCCAGGCGACGGGCGCGGCCGAGGGCTTCGAGGGCGGAGAGGATTCGGGCGACGAGGCGTTCGAGAAGGGTCTGTTCATCCGGCTGCACGGCCGCAGCCGCCAGGGCAATCGAATGAAGGATGCCCCCTTCAAGTGGGAGGAGAGAACCACGCCGCCGACCGTTGGAAGGCTACTCCCGGTACCCGGCCTCCCCCTTGCAGCGGCGGCGAAAGCCACAGCGTCATTCATGCAATCGCCCCGGCAATCGATCCCGCGCATGCCCATCCTGCGCACCGTGTCGCCAGCGCCGACTTCCGGGCTTGCAGCAGGGCGTACGGGGCCGGTGTGGCACAATTGGCCGCGTCCGCCGGTTTGCCGACGCGAGCAGAGCGAAGAACACCATGACGGTTCGCAATCTCGAATTCCTCTTCCATCCGAAGTCGGTCGCGGTGGTCGCTACCCTCGATGCACGGAACTGCTATGCCGAGGTGGTGCAGCGCAATCTCGCCGCCGGCGGATTTCCCGGGCAGATCATTCCCGTCACGGCAAAGAAGCGTTCCCTGCTCGGCATCGCCGCCCACGTGCACATCGACAAGCTCGAGGCGGCACCCGATCTGGCCGTCGTCTGCGCGGCACTGGGTGACGTCCCGCAAATAATTTCCCAGCTCGGCGCCCGCGGCACCCGCGCCGTCATCGTCGGGCCGTCGCTGCGCACGCGGATGAACGCCGGCCAGGTGCAGGAGGTGCGCAAGGCAATCCTCGACGCGGCGCGGCCCTGGATGATGCGCGTGCTCGGACCGGGCAGCGGGGGCCTGGTGGTTCCCGCCAGCGGACTCAACGCCAGCGTCGCCAGCGGCACCGCGGCGCCGGGCAAGATCGCCGTGGTCGCACAGTCGGCGGCCGTCGCCGCCGCGGTGCTGGACCGCGCCTGCAGCAAGGGCATCGGCCTCTCGGCGGTGCTGCATCTGGGCGCCAGCGTCGATGTCGATCTCGCCGACGTGCTCGACTGGCTTGCCGCCGACGCCGACACCGAGGCCATCCTGGTGCAGTTCGACACGATTGCGGCCGGCCGCAAGTTCATGTCGGCGGCACGTGCCGCGGCGCGCAACAAACCGGTCGTCGCCATCCGCGGCGGACGCGTCGATCGCGTTGTACAGCCGGATTGTCCGTTCACCGCCGACGAGGTCTACCAGGCGGCCTTGCGCCGCGCCGGCTGGGTTCGCATCGATACGCTGGAGGACCTGTTCGATGCCGCCGAGGCGATGGCACGGGTGCGTCCGATGCGCGGCGAGCAGCTCAGCATCCTGTCCAACGGCCACGGCCTCGGCCGCATGGCCGCCGACGCGCTGCTGCGTTCCGGCGGCCGCCTGGCGACGCTGTCCGCGGAAACCTTGAAGCGGCTCGACGAACTCCTGCCGCCCGGCTCGCCGCTCGGCAATCCGCTCGCACTGCCGGCCGACATCAGCCCTGCGACCTGGGCGGCGACGCTCGCCACGGTGCTCGCCGACCGGGCCACCGACGCCGTGCTGACGGTCTATTCGCCCTCGCCCTTCGCGCCGGGGGCCGAGGTCGCCACGGCAATCTGCGAGGTGGCCCGGCAGCACACGGAACGCAACGTATTCACCTGCTGGGTCGGCGGCAACGCCATGCTGGAGGCGCAACAGATTGCCGCGGCGCATGGCGTGCTGAGCCACGATTCGCCGGAAAAGGCCATCGCGATCTTTCTCGGCATCGTCGATTACGAACGCAACCGCGAACTTCTGGCGCAGATGCCGCCGTCGGTCGCCGAGGATTTCACACCGGACAGCGACGCCGCCCGCGGTGCCGTCGCCGAGGCGCTCGCGGCCGGGGCCGCGACGCTGCCGCCGCGTCAGGCGCGACACCTGCTGCAGGCCTATGGCATAGGCAGCGCCGAGTATCCGCTGGCCGGCAGCATCGCCGCCGCGCTGCGCTGCGCCGATGAAATCGGCTATCCGATCGAGCTCGGCCTGGTGCTCGGCAACACCGCGGAGCGGGGACCGGTGGCCGCCGGAATGCGCTCGCCGGCGGACATTCGCATTGCGGCGCGCGAACTGCGGAATCGCGCGCGCGTGGAGCACCCCGGCGCCCGCATCAGCGGCTACCGGCTGCGGCCCGATGCCGCGCGCAGCGGCACCGCGGCACTGCGTCTCGGCGTCGCCGAGGATCCGGTTTTCGGTCCGGTGATCTTCCTCGGTCCGGCCTCGGCTGCAGACGCCCGCCCGGGCGGCCTGGTCGTCGCACTGCCGCCGCTCAACCTGGCGCTGGCGCACGATCTCGTTGTGCGCAGCCGTTTTGCCGGGGAGGCCGCCGGAAGCGAACGCGCGGCGCTCGAGTCGGCCATGTGCACAGCGCTGGTGCGCCTGTCGCAACTGCTCACGGATATCGATGAGGTAGCCACCGTGGAGCTCGATCCGGTGCATGTCGAGTCTTCGGGGGTGCTGGTGCTGGATGCCTGCATCCACGTCGAAAGGACGGCGCGCAAGCTCGGCTTCAGGCGCTTCGCGATCCGCCCCTATCCGAAGGAACTCGAGCAGCGCGTGACTTGGCAGGAACGCCAGCTGTTGCTCCGCCCCATACGGCCGGAAGACGAAACCACGCTCAACGACCTGCTCTGCTCGCTGGAAGCCGAGGATTCGCGCATGCGCTTCTTCGGCACCATGCGCAAGCTGCCGCGTTCCCAGCTTGCGCGCTTCACGCAGATCGACTACGACCGCGAGATGTCGCTGGTGGCGATCGAGCGCGGCAGCGACGGCGTCGAGCATTCGCTCGGTGAAGTGCGGGCCGTGGCCGATCCGGACAACCTCGTGGCCGAATTCGCGATCGTCGTCCGCTCCGAACTCAAGGGCAAGGGACTCGGACGGCTGCTGCTGGAGAGCATGATCGACTATCTGCGCAAGCGCGGCACCGCCGAATTGCGCGGCGAGACCATGACCGGCAATCTGCGCATGATCCATCTGGCCCAGGACCTGGAGTTCGAGGTGACGGCCGGAGCGGACATCAGCACCGTCGATCTGCGCCTGCCGCTACGCGGGCACCCGCTGCAATAGGCTCCGCCGCGCCACGGCGCGACGGGCCGGCATCAGGCTTTGCGGCCGCCGGGCGGCAGCCCCGTATGCATCTCGATCTGGCCGACGAAAGCCATGGCGGTCAGCGTCGCGCCAATCGCCATCCAGCCGACCATGCCGTAGCCGACGATGTGGCCCGACGCATCGGCCGTGATCATCACGCCCCCGATGTACGACGCGGCCCCCGCCGCCAGCTGCTGCACGGCGCCGTTCATCGACAGGAAGGTTCCGCGCAGGCGCGGTTGCACGGCGGACGTGACGATGGCCATCACCGGCACCATGCGGCCCGGCACGAAAATGAAGAACAGCGTCGACCAGATGATCATCAGCCACAGCGGTATCGGCCCCAGATGCGTCTGCGCAAACAGCGGCACCATCGAACACAGCGCCATCCAGCGGTAGACCCGGATCTTGCCGTGGGCGTCGGCCAGCCGGCCGATCAGGCGCGAGGTGAAGAAGGTGGCGCAGCCCCCGGCCAGATAGATCAGCGGGATGTCCTCCTGCCGGATGCCGATATTCGCCGTGACATAGATGGTGATGTAGGGAATCACGCTGAAACCGGAGAACATGATCAGCGCCATGAACAGCAGGGCCCGCAGATGGTTGGCGTCGCGCAGCACGTCGAGCATGGCCGCCAGCGGATGCGCGCGCTCGGTCTCGCTGACGATGGCGCTCGGCAGGTGGCCGCGCAGCACCGGCAGCATCTTCCAGCCGAGCAGCAGGAAGGCGCAGGCCAGCACGGCGATGAAAACGAAGGGAAAGCGCCAGCCGAAATGGTTGGCGAGGTAGAGCGACAGCGGGACCCCCGCCACGGTCGACAGGGAAAATGCCGACATGATGGTGCCGCTGGCGCGGCCGCGTCGCTCGAACGGAATCAGGTCGCCAACCATGGTTTGCACCATCGACCCGAGTACGCCGCCGAACGCGCCGGCCGTACCGCGCGCCGCCAGCAGGGTCCAGTAGCCGGGCGCCAGTCCGCAGGCCAGCGTGGCCAGGGCGAACAGGCCGAACATCGTCAGCAGCAGGCGCTTGCGCTCGAAGCGATCGACGAAAGCCGCCGCCAGCACGCCCGTGAATGCGGCGGTGAAGGTGTAGGCCGATACCAGCAGGCCGAACTCGTGGGTGCCGACGCCCAGTTCCCGCATCAGGATCGGGCCGAGCGGCATCATGATCATGAAATCGAGGATGTGCGCGAACTGGATGCCGGCAAGCGTCAGCAGCAGCATGCGCTCGCGGGCGGGATCGAGTGGTTCGGGCGGTGGTGGATGGGTCATCGGCGGCGACGCGGGTCAAAACGTCGAGCGTAGCAGGAGTCGGCGCTGGCGGTACGGCGAGAGGCGGGCTGTACTCGGCACGAACAGGAATTGACGGCATAATCCCGACGGGTTGACAGACAGGACGCTGAAGGAATTCCATGGCCAACGACTACATTTTTTTCGACGCGGCGCTCCGCGACCGTTTCGTGAGCTTCGTCGCAGGGCACGGCATCCCCGCGCAGTCGCGGCCGGACGCGATGGAGGGGTTCGTCGTGGCATTGGCCGACGACCTGACAGACGAACTCGAGGACGCCCTCGAGGCCGAGTACGCCACGCTGATGGCGGAGCAGGTCGATCTGGTCGAGGCCGCGGAAGGCGACCAGGCACGCGCGCTGATGGCCGTCGCCATCACGCTGCCCGATGGCCAGCCCGGGGTGGTGCGGATACCCGCCCGCTACGCGCGCCGTCTGTTCGAGCACTTTTCCGCCGACGAGGTGCACGAACTGGTCGGCGCCATCGCCCAAGCCGTGGCGAACCCGGTGTCGGGCCCGCTGTGCCGCAGGGACTAGCCGGCGCCGGCAGCCATGTGCGAACTGTTCGGCTACAGCGGCGACCGCGAGCAGAGCCTGAGCCCCTGGCTGACGCCGTTTCGGGCGCGCGGCGGCGGCAACGCCGACAACCCGGATGGATGGGGCGTCGCCTCCTGGCATGACGGCACCGTCAGCCTGACCAAGTCTTCCGAGCCGGGGTTCAGCAGCGCGGGCTTCGCTCGCGTCGCCGGCGCGCTGCGGACCCGCCTCGCCATCGCGCATGTGCGCAAGGCGCGGCATCCCCCCGTGCCGGGCATGCTCAACACCCATCCCTTCATCCATGCCTGCTGCAACCGCGACTGGGTCTTCGCGCACAACGGAATGGTGCCGGAGGTCATCGAATGGCAAACCACGGGGCCGCTGTGCCTGCCGGACGGCGAGACGGATTCCGAATACGCCTTCTGCCATCTGCTGACCGACATCGCCGAGGCTTACGACAACCCGCTGCAGCCGGCATGGCTCGACCGTCTGGCCAGGCTGTCGGAGAAAATTTCGGCACTGGGCAAGTTCAATTTCCTGCTCTCCGACGGCCGCGAACTGATTGCCTACGGCCACGACCGGCTGCACCAGCTCAAGATCGACGACGAGTCAGGATGCAGAATCATCGTCGCCACCGAGCCCCTCACCGACGGGATGTGGCTGCCCTTCGCGGCGGGTGAATTGCGTGTGTATCGCGATGGAAAGCTGATCGCGCGGCTGGGCGGCAAAGGACCGCGCTCGCCGTCGCCGGGCTGAAGAAACCAGTCAGCTCAATCGCCGCCGCAGTTCAGCCAAGTAGCGCAAACCGGCAATCGCGCGACTGCCGTACCACGACACCATTTCGCCGTCGATGCGGATCACCGGCCGTTGCGCCAGCGCGCCGACCTCTGCCAGGTGCCGATCGGTGAAGGCATAGGGTTCCGAGGGCAGCAGCACGCGCGATATGCCGGCCAGCCACGGGGCATCCCAGGCGAATTGCGGAAAGCGCGTCGATGCTTCCGCCGGCAGCGTGTCCCAGCCGGCGGCACTCAGCATGGCGGCAATGTAGGTGTCGCGCCTGACGGTCATCCATGGCTCGCGCCAGATCGGATAGAGCACGGATTCGCGCGGCAGCGTCGCGGTCAGCTCGGCGAGTTCCTGCCGCGCCGCCGAGAACTCCGCGGCAAGGCGTGCCGCTTCGACATCGCGCCGAAAGATTCCGCCCAGCAGCGCATACAGGGCGAGGTTGTCGTCGACGGTCTGCGGATGCACGACGACGACCTGCGGCACGAACTCCATCATGGTCTCGACGGCTTCGCGGCGGTTTTCGTCGATGTCGGCAATCAGGTGTGTGGGCGCCAGCTCGCGCACCACCTCGAGCTTGACGTCCTTGGTGCCGCCGACCTTGGGCACATGGCGCAGCACCTCACGGGGATGGATGCAGAATCCGGTGCGGCCGACCAGGCAATCCGCGAGGCCGAGATCGCAGACGAGCTCAGTCAGGCTCGGCACCAGGCTGACGATGCGCGGCACGCCGTCGAACGGCCGATGCTCGCGGCCCAGGGCGTCGATCGGCATTACAGGTCGAGACCGCGCGGCTTCCGTCCGGCGCGGGCGAACAACGCATCGAACAAGGGATTGGGCAGCAGGCGCAGCAGCTTGGCAACGACGCCCATCTGCCAGGGAATCACGGTGTAGCTGGTGCCGCGTTCGATGGCGCGGGCGAAGCGGCGGGCCGCTGCCTCTGCCCCCAGGAGAAAGGGCATCGGGTAGCGGTTCACCGCGGTCATCGGCGTCGCGATATAGCCCGGCACGATGGTGACCACCTCGACCCCGCTGCCGCGCAATTCACCGCGCAAGGTCTCCAGGTAGGCGATGGTCGCCGCCTTCGAGGCACAGTAGGCGCCCGCTCCGGGCAGGCCCCGGATCCCCGCCACCGAAGCGATGCCCACCAGACGGCCGCGGCCGCGGGCCTTCATGGCGGCGATGAAGGGCTGCAAGGTTTGCGCCATGCCCATCACATTGGTTTCGAAGACGCGGCGGAATGCCGGCAGGTCACCGGCGTCATCCGTAAGCGTGCCGACCGAGATGCCGGCATTGGCGATAACGATGTCGGGGCAGCCAAAGCGGGCGATGAAATCCCCGGCTGCGGCCTGCAGCGCCACCGCATCGGCGACATCGAGCGCATAGCAGGCGTGTTCCCCGGGTAGTCCGGCAATCAATTCGCCGAGCCGGTCCCGGCGGCGCGCCGCCAGCCCGAGCGTGGCGCCGGCGACTGCGTAATGGCGGGCCAGCGCCTCGCCAATGCCGCTGGATGCCCCGGTCAGGAATACCCGCACGGGTTCCTGCCGGCTAGTTCTTGCCGGCCTCGGCGCGGGCGCGATCGATCAACTGCTCGATGATCTCCAGCAGATCCTCGTAGTTGCCCGGCGTCAGCGCCAGATACTTGCCCTGCACCATTACCGACGGCACGCCCGTGATGGTGGCGCTCAGCGTAAGCTCGCGCGCCTGCTGGACCCGGCTCTGGACGCCGAAGGAGGCCCAGGCCTCGCGGAATTTCTGCACGTCGATGCCCTTTTTGGCGATCCAGTCGAACAAAATCTTTTCGTCATCGAGGCGCTGATGGTCGAGGTGAATCGCGTTGAAAACATCGCGGTGCAGCCGCCCGACCAAATTCATGGCTTCGAGCGTGTAGTAGAGCCGCGCGGGCGGCGCCCACTTGTTGTTGGGGAACAGCGCCGGGACACGGCGAAAGACCACGTCGGCAGGCAGCTTCTTCGCCCAGGGCGCCAGCAGCGGCTCGAAATCGAAGCAATGCGGACAGCCGTACCAGAAGAATTCGGTGACTTCGATCCTGGCCTTGTCCACCGCGAGCGGCGGATTGATCACCCGGAAATCACGTCCCTCCTTGAGTTCGACCGCACCCGCAGCAAGTGCCAGGCACACGCCGAAGCCCGCCAGCACGGCGGCCAGGATTCCACGCCATGTTTTCATCGCCGCTCCTACTCCTTCTGCTTGATCACGGTGCCCTGCACTCCACTCTGGGAAAGCAGCTTGCGCGCGCGATTCATCTCATCGGGATCGCGGAAGGGACCGACGCGCACCCGATGCATGGTGCCCTTCTCGGGAATGCTGACTTCCTGCACGCTGGCTTCGAGACCGGTGAGCGCGAGCTTGGCCTTGAGGTTGTCGGCATCGGCTGCCTTCTGGAATGCGCCCACCTGGAGGAAGAACACTTCGCTCGGCGCCGGCTTGGCCTCGGTTGCAGGCGTCACCGTCACGCCGGGCGTCGCCGCAGGCGCCGCCGGAGCCGGTGCGGGGGCGCCGGGTGCGGGCGACTGCTTGCCTTCGAGAATGTTGTAGAACTCGAAGCGCTGCCGCTCCGCCGGCTTGTCCCCGGGCTTGCCCGGCAGTGGCGCCGGCGTCTGGCCTCCGGTGGCGCCGGTGCCCGGCTTGTGGTTCTCGGCCTTGGGTGCGCCTTCGTACTTGTTCTGGAAGGGCAGCGGTGACTTGTTGAGATACCAGACCACGCCGAAGGCAACCGACACGCCGACAACGAGGCCGATGAAAATGCCGAGCAGCGTGCCGCCGCTGCTCTTCTTCTGCGGCGCCCGGGTGTTCGCCGCGGGGCGCGCGCCCTTGCCACCTGTCCTGTCGAATTTGCTCATACCGTTCCTAGTCGATTTCAAGTTGAGACGCGAAGACAAGCCGAAGACAGTGCTGCAGCACGGCAAGGCGCCGTCGAAAACATAGTTTCAGTGAAGGCTAATGCCAGTTTCATCAGCGTTATGCCGGAACTAAAGCTTCTTGTTTCAGTGAAGGCTAATGCCAGTTTCATCAGCGTTAAGCGTAGCGGCCGGAACTACAAAGTATCGACTTGAAAGCGGCTTGGAATCACATGCTCACCGGTTGCGAAACCCCCAGCAGGGAAAGGCCGTTCTGCAGCACCTGCCGCGTTGCCAGCGCCAGCGCCAGGCGCGCCTGGCGAGTCGCCTGGTCCTCGACCAGCACGCGTTCGGCGTTATACCAGCCGTGGAAGTCGCCCGCCAGATCCTTGAGGTAAAAGGCCAGCGCATGCGGCGCATAGTCGCGCGCCGCCACCTGGATCAGCTCGGGAAACTCGGCCAGCCGCGCGCACAGCGCGTATTCGCGCTCATGCTGCAGCGGGGTCAGATCGGCTGCGCCGAGCGCTGCCGTATCGCCGTCCCATTGCGCCAGCACGGAGCAGATCCGGGCATGGGCGTACTGCACGTAATACACGGGGTTGTCGTTGCTCTCCGACTTCGCCAGATCGAGATCGAAATCCAGTGCCTGATCGCATTTGCGCAGCATGTAGAAGAAGCGGCAGGCGTCGTTGCCGACTTCCTCGCGGAGCTGGCGCAGCGTCACATACTCGCCGGAGCGGGTGGACATCGAGGCCTTCTGGCCGTCGCGGAACAGGCTGACGAACTGGACCAGCGTCACGTCGAGCCGGTCGGCATCCGCCCCGGAGGCGGCCAGCGCACCCTTCACGCGCGGGATGTAGCCGTGATGGTCGGCGCCCCAGACGTCGATTACCTTGTCGAAGCCGCGCTCGAACTTGTTCAGGTGATAGGCGATGTCCGATGCAAAGTAGGTGTAGATGCCGTTGTCGCGCTGGACCACGCGGTCCTTTTCGTCGCCGAAGGCCGTCGAGCTGAACCACTTGGCGCCATCCTGCACATAGATGTGGCCGGATTTTTCCAGCGTCGCCACGGCCCGCTCCACCATGCCCGTTTCGTAGAGGCTGCGCTCGGAGAACCAGACGTCGAAATGCACGCCGAATTCTTCGAGGTCGGCGCGGCAATCGGTCAGCTGCTCGTTCAGCACATGGCCGTGAATGTAGGCCCAGTCTTCGCCCAGCAGGTCCTTGCCGGCGAGGATCAGGCCGTCGAGCTTGGCCTCGACGTCTTCGGTCTCGGGCAGACAGGCGAGCACGGCTTCGGCCGGATGCACATAGCGATCGCCATGGGCCGCCTTCACCTGCTCCGCCATCTCGCGCACGTAGCCGCCCTGGTAACCGTTGGGCGGAAAGGGCACGGGTTCGCCGAACAGTTCGAGATAGCGCAGCCAGGCGGAAACGGCGAGGATGTCCATCTGCCGCCCGGCGTCATTGACGTAGTACTCGCGCGTCACGTCGTGGCCGGCAAAAGCCAGCAGCGAGGCGAGGCTCGCGCCGTAGGCCGCGCCCCGCCCGTGGCCGACATGCAGCGGGCCGGTGGGGTTGGCGGAGACGAACTCGACCTGCAGGCGCTGCGCCGCCTTGCCGGCCTTCGGCGTGCCGCGGCCGAAGCCATGCCCGGCAGCAAGCACCGCCGCCACCACAGCCGTCCTGGCGGCGGGCGTCAGCGTGAAGTTGATGAAGCCGGCACCGGCAATTTCCACCTTCGCCACGGCCGCCGATGACGGCAGTTCGCGCACCAAGCGCTCGGCGATCTGACGCGGGTTGGTCTTGAGTTCGCGCGCCAGCTGCATCGCGAGATTGCTGGCGAAATCGCCGTGGCTGGACTGCTTGGGACGTTCGAGGATGATTTCGACAAGACCCTGTCCGGGGGCCACGCTCGCCAGCGCGGTGCGCAGCAGGCTGGAGAGATGCTGGCGGGCGTCGAAGGAATTGCGGGCAGATGTGCTGGATGCAGCCATATCAGGAGTATGCAGGGTGTTTCCGTAGGCCGTGAATTATACTTCCCGTTTCTCGTCGGCCCTACCCCTCCCGTGCGCATCTTCCGCCTCATCCGAATCGCCCGTGTTGCCTACCTCTACGGGCTGGACAATCTGATCCTCGACCACGAGCTCGAGCCCGGCTTCTGGGCTCGCATGCTCAAGGCGGTGCAGCGGCTGATGTTCTGGCGCGATCTCTCTGCGCCGCGGGCCGTGCGCCTGCGCCAGGCGCTGGAAGCCCTGGGCCCGATTTTCGTCAAGTTCGGCCAGCTGCTGTCAACGCGGCGCGACCTGCTGCCGCTGGACATCGCCGACGAACTGGCGAAGCTGCAGGACCGGGTACCGCCCTTTCCCTCGGAGCTTGCCATCGCCGAACTGGAAAAGGCCTACGGCAGAACGGTCGATCAGGTCTTCGCGACCTTCGACCGCGAGCCGGTCGCCTCCGCCTCGGTGGCACAAGTGCATTTCGCCGTGCTGCACGAAAAGGACGGCGGCCGCGAAGTCGCCGTCAAGATCCTGCGCCCCGGCATCCAGCCCGTGATCGAGCACGACATCGCCCTGCTGCAGGTCGCCGCCAGCCTGCTGGAAGCCGTCTGGGCCGACGGCCGCCGGCTCAAGCCGCGCGAGGTGGTCGCCGAGTTCGACAAATACCTGCACTACGAGCTGGACCTGATGCGCGAGGCGGCCAACTGTTCCCAGCTGAGGCGCAATTTCGAGGGCTCCGACCTGCTGATCCTGCCCGAGGTGCATTGGGACTGGTGCACGCAAAGCGTGATGGTGATGGAACGCATGCACGGCACGACGATTTCGCAGATCGACGTGCTGCGCGAGAAGGGTGTCGACATCCCGCGCCTGGCCCGCGCCGGCGTCGAAATCTTCTTCACCCAGGTGTTCCGCGACGGCTTCTTCCACGCCGACATGCATCCCGGCAACATCTTCGTCGTCACCGAGGGGCCGCGCAAGGGCAGCTACATCGCGCTCGACTTCGGCATCGTCGGCACCCTGTCGGACGTCGACAAGAACTACCTGGCGCAGAATTTCCTCGCCTTCTTCAAGCGCGACTACAAGCGCGTCGCCGAGGTGCACATCGAGTCGGGCTGGGCGCCCAAGGGCACCCGCGTCGATGAGTTCGAGGCCGCGATCCGTTCCGTCTGCGAGCCCTTCTTCGACCGGCCGCTGAAGGACATCTCGCTGGGCCGCGTGCTGCTGCGCCTGTTCCAGACCTCGCGCCAGTTCAACGTCGAAATCCAGCCGCAGCTGGTGTTGCTGCAAAAGACCCTGCTCAACGTCGAAGGCCTCGGCCGCGAACTCGATCCCGAACTCGATCTGTGGAAAACCGCCCTGCCCTATCTGGAACGCTGGATGAGCGAACAGCTGGGCTGGGTGGCGCTGGAGAACAACATCAAGCGCGAAGCCTCCACCTGGGCCAAACTGCTGCCCACCCTGCCGCGACTGGTGCATCAGGCGCTCGTGGCGACCGCGACGCCCGCACCCAACCTCGAACTGGAAAGCCTGGCGGCCGAAGTGCGCGCCCTGCGGCACCTGCTCTGGCTGGCGTTTGCGGTCGCCGCCATTGCCCTGAGCTTCGCCGTCCTGCAATAGCGCCGGAGCGCTTGCGGCCGTCGCTATAATGCGCCGGTCGATTCGGGCGCGCCGGCATTTCAGCGACCCGGCACAACCATCCGTATTCACGGCTGACAAGGATTTCAGATGCTGCTCTGGTTCGTCATCATCTACTGGATCATCTCCGTTGGCATCGGCCTCTACGCGGCCACGCGGGTGCATAACACCAAGGATTTCGCCGTCGCCGGCCGCCACCTGCCCTTCTACATGGTCACGGCCACGGTGTTCGCCACGTGGTTCGGCTCCGAAACGGTGCTCGGCATTCCGGCCACCTTCCTCAAGGAAGGGTTGCACGGCGT